>ERZ869925.1460-NODE-1460-length-10609-cov-4.989388_pt1 | contig 10609 bp, 11 predicted proteins | sample MGYA00579311_ERZ869925 | MGnify/ENA primary metagenome ERZ869925 (study PRJEB32216, sample SAMN09231817) | wastewater metagenome | place: USA: Maryland | collected 2016-07-30 | study: EMG produced TPA metagenomics assembly of the PRJNA472060 data set (Reclaimed...
CGGGCAGTTGCTAGGGTAGTACCATCATTAGCGCTTAGGGTGCTAAATGTAGCAAAGTCATTAGAACGTGCGCTTAGTAAAGTCGCCCCGTCATTAGCTAGTAAATCTACTCCATAAGCAGTAATATTACCCTCATCTAGGGTCATATATGTTGATCCCGTATTAGATCTAAATGTATGTACAAAGGCATCGTAGTAGATTCTATTAGAGAGGCTAGGGTGATCAGGCCCATATAACTCTATATTAGCACCGCCAAATCCAGAGCCTCCATATATCACCAATACTCCATTAGAGGCATTACTACTAATAGAGTTACCTACACTAATACCTCCACTAAAGCTAGGAGCATTAATATTTGCTTTTAAGTTTATATAGTCGTTTAGTCCGCTCCAAGTAGAGAAGTCATTAGCACGAGCACTTAGAAGAGTAGCATGATCGTTACCTAAAAACTCTCCTCTAAAGGTTAGGTATCCATTGTAGTCATTAGCTATAGCTAAACTACGAACTACTCCGTCGTTCGCACTCAGGGTACTAAAGGTGTTAAATATATTAGCAGTAAGAGTCGTAAAAGTAGTAAAGTCGTTAGCGCGAGCTGTAAGTAAGGTTGAGTGGTCATTGCCACGAGCAGTAGCTAGTGTAGCCCCATCATTAGCACTAAGAGTACTAAAAGTAGCAAAGTCATTAGCGCGGGCGCTAGCTATTGTTACTCCATCGTTAGCTATAGCTGTAGATAGTGTAGCTCCATCGTTAGCACTAAGGGTACTGAAAGTATTAAATATATTAGCATTAGCTGTATTAGTTGCACTTATAAGAGTATTAAAGTCATTAGCGCTAAGAGTAGTAAAAGTTGAAAAGTCATTAGCGCGAGCGCTAAGTAATGTAGTGTGATCGTTACCACGTGCAGTAGCTAGAGTAGCGCCATCATTAGCACTTAGTGTACTAAAAGTAGCAAAGTCATTAGCTATAGCAGTAGATAGGGTAGCCCCATCATTAGCACGGGCTGTAGATAGGGTGTTCCAATCGTTTGCACGATACTCATTGACTAGAGTATTATAAGTAGATAAGTCATTAGCACGTGCAGTAGCTAGAGTATTCCAGTCGTTTGCTTGAGCGCTAGTTAGAGTTGCAAGATCGTTAGCACGAGCAGTTGATAGCGTATTCCAGTCATTAGCCCGATATTCACTGACTAGAGTATTATAAGTGGATAGGTCGTTGGCACGAGCACTTAGTAGAGTTGAATGGTCATTGCCACGAGCAGTAGCTAGTGTTACACCATCATTAGCGGCATAAGCACCTTGAATAGTTGTTAGCTGTGTGCCATCTAGAGTGTCTGCATCTAACCCGCTACCTGGACCATCATTTCCTGCATGCCATATCGTATTACTATTTAATGCTAGTCCAGTATTATTTAATACTAAAGTTTGTGTCCATACTGGGGTGGCACCTGCAGTACCAATATCTGCTATTCTAAGTATAAAACCTCCATGAGTCGATTCATGAAAAAAGTTTAAGTCTGCGATACCGTCACCAGTAGTAGTGTATCTAAGGCTTCCATCTGTATAAGCACCCGCACGAATACTGAACTGGTTGGTAGTATCATTCCAAGTAATACGTTTATTACCGGTACTATCAAAAAGTAAGGTACCCCTATCGCCACTTAGCCATAGAGAGGCTACACTAAGTGAGTTTATTGTAGTATTAGTTAGCCTGAGCATCGGATTTCCGGTTAGAGGACCCTCAATAGTGTCTGCTACATCACTACGTAAAAACTGAGTGCTATCTAGACTGTCTAGTGTCTGAGCATTATCAACAGTATATCCTGTAGGAGGAAGACCAATATCTACAAACCCAGTATTTGATGCGTTAACCATGTATAATCGGTTATCGCCAATATCTATTAGTTCACCACTAGTAATCTTATTATTTCCAATAGCTAGATTAGCTACAGCTCCGCTAGGCATACGATATACAGCTATACCAGTGCGAACAAAGTTAGCGCCGTCATATACGGTAAGACGACCTTGACCATCCGCAGTATTACTACCTGCTTTATACCAAAGCATACCTTGCTTTAGCCCAGTAACTCCTTCAAGATTAACACTAGAAGCACTAGGCTGGCCACTACTAGAAAAGTTTTGTAGTAGAGTGAGTAGAGAGTTATTATAGTCGATGCGGGATTGCGACAAGGTCGCAACGGCGCGTGGTGTGACAAAGTTATTACTCATTTTTATTCCTTATCGCTATTTGGTGCTATTGGCCAGCTTATAAACCAAGGCGAGTCGTATCCGACCTTGTTGTAGATGTCGCGCAATGACTGTCTGTATTGAACCCACTCAGGTTCAACGGGGACTTGTTGTTCGTAAGCCTTGACAACCTTGTAATCAGTTTCGAAGAGCAGAGTTTCGCACCTCTTTTTAACTTCATCCCACTTCTGAGCGATTTCGGTTTCGTTTGGTTCTCGCACAACCCATCGGTCGCCATTCCAATCGAGTCGGTTTGGGTATTCGTAGAAAGGCGAATCCGGCGCTTCGACATAACCCGCGTCAAACAACTCCTCTTCAGTGAAAGTAGAAACGTCAGTTCTGATTTCTCCATTTGAGAGACGTATTCTGTTTGGTAGGAAGTTCGGATACGCACCTTTGTGGCTATACATCTTCATTTCATTCATTCCTTATGTGTACTCTGCGATTGTAATTCTTCGGACAAAGTCTGTATTATTACCACTGTAGTACATATAAATTCCGTCTGGGCTCATAGTTAACCCTCTCGCTACGGATTCAACACTTTCTATCTGTATCTTATCTATAGGAACTGCTCCTGACAAACTCCAAGGGGTAGGTAATGAGTATCTTGTTATGTTTCCTACTAATTCCCCGATAATATACAGTATAGTTCCATCGGGACTTAGCCAAGTGTCGGTAGTAGCAGTCTGGTTGGTTGCAGTTAATGTCTGTGCAACTCCAGTAGTCGTGATATCCCAAGGTGTCGACATTGTAAATCTATTAACTGTGCTACCACTAGGGCAAGTATACAAATAAGTGCCTCTTTGGTCAAAAAATAAACCAAAACCTCCTGAAATAGTTTTTGTTCTAGTTGGATCAACACTAGCACTTGTTATGTCCCATGCTCTAGCCAAACTATAATCATTCAAGACCCCATTTGAGTTTATAGTGAACATTTGAGAACCATTCGGATTAAAAAATAACCCAGTGACTCCAGTTGACCTAGACACAGTTCCTGCTAATGTTTTTGACGAAATACTCCATGGCGTAGGTAAATTATATTCGTTTATAGCATTGCCTATAGCGTCAGATATATAAAGTTTTACTCCATCTTGCCTTATGAATAAGCCCCCAGTTGTTGCTGCACCAGTGGAAGTTGTTTGATCTTCAACTGCAAAAGTGTCAAATACATCAAAAGGAGTTTTTACCTCAAATTGAAATAATCTGTCCACATTACCATCTAGTATATAAAAATATCGACCGTCTGAAGAAAAATCAAATCCATAGCCTAACGTGATATTTTCAGTAGATGGTTCAAATTGATGTAAGTAGTTAGTTCCGGCATTTGCAGTATCAATTCTCCACGGAGTTGTTAGAGTAAATACTCTTGTGTTATCTGTGTCGCTATCTATGACGAACATCTTCGTTCCATCACTCGAAAATCTGACTTCGCGCGGGAATGTCAAACTTGTAGTTCTTGAGTATGTGAACGTCCCGCCTGATATCGTTGCGATGTTCCATGCAGTACCTAGAACGTATTGCCTCACCGTGTCGGCTGTGGTACCGACGATATACATGTTCAAACCGTCGGGGCTGAATGCCAGCCCCCAAGGCGTCCCCTCGCCGCCTGTGACCGAGAATGTTGTGATTGCGCTTGCACTGTCGACTTCCCAAGCAGTAGAAAGAGAATATGAATATACCAAGTCTGTTACAGTACCAAGAATGAACATTAGCGTTCCATCTGTGCTGAAGAATATCGAAGCCATGTTGAGTGCCAGAGCGAACGATTTTGAAAAGGTCGCTGTGCTGATATCCCATGCGGTACTCAGGTTGAACTGTCGAACTGTGTTTGAAACTGCGCCTACAACATACAGTCGAGTTCCATTGTTCCCGAAACAGAATCCTTGTGGGCTGGTTTCAGTTGTGATGGTCAGACTTTTCTCAGTTCCGAAACCTATTTTACTCGTTTTCCAAGTTTGCTCCGTATTGGGAAGTAGATTAGGCCAGAAGTTTTCTACAGCGCTATTGAACTGATCGTAGTTATACCAAATTCCGATGTTCGATTGAGGGGCGGAAGGAACGTTTCTCTTTCCTATCAGTTTTCCGTTAGTCTTCATTAACTTATCACCTCATATGAGCAAACGACTTGCAAATCCCCATTCGCGCTTGCCAGTGATCTAAGACTGTCGCCTTCCTCTAGATATATTCCCATGTCCTTCGAAACGACAACTAGAGTCGAATCGGCAGGAACCGTTATCAGTCTTGCGAGATAGTAAGAAACCGAACTTCGAAACAGGTCGATTGAAATGACTGCATCTGCCAAGCCATCGATGTTGGATACGATGACTGAGTTGACTTTCAGAACCTGATTACTCGCTGCGCCATTCGAAAGGAATGCAGTCGCAGTCGTTGTCGAGTTCGCAACTGCAGTCTTTCCTGTTATTGTACTTAAATTTGCTATATTAGGGGCTGCCATATTTATTATCCTTTAACCAAATGTTAATGCCATCGCTATTGCTTTACTAGTTACAGCGGTTGTATTAGCTTTTAAATTTACATAGTCAAGTGATGCGCCAGTAGGAGTGTTCCAGTAAATACCAGAACCATTCGATGTTAGAACTTGACCATTAGTGCCTAAGCTACTGTTTGCAACTATTCCGCCAGATATTCTAGTATTTCCGGTTACTTCAATACCAGCAGGATTTACCTTAACTATAACAGACCCGTTAGTTAGAACGTTAATAGTTCCTTCGTTAGCACCTATTCCCCCAAGTCTGATAGTAGCGTCGTTAAAGTTATCATCACCTTGATAATGCGCAATTGTTGTACCAATATCTGTTGTATCAGTTGCATTTAGAAAATAACCGGCGTAGTTATTATTTACTGGATCAGAACGAGACTGTACTCGTAGTCCGCCACCTACTATATGAAGACGAGCTGCTGGAGAAATAGTACCTGCGCCTATACGATTGTTAACCGAATCAACAAAGAGAGTGTCTGTGTCAACAGTTAAGCCATTTTGACTAACTAATGACTCAAATGTTTTTTCTCCTCCAAAAGTTTGTACACCTGCTGTTATTACTCCCGCTGTAGTATTAGTTGCACCAGCGATAACGGCATCAGTGCCAGTATCAGATGATATTGTTACAGTTGAGCTATTAGCGCTATATGATAGATTTGTAGCACCTCCACCGCCATTAGAGGTAAGAGTCAAATTCTCAAAACGAGCGTTTGCACTACTCCAAGCTAATACCTGACCATTAACTAGATTACTGAGATATACATTTTCATCATCTTCTATAGAGCTACCAAAAGTAGGGCGAACAAATAGCACTCCGTTATTTATATCTGAGTTTATCACTAGTGCTACAGTAACTTTGTTATTAGGAGCTATTGGAGCAACATTAGATAAACCACCAGGAACCGCAGGATCTGCATATAGTATATCACCATTAGAGAACATACTAGTATTTAGACCACGCACTTTACCGAAACTAGTAACAAAACCATCGCCACCGTTAATTATATCTTCAGTGGCAAGTCCCATTATATACTGAGAAGGATAAGTTCCATCAGAGATAGCTGGAGTTACTAGTATTCTGCCACTAGCTCCGAGAGTGCCGGCAGCCATAACCACAGTACCGTTGTTTATAGTACTACCAGTTTGATTTTTTACTAGATATAATTGTTCTTGGCCTACTTGAAGAGTTACATTCGGTGTTAGGCCTAGTTCAACAGTATTATCATCCACACTCCAATCAAGCATACCAACTTCGTTGGTAACGTTGTGAGTCAGATTAAACTGTACACTATCAACTGTAGTAATGCTGCCAACTACGGCAGCATTACCAGCGACATGTAAACCATCTTTTAGTCTAAATTCTTTATCCATTTATCACGCTTCTAAATATACGAATAGTGTTTACTGCGTTTGTAGGAGTTACTAACAGTCTAACATTTCTTCCAGAAATATCGCTAGAGAATGAAGCGAGAGCGGAATTAGTGTACACAATAGCGTATTCGGTAGTGTAGGTAGTAGTGCCATCATGAATTAGTAGTATTTCGCTAGTTTGATACCAGTTGTTTACTGTATCATGCACTTGAACTAGATACTTTGCAGTTCTAAAGATAGAAGCGCTAAATGTATCTACTACCTGATCTGGAGTTGTAGCGCTAGTAACTAGAACACTAGTGTCGAGTCCTACGGCTTCAATCTGTAGCGGAGCACTAGGAGTGAGAGTACGAATACCTACATAGTTATTAGTGCTGTCTACGTGTAGAGTGTTAGAGTCTACTGTTAAACCACCAACGGTGATAGCATCTGTAGTAGTTGCTCCATTTGCGGTAACCCGAGCTAGAGTTATTATATTAGTATTTGTAGCATTATTAAAATCTACATAGTAAGAGCCAGATTGACCGTCGAGTAGATCAGAGTTAAGATTTGAAACAACAGTGTTACTGCTTACTAGTAGTGTGTCTACGCGGAGAGCGCCAAAAGAAACTGGACTTACTACAGTGTTAGTAGCAGGATCTGCGGTATGAGCTAGTGCAAAATATCCAGCATCTTCATCATAGTATATAGCACTATTACCACTAGTACCACGATTTAGGTATAGACCTACATCACCTACAGGAGCGCCAGTATTGTTGCTGCCTAGTTCGATGAAGCGATCTTCAACGCGTAGACTAGTAGTGTCTACGGAAACTACGTTTCCGCTTACAGTTAGATCACCGCTTACTATAATACTATCAGTGAATGTTTTGATGCCGCCGATATTTTGATCACCGGTAGTACGAACTACAGTGCCGTCAACGCTTAGTGTAACGTTTGCGGTCAGCGGACCACCACCACTTAAACCATCACCGGGTAGTACGTTAACAGAAGAGTTAGCTTTTATGCCTGAAAAAGCGTTTAGACCGCTCCAAGTAGCATAGTCATTTGCACGATAGCCGTTTAGCAGAGTAGTATAAGTGCTAAAGTCGTTAGCAGCATATTCATTTGCTAGAGTAGTATAAGTGTTCCAGTCATTAGCGCGAGCACTTAGTAGGGTAGCTCCGTCATTAGCACGAGCAGTTGATAGAGTGTTCCAGTCGTTAGCCGCATACTCTCCAACTAGAGTAGTGTAGCTATTATAGTCGTTAGCGCGAGCAGTAGCTAGAGTAGCTCCATCGTTAGCACTTAGAGTAGTAAATGTAGCATAGTCGTTAGCCGCATACTCACCAACTAGAGTAGTGTAAGTATTATAGTCGTTAGCAAATGCTACTGCTGTATTACCATCACCACCAGTATTCGCTGATAGGTATGCAAATGTGTTATATATGTTTGCAGTAAGAGTTAGGTATGTAGCATAGTCGTTAGCTAGCACATCTACTCCACCGACGGTAGCACTAGTATTTACTACTAGTCCACGATTTATTACAAAGTCTCGCAAAACTGCCATGTTATCAATCCTTTAGTGCGCTTCTAAACACCTTAATGCTATTAATTGCATTTCTAGGAGTACACAGTAAGCGAACTGTTCCGTTAAATACGCTAGCTGAAAAACTAGCTAGAGAGTTTCCTGTATTTATAATTGCATACTCAGTAAGATATACCTCACCAGCGTGATGCAGTAAAAATAGTTCACTGATAGAGTAAGAATCTTCACTTGGGCTATATACTTGTACGTGATATTTTGCACTACGAAAATCACTAGTAGACCAACTATCAATTATCTGATTCGGAGTCGTAGATGTAGTATTAGCACTATAAGTACCTAGACCGATATCTCTAATCTGCAAATCAACTCGTGGAGCGAGTTCATTTATACCAACACGTGAATTAGCATCATCAACAGTTATAGTGCCGCTACGTAGTACACTGCTATCTACACTAATAGTTACATTACCACTCAGCGAACCGCCACCGCTCAATCCATCGCCAGCCAGCACAAAAGTATTTGAAATTTGTACGTCGGCATCACGTCCCGGAGGCCCAGGAGGACCAGAAACGCCACTAGCAATAACAGTTACGCGCGGTACGCTTAGGGTAACAGCAGTTACCGTTGCGTTTCCAACTAGCACTGTTTGATTTGTAGGGCTAACAGTAATCATCTAGTAATCTCAGGCTCTATACGAAACTGACCTTCTAGTAGCCTAGTAGTGTAGCCGCCACTGCTAGTTAACTCTAGATCATAACGACCGCTAAACTGATTCAGCCCAGTAGTGTTCGCACTAGTCATGAATATGCGCAGATTACCATTAGCGCCGTCTTCGCGGCGCTCTGGTGGCCCTGCTAAAAATATAAAGCCACTAGTACTCAAATTTGAAGTGAACTCTAGAGTCACCGCGCTACGAGGAGATTCACGAACCTGCATATGAGCGGTATAACCTGTCATGTCTACAGGAGTACTATTAGCGTCTAGCCAACTGATCGGCAAATCAAAAGTAGCGCCGCCCTCTAGCACTATATCATAACGTCCAGCACTCACTGTTCTTCTCCGAATAGATCTTGTAGCAGATTCGTATAGTTGTTATTTTGATTAATTTGAACAGCAGTAGTAGGCCCTTTTGGCTTATTATCACGATCCATTTCGTTTAGTAGCTTAATCCAATCGAGTAGGTCGCGCTTGCTATACATGCCGGTGTCTAACGCTTCTTCTAGTTTTTGATCAATTACACGGTTAATAAGCTGAAGACGACGAGAGCGATTTAGATAGCCTTGACTCATTAACACAGAATCTACATAACGCTTAGTTTCCGCGCGTTCGCAGATAGCGCTAACTCGGTCTGGAGACATGCCAAACTCCTCAGCGATTTGATATACGTTTTTACCTGTTAGTAATTCATTTGCTACTAACAGGTGCTGAGGATCTAACTCAGGAGCATCTAGTGACGCATTTAGGTTATCGCTATAAGTAATCATGTCACCCATCTCGTACTCTCCACTATTATAATACATACGCCATCAGGAGCGAGCACTCCGCCATCTGTACGTATTGATCTAATTTTATATTCTATATTGTCGCTCCAACGTCGCCAATTATCAAACACATGCTCAATATCGCTAGCCAAACTCTCACCACTCTGCTCAACCTCGTAATCGCGAGTGTAGCCGCGTAGTTCATATGTAGTAGTGTGAATACGAACTCCACCACCGATATGTTCAATGCGCTCTCCACGATGAACCGTAGCGATACTCGGATACTCGGTTACGTCATCACTAAAAACAAAGTGATCGTATACCGTATACACAGTGTTTGAGAATGAGTAATCAGCATCCCAAGGACTCGGACCGCGAATAATTTTTTGTAGTGCGTTAATCATAATTATATTATATGGTGTAATATCTATAGTGTCAACTAAAAAAATCTAAAAAAGTTTAGTGTCTCTCGTCGAGCGAAAAATGATAAATGAGTGTTTATATCAAAGTCTTATAAGAGGTGCAATGAAATTGCACGGGCGTGTCTTTTATAACGCATCACAACTATTACTAGACATTTTGAAAAAATACCATGTAATTTTCGTGAGGGGCGGTGCCTGCGGGTTGTCCGAATCGTAGTCTTAAGAACCGGCCTTATATACTAAAGTATAGGGGCAGCTATCTTTCGATAACTGCCCCCCCGGTTGAATTAGGATTCCGATTCCCAAGGAATCCTTAATTCAGTTTCTAATTCGTCATATTCCATTTTGATAATGCGAATTGCAATTCCATTTTCGTCCGGCGTCAATTCGCCGTGAATTGCAATGAAATTTGCAAAAGACTCAATCGAGTCTTTGCCATAAATCAATTGCGTGGCGACAGATTCGATTGCGCCTGTCGCGCAATTGTATTCTTCCCATAGGAAATTGAACATTGGCATTTGGTTTCCTTTCCTGAATTAAAAAGGGGGCGCAATTGATTGCGCCCCCTTGTTGTCACGCGTGCAAATCGCGGATTGCCTGACAAAGGCGATACCGGGCGGCATGATGCGCCCGATTTGCCCTTTCCCACGCGTCATACGCGTCACGGCGGGCATTGTATTGGGCGCGGTCTGACACTCGCCCCCAATATTCTTCGTATTCCATTTCGGCAATGTATTCCGCGACACTCAAATCATACGCAAGGCGCACGATTTCGCGGACGCGCGCGCGCGCGTCCCCATCCGACAAGCCCCGCTTGCGGAGCATGACAATAAGACGAACAAGATAATCCATCGCTGGACCCCTAGCGCGATTCCGCCGCGCGACTCGGGCGGCGGGACCGCCCCGCCACGACTCACTAGATAGGGCACGACTCTAGTGGTTTCAAGCCCACGCGTGATACATGCGAAAAAATTTATGTGACTCCTGGTGTGTGGGTCTATAGGCCAGGGCTGCGGGGGCTGGAAGCCCGATACCTTCGAGGCGATCACCTGCGGGGGCTGGAA
>ERZ869925.1461-NODE-1461-length-10605-cov-3.478578_pt1 | contig 10605 bp, 14 predicted proteins | sample MGYA00579311_ERZ869925 | MGnify/ENA primary metagenome ERZ869925 (study PRJEB32216, sample SAMN09231817) | wastewater metagenome | place: USA: Maryland | collected 2016-07-30 | study: EMG produced TPA metagenomics assembly of the PRJNA472060 data set (Reclaimed...
TCAGATGAAAGAATTCCTGTTGTTGGAATTGATATGAGTGAAGCAGAAAGAATTGGTCTAATTAAGATTGATGCTCTTGGACTTAAAACACTAAGTGTTATTCAAGATGCAATAAAAATGATTAAAGAAAATCATTATAAAGAAATTGACCTTTTATCACTTGATATGAATGATGCAAATGTATATCAAATGCTTTCTGATGGATATACAAAGGGTGTGTTTCAGTGTGAAGCAACACCATATACAAATCTTCTTGTTAAGATGGGTGTAAAAAACTTAGCAGAACTTGCAGCATCAAATGCTCTTGTTCGTCCAGGTGCAATGAATACAATTGGTAAAGACTATATTGCTCGCAAACATGGTAAGCAAAATGTATCATACATACATCAAATTATGAAAGATTTTACCAATGATACATATGGCTGTATCCTATATCAAGAACAGGTTATGCAGGCTTGCGTTCACCTTGGTGGAATGACAATGGCAGAGGCAGACAAGGTTCGTAAAATTATTGGAAAGAAAAAAGATGCAAAAGAATTCAATGTTTTTCAAGATCGGTTTGTGGCTGGGGCGAGTAAGTTCATTTCTCCTAATCAGGCTCTTGACCTTTGGCACGACTTTGAAGCACACGCAGGATACTCGTTCAACAAGAGCCATGCGGTTGCTTACTCTACTCTCTCGTACTGGACGGCGTGGCTAAAGTATTACTATCCGCTTGAATTTATGTTTGCCCTTCTTAAAAATGAGAAAGATAAAGATGGTCGCACAGAATATCTTATTGAAGCAAAACGTATGGGTATTTCAATTAAACTTCCACACATCAATGATTCAGATTTAGATTTTAAAATTGAAGGTAAAGGAATACGCTTTGGGCTAACTGGAATTAAATTTATTTCAGATAACATTGCACAAAAATATATTAATGCTAGACCATTTAATAGTTATAAAGAACTTGAAGAGTTTACCTTTACAAAAGGTAATGGTGTAAATAGTAGAGCACTAAGTGCATTAAGATTAACTGGAGCAGCAACATTTGTTGATAATCCACGAAATGATGATGAAATTAAAGAAAACCTATATGAGTATTTAAATCTTCCAGAATTTAATATTAGTGTTCCTTCACACTATCATGCCTTTATTCAACCAATTGAAGACTTTGAAGAAAAGGGATCTTTTATTTTAATGGGTATGGTTAAATCAATTAAACGTGGAAAAGGTTGGTCAAGAGTTGAAATACTTGATAAGACTGGTAGTGTTGGAATTTTTGATGACGAACAAACAAAAATTGAAACTGGAAAAACTTGCTTAATACTTGCAAGTGATAACCGTATTTTGTCTGCAATACCAGTTGATGAATTAAAGGGATCTTCTGAAGCACTAGTAAAATTTTTAAATTATAAACAGTTGCCATACAAAGATGATGAGATGTTTGTTATTTCCTTTAAGTCAAGAATAACAAAGACTGGTAAAAAAATGGCATCGCTTACTTTGGCAGACACTGCAAGAGATTTACATTCAGTAACAGTGTTTCCAACTGCATTTCCAAAAGCATATATGCATATACAAGAAGGAAATGCTTATAAATTTAGTTTTGGTAAAACAAAGGATGGCACAGTGATAATGGAGGATGTAACAAATGTATGACAACCTATTTGATAATTTAGCAACTAACTTGCATCAGGCTGCAATTGAAAAAGGATTTTGGCCAGATGGAGATGATGTAGATGATATTTTTATTGCTAAACAATGCATGATGATTGTTTCTGAAGTTACAGAAGTGATGGAAGCAATTCGTAAAGATAAGGGCGAAGAAGAAATTACAAAAGAATTTGCTGATATCTTAATTCGTACCTTAGATTTATATGCAGGAGTTGTTGAAGCAGGGTATACTAGATTATCACTTGATCAAGCATTAAGAGAAAAGGTAGAGTTTAATAAAACTAGACCAGAAAAACACGGGGTAAGGTTCTAATGACAGTAACAATAGAAGATGTATTAGCACAGTTAAATCCTAAACTAAGAAAGACTGTTATGTCTGGAGACACAATTCCAGCAACAGAATATGCAGCAACTCCTAGTTTTGGTTTAAACAGGGCTTTAAATGGCGGATTGCCATATGGTAGACAAGTTCTTATCTGGGGATCAAAGTCTTCTGCAAAGTCGTCCCTATGCCTTCAAATGATTGGTTTGGCACAGAAAGAAGGAAAGATCTGTGCATGGATTGATGCAGAAATGTCATACGATAAAGCATGGGCAGAGCATCTTGGTGTTGACACTTCTAAACTAATTGTTTCACAATGTCGCACAATTAATGAAATGGTTGACATCGGAACTAATCTTATGAATGCTGGCGTTGACATGGTTGTAGTTGATTCAATCACATCATTGCTTCCAGCAATATATTTTGAAAAAGATTCTGATGAATTAAAACAATTAGAAAATACAAAACAAATTGGTGCAGAGTCTCGTGACTTTAGCAATGCATGGAAAATGATTAACTATGCTAATAATAAAGTTAAACCTACACTCTTTGTTTTAATATCTCAGTCTCGTAACAATATTAACGCAATGTATACAAGTCAGCAACCAACAGGTGGGCAGGCTACTAAGTTTTATTCATCAACAGTAATTAAACTATTTTCTTCTGAGTCAGACAATCAGGCTATAAAAGGAAAGATTAAAGTTGGCGATAAGTTGATTGAAGAAAAAGTTGGTAGAAAAATTCGTTGGGAATTGCAATTTTCCAAAACATCTCCAGGGTTCCAATCTGGAGAATATGATTTTTATTTTAGAGGAGATGACTTAGGTATTGACTCTATTGGAGATCTTGTTGATACTGCAGAATCCATTGGTCTTGTAAATAGAACTGGAGCATGGTATCAGTTAGATGATGGAACAAAGATTCAAGGGCGTGATGGTTTTATTAATAGAGTTAAGGAAGACCTAGACTTGCAAGAGCAACTTAAGTCAAAAATAATTAATGCTTGATAAAAAGTTTTCTGTGTATCCTGGCAAGTTTCTATGTAAAACTTGTGAAGAAGAAGTAACGTCTTTAAGATATTGGATTGAGGCTGGAGATGCAACATGGATGTGTTCAAAAAAACATATTTCAAAAGTTGGTTTGTTGCCACAAAAGAAAAAGAAAAAGGATTTTGCCGATGAGTGAAAAAAATGAATCAAAAAGAATAGGTGCTAAACAGCATAAAAATTCTGGTAGAAATACACAGAAGGGGGATGCTACTTGGCGCAATTTTGTTGTTGATTTTAAAGAAGTAGGAAAATCTTTTACACTCAATAAAGATGTATGGGCTAAAGCAGTAACAGATGCTATTAAAGCAGGCAGAGATAAGTCTGCAGCAATTATTGTAGTTCTTGGTGAAGGCAATACAAAAGTAAGACTTGCTATAATTGAAATGGAAATGTTAGAACAATTAACAGAAGGTGAAGAAAATGACTGAAGCAGTACCACAAAAAACAACAATTGATATGGTTAATGGATTGAGTGAGATAGCAGATTATATGCAGGACGAAGAACTTACTACTGCATTAACGATGATTGCAAAAATTATTATTAAGCCAGACGTACCTATTCAGGTTGCTAGTTTAGAAATAGTAAGGCTACAGGCTATTGCTGCAAAGATGTCCTTTAAGGCTACCTGGATGGCAAATGTTGATAAATCTGACAGGGCAAAGAAGAACATATATTTTACAGCAGCACAGGCAATTAACGATCTGGTATCAGCACTTAAATACATAATGCGCTAACTGGTATACTTATATAAACAGGGGATAAAAATGACAAAAAATTTACTACAGAGTGTTATGATCAAAAGTGTTTCAAATAAGAATAATATCTTAGACTCAGACGCATTGATTGAAAAAATTAAATCAGGTTACGTTATTAATCGTGGACCAAAGTTTCAAACAAAGAAAACCTTTGCTCCATCAACTATTGCATATAGCCATGGAGAATGTCCTAGATACTGGTATTTAGCATTTGATGGTGCTACATTTGAAGACAATGCAGATGCATACGGCGCAGCAAACATGACTGCTGGAACTCTTTCTCATGGAAGAATTCAATCAGCAATGATGAATGCTGGAGTAGCAAAAATATTTAGAGATGATGACAATCAACCAACAACAGAATTTAAAATTAGATATGATGATCCACCAATCTTTGGCTATGGGGATGCCATGATTGAGTGGGAAGGTGAAGACATTGTTGGTGAAATTAAAACAATGCTTAATGAAGGATTTGAATATCGTAAGAATTCTATGAAGCCAAAACTTGGACACCTTATTCAGTTGCTTATTTATATGAAGATCCTTGGCAAGAAAAAAGGTGTTTTGATTTATGAAAATAAAAATAATCATGAACTATTAGTTCTTCCAGTTGAAGTAGATGACTACTATCGTCAATGGATTGATAATACTTTTCAGTGGATGCGTGATGTTCGTAAGGCTTGGGTAGATCGTACATTACCTACAAAAAATTATCGCTCAAACTCAAAGATCTGTAAAACATGTCCAATTCAACAGGCGTGTGCAGATGCAGGAACTGGAGTGATTAAACTTAAGTCCCTGGAGGGGTTAAGTGAAACTATGTGAAAGATGCGATAATCACTTTGATCCTAAAGTAAGTTATCAAATTTATTGTGGAGAAAAATGTAGAGAAGATGCCACAAAAGAGAAGATAGCAGAACGATATCAAATAACTCGCAGACAAAGAAGAAAGGGCAAAAAAAGAGTTTGCCTTGGTGGTTGTGGAACAGACCTTTCTATCTACAATGACTCTGGATTTTGCTCTAACTGTAATGTAAGCAAAAAAGAAGTAGATAAAATGTTAAAACAATTAAAAGGAATTATTGACTATGAGCAAAACTGGTAAGCCACAAAGAATATGTGCTATTGATGCTAGCACTAATAGTCTTGCCTTTGCTATTTTTGACGGTAATGAATTAAAAGAAGTTGGCAAAATAAACTTTGAAGGAAAAGATATATATGAAAAAGTTGGAAATGCAGCAAGAAGAACGCTTGCATATTTTGATGCAGTAATAGATGCTGAAGCAATAGTAATTGAGCATACTGTATTCATGAATAGTCCAAAAACTGCTGCAGATCTTGCTTTAGTTCAGGGTGCATTACTTGGTGCTGCTGCTATGTATGGAATAACCATCGTTGGAAAGGTATCTCCAATCACATGGCAAAATTACCTTGGAAATAAAAAATTAACAAAAGAAGAACAGATACTGTTGCGGTCAAAGAATCCAGGTAAGTCTGACTCATGGTATAAAAGTTATGAAAGACAGTTTAGAAAAGAAAGGACGATGAAATTAATTGAAATCAACTATGATAAAATTATTAACGATAATGACGTTGCTGACGCTTGTGGCATCGGTCATTGGGCTATTAATAATTGGGATAAAGCAATAGGGGTTGACAAATAACATTATGGCTGCTAAACTATATACATCAGAGATTTTTATGCGTAAGCGTTATGTTATGGATAAAAAAACTCCAGAAGAGATTGCAAAGGAGTGTGGATGTACAGTGGAAACTATTTACGTCTACCTTGCAAAATTTGGATTGAGAAAGTCTAAGCGATGAAACTTATTCCAGTATTTTCAGATGTACCAGAGTTTAGTTGTCAAGACTTATATTTAAAATCTGTTGGTGCACCATCTGGACCACAAATTTGGACTACCTGCCATTCAATAGCACATATGCTAGTTGAAAAAAATATTGCCTACGGAGATTCTGCATTAGATCCTGTTAGAATTTTTAGCAAGTCTGATCCAGCAGAACAACTTAGAGTTAGAATTGATGACAAGTTGAGCAGACTAATGAAGGGTACTGAGTATGTTGGAGACAACGATATTGATGACCTTATTGGATATTTGGTTTTGCTTAAAATAGCAAAGGAAAAAAATGTCAACTGAAAAAGATTTAGTAGATCATTTAGATCAAGTTAATACTGTTGTTACTGAATACTTAAAGGGTAACGATCCAACAGTTATATCTAAAGAACTTGATATTCCACGCACTCGTGTTGTCCAATTAATTAATGAGTGGAAGGTTATGGCATCTGCAAATGATGCAATTCGTGCTCGTGCTAAAGAGGCTCTTGTAGGTGCAGACACACACTACACAAAACTTATTACAAAAGCATATGAAGTTATTGATGAGTCAAGTCTAACAAGCAATCTCAGTGCAAAAACAGCAGGTATTAAACTTGTTATGGATATTGAATCAAAAAGAATTGATATGTTGCAAAAGGCTGGACTTCTTGAAAACAAAGAACTTGCAGAAGAAATGGTTGAGATTGAACGTAGACAAGAAGTTCTTGTAGGAATTCTTAGAGATATTGCGTCATCTCATCCAGAAGTTCGTGACATTATTATGCAAAGACTTTCAGCAATTGCTAAAGAGGGCGAAGTGATTACAGTTGTCCACGATGTTCAATAGTCATAAAAACGCTCTATTTTGTGGTATAATGTTTTTATGGGATATTGTATTGTAAAAGATTGTGGAGACAAGGCAAATGCCAAGTCTTTATGCCCAAAACATTATTATAGAAATAAAAGATATGGAGACCCTAATAAAGTAAGGTTTCCATGGAGAGAAGATAGGTCTTGTTCAGTATATGGGTGTGATAAAGAGCATGAAGCAAAAGGATATTGCAAAAATCATTACATGATTTTACATAAATTTAAAATATCTCCAGAACAATATCAACAAAAATTTGAAAAACAAGGAATGGTTTGTGATATTTGCAAAAAGCCATGTGCACAAAAAAAAATGCTTTCTCTTGACCATGACCACGAAACTAATGAGATAAGGGGCTTGCTATGCTCTTCTTGCAATATGGCACTTGGAGGATTTATGGACAGCCCAGAATTACTTTTATCAGCAATAAAGTATTTAAAAAAATGGGGTAAAAATGTCAAATGAATTTTCAGATTTTTTTGAAATATTAAAAGAAAACTCTTTTATAGAAAAACCAGTTGACGTAAGAACATTTGTTCAGTCTCCAGAATATCTTGGGCAACCAATCTTATCCGATATTCAATTTGAAATTGTTGAAGCAATGAGCCAAATTTATCGTGAAAAAGATTTACAAGAGTTATATGGAGATAAAAAAGGTTCAGATCATTTTAAAAAATATACAAAGAATGAATTAATACTTCAACTTGGAAAAGGAAGTGGCAAAGACTTTGTATCAACGGTTGCATGTGCTTATGTAGTATATAAACTTTTATGTTTAAAAGACCCCTCAACATATTTTGGTAAACCTTCTGGAGATGCAATAGATATTATTAACGTAGCAGTAAATGCTGCTCAAGCAAAAAATGTTTTTTTTAAAGGGTTTAAAACAAAGATTGAAAAATCCCCATGGTTTGCTGGAAAATATAATCCAAAGGCTGACTCTATTGAATTTGATAAAGCAATTACTGTTTATTCTGGACACTCAGAAAGAGAATCTCATGAAGGATTAAACCTAATAATGGCAGTGCTTGATGAAATTTCAGGGTTTGCAACAGAAGTTGGAACTGGTAATGAACAAGGAAAGACTGCTGATAACATCTATAAAGCATTTCGTGGTACTGTAGATTCTCGTTTTCCAGATTTAGGTAAGGTTGTTCTTCTTTCATTCCCACGCTATCAAGGTGACTTTATTTCACAAAGATATGATGGAGTTATTGCTGAAAAAGAAACAGTAGAGCGTAGACATAAGTTTATTATTAATGAAGAACTCCCAGAAGGACCAGACAATGAATTTGAAATTACATGGGAAGAAGACCATATTCTTTCTTACAAGATTCCAAAAGTATTGGCTCTTAAACGTCCAACATGGGAAGTAAATCCTACTCGTAAAATAGATGACTTTAAGATTGCATTTTTAACTGATCTTGGTGATGCAATGATGAGATTTTTATGTACTCCAACATATTCATCAGATGCATTCTTTAAACAAAAAGATAAACTTATTAAATGTATGACACTATCAAACCCTGTTGATAGTTTTAGAAGATTCTCAGAAAACTTTAAGCCAGACCCAGATAAAGTTTATTACATACATGCTGACCTTGCACAAAAACACGATAAGTGTGCGGTAGCAATTGCACACGTAGATAAATGGGTAAACATTCAAGTAATTAAAGATTATGAACAAGTAGCCCCAATCGTAATAGTAGATGCAGTTGCATGGTGGGAACCAAAATCAGAGGGTCCAGTTAATCTTTCTGAGGTAAAGCAATGGATTATTAATCTACGTAGACAAGGTTTTAATATTGGCATTGTGTCTTTTGACCGTTGGCAATCATTTGATATTCAAAATGAACTAAAGGCAGTAGGAATAAGAACTGATACTGTCTCTGTTGCCAAAAAACATTATGAAGATTTAGCAATGATGATTTATGAAGAGCGTGTTGCTATTCCTATGATTCCATTGTTACTAGAAGAAATGTCAGAATTAAAAATCATGAGGGGTAATCGTGTTGATCACCCTAGAAAAAAATCTAAAGACTTGGCAGATGCTGTGTGTGGTGCTGTCTTTGGTGCTATATCTCACACACCAAAGGATACTAATCTTGAGATTGATATCCATACCTGGTCTTCCTCTACACGACTTGCAGAGAAGCAGAGGGCTATGGTAGAATTAGACAACAGGAAAATTCCTGAAGATGTCAAGGATTTTCTTGACAGATTAAATATAATATAATAAATAAGGAGAAAGATGAATTCATTTAAGAAAATCGCTATTGTTGCTGCTGCAGCCGTAACTAGCACATTTCTTGTTGCACTTCCGACAGCAACGGCAGCAGTAAGTGGTGGATATGAAATATCTGCTTCACTTTCTGACGGTGCTCGTGGCGCAACAGTACTAGCATCAGATGCTGATAAAGCAGAGGCTGGAGTTAATGCAACAGTTGCACTGACAACATCAGATACTCTTGCTTCTACAGCAAATGACTATGTATCGTTGGAAATTGCTGGACCTGCTATTTTTGGTGCTTATACAGCAGCAGGAAGCAATGCAGCAACCTTAACACTTACCAACCTTGGTAAGACATTTACATTTACAGCAGCAACATCGTCTGCAGTAAACCTTCCTTCACCAGTATTGGTTAACGTTACTGGAGCAGGAACAATTACAATTACACAGAAGAAGAAAGTTGGAGCAACAGTTTCAGTTGTAGATATTAAGACTATCTATGCAGGAACAGTTGCAAAGACAGATATCTTTTCTGCAGCAGATTCTCTTGGACGTATCCAAGATACATCTACACTAGGAACATTGACATCAAGTGCTGATGTTGCAACAGCAACAGCAGTTATTAATGGTGGAATTGGCTACCTAAACGTGCTTGCACGAGATGGTTATGCATCAACAATGTCAACAAACGGTGTATTACAGGCTTCTGCAACCAATGGAGCAATTGTTTCTTGGGACGCAGATCCATCAACACAGGTTTCATTTGCAGCCAAGACTGGTGTAAGTGGTGTTCTTCATGTTAAGCAGGGTACAGCAAATGCTGACAAGCCTGTTTCAACAACACTAACAGTTTCATACAATGGAACACAATTTGTAAGCAAGACAATTACCTTTACAGGTGCTCCTGCTTCAATTGTTGTTTCAGGTGCAGACATTGCACAGGCTGGTGGAGCACGTACAGGAACCTATGACTTTGTAGTCAAGGATGCTGCTGGAAATCAGTTGGCTGGAGTTACTCCAACTGCTGACACAACAAAGGTTACAGCACAAGTAACTGCTATCTCAGTTGCTGGAGCATCATCTGCTACAGCAGTTCAGACAGGTGGATGGACATGTGCTTCAACTTCTGGATCATCAACAATTCGCATTAAGCATACACTTGCAGATGCAACAACAATCTATTCAAATGATTTTGTTGCAGCATGTGGATCAACTGTAAACAAGTACACAGCAACACTAGATAAGGCTTCATACAAGCCAGGCGAAATTGCATCACTAACAATTAAGGCTACAGATGTTTCTGGGGCTAAGGTTTATGGTGGGGCAACTCTTGGTGCAGGTGTAGCAATCTCAGGTGGCTCACTTACAGCAATTACAGCGCCAACTTCAGCAGATACATTTGATACAGATGGCTCACGAGTCATCAAGTTCACTGTTGGAAATACAACAGGATCATTTAATATGATCGTTGATCTTCCAGCATATGTATCAACAGACTCTGCAAAAACAGTTGCATATTCAGTTGCTTCAAGCGAAGTTTCAAACGCTGAAATTCTAAAGATGATCGTTGCGCTTATTGCAACAATCAACAAGCAAATTGCAGCACTACAGAAGGCACTTCTAAAGAAGTAAATTCTTAATAAATTAGGGGGCAGATTAATTTCTGCCCTCTTTTTTATTGCATAAAATTACTAATTAAATTAACATTAATGATATAATAGGACTATTAGTCTACACCACAGACTAAACAGGAGACTATAATTAAAAAGGTACTAATCAAAACTGGATTAGTGGGGATTCTGTTATCAATATGTTTAGTTTTTCTTCCAGTAGATGTTGCATATGCAAATACACCTGAAGAAAAACTAAACATATTGAGATCGGAA
>ERZ869925.1463-NODE-1463-length-10596-cov-3.665781_pt1 | contig 10596 bp, 7 predicted proteins | sample MGYA00579311_ERZ869925 | MGnify/ENA primary metagenome ERZ869925 (study PRJEB32216, sample SAMN09231817) | wastewater metagenome | place: USA: Maryland | collected 2016-07-30 | study: EMG produced TPA metagenomics assembly of the PRJNA472060 data set (Reclaimed...
CAATGCCGGCATCATCGCATCAGCCTTTCTTTGCTTGATAGCACCTGCCAACGCTTGACCTGCACCAAGAGCAATAGTAGCACCAGGAGCAGAAGAAGCAGCAGCCGTGGCTGCGCCTGTCAATATTTTTGTTAAAACTTCACCAACTGCCATGTCTTTCTTTTTTTCAAAATTAGTGATTTTACTTCAATGGTTTGTACGTGACTCCAGTGTTTACAATCAAGAAATCTTCATCTTGACTATTGATCACTTTGAACACTACATACCGCCCTTGCTGTCTACCATGTGGAGCCAATGTTTTTCTCGGAATAAAACACTCATACCCAAAGTAGTCCTTGATTGATAATGGATTCACAATCGCATCAACAAATGAACTAGGAACACCGGCATAATAATCCTGTACACTATCATAAAACTCGATGCGCTCAGGTTTGAAGTTACTATTTACTCGGATTCGGATGAACTCCTTATCGAAGAACATATCCTTGTTTGATGTTCCAACAACGGATGCCTCAATATCTACTCCATCGATTTGATTTCCAACACCCAAAAGATAAGTGTTCCCATCCTTCATTCCATACATTTTATTGTCAACGTACAAGTACTGATCATAGTTGTATGAAGAACGACACTGTACCATCGCTTGCTGAACACCGTAAATAACCGTAGATTCAGGTCGAACTCTCGATGTGATACTTGGTCGGAAACCAACAAGATACTCTTGATGGAATGGGTCAAATCCTCCGGTAAGATGATTTGAATACCCTTGACCAATCATAGGTAAAAACTCCAAGTTCAATCGGTCTTTATATCCCGTATTCCCAATATCCAACAACTGATTATCAGCAAACTGATACATTGAAATGGAGTTTACAAAGAATAGTGTGTTCGAATACTCCGCTGCTGATCGCCAAGTCTCATCGTTCATCCCGATTTGCTTATTGATCCACAACTCATTCAATACACCTCCAATATCTGAGCCTACCGTAGCCAACTCATTTGCATTTATCTCATGGATAACTCTCTTGTCTATAAGAACAAGGCATATTCCGGAGTTGGTAAATGCATACAAGTTATTCCCCTTGTCAGAAGAAATCGCGCTCCATGCTTTCTTGATTTCTCCGGTATCATCAGAGATGTCATAGAAGTTTGTAGGAGGGAATGTTCTCACTGTCGGAGTATTTTGAGCATTGATAGGTCTTCTCTCTGACCAAATAATACGTGTGCAAAATCTATTCTGTTCTTGGAAACCAACAAGCGGAACAATCGTAAGAAGTGTCGTGTTTTGAGACTTAGAGTAGTCAATATTCACCTGTGGTCGGTAGCGGAAACCACCAAGCCCCCAAAGCAAATATTCGTCACCATAGTCGGTTTCATAGTCAGAGAAGATGTGGTTGTCTGCATAAACAGCAGAAGCATCATTATTATTAAATTTATCATCTTGCCATCTATACGGTCTCTGAACATAGTTCTTCAACGGAAAATACGCATCGTATGAATGAAGCGTTGAATTGTCATTAAATGCAAACGACAAGTTCGTGCGAGATTCCGCAGTCCAAACAGAAAGTAACTGACGAATAGTTGCTCCTTTAGTACCTCGTCTCAAACGACAATTAACAGCAGATTGGATCCAAAAAGCTGGTCCAAGATTCGGATTCTGAATAATTTGGATTCCTGAAGGTAGCCAAAACTCGCCATAAGGAAATGCCATTTCCAATCGGAACTCATCTGTTCCACCAGGAGAATTTGCGTTTTTATCGAATCGAATATCCTTCACCGCCCAAACACTCTCATTCACGTAAGTATCGCCACTGAACACGCGAACAGGGATTCGGTTGTCGTACTTCACAGAAACGCGAGAACTTGCCGGTGGCACCATGAACGATTGATCAAACGACTGGTTAAACCATTCAAATTTCAACGACACAATCACATTCTCACCAATCGATGACTGAGTATGCTTGTACACACCGTAAACGCTATATGATCCGGACGAATCCGTTACAGTAGCAAATCCGTTGTTCTGAATATCCGTAAGAACCTGATTGATGAATGCAGGAGTATCATTCGTAACATTCAACCAACGATACGTGTTTCCAGTCGCATCCTTAACGTGAACAAATCGGTACAAAGAAGAATAAGCATTATAAGTCATTCCGGAAAGAGTCGGAACGCAATCTTCCCAACGCTCAGATACCAATGGAACGGTAAAGTTCTGCTCACCATTGGCAGATACTTGGTAAATAACTGAATCGAACTTAACGAAGTGACCTCCGTACTTATACTGAGTGGTATTTGTATCCGGAACAGCAGCATCGCGACGAACAAGGTTAACCACATACATAGGCTCCTGCCATTCGCGAACCTCAGTTTTATCCTCGGCAGTCTCACCATTGCCACCCCATTCAGCATACACAGATTCACTCAAAGTAATCTTCAAGTACTTCTGACCGGCAGAATGAGTGATCTCAGTATCAACATCAATAATATCAAAATACTTGTTCCCATCGTTAACAGAGAACGGTGATCCATTGGTAGGGTTACGCCATTTACCAAATCCAGTGTATCCATTGATACCGGTGTTCGATGTCGTAGATGTAGGGTTGATATTCCCATCATCAAAAAGGATGCGCTGATATGTGATCATGTCCACACCATCGTCAGCACCAACGTTATTCAGGAACGAATAAACCTCGGAGAAAAAACCAAGTGGAGAAACAAGTTGCAATTGAAACGCGGAGAAGTCGCTAACCAAATCGTCGAATGCTCCTGGATTTATTCCAATGTTCTCATCTAAATCAGGGAAGTAAACGTAAAATTTATTTGTTGACTTACCACCGTTCGGACCAAACGTTCCATCAGGAGTTTCCAATCGGTAATACCCCATTCCTTGAGCAACAACACGCTTTGCCGGTTCCGTTTGTACAACAGAGAATCCGGATGCCCAAGAAGGAATTGGCTTATTGGTAGTATCAATTCCCTTGAAGGAATATCCCATCGCGTAATAATCAAGACCAAACCCTTTTGGATTGTATGGAATCATTGGGTTAAGAATTGGGTCAACTCCTCCGGCAGCAACAAAATTGTTTATCTGCTTTGATAAATCCTGACCTTGAGTATCAATACTTGATACTGGATGCATAGGCTCGTAATCTCGATTACCGCGATCAAGAATATTCATTTTAGCAAGACCATTCTCTTTTCCAATAGCATTTACATGATCAAAAACCTCATGAGTAAGTCCGATGCCGTTATTGATGTTCGCAGCAGTAACCATGCCGTAGTATGAATTACTTTGCGTTTCCGAAGAACACAACTCTCGACGATTCGGGAATTGGAAATTATCCTCAATCTTTTTCGCATACGTTGGATTACATGATTCATCATATAACACAATTGCCGTGGAAACTTTCTCCCCACGCATATCTGACTTGTAGTAAGTCGAATTGTATGTGTCCTTATGACCTTTTTTACCAATCTTTTGAATAGTGGCAAATCCAGGTTGAGAATCATCAATCAATTCGATTTCCGTATCAATATCCTTTGAGTTGTACTCAATATTCATCAAGTACAAACGCTCATTGTAGTAACGAATAGCTTTCGCACGTTTAATGGATGTCAATTGATCAACTTGCTCATCAACAGTAATAACCTCTTCAATCTCGTCTCCTGATGCGCGATCAAGAAGTTCCAAGTAGCCTACACCGGCATTAATTGGTACCAACCCAATGATCTCTGATGTCGGAGGATTACCGATTGGATCACCTGCATACCAAGAATCTCTTCGAACTTCAATCGACTCAAAGCCATTTCCATTATCAAAGCGAATACGGATGTGATTTCCGTAAGCACTTGGAACAGAAATATCAGGGTCTTTAGAATAAGTCCTGTTAGCAGGGAATGTGTTTTGACCACTATTGCTTCCAATATTGGAAACAACAGGGATCAATGGGGATATAGGAGACCAAGTACTTCGGTCTCCATCCGGAGTAACATATCGATATGAGTACGAGTAACTACCAACTGGTAGCCCAAGTGAACCGAAAATCTGATTGAATGTAGTAGGTCCGGAAGTTCCGGTGTACGACTGAATAAATGCAGGTTGGTACAATGATGATGTCACGTTAACCGTGTATTCGCTGATATTGAAATCATCAAAATACTTGGTTGTACACTGAGCAACTTCACTTCCAAAGTTTACCCCTCCATTCAACATAATATCCTTCAATGAAAATACCATCGGTGGAGTAAGGTTGTTTGTCACATAAAACTCCCCTGTATTGCAATTCTCGTTCTTATCGATTTGAATTGGATAGTCATAGTAGATTGGTAAATCCGGAGACTGAATAACAATCTTCCCATTTACACGGAAAAATGGATCAAGAACACCATTCTGATCAGCCCAAAACTCACAGATGAAATTATTGATCTCGAAAGATGACATACAGTGATAACTTGTAGCAATCGGTAATCCAGTACCGCCAAAGCACTTATTATCCAACCCTCGGTATAACAACTCTTCACCCTTGATCTTTTTTCGGGAAAGGTTGTCACCATCCATGGACATACTTCGGGTATTCAATGAATCCAAGAAAATTCCATCTTGAGATGCCACAATTTCAGGGTTTGCATCGGAATTAATCCCTTTCGAGTAATTCTTTACGTCAATATCTTGGTGAACCTGTTTCATCAATAAGGGTGTTTTTCATTCAAATTTTCCTGTCTTGCAGAACATCCGCAATCTTCAATTCCAACAGCTTTTGTGGCAGCCTTTACCACTTTGTCAACTTTCGTCAACTTAGTGAATCGAGCAATGGTATCACCAACACCCTTATCACCGTAACGTTCCTTCATTATCTTTCCAAATCTACTCATTACTTATGAAGCATTGATGATATGTATTCTTCCATAGATTCCTTGTCAGCAGAGTTCATAGACTTCACACGCTTACGTGCCTTGTTCCATGATCCGGTAACAGAGTGTTCAAGTTCATTCTTCGCATCAGACCAAAGCAATCTATACGTTTTCGGATCTCGCGACTTCATCGCCTCATAGAAGCGTACTTTCACAAAATCCTCAACAGCACGTTCAAAGAAGCGCGGAATGATTGGAAGATCACCAATCTCACCACCAAACGTATTGGCAATGATTCGGACATTCTCATATCCCAAACAATCCTTACTCAACATCAAAATACCATTGTACATGTTGTAGTAGTACTTGTACGCAGAATACGATGGGAAATTGTACATCCGGTAACGGCTATGATTAGGAACAAATAAATCTCCGGAATTGGAACCATCATCCTTCACCTTAGAAGTGTACCCTTCACCATCGGACATGTTATTGAATTGTCGTTTCCAATAAACATTCTGAGATGGCTGAACGGAACAGTTCTTCCCGTTGTACACATAGATTTCCCGAAGATTAAACATATCCTTCGGTAACTCCAATTGGCAGTTTTTAGGCATTGGATAATCGCGAACAACCTTGAAGAAGTATGTATCCATAGCCAATTCCTGAATAGCATCCTGAATCCAGGATATGTAGCGACCCTTTGAAACACCACGCTTCATTGATTCATCATTTACCATGTGAAGAATCGTGGATAAAATGTGATCTACACTTACATAATCATTCTGAGTCATATCCTATTATTCTTGATTATCATTTTGCGGTTGTGGAACACGAGTCGTAATAGGCTCAGATTCATCAGCACCTTGGTTAACCACTTCCTGTGGAACCATAGTGATGAACTTACCAATACTCAACACCTCCATCATCAATTCATGAACTCTCTCATCCGGAATTGGAATCTCATCATCCAAATCGCAAACAGTAGATGGATCAAGAGTGGTAAGCAATGCCACATTCACATCCTTCACCTCGATACACTCAAAACCCAAAAGGTACAACCGGTTAACCTGTAAGTTGTCAACCATGCCACCAACACGGTAGTAGTAAGGGTTAGATGGAGTTGGTCTCGTGTACTCATCTCCATAAAGTGTGTGTATAGCTGAGATGTTCACGGTATTAAAAACCACCTGAGCAAATGCCGGTCCATTACAACAGCATGTCTCTTCATTGTATGAAACATAGACAATACCACCGTTATTCGGTAGGTTCATAATCTGTTTTGGGAGATCGATATACTTTCCTTGTGAATCTGAAAGAACCGGAACAGCAGAAAAGATCGAAGTGAACATATCCGACTCCGAAATAATTTGGCTTTGGAATCGAATACGGTTAGCCACAACCTGTATCCAGTAAACGATCTGAGGTAGTGTAATGTCAGCATCATCAAAGGTTTTCTTCAATGATTTCTGAATGTCGTATGCTACAAATCTGTAAGTTGCCACCGCATTGTGTTTATGGATTGTAACACAAATGTAGGCAAAATTAGAAATACATTACTCTATTGCAGAACGCCTAAAAGTAGTTGAATATCATTGTTTGAAACGGTGTACGCAGTAGTGCCATCACCTTGCTTGTAAGCAATATAGTTCAATGCTTTGTTGAACAACAACTGCTTAACAGAATCCGGAAATTCAATATTGTCGTTAATCGTAGAAATCTCCGTTGGCTTTTTCGCCCATACAACAGCAGCCATCTCATTGATTAATCTCGGACGAATCTCAATTTCCGATGAATGCGCCCCTGTATTTGTATTCCAATGGTTAAGTGGGCTTAGGTATGCGTATTGAATCAAATCGCCACAAATAGCAGGACCATCATATCCTGCTTCAAAAGGATTCACCTTATTTCGAGACCACTCCTCAACGCTAAGTCGCTTACAGTCATGTACCGAAGTGACATAGATCCTGTTTGGAACAAAATAAGAAATAGTATCATCAGGGAAGATTGGAAACGGTCTGTCTTTTCTCACCTGAGTATCACATTTCGGGTAGATCGCTAAGATGGACCACACTTCCGAAGGGAAAACAGAAAGAGATATACGGGAGTTGTTATCTGTTCGAAAAACCCCCGTATATGAAATCTCTCTGAAAAACTCTTCGCCAATTTTATTTTGACCAAGAGCCATGTTCACAACACTAACCATCCATCGGATAGCACCATTAATCGCAGGAATATAATCTTCCTGATCACGGTAATGATCCGAATGCTCCGCATCCAACGCTGCTGCTAACTGATTTCTAATTTCTAATGCTGTAAACATGATTCAATTTTTACTTGTGAATAATATGTCTCATTGCCCCATCTCCGGACTGATCAAACCCACTGAAGTATTCGATAGAATCTCCTTGAAGTTTCTGTTCCTGAGCAAGCAACTGTTTGGCAAGTTTGTCGATCAATTGTCTTCGCATAAGGTTCACGTCCTTAGACTTAGGAATACCATTCTGCTCACACACCTCGATCAAACGGTGTTCACTCAAACGAGCAATCGATGCGTTCGCCTCAGTAAGTTTTGTTGCCCAACGGGAATCAACATTCTTCGAAGAATCCATCTCACGGAAGAAACGAACACCGAACAATGAGTGATTTTCCAAGAACTCCAATTCTTTCTTCGAGAAGCATTTGTAAACCGATACGCAGATTACTTTCGCGCTTGAACGCTCAGTACGACGAATCTGACGAATAACCTGCTCAAAGCGGATCACTCCGGTACGACCCTCGATCTTCTCATCACGAAGAGGTGGAATAACCTCACGACCATTTCGGAAGTCACCACCAAGGAAGAAGTCAGATGAATACGCGAAGAAAACAACCGGTGTTTCCAGGTAATCATCCAATAACTCTTGAGTGTATGATTTCTCAACAGTAGTAGAAGAAACAGTAGGTTGTTTTTTGATCATCTTCTCGAAGTCCTTCATCATCATCTCACGTTGCTGCGAAAGCAACTTCTCGACTTCAGATTTAGGCATCAACTGCTCGGTAGTTGGATTCTCCTCCTGAGATTCAACAACAATAACCTCCTCTTGTTTGCCATCAATTCCTTCAACAATCTCAACTTGTTCTACTTCCGGAAAAATTGGTTCATCATCACCTTCAGGTGTGAATTGTACTGCGCCAACAGATTCTTGAGTTTTTAGAACCTCTTGGTCTTTTTTGTCTTCTTTTTTTTCTCTTTGTAAAGCCATAATGTAAAAAAAATAGGGAGAGGGATTTCGCCCCCTCCCTGATTAGTATTAGATGCCTGTAACATCAACCCATGCGTGAGCAAGTGGGTTGTGGTCTTTAACACCCATGTTAGAGTCAACGTAAACGTCTTTGTAACGCTTAGGTGTTCCATCGGTACCTAATGAAGGTGTCTCTCCGGAACGCTCACCCCACAACTGACAACGAGTCAAGTTCTTCATGTCAAGGATGACAATTCGATTCTTGAACGCAGCAGGGAATGAAGCAGCATCTTCGAAACGCTTGAATGGAACGAATACGATGATAGATGAACCAAGGTTAACCTCTTTCAAGTTCAACATCGCGATTTCATCGTTCGGAGCGTAACGAGTCAACTCCTCTTTGTACGCATTCGAAAGAATACGGTGCAAACGTGGAGCCAAGAACGCCATACGACGAGAACCGTAAGAACCGTACTCAGAAGCGAATACAACTGATTCAAATACATCTTTCAATGTAGATGGAGTTGCAACACCGTTCGGTGAACCTGCCTCTTGCATACGTGTGAAAACACCACCGGTAGTTTTCGCTTTCGATCCATCGCGCAATGTAACTTGACCTTTACGACCAATCCAAAATGCATTGGAAAGGTTGATACGGTGTTGTTGGAACATCGCCTCACGCTCCATTTCCAAGAAGTTTGAAGTCGTTCCTTGGTTTTTCAACTTGAACAACTCTACTTCACCATAACGCATCGCCATGTTGAACAACTGGATATAGTTGTTACGCTCGATCGTTGTAGCACGGAAATGTTGTGCGAATCCATCTGAACCATCACGGTCAACAGAAGAAATGTTCGCAATCACGTCAGCAGCAGATACAGCCGGAACTGAATCTCCATCGTGAGGAGTAACATGGATCTCCAAGTTAGCAGGATCAACAGTCGTAACAACCCCGTGCTGACCATTTTGGTAAACAACGATTGTGTTAGTCGTGATGAAGTCTACTGACTGTACAGGAACTACCTGAACACCAGGATAAGTAACAGCAGCAGCAGAACCGGTAACAACCAACGCCTCACGCTGATAACCCATCTCTTGGTAGAAGAACTCGTCAGAAGTTACGTTCTCCAATGGAACTTCGTTCAACAATCGCAAATCCATGAACTGCTGCGGAGCAGAGTTAAAGATTCGTCGGTTAGTCAATTTCGCAACCAAAGTTGACACGTTATGACCATACGTGTTTGCATACTCAGAACCAACAGAGTTCAATTGAGTATTCGAGAATTTTGCATTCTGATCTTGATACAGAGCCATTTGTTTTGTTTTTAAGGGTTTTAATCAAAAATACTTCCTGTTCGTGGTCCACCCATCAAGTGAGCAATCGCCTGTTGTTCCTCCGAACTTAACTGAGCAGTATCAACTGTTCGGTTGTTTCGAAGTGTCGTAGGTGAATTATCCACTATCTTGCGGTTTACACGACTCTCGCCCCTACGTTCTCCTTTCTTAACCAACGTATCAACAATCTTGTCTCCATACAAAGCAAACGCAAACTTAATAGCTGCATCCTCCTTGTAGTTTCCATTCTTGTCGAAAAAAGCATCCTCTAATTTCCCCTCAACCAAAAAAGATCGGATTTTAGCAATCTCAGACTTTTTGAAGTTAGGGTAAGCCTTACTTAAAGCTTCAACGGATGTCAATGCCGATTTCTTGAACTCTTTTTGCTCGCGCTCAATTCTTTCGACATATTCTTCACGGCTTGACTCTAATGCTTTCTTACTTTCATTAAACTGCGCTTTTGTTGACTTCGCTAAGAGTCCAACTTGCTTTTCAAACTCTGATTCGTCAATGTCACCGTTATCCAACTGTGACTGTAACTCCTCATAGACTTCCGGCAAGAAGTGCTGAACGAGTCTGCCTTTATCCTGACTTTCGAAGGATTCAGACCAATCCAGTCTTTCTATCTCAGAGAAAGGTGACGTGTAGTCATCGTTATTCGCCCAAAGGTGGATCGACTTTTTCAACTCAGGAGGTAAAGCAGCAAGATCAGCCATTACTGACTCATGATCCTCTTTTACTTTTGCACCCTCCTGCGCCTGTGTGCGCCACGTTTGAACAGAATTAAAGAACGTTTGTGCATCCTTTACCCCGAAATTTTCCTGAAGGAATGATAACATTTCTTTAGGTGGTTCGAAGTTGATTTTAACTTCACTCTTCGGTTTCTCCTTTTTCTTGGTTACACCAAAGATGTCATCATCTTCTTCTTCCTCCTCTTCTTCGTCACCTTCCTCCTCATTTGATTCAGTACCAGTTTTTTGAGCCGGTGGTTGATTACCACTATCATCATCGTCCTGGTCTTCATCATCTGCTTCACCGCTACCACTCTGCAAATTAGCGATGAAGTCTTTGTACTCTTGAGTTTGAGCAAAGCTTGGGTCTTTCTGAACTAGAGCCTGTAACTGCTCATATTCAGGGTTCCCACTCAAGGCATCATTTTGTAGTCCTTCGTTGGGGATATTAC
>ERZ869925.1464-NODE-1464-length-10586-cov-209.410977_pt1 | contig 10586 bp, 11 predicted proteins | sample MGYA00579311_ERZ869925 | MGnify/ENA primary metagenome ERZ869925 (study PRJEB32216, sample SAMN09231817) | wastewater metagenome | place: USA: Maryland | collected 2016-07-30 | study: EMG produced TPA metagenomics assembly of the PRJNA472060 data set (Reclaimed...
GCCTTCTCCAGCGCCGCGCGCTCGGCCTGCAGCTCCTTCAGCCGGTCGTCGAGCCTGGCGCCGGCGGCGGCGGCGGTCTTGCCGGTGGGGTTGCGGGCGCCGGTGGCCGTCACCTCGATCGCGGGCATGGTCGGCACGAACGCCGCCGTCTGCTGGTCGGCGATCTGCTGCTGCACGGCACCCAGCTCGCGATAAAGCCCCTGCAGCCGCGCCTTTGCCAGATCGTCCATCTCCCCGGAGGCGCCAGACGTCATCGCGTCTATGGTGCCCTGCAGGGTCTTAGCCCGCGCAGCCAGCGCGTCGGCGCCGGGGCCGGAGGTGAGCCAGTTCCAGCCCTTGGTAATGCCGTTGATCAGGCTGTTGATGTTATGGAGCTGGAAGTTGATGGCGTTGAGTCCGGCCAACGCCACCGGCTTGCCCAGCGTCCCGATCATCGTGTCGTAGCGCTGTTCGGCGACCTTGAGCGCATCGCCCAGCTCGTCCCACGCCTTGATGGCGTCGGGCCCGGCGATCGCGTTCTGCGCCCTGGCGCTGGCGACCAGGCGGTCGTTGCCCTGCGCCCACTCCTCGAGCATCGTCTTAAGGCGGGCGCCGGAGCGGCCGAACAGGTCGGCCATGATCGCCGTGCGCTCGGTGTCGGAGCCGACCTTGAGCAGGCCGCGCGACAGTTCCGGCAGCACGTCGGACGGCTTGCGCAGGTTGCCGGCGACGTCGAGGATCTTGACGCCCAGCTTCTCGAAGCGGGCGATTATCTCGTCGCTGCCGTCGTTGGCGGCGCCCATGGCGTTCTGCAGTTTCAGCAGCGAGGCGTCGAGCTGCTCGTTCGTCACTCCCGCCTGAGCCGCCATCAGCCGATAGGCCTGCAGCTGGTCGGTGCTGACGCCGAGCTGTTCGGCCTGCTCGCCGAGATCGCCGATGCGCAGCCCGGCCTGAAACGCCTTGTGCGCGGCGGTGACGACGCCGTAGCCGACCGCGAGCTGCTGCAGCCCGCGCCCGAAGGCGACAGTCTGCTGGACCCCGGCAGCCATGCCGCGGCCCATGCCGGCGACGCCGGCCTCCAGCGACTTCAGGCGGCGGTCGACGGCCGTGAAGGCCTGCGCCGTCTTGTCGGCCGCCATGATGTCGATCTGCCAGCGCGCGCCAGCCACACCATCGAAAGGCATCAGGGCGAACTCCGTTCGCCCTGGCGGGCGGCAGGGCCTTCACAGGCCCGGGAGCCCGCGCGGCGACGATTTCAGGGGGTGATGAAGCCAGCGGCTATTCCTTCCGCCGCTCCGCCACCAGTTGCGTGTAGGCGATCCAGCCGTGGAACTCTTCGACGGTCATGGCGCCGATGTCGGCCAGCGTCTTGTGCAGCCGATCCGCCAGCGCGTAGCGCGCAAAGGCGAGCGGATCGGCCTCTAGTTTTTTGCCTGCACCTCGACCGCCGGGCCGGTGATGGCGGTGACCAGCCGGGCGACATGCTCGCCCGCGACCTCGCGCACCAGCGCATCCTTGTCGGCGCGGGTGAAGATCGGCGCACCGGCCTCGTCGGTGCACTTCATCAGCAGCACCTCGGCCGTGCGGGCGGCGCCGCCGTCCGGCTCGCGCTCGTTCAGCAGGATGTTCTCCTCGACCGTGAGCGGCGAGATCCAGACGTCGAAGCCCAGCAGGGTTTCCTTGCGGCGGCGGGCCTTGAAGTCGGCCTGCAGGGCTTCGATGAGCGTGGGTTTGAGGGACATGAGACCGTTTCCTCGTTAGTGGTGCTTGCACGAAGGCGGCGCGGCGCTTACGCGCCGACGGTCGCCTTCGTGCAAGCGCCCGTCCCCGTGAACTGGATCGTCGCGGTCACGTGATTCGCGCGTTCGTTGGTGAGCTCGACCGAGCCGACGATGATGTCGCCGTAGTAGTAGGTCTTTCCGGCGCCGTTGCCGTCCGGATAGAGCTTGAGCGCCGCCTCGTCGCCCTCCTCCAGGCCCATCTGGCCGTTCGCGTCGGTCGGATCCCACCAGACGGTGAGCGAGCCCGACCAGCTCTTGGTCACGGGCGCGCTGCGGTTCCATTCGTCGTCGAGGGTGGAACGGTCCGCCATTTCCGACGAGCGCGTGAAGTTGAAGGACTGGACCTCGGCGACGACGTTCGCGCCGACATAGACCTTGCCCGACTTGCCCTTGGTGACGGCCATCGCTCTCTCCTATTGCAGGTGCTGATCCGGCCGCAGGGCCGTGGTGTGGTACTCGAGTTGAAATTCCAGGCGGGCGCGGCCGAGCCGCGTCTCGCCCTCGGCGCGGGCGTCGAGCGTGGTGTCGGGCCCTTCGAGATCGTGGGCCAGGCCGCCGAAAGTCGGCTCGGCGTACATCGCCGTCTCCACTAGCTGGCAGAGCCGGTCGGCCTCGCCGTCATCGTCCCCGGCATCGGCGTGCACCACGTCGATCAGGACCGATAGCCGCCGCTGCAGCCGCACCTCGTCGCCGCGGCTGGTGACCGACCGCGCCTGCTCCTGGCGCGCGTGCACCAGGATGCAGGCCGGCGGCGGCGCCGACAGCGGCGCGGTGCGCCCGGCCTTCACGGTGACGCCGGACACGCCCGCCTCGAGGCGGGCGACGATGGCCAGCACCAGCTGTCGCCTTGCGTGCAGGGACATCGCTACACCCGCATCAGAGGAAGCCTGACCATTCCCCTTCCGTCCGGCATGGGAGTCTTCACGCGATAGGAGACGCCGCGCACGACGACGGAGTCTTCATCTCCGAAGCCCGCAGGCAGGTCGGCAACGGCGCAGTGAAGCGACGCATCGGCGTCGACGATCTGGGGCTCGGCGAACCCGTCGACCGTCATGGCTGGCATCTCGACGATGCCCCGCACGTCGACGGTCGTGTCGCCGTGCGTGTAGGGGAAGGACTCGCGATCGCCGAGATGCTGGACGAACAGGGCAGCCATTCCGTCGAAGATGGAAGACATTGCGCCCTATCCGTTGCAGCGTTCATACGTTGCTCTCGGTGGATGGCTCACACCATCCACCTGTCGCTCACGGGCTGGTCGCGTCGCGACCAGCCTCAGATACCGACCGCGATCCAGTTGACGACCTTGGAGAAGGAGTCGGCCGCGATCGGCGTGGGATCGGAGCCGCTCTGCTTCCAGGTCTTGATGATGACCGAGCCGGCCGCAGGCGAGCCCGCCTGGTCGCCGATGGTGGCAGAGACGTAGTTATTGGCGTCGGCCGGGTCGGTGCCGTAGCTGGCGACCACGGCGACCACCTGCGCGAGGCCGGTTACTACCGTGTCGGTCGCCGTGACCGTGGTGTGCTGACCACCCACGATCCGCAGCCCGCCCTCGGCCTGCAGCAGCACGTCACCGGTCGTGTCGCTGGAGCCGGCTGCGGCGGCGGCGACGGCGCCGACCGGGCGATCGGTGACGTCCTTCGTGAAGCACTTGCTCGACACGTTCCAGAACAGCCGGTCGCCCTGCGTCCAGGCAGCACCCGATTCCTTTGGCAGCGTGAAGACGCCCCTGCGATGCAGCGGGACGTTGGCGGCATTGTCGGCAGCGATGCCGGCGACACCATGGATGCCGCCCTTGAGGAGAAATTCGCCGGAAGACGCGGCTTCCGGGGCCGCGACGGTGACGATGTCACCCGTGCCCTTGTAGTTGTCCATGTGAGACTCCGTGAAAACGAGAAGGTCAGAAAGATTGGAAGGTCGGGAGACTCCGGCGCCGAAGCGCCGAAGTGCGAGTGCGCAGCGGTGCTGCGCCCGGTAAGGGACCCAGCCGTTACGACGGCGGCGCGCCTTCGTTATGGGTGGCGCCGCGATAGTCGATGCCGGCGACGCCGAAGTCGTGCTCGAGCTTGACCTCGATACCCTGGACGGTGAACGGGTCGTTGACGCTGAGGCGCGGGCCTTCGAAGCCCTGCAGCGTGCCGTACACGAAGCACGGCGCGACCGCGGGATCCGCGAAGGTGTACCAGTGGTCGCCGGTGATGTTGGCGTCGCCCGCGGGCCGCAGACGCTTCATCCAGTCGGTCTGGGCGCTGGCGATCAACGCCGGGTTGATCGTCGCCGTCAGCTGCTCCGCCTCGGTCAGACGGTCCGGGCCGGTCAGGATCACGACCGGCTGCAGGTTGAGTTTCCGGCCGTTGAGTCCGGTCTGCTTCATCATCTGCGCGCGGGCCTTGCCGACCTCGGCGATGGTGATCGCCGTGCCGGACGCAGTCTCGTTTCCGTGGCTGGTGTGGAACATCACGACCGAGTCGGTCAGCAGCGTCGGCCCCGTGTAGGAGTTGCTGACCAGGGCCTCGAAGGCCAGGCCATTCTCCCAATTCAGGACGACGTCGCTGTAGGAGCCCAGCATCTGGTCGATCGCGCCCAGATTATCATTGACGATCATCTGGCGCGAAATCCCGATGCGCACGCCGTAGGGGTGCACGGTCAGTTGCTCCTTGCTCTCCCCGAAGGTCGAGGCCGGAATCTCGCCCGTCTCGAGGATGCGCTGCGGCGCCGGGAAGTCGCCGGCCCGCACCACGTTGATGGCGCGGAAGTCGGTCGCGACATAGGGCGCGCAGAACAGGCGATAGGTCGGCATGGCCTGCTGATAGCGACCCAGCAGACGGGTGTTCAGCGCATCGCTGAAGATGCCCGGGAAATCCGACGTGCTGTGGAACGCACGCTCCATGACTTCGACGACCTGGCGCGGCGTGCGCAGATGGCCGCGATGACCGATTACCTCGGCCGCCATCTCGGCAAGGCCCATCTCGCCATAGGCGCGGGACATTTCCGGGATCTGAACGTTGCGTTCGCCAGAGGCGCGCGCCAGACGAGCCACCAGCGCGCCCGACATGGCGCGGCGGCGGGTGTCGGTCTCATCGCGGGTGATGCTGGCATTCACCGACGAGGTGGGCGCCGAGGCTTGGCGCGACGCCAGGGCATCGAACGCACGGCTGCGGAAGGCTTCGAGAGTCTCTCCGCCCTCGATCGCCTGGCGCATCGTGTCGGCATCCAGGCCGGCACGGCGGCCAATGTCGCCGATGCCGGCGACGCGGGCACGCTCGGCGCGGATGGCCGCGTCGATACCGGTCTCGCCCCCGCCGGAACGCTCGGCCGCCTCGGCCGCCGTGATCTGGCGCTGGACGTCTTCGGCCTGGCGCACGAGCTCGTCATGCTCGCCCTCGATGCGGCGCACGTCCGCTTCGGGCAGTCCATCGACCAGTTCGGCCAGCTTGGCCGCGATGCGCGTGGTCAGTTCGCCGTGGGTGGCCCGCAGGCCAGCCAGGGCCGTGGCCATTTGCAGGCTTTCCACCGGATTGGCGGACGGCCAATGGAAGAGCGCCAGCACGGACGCCTGGACATCCGGGACGGCGAGCAGCGTGGTGACGGCGACCGCAGCAAGGACAGCGACCGCCGCGATCGACAGGCGATAGGCCTTCATCGTGGTTCTCCTGAGACGATTGAACGGGGCAAACGTGCCGTAGCCCTGCTGCCCCGAGGTGCAGGCGGCGCTGAAACGACGGTGTTAGGCGACGGCCGCGAGGCCGCGGGCCCGCATGCGCAGCCGGGCCCGCGCGATCTCGACCGCGCTGGCGCCGACGATGCGGCAGGGATAGAGCGCCTCCTGCCGATCGGGCAGGCTGCGGAACTGGGCGCCGGCATCGAAGCCGATCGGCACGGCCGAGAGTTCGAAGGGCTCCCAGTCGGTGACGCGCCAGAGCGGCACTGCCCCGTCGCGCTCGGTCTTCTCGATCGTGTGCCGGACGTAGCCGACCGACATGTTGCGGATGCTCTTCTCGCGAATCTTCTGGACGGTGTCGGCGACGCCGGCGGCGCGGCTGAGCTGCACCTGCGCCGTCCCGATGCCGTTGGCGATGCGCGCCGAGCCCGGCACGACGCAGCCGATCACGGCGTTGCAGCTGTAGCCGGCATGGGCATCGAGCAGCGCCGCGCCGGCATTGAGACGGGCCAGGCGAACGGCGTTCGGGGTGACGATCAGCTCCTCGTCGTACGCGCCTTCCGACCAGGAGACACGGCGACCGGTTGCGCCGGTCGTCCAGCAGCAGTCCATCGTGAACTCGGACTCGTTGAAGGTCTCGGCGCGCAGCTCGGTCTCAAGGCGCATCATGGGCAGGTCGATGATCTGGCTCATTCCGGGTCCTCGTCGTCGGGTGCCTCGTCCGGCGTTTCGGGCGGGTCGTCGTTCTCCGACGGCTTCGCCGGCGGTGGTTTGGCCGCCGCAGCACCGGCCGCGGCCTTGCGCGGATCGATGTCGAGGACGATCCCGTTCTCGTCGCAGAACTTCCAGAAGGCCTGGCTGTCCTTGACGACCTTCTTCCAGTCGCGGCCCCACTGGGAGATGAACTCCTGCGGCGACAGGCGCCCGGCGCGGACCGCGGCGACGTCGGCGTCCATGTCCTTCTTGCGGTCGATCGGCTCGTGCGCCGGCGGCACCCAGTCGCGGGCATAGCCGTCCGCGCGCGGCCGCAGACTGCCCGCCAGGATAGCGCGGTCGATGAAGCGGTCGGCAATGCGATTGCAGCGCGGCACGACATCGTGCCACTGCACCTGCTCGACCAGCCTGCGATGCTCGATCTTGCCGGCGTTGAGCGACGAGTAGTTCGCCTGGCGCAGGTCGCCGGTGATCTGATCGTAGGTGTGGCCGGTGCCGGCCGCCATCGCCATCAGCGTCGAGATCGCGACCGATTCGAACTGTGTCGAGGTCTTGGGCTCGACGAACTTGATATCCTGGCCGGCCTTGAGCTGCAGCAGCATGCCGGGCTCCGGCAGCATGGTCAGGTCGCCGGTATCGGGATCGATCGCCTGCCCGAGGTTGACCGAGGCGCCGCCGGTATTGGTGATGACGCCTCCGAACGATGCCTCGACGCCGGACTTCACCAGCGTGTTCTGCATCAGCTCTGCCAGGTCCTTGGCGGACAGCAGCACCGGCGCCAGCCAGGTGACGCCGCGCAGCTGGCCGATGCGCAGAGGCCGATAGAGATGCACGACCTGGTCGCGCGGCACGTAGTGCGACGAGTATCCCGCCGCCGTCCAGCTGGCGATCGCTTCGCCGGGATGGTTCTCGTGCAGCCAGTAGCCTTCGCGGCGGGCCCAGGGCCCGAGCCGGATCCCGAGGCGCGTGCGCTGGCCTTCGACCGTGCCGTCTCGGCTGGAGTCGATATGGTCGCCCTCGAGGAGCTGCAGGCGCAGCGGCGTCTGGCGATCCTCTGCCAGGCGCACGTCGACGAAACGCACCAGCGCCTCGCCGCCTTCGATCATGGACCGCACCCACAGGGCCTGCAGGGCGTAGAAGTCGAGCTCACCCTCGGCATCTGCCCGGGACGTCCAGGCCTCCCACAGCATCCGCACCTGGTTGTCGACCCGGTCCGAGCCGGTGTTCCAGACCGGCGTGATGCCGGCGCCGACGACGTGGCGGACCATGACGTCGACGATCGCGTGCCCGTGCGGCGTGTTGCGCACCATAGAACGGGCGCGGTCGCGCAACGGCCGCAGGGCACCGCCGATCTCGGCATTGGCCGAACTGCCCCGTCCGGCGAAGCCCTGGCGGCGTGGGCCCGACAGCGCGCCGTCGTACTGGCGCAGCAGCAGGCGGGCCTGCGCGCGTTTCACGCCGAGGCGAGGCGAGAAGAACCCGATGGCGCGGTCGAGGGCGTTCACTTGACCCGCCCCGCGTAGATGATCTGGCTGGAGCCGGATTCGCCCGACACGTCGGCGCGCATGCGGTCCAGAAGCTTCAGCATCTCGTCCAGCGAATGATACTCGACCGTGCCGCTGGCATAGGCGACGCGGCGGACTCCGCTCTTGATCGCCCCCTCGAGCGCGCTGACGTCGGCGGTGGTCCAGCTGGTCGTCATCGGCGGTTCCACCATCCCTGCGTCCGCGCACGCCATGGGGCGCGCTGCGGTGTGTTGGTCGAGGCCGCCTTCTCCGCGGCCTTGCGTTTGTCGATCGCCGCCTGCGCATCCTTCGTGTCGACGACGGCGGCAACCGCCCGCGGCGTGAACAGCGTCGGCGCGGTCATGTCGGGCGGCAGGCCACGGCGTTGCGCGAGCTGCGCCCACTGGTCCGGCGTCATCGAGCCGAGGCCGAGATACTCCGCCAGGGCGCGGCAGCCGACGCGGCAGTCGAGGAAGTGGTTCTCGCGCGTCTTGTCCCAGCGGCGGCCGCGGACTATGCCGCGCACCTTGATGTCCGTCAGATGCTCGGCGGTGAGCTGTTTGAAGTAGATCTCGTCGTTCCACTTGCCGAAGTGGCAGTAGCTGTCGGGCGCCGTGGCGATCGTGCCGCCTTCCGGGATCTCGACGCGCAGGTCACTGTAGACTGTCGCTTTCAGCGGCCAGGTGCCGAGGCCCCACACCTTGACGCCCTGCTTCACCTTCTGGCCGTCGAGGTCGATGTCGCGGAGCTTCGGCTGACCGAGCGCCGGCCGGCCCCAGCCGTCGAGACCGTCGGTCGCAAGGATGACCTCGCGGCCGGTGTCGGGGTGAGCCCGCTGCGCCCTGCGCACCCAGTCGTAGACCACATGGGTGCGGAAGCCGGTGTCGATGCCCAGCGCGTCCAGGCGGCGCTCACCGCCGAAGGCATCGGGAAACCGACGATCGAGGGTCTCACGCTTCAGCTGCTCGAAGACCGCGCCGTCGCTTCGTGCCGTGTCGCCATCGACGTACAGCGCATCGACCGACCAACTCTCGCCGTTCGGCGCATAGGCCACGATCTCGACCCACAGGCCGCGCATCTGCACGTCTGCAAAGCCGACCAGCAACAGACCCCGCGGCGGCACGTGGCCCCGGACAAGGTGCGGCTCGACCCTGGCCTGCAGCCTCTCCCACTCCGGCGCGTCGCCGCGGAAGCGGTAGGGCAGCGCGTAATCCAAATTGAACAGCGACTTCTTGTTGGACTCCGACTTGGCGCCGATCACGTCCTCGGCGATCGCCTCGTAGCTCATGTTGAGCGAGACGAAGGCGTCGTAGTGGAACCCGGCATGGTTCGGAACGTCGCGCGTCGGGACCCATTGCCCGCCGCGCACGGCGATGACCCGCTCGGCCTCGCTGATATGGTGCCCGCACTCGTGCTCATAGACCGAGCGGTGTGGGTGCTTCAGGTCGACGATCAGGCGGTCACGGTCGTGGATGAACCGCTGACCGCACTCCGGACAGGTCACGTTGTAGAAGCGCTGGTCGCTGCGCCGAAAATGCCGGTCGATGCGGCAGTGGCCCTCGGCCTCGCCTTCATCGTCGCCGCTGTCGACCTCGGGGGTCGAGAACTGGAAGATCTTCCAGTTGCGATGGCGCCTGAACGCCGTGAAGCGGCCGAAGAACAGCTTTTCCGGGTCGCCATAGCCCGGAATGTCCTGCCACTTGCTGACCTCGTCCTTGATGCCGAAGCGCGTGGTCCGCATCGACAGGTCCATGACGGCGTTGGCGTTGGCGAGCGCCAGGTAGCCGCCGATGAACTTCTTCTCGTAGGTCGTCGAGCTCTGCCCGGCCCGCGACGTCTGCGGCAGGATGACCGTGCGCTTGGCCTCCTTCTGGAAGGCGTCGATCAGCGGCTGCAGTTTCGTCGAATTGAGGTCGCGCAGCGCGTCGAGGCCCGGCAGGCCGTACAGCGTGTTCGCCGGCATGCGGTCGGCGATGTAGAGGGCCCACGACTCGGCCAGCGTCGTGACGCCCGACTGCTGGCACTTGCGGACCGAGATCTCGTTAGCCGGGTGTTCCTCGTTCAGACACTCGGCGATGCCGCGCAGCGCCGGCGCGTTGGCGAAGGAAAACGGCTCGCCGGCCATCGTGCCGTCGATGATGATGATGTTGCGCTCGATCCACACCTCGAAGGGCAGCGGCTCGGGCGGGCGGATGCAGGTTTCCAGCATCCGCGCCACCAGGCGCAGGGCGCTGGGGTGGGCGCTCATGGTTCGTCGTCCGGCTCGGTCTCGGGTGCGCCGGAAGCCAGGTCGGCCAGGGCGTCGGCGATGTCGGTCTTGGTGCGCTGGATCAGCTTCTTGACCTCGATGCGCAGGCCGGCCGTGCCGTCCTTGGCGACCGCGGCTGCCATGTCGTCGACGCCGCCCATGAAGCGATCGACCGCACGCACGATGCGCTCGCCGCATTCGGTCAGCGCGTCGGCCAGCTTGTCGGTGCGTACGACCCGTCCCTGCTCCTCGAGGAGCCGCAGCTTGGCGCGCTCGGCTTCCGTCCAGGTCTTCTGGCGCAGCGCCTCGTCGTAGGTCTCGCCGTTGGCGACCGGCAGCGGCAGCGATGCGGACGGCGCTTGCGGCGGCGCCTGCGCTTTCGACGGATCCGCGACGCGCGCCTTCAGCTCGTCGTACTGGACCGAATGCACCAGGGCGACACGGCCCTGCGCGTCCAGCTCCACGTGCAGCCCGATCTCGCGCAGTTGCTTCACGCGCCGCGACACGGCGGGCTTGGAGACGCCATCGCGCACCGCCAGGTCGGCGATGCTCAACATGACGGCCCGAGGCGGTGGCGTTACAGCGTTAACGCCCGTTTCACCAGTCGTTAACATCGTTAACCGTGATTTCAGAAGTGCCCGACTGGAAAACCCAGGCGGTTCGAATTGCCAGATCGGAAGAGCGTCGTGTAGGGAAAGAGT
>ERZ869925.1465-NODE-1465-length-10568-cov-3.403405_pt1 | contig 10568 bp, 14 predicted proteins | sample MGYA00579311_ERZ869925 | MGnify/ENA primary metagenome ERZ869925 (study PRJEB32216, sample SAMN09231817) | wastewater metagenome | place: USA: Maryland | collected 2016-07-30 | study: EMG produced TPA metagenomics assembly of the PRJNA472060 data set (Reclaimed...
GCCATCCTTCGTATAAAACTCAACGATACCGCCCCCCGACAGGCCGTAAACATAATCGATAGCCCTTTGAATCGCGGCACGATTGACGGAAGCGGAATATGACGGATCAGCACCATAATCCTTCACATGGACGCTATCCCTAAACTTGTCCTCTGCCGTTCTGACCACAGCGCCGGTGCCGAGCTGCTGTGTGCTGACCTGTGCCGCACCCGCCGCCGAAGCAAGAAACGCCGTCGTCGCAAGCGTGCGCTGCTCGACCGCCGAACCGCTATCGTTGAGATAGACCGTGACCGTGCCGTCGCCATTATCGACCGCAAAGCCCTCCCCGTCGGTCGTTGCGGCGAGGCCCGCGGTCGTGTTGGCGTATGTCGGGCCTCCTGCTGCTTCTGCCGCTACGGCCGATGCCGCTGCAGCATCGCGGGCGGCCTTTGCCTGAGCCGTCAGACTGCCGACGACAGCCGCACCTTCCGCCGCGACGATATAAGCCCCCTCGCGCTTGACGATGATCGCCCGCGTCATATCGTGACTCCCGGTTTGATGATGAAAGAGCCCGAAACGGCGACCCGCTTGACCCCGCCAGACGGGGTGACGTGCAGGTCGTAATAGAGCGTGACCGGCTTGTCGTAGGGCGTGCCGAGCGAGATGGCTTCGATCGTCGCCTCGTCGATCTGGCACAGGACCAGCGTGGCCGGCGCCGTCACTTCCGCGCCCGTTTCGTCCTCATAGACATAGGCACCGTCATAGGTCGCGCTGATACCTTGCGAGCCAGCCGAAGCATTTGCCAATGAAATCAGAGGCGTTCCGGTATCGCCGGGAAGCGCGCGGACGTGCATCGCGAACGCTGCATCATCCCAATCTTCGCCGACGAAAACCCATGTCGCGCCATCTTCATCGACGAACGGAACCCGCTTGTCAGCGGCGAGATTGACGATTGCAGACATGCCGAAAGACTAGGTTCGGGGCGTCAAATCGTTACCGCCGTCAGACAGCCGGGGGCGCGTCCCAAGTCCCGCCGCCACCGCCCCAACCGGGCGGGCGCGTGTCAGGGGTCGGATATGTCCCGCTCGTCGATGTGGCCGCCCACCCGATGAAGGCATAGGCAGGCGATGCCATCTCGGTCGTTGCTGGCTCCTCGACCGCCGAATATACCTCATCAGCCAAATGCCACAGGACGGCGTATTTCGTGCCGGACGAAAGCCCGGTAATGCTACCGGTCGGGAAGCTGACCGATGTTCCGTCATCGAGAACGGCATCGAAAGCGTTGATCGCGATCGAGTTGTCGTCGCTCAATACGGGGAACGCGACGGTCTGCGACACGATACGCCGCACACCCTGCAAAGCCGCGGCCTCCTCGATTCCCTGCACGATCGGATTGAGAGTGAAATCATAGACCGTCGGATCGGCAGGCTCGACAGCCGGCGCCTCGCTCTCGTCCCAAGCGTAAATATCCTCATTTTCCTCGCGCAGCACGATCGGGCATGTGCCATCGACGCGATGCTCCATTTCGGCGACGCGGAACAGCTTTTCGGTCCAGCCGAGCCGCGAGAAGGTGAGCGTGACGACGCTGTTCTTCTGCACCAGCCACCCGCGCGCATTGAGCGTCGTCTCGAACTGTCCGCCATAAAGCTGGCGCTGCAATCGCTGCTTGGCGAGACGCTGGGCCTGCGATGGCGACTGGACCAGCGGCAAGTCGAAATTGTCGGCGCGCTCGATCCCGTCGAGGCTGGCGACTTCGACCTGGGGATAGTCGACGAGCTGATAGAGCGCCGTATCGCGCGGGTCGGTATAGGATCCGCGCACCACGTTGAAGGTTTCGTCAAGCGAGGGCGTCTGTCGCCACTTGAACCCGTCGATCATGTCGTCATCGGTGAAATCGGCCACCGGGTCGGCAAGGTCATTGTGGAACACGGTCAGGCGCAGCTTTCCGCCAACGTCGTCGAGGTCGGCGTTCATCGCGGCCTTGAAATTGTCGATGACCGTGGTGGGGCTGTCATTCTCCGAGAAGATGCCGTCGGAGCGATAACGCGGCTCGGTCCCGCCAGCGGCAAGGCTTACAGTCTCGTCGCAGAGGTTGGCCGCGGTGATGAAGGATTCGAGGTCAATGCGATTGGCCGGGATGCCGCGCCCGACCGACAATATGCCGTTGATCCGCCAGCCGAGCAGATAGAACAGGAGGCCGAGCGCGGGATTGCGCGAGCCATTGGCGTCCCATTCCCACGTCGTCTGATCGTCGGCGCGGTGCGAGCCCGAACCACCCGGAACCGTGCTGTCCTTGCGCGGGTCGTAGACATAGGCGCCGTTGCCCCGGATCGTCATGCGCGTCGGGATGCCCTGCGCGAAGGGGCTGTCGGTTTTCTTTCCGTCTCCGGTCAGCTTGTAACGCAGATAGATGTAAGCGCAGCCGGTGAAGCGCCGCGTCGAGCCCATGCGCGCCGAGATATTGATCGCGTTGCCCGCATTGCCTTCGAGAACGGTCGTGACGGTGAGATAGCCCGAATAATCCGACGTGACCCCGCCCGATGCCGACCACGCCTTCTTGTCGTCGAACCATAGCTCGCTGATCGCGTTGACCTTGTGCGCCGCCACGACGATGAAGCGGTGAAGATAGGTTTGGCTGTCAGTATATTCCTGGTCCCGAATGTCGGTCGCCAGGGCTGTGATGCCGAGCGCAAACTTGCGCGGCGTGCGCGGGTCGATGCTCGCGTTGAGACGGTCGATGGATTCGGGGCTTACCGATGGCGCCTTGGGCTTTTTGGCGAGCGCCGACGTGCCGATCGACAAACCTTGCAGGACAAGGAAAGGATTGCCGGTTGCGATGCCCGCGACGACCAGCGCGACGCCGACGACGGCCTTGAAGATTTTGCCGATCGCCTTACCCAACGCGCCAGCCTTTCAGCCACTCGGCGCGCGGGATGCGGATAAGGCCGGTGCGGACGACATTACCCTCCTCGTCCCGGTCCTCGCCGATCATCAACGCATAGGCCCCGACCGAGACGCCGACATTCTCGCCGTTCCACACGCCATCGCCGCGCTGCACGAAACCGGGCTCGATCACCTCGAAAAGCCCATCGAGTGTCGATTCCAGATCGCCCGCGCCATGCTTCTTGAGCACCTTCGCCGCGCCTAGCTCGGTCGTGTATTTGCCGCGGAACGGCTCGCCGGGATCGAAGCCGGTCATGGCCTCGCACGCGCCCGCGAAGAAGAGGCCGCAATCGAGCGATCCCCACTGAAATTCGGAGCGCCGATGCTGGGCGAGATAGGCGTTAAGGTCCGCCTCCCATGTCGAGTGGCGGGTCATAGCTGCGGGTTATTCGTGCGGGGCTCGATGCGAACGCCCGGCCCGTAGAAGTTGCGCCCCGCTGGCGTATTGCCGACGATGCCGGACACACCATTGGCGATCGCGATTGCCGCCTTGGCCGACTGGTCGCCGCTGTCGTATACTTCTTGCATCAGGTAGGTTCGACCGGATGCTTGCGACAACGATGCCAAATAGGATTCAGCGACGATGGAAATGATCTGCTGAGTTTCGTCACCTCCAATGTCGAGGGCGACCATATAGCCGGTGTGTATTTCTTGGAATGCGCCCTGCTGCGTGTTTGCGGCGTCGCGGACAATGCGCCAAATACGGACATCTTTTGTCTGCCAGTTGGCCGGATCACCGATCAGCGCAAGTGTATCAGCATCGATTTCAGGCAGGCCCGACAGGGTGGCGGTTACAGGATCACTCCCGCCCTGTTTGTTTTTGACAGGAGAAACGTCGATGAATTTGCTCGCGACGCCAACAAACGTGAACCCATCGAGATCTTCATCGCCAGTGCCATCCACATAGACGTCGGCCCCTGACGTGTTGCAGCGCACCGGATCGCCGTTGATATTCACATAAATGAAGTGGACAGGCTTGATGACCTGCCCACCGAGCGCGGCGCCGGCTGTTGCGTCGGGCAGGCTCATAGCGCTTCGTCCAGATCGAAGGACGCGCCGGACACCGCATTATCCCACGACAGCGCGATGCCGCCATTGGCCGAGCGCACCGGGATATAGGGCGTGCCGGATTCGACCTCCTGATTATCATCCGGCACCTCGCCGAGCGCGAAGTTCAATTGCGCCGTCGCCTGCCCGCTCCCGTTCGTCACGAGGTCGGCCATGAGCATGACGGTTCGGACGTGGCCCGACGGCAGCGGGACCGAGAGATATTTGCCCGCGCGCAGGATCGTCGTCGATGGCGTCATCCCGTCGAGGGGCAGCGTGTAGCCAGAGCCCGTCGCGCCATTGACGCGCGGCTTCGACCCGACATGATATTGGCACGGCAGCGGGAAGTTGAACGTGTTTTGCCGACCGTTCAGCCCGAACAGGAAGGCGCGCCACGGGGCCTCGTCATCTTCGGTCGCGATGGGCTCGATCGCCGCCTTGATGCCCCACGTCTCGGCGCCGGGAATGCCGACGATTTGCGTGCGGCTGGTCCAGATCGAGCGGTTCGCCTGATCCGGCACACGCGGTTCGAGAGACAGCAGGATCAGTGCGTCGGGATCGGGGATTGAGAGAAGCGCCATGGCCCGCGAAAGCTATGGCGTGGGCGCGCTATTCCTTACCGCCATTAGACCTTGGGGCGGTTCGCGCGGCGCAGGGTTTCGTTGGCTGCGGCGTCGATGATCGTTGGCGCCGATACCCGCGTGACTTCGAGCGAGACGCCCGTCGCCTCGGTGCGGATCGTCGACAGGAAGTTGGGGCCTTCCTCGATGATGACGCGGACGACGCCGGTGCCGGATGACGGCTGCGCGACCTGCTGGTTGACCTGACCGAGCGGGATGACGGTGCCGCCCTGCGAGCCCATGCGCAGATATTCAGCGCCACCGCGGCTTTCGTTGACGCGCACGACTTGGCCCGGCGCGACATACCCGCCGGATGCGCGACCAAAGATGGATCCGATCGCCGAGAACAGTCCGCCGTCGCCGCCCCCGCTGCCTCCCCCGAACGCCGCAACGATCTGCTGCTGGATGGCGATGCGAATGAGGTCCGCGATGATCTGCTTCGCGACATTCTTGAAAACGTCGCCAAGGTTCTTCGAGTTCACGATCGCGTCGGTCAGGCCGTCATTGAACGCTTGCAAGCCATCGACGGCGACCTGCTGATAGGCCTCATTCAGTTGCTGGGCATCGAGGCGCGCACGGTCGAAATATTGCTCAAGCGGGCCTTGCGTGTCCTTTTGTGCGCGCTGTGTCGCTGCGGCACGGCTGGACGGCAGGCTTGCCAGGATGATGCGCGCGCGTTCCTTCTCGGCATCAGTCGCCGTTTTCGACGCGATGATGGCCTCTTGCACACTTTGCAGGTGGTCATATTCGGCGGCCACGATCTTGAGCGCGAGGTCGCGGCGCTCGGCCTGCGAACGAGCAAGGTCATATTGATCGCGCAAAGCGTCGGACTGCGCGCGGAAAGCGGCGTCGGCAAGGTCGGCCGCGTCCTGTTCAGCCTGCCGCTGGCGTTCGCGCTCGATCGCGATGCCATAGAGCGACTTGGTGGACTCGACGAGGATTTCGCCGTCCTTCGCCTCCGAATTGCGCTTGCCATAGAGAAGGTCGAGGATTTGACGCTGTTCCTCGGCCTGCTTCGCAGTCAGGTCGCCGGATTTTACCGCGGCGGCAATGTCGGCCTCGCGGGCGTCGCGCTCCTTGCCGAGAATCTGGCGTTCGAGGTCGGCGCGGTCCTCGGCGTTGGTTACGAGCTGCGCACGGGCGCGCAGTTCCTCGATTTGCAGATTGTTGAGGTCTTGTGCGGCGCGGGCTTCGGCTTGGGCGGCACGATCCTGCGCGTTTGATGCACCGCTGCCCCTGCCGGGCTTTTTGCCATCGCTAATGGTGGGCAGTTTGATCGGCTTGCCCGCCGCATCAATCGCCTTTCCGATACCCTCAATCGCGCCAGAAAGCGCCGCAATGTTCGCGTCTGCGCGGTCAAGTTCGGCCTGCGCCTTCGATACGCCCTTATCCGATGGCGTTGTGCCATATAGGATGCGCGCCCCGCCTTCGGTTGCGCCAAGGGACGGCGCCATACGGGCGCTATCGAGCAAACCGCGCTGCTTAGTCTGTTCCGCCTTCGCGATCGCCAAGGCCGCTGCGGCTTCGGCGCGCAATGCCTGCGCTGTCTGCAATGCCTGCTGAGCCCGCGCGCGAGATGCGGCAAGCGATGCAAGCATGGCCTCACGCTCGCGGCCCTTGGCCTTTGACAGCGCGTTGGTGGCGGTGGTTTCGGCATTGAGCGCCGCTTCCGTCCGCTTCGACTGCAATTCTGCCTGTCGCGCCGCCTCGCTGGTGTCGCGCGTGTTCGATGCGACATAGGCAAGGCCGACGGCGAGCGCGGTGATGGCAATGCCGATCGGGCCGCCAAAGGCCGCCAGCAATGCCCGTCCGGCGAAGGTCGCCGATGCTGCGAGAGTTCCGGTTGCAGCCGCCGCCGACAGTGCCGCTACCCGCGCCGCAATGGCATTGGTGACGAAGCCGACGCCCAAGGCGGTAGCGAGGACAGCCAGCGCAGGAATCACGACATCGAGATTATCCGCCAGCGCCGAGATTGCGCCGGCCAACGCCCCCGTCACGCCCTGCGCCGACGATGCCGAGCCCACATAGACCGTAAGCCGCGACGTCAGCGCCTCGACAGCACCCGCGAGCGTCAACGTCGCCTTTGAGGCCCGTTCATTAAGAATTTTGCTGCCCTCTTCAATCAGAGAGAACAATTCCTGAGATGCTACCTTTCCGGCGAGAATATCGGAGCGCAATTTATTGATGTCGCCGCCATACTTGGCCGTCGCAGCCGCAGCCTGCAGCAATGGCCGCAGACCGCCCTCATTGATCTGGTTGTATTCTTCGGCGCGCACCGTGCCGCTGGCGAGGGCCTGCGATAGACCTAGAATTGCGCCCTGCGCCTGCGCTGCACTTGTGCCGGTTATTTTTAATGCTTGTGCCGTCGCTTCGGTCAGCTTTACGACCTGATCTTGGCTCGCGCCGAAGCTTCGCCCCGCGTCGGTCGCCTTGCCAAACAAATCCGCCAGCCCCTCAATCCCCACGCCATATTTCGACGAGAGTTCGAGAAGCTGCGACTGGACGCGCTCAAGGTTCTGGCCTTCGAGCCCGGCCACGCGCAGGCTGTTTTGCAGCCGCGTGAAGCCATCGATCAGCCCGACAAGCTCGCGCCCGGTGAAGGCGCCAGCGAAGGCCGCGGCGAGGCCCTTGATCTGCCCACCGATCGCGCCGGACGAGCGACGCATTTGCGCTTCGAGGCGCTGGACCGACTTTTCCTGCTGGCCGAGCGACTGGCTGACGAGCGAAGTGGTGGATTTGAGGTCTGCGCGGTATTTGCCGACTTCGGCGCGCAGTTCCAGGACGACAGGATCGATTTCAGCCATCAGTGAACCCCATGCGCGCGGTTGAAGCGGTCGAGACGGTCAGCGGCCGCAGTATCCAGTTGCTTGCTCTTGTCGGGAGCGTGGGCCGCGTTGTGGGCCTCAAGCGCCTCGAAATAGCTCGACAGTGACAGGCGCTCCCAATCGAGGTGCATCGCCCCGCAATTCGCTATGAGCTGACCTTTTTCGAGGTGCGGCGACTTGGCTTGCCCTCGGTCGGTTCGGCTTTTTTTTTGAGAGAAATGCCCACGATAGCCGCGTGCAGGATCTTCCACGCCGTTGCCGCGACTTCCGACAGCGGGCGCGCGGGGTAGCCATAGAGTTCGACAAGGCGAAGCGCGCGCTGCGGGCCGACTTCCTCGCTGCCATTTTCTTCCGGACCCGAATTGCCGCCGATCAGCGCAAGGCGAATAACCTCGTTGCAGTCGCGCGCCGGGACCGATGCGCCGCCGAGAAAGACGATATTGCCTTCGACATCGGCGCCGAAGCCATCGCCAATCTGTTCATAGATGGTGAACAGCGATTTTGGCTGCACACGACCGTCACGATCGGCGATGCCGCATTTGCGCTCAAGCTCGACCGCCTGCGGAAGCGGGAGCCAGGCGCGATACACGCCATCGCCGAAAGTGATGTCAGTCGCGGTGTCCGGCATCGGTTGGTGCCTTACGTCGCGGCCGTGTAGGTCAGTTCGCCCTCACCTTCGAGCGTGATTTCGAGGTCGGTGTTGCCGGCGTCGGGGTCCATGCTCATGTTGTTGGCGGTCATCACGGCGAGGCCCGCATCGGTGCCGAGCAGGAGGCCGGCGTCGGTGCCGTCGTTCTTGTAATATTCGATCTTGTAATCGACCTTCTTGCCGAGCAGATCGTCCTTGATCGTCGCGCGCTGGTCGGCGTTGGTGCGGCCCGTGCCGGAGATGGTCCAGTTGATGCCAACGACGGTGATGCGGCGCACGCCCGGCTTGTTCGGCTTGGCGCAATCGCGAACGCGGCGGTCCTGCGATTCGACCGTTTCGTTGACCTGAACGCCGACGATGCCGCAAAGGGTCGTGAAGGCGGGCGTCGGGGTCGCCATATCGCTGAACTTGATCAGCGCGAAGTCATACAGGGTGGGTTCGCTCATGGTCGTCTCCGCAGAAAAATCCTGCGCAGACGCTATGGCTACGACCTAGGCGCTGTTACCGCCGTCAGGTCCGAGATGCACGCGCGGCACCAGCACCATTGCCCGCCGCCGCTCATCTGCCGGCTGCTCGCCAACGGCCTCGATGACAGCCGCGCGCACGGCATGGGCAGCATCGCCCTCGCCCTCGTCATCAAGGCGACGGGCTATTTCCTCGGCATCGGTGATGTCGAAGGTTCCGTTGCGGACAAGCTGGACGATCGTGTGAAAGGCAGTGGGGTCCATCGCCCCCGCTTATGCCACGGCTTTGAGAACCCGGCAATTCAATTGGCCGAACCAGTGCCAGTCGTCTGGATCCTGATCTTTCAGAATGCGCACGTCAGAAAAGGACAGGCGGCATTGCGAGCCATCTTCGAGCGTCAGGACGTTGGGCGCGAAAGCCGTCTCGACCTGTTCACCGATCGCGCTGATATGGTCGTAGCCCGTCATTGTGTCCGTCAGCCGCGCGAAGGCGTGGACATCGAAGCTGACATCGGCGCCCTTCGCGCACGACATGCGCCGCGGCAACGCGCGCGGAGCCTCGATCAGCACGATCGGCCATTCGGGGCGCCCATCTGGATCGATGTTGTCTTCCGGCACCAGCGCGAGCAGCCCGGCATGATTCTTGGCGCGAATGAGCAGGGTTCGTCGTGCCTGGCGTTGAATGGCGGTGGGCGTAATCATTCGGCCGCCTTCTTGCGCCGCACGGGCACGACCAGCACCTTGGCCTTGCGCGCCGCGAGCTGCACGTCGGGATCGAGAACGGCCTTATGCCCCTTGGGAAAGCTGATCGTTTTCAGCGGCGTGCGATAGGTCCAATCCTGCGCAAATTCATCTTCGCGGGTCATTGGTCGGAACTCCTGCTGCGCTTGTTAGCGCGGTTAAGGGCCTGCTGGACGAGGGCTTGCGCGTCCTTCTTCTTCTTGTCGCGAGCCGGGCGCATGAACGGACGAGCGGCCATCACAGACGTTCCGAACTCAAGCGGGGCTGAGTATTCGGCATCGCTGCGAACTGTCGCTTTCAAGGCCCCGGTGCGATGCTCGATATTGATGTAATTCGCCAGCGTGTGAGTATCCGCGTTCGGGGGCTGGCCGGGCTTCGACACGACGTGACCCTTGCCGGAAACGGCGCCCCGGGTGATGCTGATTTGCGCCTCGACGCGGATAAGGTCGGCTGCAGCGAACAGCGCCGCACCGACCTCCTTGCGCGTGATGTCGTCGAGATTTTTGAGGCGCCCGATATGGGCTTTGGCACCCTTCAAAGGCATCAAACCGCCCTCCCCCGACACTCCCACCCAAAGCCCAGCGGATCGCGCGTCACCGACAGGATCGCATAGACCTTGCCCGCGAACGGCCCCGCGGAGAGCGCAAGCCGCGGCTTCGTATCGAGCGCAGCCACGCCGATAATGAGCAAGCGCACGTCCTCGGACAGAAACCCCTCTGCCTGCCGCATGGCCTCTGTTGCGACATCGACTTGGGCCTTGCACGCGACGACTACCGGCGTTCCCGGCGTGACGATCGATCCGCCATCGTCCTTTACCGGCGTTCCGGGATAGGTCAGCGTCGCAGCGTGGTATGGGCCGCCAACCGCTTCGGACACAAGGCCGGCGATCTCGGCGAAGGCATCGTCAAGCACAAGACACCAGCCGCGCCCCGCCACGATTGCGGCGCAGATAGGTCATGAACTCGGTGCCGTATTTCGTCGACGCATAGCCGCCGCCAGCCGAAGCCGCGATCACGCCATCGGAGAAGTTGACCGACATCGACGCGGATTTGAACGAGGTCACGCCCATTGCCGCGAGATTGCCGACAGCGCCGCCTGTCGTGCCGTAGCCGGACATGGCGAGGTTGTGGGCAGCGAGGGCAAAGCGCGCGGGCGAAACATCACCGGCAAGCCATGAATCGGTGACGGTGGCCTCGGCGTCTTTCAGCCAATAGGCGATGACCGCGACGTTGACCGAGGCGAAGGCGGGATAGCGGAGGAGGAATTCGGAGACGAGCGCGGACGAGGATTCGACCACGCT
>ERZ869925.1466-NODE-1466-length-10567-cov-43.123763_pt1 | contig 10567 bp, 23 predicted proteins | sample MGYA00579311_ERZ869925 | MGnify/ENA primary metagenome ERZ869925 (study PRJEB32216, sample SAMN09231817) | wastewater metagenome | place: USA: Maryland | collected 2016-07-30 | study: EMG produced TPA metagenomics assembly of the PRJNA472060 data set (Reclaimed...
TTACTCCTATTTATTTATTTTTGACGACATTGGCATTATACCCCAAAGGGGGAGGCTCTCTATTGAATACACTCTTCCCGTTTATAAATATATAAAGTTTTGTCTTTTTGGGATTGAGTAAACCATATGCGGTCACCGAGACTATCAATATAAACCTCTTCTGGTAGTTCATTCATTACAGCACAAAAACCGTCCCCATCTTCCCATAAAAAGGTACACGTGTATTTTCCTAATGGCTCTGAACGCTTTTGTGCTATATCTTCAAAGTTTGTACTCATTCGTCACCTCTCGCAAAGATACCGCGCATTAGTAAACCCACTCACGCCCCCATGAGTGACAGGATACCACACCCCGCCGTCCTCTGACTGTGCAAATCCCCCAGTCACCGTCACCACATCACCAGCCGACAACACAGTGACCACCTCGTACCCAGTTCCCGCGCCTGTTCGCATGTAGACGGTATCAGCGGTCAGGCAGACTTCCCGAATCAATTCGGCCTGTGTGGCCGTAGGAATAACGGCGGGAGTATTTACACCTTTGACCACCAGCGAGGCGGGGGCAGGCTCTACGGGGAGGGAGGACAGGCAGGCGAGGGAGGCCAGAGACAGGAGCAAAAGAGATAAGACACATTTATTCATTGTTATTCCTCCGTTGATACCTGTAAATCATTTTATCTGGCAATGTTATAACAACTAACTCACAGTCTTCTGGTGGTATGTCCGTTGCCTTCATATATGCCGCCGCCAACATTTCGATATGCTCAATAACATCTCTTTGGAATTCAAGCATCTTTCTGGAAAAATCTGCATGTTCTTCTAACATCTTTTCACCTCGCACATTGCACCAACAACAAAACGATTATCACGCCCAGAAACAAATCTATCAGGCACGCGCTACGGATGCCTTTATGTAGGCCGCTCATTTTTCGTCCTTGTCATTGTGCAAGGGTTTATCTACGCCAATCAAAACACCTATTCCAATCCACCCAAAAGAAACACCAAAAAAACGCAAATCTTTGTTCCCGTATTGCTCTTGAAGTGTTACCGCCTTACTAAGTAAACCATTCCAAATAATGTGCATATTTACCTCTTTTTTTCTGCTTTCTGGTGGCAACTTCGGCAGAGGGCTTGCAGGTCGGATAATCTCTCTTTACCTAGCCGCTCATACGTCAAGTGATGAATGTCAAGTTTTACTTTCTGTCCGCAAGCCTCACATTTATAACCCGCTTGCTTTAGCTTCCGCTTCCGTACCTCTTGCCAGTGGTCGCTTCTCAGGTATCCGTTACGATACTCTATCTGTTGCGGGGTCAATCGCTCACGGCGGAGGATGTACCAGCCTGCCACTAGGCAGAGGACTAAAAAGGCGTCTCGAATCACTCAGTAATAACCGTCACGTCATCTACCACAAAGTTCATTTTGTCCTCTGACGTGACGCCATTTTCGATGACGTGACCGCCCAGCGGGAAGGCTACAATGACGTGACGGGGGCCAATAAGGGGCTTCGGCATTTTCCCGCCCTCTTTACAGGGCCAAGAGTTCATCACGTCAAGCAGGCGGGCGAGTTGCATTATCACCGCGTCCCTTTCTTCCGTAGGGTGTTTGACACCATCGCCCGTACTCGTTGGAGCAATCGAGGGGTGACGTGATGTCTTTATGCCTGACGTGACGTCCCTCAATTTTGCCTTTGTATACTCTTTTGTATCTGCCATTTGGTTCTCTCCGCGTCACGTCAATGAATTCCAGGTAGTGACGCCCGTCCTTATTGTTGAATGAGTATCTAGAGCCTTCTGACGTGACGACCGTTTCCGCTTGCCCTGTTTCAAGGGCTTTTAGCCATGCCGTCACGTCATCTATCGGCTTTGACGTGACGGGAGGCTCTACGGCCTTCCTAGTGGCTAATTCGAGTTCTGCGGGGGCTTCTGGTCGTTCCCCGCTGAGGCTTTTGGGCCAGCTTCCGCCTTTAGACGGGCGTTTTCCTCGCGCAACTTTACTAACTCAGTATCAGCCGCGTTAGGAACAAACTTAGGAGCGGACTTAGGACGGTAGTCCTTGTCAAATGCGTTAGGAATCCCGTCTTTGTCGTCGTCTGCAAATGCCGCAACAATCTTGTCACCTGCGAAGTATGCAACCATCGCCAGCCCATGACACAGGCTCAAAATCTGGACACCAATAATCATGAATTGAAAGTCTGACTCAGTGAGGGCATAGCCAGCAGTCCGCCACGATTCGATCTGCATCCCGAATCCAGCCGTAGCCAGTTCGCCAATCAAACTGACGGCCAGCATTGTGATTGCAATAAAGCGTTTTAGAACTGTATCGCTCTCGGTCATAAACATGACCAGATAGAGGATAACCCCGCCACTGGTGAGACCGAATCCCAAGTAGGAGTAATACCACTGCTCAGGAGGGAAAGTAAACTGAAAGAAGTTGAGACTATGCAGGCCAAGAAAAGCCAGCACCACTACGGACACAATAATCTTTGCGGCAAAGCCGAATAAGCGTTTTACTGTCATGTTATCCTCTTTCCTAAATATAGCAGTCGATCAACCAGCGGGCGGCCTTGTGCATTTCCCGCTCATCGTCGTACCATTCGGACTCAAACTTGTGATGAATCTCGCTCTGATACTCCACGTAAAACTGGAATTGTCCACCCTGCTCGCGTACCTCATACGGTACGCCTCTATGCTGAAAACTTGCTACCTGCATCATGTGATTAGTCCTTTCTAGTTATATGGTTGCAAATCGCCATCGTTCAAAAGATACGGCCCGCGCCAGAGTTTCAAACTACCATCCCAAACATAAACGCGGAGTTTTTCAGTCCAGCAGGCAGTATAGCCAACCAAATCCACCTTGTACCGTAACTCAGCGCGACGGGTGCTGTCTGTGTCATTTACGATTCCCATCGGGGAGAAAACCATTCCAGCGGGGCGGGGGATGTAAGTCATTTCAAAAAGTCCAGTCTATGCCTCAATTTCGAGGGGAGGGCATTTACCCAGTTCATCATGTGGTCATATCCATATCGGTCTATTTGCACTTGCCAGAAATAACGACGCCATTCTATGTTATCGAAGCGGCGCAAAATATGCTCGTCATGATTCACCAGTAAGATATTCTCAGGACAGTCCAACTCGGGGAATCTCTTGCGCCTTCCGATTAGCGCATGGTGTGCATCCTGCGCCAGCTTGCCACATCCACACTCGCACCGTTGGCCGCGCTCCTCAAAAAGTTCCCGCTTGTCGAATGGCATACTCCTCCAAATAAACTATGATGTTTTGCGCCTTGCGCTCGTTCATCGCTTTTGCTAAATAATTTCTATTACAAAACCAGCAGGTGACGCCCCTAACGTACTTCTTACGATTCTCGGGCGGTAGTTTCTTCCAGTTCTTGACGTGCTGGTGATCTATCACCCATCGCCCCGTTGACGGAACTTTTTCGCAGATGGGACACACTCCGCCCTGGTGCGAGAGGATGGTTCGGAATTCCTCGCGTGACAGGCCGTACTTGTTCAGGGTCGCTTGCGTCGGGTATTCCTTCGGCATAGATTTCATTCAGCACATCCAGTATTTCAATTTTTCTTTTCAAGGTCTCGGAGTTCGCACTCAATCGCACTCTCATCGCAGTCTTTAGCAAGGGCGTGGTATCCATGTTTTCGTAACTCCTTCGCCAGCGATCTCCAGCCAGCGGCGGTATCAGTTCGGCGGGCGGCTTGTAGTTTGCGTCTAACATCGGCTTCATTCATTAGTAAAGCCCTCCCTTTCCTTTTTCCACAATATCAATTCTGTTTTTACCCACACCACCATCACCAATTCGGTAATAACCATCACTCATAAACTCGTCGTACTGTTCCTCTAGTGATGGCTGACCAGCGGCCTGTAATGCGGCGTCCATTGTGTCCAATGCCTCAGCGATTCCACCATAGATTTTATTGTTCACAGACACACCAGCAAGCAACAAAACCCCATCAATAGGGCGGTCTGCGTTTTCATCCTGCTCAATCCATGTGTGACCACTGTCAACGGTCAAATAAACACCACCATTACCAAGCATAAATAGCTGTTTGAACATTTTTTCGTAGTTTGTCATTTATCCTCTGCAATCAGCCGCTTTATCTCTGCGGCATGAAATAAAATACCTTTGATTGTCGCTTGGCTTTTCAGCCATGACCAAGAGTCTTTGTTCAGCATCCCGTCAAGCCAGCCTGTCACTTTCTCGTATGGGTGAATCGGTTCGGACGGGTCGTAATGTTCTTTCATCTCGTCCGCTGTCCAGTTCTCTGCGATTGCTTTCGCCAGAGCCAGCACAGGCACTTTTACTTTCTCATCCTTCGCCAGCTTCTTTGCCTTGCGTAAATGCTCAAATGACAGGGCGTCTAAAAACTTGTGTACATCTGGAAAATTAGCGTATGTCTGTTGCAGTTCACACCAAGCGCGGAGGGTCTCGCCACTGTCTCCGAATCGCTTGCGGCTTAGTCCGATGTTTGCAACCCGCGAACATTCAACATAGTATTCGGCTTTGGTCTCAAATACTTTTGTACCTGTCAATTCGTAAATAAGTCCAGCGTGTTCAGGCCACATATCATTGACGATTTCAGCAATACGCCATTTCTCGTTATCACTGATCTCCTCGGCTCGGTCGTACTCCTTCGCCGTTTCCATCAAGTCGGTTGTAAATTTCGGGTCAAGGTACTGAGAAAAGGGAGAGGCTATCTTTTCAACGGGGGCGGGCTGGGTCATGATTCTTTCCCTTCGTTGTGGCGGTACACAAATTTTTTGCCGCTTGCTTTTGCTCCGATTTTTTGAAGTGATAACCAGATAGTCCGTTTAGAGTACGTCTTTCCTGTGCGTTCGGCTATCTCCAAGACTATCTGGTCAATGCTTTTATCTATCACTGGCTTTGTCTCACGGCGGGCGATTTCTTCAACCAATTTATCAACATCATTTGTAAACATACGTTTATTTTAAAACCGATGATTCAATTTGTCAAGAGTTTTTTGTAAACGCCACCCAATGAGTGAGGCCATTTTTTCCGCTCGGATGACCGAATAGGGGGAGAGCTGTTGTGAGTTTCAGGACTTCCGATATTGGAATTTGTATCGATGACCACTTAAATATAAATGTGCCACTAGGAGACAGAACCCGCAGACATTCAGAAAAACCATTTTGCAATAAGGATTTCCACTCATCGCCAAGCATCCCATATTTTTTATACGTCCACGATTTCTTACTAACCTTTTCTAAATGCGGTGGGTCAAATACCACAACCTGAAAATAATTAGAAGGAAACGGTAAAGCCGTAAAATCCGATAACACATTAGGGGAAACATCAACATGAAATTCACCAGATGGATAACTAAGGTGATGATATTCTTTTCTTCTGTCGCAGAATATGACGCGCTCATCTGACTTATCAAACCAAAACATTCGAGAGCCGCAACAAACATCAAGCACGTTTTTCATTTTATCTTCCTTCCACCAACGCCCGCCGCGCTTCCTCTGCGGCCTCGGGGGTCAGTTCTCCGCTTAGCTCGGCGGTTTGTATGATGTTCATGGTTTCCTCGCTTGTCTTATCATTCCGCGCAAATCCTCTTTTGTCAGGTCGGATTGTAAAATCATATCGTCAATTTTTGCAGGGAGTTGGATTATTCTGTAATCAACGTCAAGGTATTCCATGCGCTTGCGCTCTATGTCCGATTGCTTTACGTCAGGGTCAAGAATATCAATAATGTGCTTTGTCTTTACGGCTTGCAACATTTCGGAGGATGGATTTTTTGGAAGTCCTACCGCCTGCATTTTTGCGCTGTCAATCGTGAGAAATGTTACCGCGCTTTTCTTTTCACCTTCGCACATAATAAGATAATCAAATTCCTTATCTTCCAAGTTGGCTATAAATACGGGTTCGGTATTCGTCTTATATTCCATTCTGTATTTTGTACCATCGGGCAATGGGTTTATAAGCCTGTGCTTTATGTTGATAATCCGCTTCGATGGGTCTCTGACTGGCATGGTTGCGGTAGGGGTGATGTGTTCCTTCCATCCTTCGCCCGTGTCATACCAAAAAGAGTGATGAGGGTCATAACCTAGTTTCCATTCATTCCACCAAAACGCATCAGGAATTCCAGCGGACGCCCAATAATCAGCGGCGATGTAATCAGCCATAAGCCAAGAGTAATATTCATCCCACTTGTGGACATCGGTTAGGTGTTTTATTGCCGTTTCCGCTTCTGCTTTGCGCTGGCGTTCGTACTCTAATCGCTCCAACCGCCATGCTTCAATTCTTGCGGGGTCTGGTTTGTAATCCTTCTCGGACGTCCATTTATAATTACAAGCCCTGCACCACCCGAAAGGCTTTCCAATCTTGCTTTTTGTCCACATGCGAAAGCGGTCGGGAAATTGCCCGTTCTGGTGGGGGATTCCCCCACACTTAGGACAACTGCTTGACCATTCACGCCCTCGGATTCTTTCACGCACATAAAACACTTTGCCTGATAATTCGACAAACTCTAACGGCAGGGGTGAGTCTTTCATTTTGCATTCTCCCGTAAAATTTCCGCTCGTACCTGTGCGGCTGTTCCGTAATCAACAAACATACCGTATTCAGGAATGAAGTCAACAAATGCCCGCGTTCCTGTCTCGCCCTTCTTTTGTTTCAATATCTGTATGCTCATCAATTCTTTTGTGACTGTGATGGGCTTTGCCTCAACTCCCGTCTTTGCCTCCAAGCTATCCCCCAGCTTATAAATATCCTTTGACATGTAGGGCATCCATACAGACATCATACCGTCACAAGAATGTTCAAAATTGCTTGTTTCCATAGCCCAATGGGTTTGGGGTTGTCTATCTTTACCCATCTTTTCAACCATATCACGCCTAACCTGCGAGCCGATAAAGACACAAGTTCGATACGACAATGCAAGATTTTTTACCATGTCCATTATCTTCACAAACTGCATACGGGTATCGCGCTCTTTTGTGTCTTCTCTGTTTATCCGTTGTAGATAATCAAGCATGATAAATTTTATTGTCTTGCCCTGCTTGTGGATCAGGTTTGCACATACCATAAAAATATCACTCATGGTCAACATGGGGCGGGTCTCGCTGAGTTCACTATGCCCCGCCAGCCAAAGGGGAGTTTGCGCCCGCTTGCCTGCCGCGTTTAACATCCGTGAGAATTCACCGTCTTTTACCTGTCCGTTATAAAGAGACTTGACAGGAATTTTCGAGACATTGGCAATGTCTACCATTCCGAAATCTTCGATATTATCCTCCCAAGTAACAAACAATCCAATCTCATTATTTTTCGTGTCTAGCTGTCCTGCCATTTCTCGTGCCATGTGGGTCATTAGGCTTGTCTTGCCCTGGCTTGTGTCACCTAGTAAGCCAATGACTTTTGACTTTCGCGCCATGACAAAATCAGTCCCGAACGGCTTGATACCAATGGAGAGATATTCAGGATTCGCCCGCTCGTTCTCAATGCTTTGCACCGTCTTGGTACTAACCAGCGGCGGGTCATAAATTACGGAGTCAATTTCTTGCAGGTTTTTCGACATGGTTAAATCCTCACATCTTCAACTTGAAATTCAACCTTGCCAGCCGTAAACGCCCGCGCCCAATCATTCTTGATATTCCCCGCGCCTTTGCGATACTTGCCAATATACTTGCCCTGTTCATCAGTTCGCGCCCAATCTGCGAACTGTTCGATGGTCTGTGATTGTTGCATAATCCACTTGTAAGCATCCACTGATATATCATCCATCGGCATGACAGAAAAGCCAAACGCCCTGCACGCTCTATCTGAAAAGTTGATTACATCTTCCGATATACCACGCGCCCGCGCAATGGTTTTCATGTCTTGGTTCATATCAATCTCCGTTTTGGATTCTATAAACTCGTAAATTCTTTTCGCAAGGTCTTTGGCAAACTTCCCCCGCCCGCCTGATACATTGGCAGAACCTTGCACAAGTTGATTATATATGATGTGCTGTATATCTTGCATTCCAAAATTCATTGGATTCCTCTTTCTTGCAGATTTTGAATTTATGAATTAATACAATTTCTCCTAGGCGGCCTAGCGACTCCAGAAAGAAAATTCATTCAATCCTTATTATGCCTTTCAGCATTGAGTCAGAGCGTTTTAATCACTTGCTATTGTGACCACCTTTCGCTTAGTACGGCTGAAATTCATCAGTCTTGCGCCTCTGCTGTTCTCGGCTTTGTCCAGAGGTTGCCCTTTCGGGTTCGGGGTCGCTCCCGTCGGTATCTTAATCGTAACAGTTGATGCGATTTTGCCTGTCGTATTGTTTGAATGTATGCTCCTGCTCCGCACCGTCTAGCAGTTGCAATTGTGTTTCGAGCCGTCAAGCCGCTCGGCGTTCCGTTGTGGTAACAATTGGTAGAGTTACTCTTTTGCCTTGACAATCTTGACGAATGGATTCGCTTTGGTAGTGATGTAGAAGGATTTTGACGTTGCAGTCTCTTTGCCTTCCTTATTGACCTGCCAGCCTGAGACTTCATAACCATCATACAAGTTTGAAAAGTGGAAATTTACAACAATCATACGAATCTTTTTGAGCGTCCCGCCGTTGCGGTATCCCTGTCGCTCCTCGTACTCGACAACATCACCAATAGCAAAGGGGGCGATCAGCGAGATTGCCTGATTTGTCTTTTCCTGCGCCTCTCTCCGTTCATCCTTTGCCATCTGCTCGTGCATTCGCGCCCGTTCTTTTGCCAGCCGTGCAAGTTCTTCAAGTTCTCGGAATTTCACTTCGTCGCTCATGTTCATTCTTCTTTCCGCCCCGTAGGGCTAAATCTCATTACCAAAATAATCTTTACGATACGAGCCTTTTGTAAGTGGGATAAAAATCCAGGCCCAAGTATTCACAGGGCCAACCCTACCGTAGCACTTCACAGCGACGGGGAAGCGGTTCGCAACGTGGATAAGCAGGCTTGATTCCTGTTGGGTCTCAGCCTCTACGTTGATTGCCAGGCATTCCTTTTTTTCGTGTTCCTGAATTCTGAATGATGCGATTTTCATTATCTTGACTTTCTCCTATTTAAGCATAGGTGCAAAAAACTCATCTGCTTTAGCATGTCACTGTCTCTGCAAAGGCTGGGGGGCAGTCTCGGTAAATCGTCGAGTTGCCTTTAGCGTTCAACAGGGACATGCTAAAAAAGATGAGTCCTGTTGATTTACTATTCCGACTGCCCATCGGTTGCGCTTCATCGCGCCTTACTCATTCATATTATCACAACTGTTTACAGATTGCAAGCGGTAGATTATTCCGCCAATGTCAAGCGGTAGTTTCAAAACGGCATGTTATCGGCGGTCTGGTGCTATTGCATCGCCTAAGTTTCGCAACGCCTGAGCGACGGGATCAATTTCGACTTCCTCCGCCTGTTCGCTTTGCTGGGCGGCTACAAGTTTATAACCAACAACTTCAACGCCTGATGGTAAGTTTTCAAAATCAACTGGCGTGCTTTCCATGTAGCTGAAATATCGATCAGTTGCACATTTTGATGAGCAATAATATTCACTAAGCCAGGATGAGTGCTCAACCTCCATTTGGGTTGTCAATTCTTTTTCACAATTAGCGCATTTCATTTTTGCCTCGTTTCTATGTCTAGCGGATTTTTCAAAACTTCATCACTTCCAATGTATCCAAATCCACACACTTACTACTGACTACCGCCCACCCTGTCGGCCTTTCTTGCGCCTTGTCCATCATCTGCATTACGGCGGGAGCCTGCCAGTCAGGGAATAGGGCGGGGAGGTTGCCCCACTGGTAACGCTCGGTTAGATATTTGTTTTCACGTAAGAGTATGAGGTACATTATTTCAGCCGTTCAATTAGAAAAGAAAACTGCTCGATCAATTTCAACGTATCCACCGCGTCGGACAAGCAGATAATTTCATCTTCGCAGTCACTAATCCATTCAGTGTTTCCGCTTTCCTTCGCCTTTATGAGTTCCCGCTGTTTGTCTTTCATCGCCATTGCAACCGCGGCACGCTGCTTGTTTAGGTCTGTCATTTCATCCAACTTTCCGCCCGATTAGGGCTATTTGTTTTTGAACACTCAGAAGATGGGCGAGTAATATCGCATTACTTGGCATTTGTTCATCGGCACTCTGGCGAGGTGTAACACCCGTCTGACTTGCTTAAGGTCGTCTTTCCAGAGTCCTGTGCGTTTTGCTACAACGCCGCGCCCATCTCTTGAATGTTCAATTCATGTCAAGCCCCGCCGCTCGGAGCCTAAGTACGATGACTCACTCTGATATTCTCCGAAATTTCAACGTACTATTTTCATAGACGCATGAGACACGGCGGGGTTGATTCGCTTCCCGCTACAATCAGAGAGCGGGTTGCTCTGTCACAATCTGGAGGCCGTATCTTTTCGGGCTACCAGATTGATTCATTCAAAAACTCAGGAGACGGGCTAAGACTGCGGGGATATTTGTCCTCTTATTACTCCACTGGCCTCGGAATTTCGGTTTTAGGCTGTACCCTATATGGGGTTCCTTCGCCCGTCTCTTGAATCTTTGAAGTTATAAATGTTCAATCCTTCGCCCTCGCCCG
>ERZ869925.1467-NODE-1467-length-10566-cov-22.187232_pt1 | contig 10566 bp, 27 predicted proteins | sample MGYA00579311_ERZ869925 | MGnify/ENA primary metagenome ERZ869925 (study PRJEB32216, sample SAMN09231817) | wastewater metagenome | place: USA: Maryland | collected 2016-07-30 | study: EMG produced TPA metagenomics assembly of the PRJNA472060 data set (Reclaimed...
TGACCCTGCGAAGGTTCGTGCTGCACGGGAAGCCCTAGCCCGCGCCGCTGCATCTTTCGACGCCTCCCTCGCCGCGCTCGCAAAGGAGATCGGGTGATGGCTAACGGTGAGGACATTCCGAACCCAGAACACCCTGCGTGGTGCATAGCCAATAGCGCGTCCCTTTCGCGTGGCGACCCCCATGGATGCAATTGCGATCTTCGTAAGCCAACCAGATTCCTACCGGCGGCGCGCGCGAACTGCCCAGTGTGTAAGGGGACCGGATGGCAAGACATCGGCAACGGAACGACGCACGGATGCACGAACTGTTACCCTCAATTGACCGAGGCAACCGCATGACCCCCACACCCCCGCCGACCCCGGACGACAAGCTGCTGGGTTGCCCGTTTTGTGGATCGCCGCCGAAGTTGATCTGCTCGCATGTCGCCAACCCGAACGAGAGCGAGGGGTACCACGGCTATGATGAAAGCCTTGTTTATTGCAAGGGGTGCAAAACGAGCGGGCCGAGTATCTATCGAAAAACCTTCGCAATGTTCAGTCAGCACACGGTCGCTGAATTTCGGGCCGACACCGCGTTGCGGGCGCGTGAGGAAGATCGCTACGCCGAATACATCAAGGATGTAGAGCGCCAAGCCATCGCCGCATGGAACACCCGCGCCGCCCTCACGCCGCAGGGGCCGACGACACAATGGCGGTGCTTCCATTGCGACGAGACGTTCACCGACAAGAAGCTGGCGGCGGAGCATTTCGGTGCATCGGAGATTGAAGAAGCCGGATGCAAGATGCTCGCGAAAGGGGAGGTCGAACTCTTACGCGACTATCGCGACATGGCCGCGCGCTGGCAGCGATGCGTGTCCGAGGACTGCGACGCATCGCGCTTGTACCACAGCATGTCTGCCAAGATTGCGACGGCAGAGCGGGACGCCGAACAGAAGGGCTATGACAAAGGACTGGCTGACGGACGCGCAGAGAAGGCCCCCACCCCCACGGCGGACGACACAAAGAGGTTGCGCGGCATCATCGAACGCGAGCGCAGCCGTGTGGCCGATCTGGTGTCTCGGTTGCGGACAGCCCTCGATGCTCGCCAGTGGCTATTGGAAGGGCGCGGGAGCTTCGCATGGGACGACAACGATTTCCGCAAGGAGTTCGCTGCGGCTGTCGGCGAAGTAAAGCATGTCATCGCGCAGTTTAAGCCGATGGCCGCCGACTGGTCAGACTGTCCCACGAACCAGAAGGAAGTCGAAGAAGCTAGGCAGGCCACGGCGGACGACGCGGCGGTGCTGGATGACTTCGAGGATGCCGTGGCCGAGCGCACAAGGTTGCGCGACGTTCCAATGGCGACAACCAGGTTCTCCGCAGCCACGCGCCGTTGGGAACGTACCCGCGCCGCCGTCCTCGCCCGCATGGCGCACCCTCTCTCGGCCAAGTGCGAGGCTGCTGTGGATCGCCGCCGGTGCGGTTCACCATCGAGGATGACATGGAAGTTGCCAATGTCGGCGGTGACGTGATCGCTTGCACGAAATGCCAGTGCTCAACGCGTGTGTTCTTTGGCGAGAAGGTCGGGATTGAGGAAGCATGGAACACCCGCGCAGGAGAGAAGACATGAGCGATATCTATGGACTGCTGACATACACCTACTACGCGGTGCCTGCGATTGGTGCGCTGATTGCGGTGGCATTGGTGTGGCTGGTCTTTCGTTTCGTTCGCTCGATCTTTGGGAGACACTTTCGATGACCAGCGACACGCCAGCACCGAGTGTCTGTGTGATTTGTGACGCCGGAGAGTTTTGCTGGGCTCACCCCAATAGGCGCCAGAACAGCATCTCGGCCACCCCCTCAGCCGCGCCCGACGATACTCGCCGCACGTTCGTCATCCCCGAGGGATACGAAGCCGTCATGGACGCAGAAGGACGCGCGACCGGAGAGACGAGGCCGACAGCCGCGCCCGACGTGGAGGCGCTGCGAAATACGCTGAGCCTTTTTGCAATGGCCTTTTCGAACGCCAAAGCAAATCGGTCGTTGGATAGACTGGAAGCGGCGACGCAAGACAAAGCGGACGCCGACGGTTTCCTCGCCACTATCCTCTCCGCCTTCGATGCGCTGGCGAAGCGCGTGACGGATGCGGAAGAACGAGTTGGGTTGCAGCGTATGTGCGTCAACTGTGGCAAGTGCATTCCGGCGGCAATGCCCCGCACGACAGAAGTGCCAGAGTGTGTTGACCATGCAACGGGACTATCTGCCTGTCTGTTCAACACGACGCCCCAAGAAGCGTGGGAGTACTGGCGGCAGAAAGAACAGGAACAGCGCACCCGAGCCGAGAAGGCCGAGGCCGCGCTGTCTCGCTTACAAACGGTCTGTGACTTCAACGAACGTGGCCGTCTTGCAACAGAGGCCGCGCTGTCGGAGTGCCGCGACAAGACGCTGGAGGAAGCGGTTGCATGCCAGCCGGCCACAGCCGAGAACCCCGACGAAAGCTCGTATCAGCGCGGCAAGTTCGAGGGCGTCATGGAATACGGTCGCGCCATCCTCGCCCTCAAGGAGAAGCCCCGTGGCTGACATAATGAAGATTCTGCCGGAGGGATGGGACAAGCGGCCCCTCTCGCTTGCAAGCGAAATCCGCTCGTTCCTCGAAAGTGTCAAAGACGAAGGGACGAGCATCGACAGCGGAACGGACGGCGTGACCGGCGATCTGTGGGTCACTGTTCAGGGTGTCTCGTACACGGTCTGCGTCTTCAAAACCGGATCGATGCAGATGTGTGCCACGGAGAAGTCAAGTGGCTGATGAACCGCACGTCCGAACGATCCGCGTGGCAAAGCCTGTTTTGCAGGCGGCTTTCTACATCACGGGCCTGATCTGCTTCACGGTGCTTTGCGTTTACGAGCACTGGCTGGCGGCTACGGTTCTTCTGGTCGTTTTCTTGGCAGCCGATTGGAGGGAGAAGCCCCATGCCGAAGGTTGACCGCGCCGAGGCCGAGAGGCTGATCGAGGAATTGCAACGCACGTTCGTCAACAATGTTCCAGCTACCTTTGACGAGTGGTCCAAAGCCTACGGAAAAGCCCGCGCCGCCGTGCTGGACGCGATGACCGCGAGCGACGGGCCGACGGTGCCGGATGAAGTTCGCAAGATCGTAGACGAACAGGCGAATAGCGACGCGCTGTGGTTCCGCGCGGAATACATCACGGAGGATGTTTTGCAACGAGCCTTGCGGCGGTTACATGCTGCAATCGAAGCCGCCCCGCATCCTCTGGCACCGGTAGAGACGAAACGGGAGGACGGCAAATGAGCGAGTGGGAACCGATTGAGAGTGCGCCGAGGATTGAGCTTGCCGAGATTATTCTCTGGAACGGCAAAGCCGTTTGCGCTGGAACATGGTGGGAGGGAAGCTGGTCAACGCTGCACGACTACATTGACCCGCAGCCAACCCACTGGATGCCCCTACCTAATCCGCCACAGGTGACGACGTGAGCGATATTCCATCTAAATATTTCGAGCAACTGCCGATGGGACTGCAGCAACGAGTATGGGCAGCTCAATTTGAACTCGTCCGCGCGCAGGGACGACTAATCACTGTCAACGCGGAGGCCATTAAATTGCTCTCTGAAAAGATGGCGCCACAGGTGACCCCATGACCGACCTACGCGAGAGAGTGGCGCGGGCGATTGCGGAACGCCACTTCAGGCGCCGCTTTGCAGGTGAAGCTAGCGAAGCGCACATCGCTCGGAACGTGGATGCGAACTGGAACCTCTTTCTTGAGGATGCCGACGCCGCCATAGCCGTGTGCAGGGAGCATTTCGCGGGGGTGGCTGATGCCGACCCACGCACGGGGTACGAGCCATACGAGGCGGTCGAACGAATCGTCAAAGCCATCCGCGCAGAGGGAGGGAACAAGGGATGACCGAACGAAAAATCTACATGAGCCTTGATTGCATGGAACGGGATCACCCAGGCTACACGATGATCGCGGCGGTATTTTGTCACGCGATGAACTCCGCGCTATCTCAAGCTATGGGCGGGCCACCGTTGCCGGCGCCAGACTTGTCTCAATTTACGCCACCACGCGCCATGCCGATTGAATCGGTAAAGGAAATATCCGCAACTATCGCGGGCCATATTATGAAAGATGTGGGGCCATGACCGATCCCGTTATCACGGACGAGGAAGTGCGATATATCCCGCTTACTCGTGGGTATGTGGCCATAGTTGACGCAGGGGATTTTGATAGAATATCTGCATATAAATGGTGCGTCACTGAGCAGCCCGCTAAATATCGCACTCCATATGCAATGCGAAAAGATCGCGTTGGAGATAAATACATTTCCGTCTACATGCACCGCCGGGTAATGGGCGATCCAGTTGGTATGCACGTTGATCACATTAACGGCGATGGATTGGACAACCGGCGCGCCAATCTGCGACTCTGCACACACGCTCAAAATCAAATGAATAAAAACAAAGAGGTGTCGTGTGTTAGTCGATTTAAGGGGGTCAATTTCTACAAAAAGACCAACAAGTGGACGGCCAAAATAAAGCACGACGGGAAATGGGTATGGCTCGGCTACCACTTTACCCAAGAAGACGCAGCCCGCGCTTATGATGCTGGTGCCGAGCGGTTATTCGGAGAATTCGCGAAAAAGAATTTCTCCGGCGCGGGGGAAACGATTTTCAGTGCGCCGAACGCGCCTAGCAAGACGCTGGATGCGCGCGACGCCGTACTCAGGGGGAAGGCTCCTTGACAGTTACCTAGATAAGCGCAACTATGTAAATCCAACTCAGGGAAGGAACCACTATGAACGATGCAAGCCCGATCAAAGCCGGTGGGAACATTGCCGCAGAGAAGTTGCAGTCCTTTATCGAGCGGATCGAAAAGCTGATGGAGGAAAAGGCGGACATTTCATCGGACATCCGGGAAGTCTTTTCGGAAGCCCAAGGCCATGGGTTCGACGTTCCTGTAATGCGTGAAGTCCTCAAGCTAAGGAAGATGGAAAAGGACAAGCTACAGGCCCACACAGCACAGCTAGACCTCTATCGAGACGCTTTGGGGATGTAGTCGAATGGGGGACGATCCCGAAAGATACGAGTGTAAGTCCTGTATGTGGGAAGGCCCTGAAAATGCGGTCAAGTGGACCGTAGAAGTAGGGGGCCAATGCCCTAGGTGTGGGGAGTGGGAAAGCCTGTTTGAGGTGCCTAGACCTGAGCCGATAGAGGATGACGAAGGATTTATTAATTCGGCTTATCGAGAGGAACAATGACGGACGCCCATAAGACCATCGGGGATGCCATTGGTAAGGCTATTTCCGCATTAGGAGGCACCCAAAGGGCTTGCGCTGCTTCCATGGGGGTTAGTGACAGTTGCCTATCCGACCTTCTCAGGGGCCGCAGGAACTGGAATGGCGGCCTATTGGCTAAAGCGGCCTTGGCCGTTAACCTTCCTAAAGATGAATTGCGCCGCCTTTCCAGAATAGGGGCTAGGTCGGCTGGATGGAGGATTGGATAATGGGATTTGGCAACTTAAATGCTGGCAGGAACCAATCTATCGAAGATTGGGGAAATCCAGAAGACGAATATGGAATGAAGTGTGCGGAGCTTTTGGAAGCTCAAGAGGCTGGAATTGCCGACACACAACGTAAAGAGCGTGCAAAGCGCGCTTATTCCCATCTAATTGAAAATCCCGCGCCCTAGCTTGTCTAGGCCGGGTGCCGGGGAGCCATCGCCACGCGAATCGAAGGGCTCCCCGGCTTTTCCCTATTGAGTTTCAAACACCGGCTGGGCTGGTATCTGCTCCATTGCGAGCTTGGAGCGTTCCGCCTGTATCCGCATCTTCTGGAAGTTCGGAAGCCACTTGTCGCACCATGCTATCTGCCGATCCGTTAGACCCATGGGCTTGCTCGGGGCTTGCGTGTCCATTGTCTTTGATCCTTTCGGGTTGGAGATTGGAGAAGGCAAAACTCAGATGGTAAGGGCAGTAGCTGAAACCGATTGTGTTTCTCTCACCACAGTAGAGATAGACGGGCCTTTCTTCGTTGCCCCACTCGGGCCACCGGCAGCTTCTATGCTCTAGGGCTTCCATCGGAATGGGGTTGAGAGACTTGCGAAGCTCTTTCGCCTTGTACGGCTCTACCGGGGGCTTGGCCCCTTCAAACCACGACTTTGGCCGATGTACTTTCGGCGTCGGGTTGAATTTCTGTTTCCGTGTTTTCTTGTCGGTCCATTTCCTTGCGGGCCGTGGGCCGCTGCGCTGGATAGGATCGGGCCGCTTGTCCAACTTCATTCGGTGGACGTGCCCGCTTATCATGTTCTTTGATATTGGCAGTTGAAGCTCTGAAGAAATCTTCGCGGCTATCTCTGCCACACTCTGGCTTGTCGCCCACTCCTCCCTGATCTTAGATCGGATGCGGTCTAGTGTGTCGTCATCAAACTTGATGCGGGGAACACCGTGCGGCGGGTTTGTATGTTCGAATAGGTCATCCATGTTCAAAGCCTCGCTGCAATGTCTTCTGAAGACAAGTGGCCGTCGCCCTCAATACGGATGTTGTATTCCGTCCACTTCGGGCGCTTGGCGAACTCTTGGGCTAGGGCTTGGAAGTCCAACCCGTGATCCAATTGAAAGGTTGCTTCTCCGTCATGCGCTCTCCCGTGATGGTGATCGCAAAGCGAGATAGCCTTACTGTCGCACGGCTTCTGCCCCATTCCTGCGTGTGACCCCAGCCGGACGTGGTGCGCTTGAATGTTGATGTCCGTACATCCTTTGACGCAGCACCCGTGCTGGCGCACCCACTTAAGATGCGCGGCGGATCGTATCCTTTCCGGCATCCCTAGCCTTGTGGACTTGGGTAACATTCTAGGCAGCATTCATTTCTCCCTTGACTGTTCCTATCAAGACATGGGAGGCTTTGGGTGTCAATGGGCTATTTTGAGGTTTCACTATGTCGGAAGAAAGCACCACAGAGCCGCGCCGCAATCGAAGCGGAGAGTTGCATATACGCAACCTAGATTTGGTCTTGCGCTTGAAGAAGCAAGCAGAGAAGCAGGCACGCACCAACAACGCACAAGCCTGTCTCTACCTTGAACAGGGCCTAAAGGCCGACGAGCGCAAGAAGTGAGAAAAGAACCATTTAGATTGCTCGATTTGTTTTCGGGCATCGGTGGTTTTTCTCTCGGTCTTGAACGTAGCGAAGCCTTCAAGACAGTCGCCTTCTGCGAGATTGAACCATTTTGCCGTCGCGTCCTTGCAAAACACTGGCCCCAGGTTCCTCAGTATGACGACATCCGAACGCTTACCGCAGAACGACTTGCCGCAGATGGAATTGGGGTTGACGCAATCTGTGGAGGGTTCCCGTGCACGAACATCAGTCACGTTGCGGGTTCTTGGGGTGAGGTCACAGGCCTTGATGGCGAACAGTCTGGTCTATGGTGGGAACTGTTCCGATTGGTTCGCGAGCTTCGACCTAAAATCCTTCTCTTGGAGAACGTCCCAAACCTGCTTGGAAACGGGATGGCAGAAGTGGTCGGAGCCCTTTCCTCAATCGGGTATGATTGTGAATGGCAATGCCTATCGGCGCGCATCCTTGGTGCCCCGCATATCAGAAACCGGGTTTGGATCGTTTCTTACCCCGGCAGCCAGCGACGACAAACGGGAATATTTGAATTACTCCATGTGGGCGAAACGGAAATTACAGCGCCCATCTCCTGGGACGTTGCCGGAACAACTCTCTTGGGCTGGGGTCCGTGGGCACGTCAACCCCCGGTTCCTGGAGTGGATGAGCGGCTACCCAATCGATTGGACGAAATTAGATCTTTCGGAAACTGTGTCCTCCCGCAAATCCCAGAAATCATTGGCCGCGCCATCGCGCAAGCGGAAGGAATGATACAATGATCCGCCTTCCTATCCCTCCATCGGTCAACGCTCTATTCCGCAACGCTGCCGGTAAAGGCCGCGTCAAAACCGGACAGTACAAGGCGTGGCTTATGGAGGCTGGATTAAAGCTGAAGTTGCAGCGGCCAATTCCTGTTCTCGGTCGCTATACCTTGCTAATCCGCATTCCTCAGTCCCTCCAAGGCGACATAGACAACCGCATCAAGGCCGTGTCGGACCTCTTGGTTACACATGAGGTTGTAGAGGATGACCGGCACGCTTGGCGCGTGACTATCGAGCGCGGCCCCGTACAGGAATGCGAAGTGGAGTTGGCATCATATGTCTGAAAATGAAAAACTTCTGGCTGACTTCGCCGCTGCCGTTTCCATCTACGCACTAGCGATGAATGGCAACCCGCATATCAATCAGAAAGATGCGGAAGAGCGCGTCAACGACTTGGAAAAGAAAGTTGCCGCTCGAATGGTATCCCCGCGAAAGGAACCGCTATGAGCGTCCAATCTCTCGCCAAGGTCGAAGAGCAAGCGGACCTGCTTAGCTGGATCAATGTCCGTCCAGTGACCGCATTTGGTCCGGACTACGATCCGGTACAAGACGAATGGCGCTTGGGGAAACAGGCGCTAGGCGTCTTCAACGCACTAAAGCTCGGTGAATGGAAAACGCTTCCCGAGATAGGTGACACTGTTAACGGCCTTTCCTCCGCACACTCTGCACGCATCCGAAACATTCGGGACTGGCTGCAAGAGAAGGGCATAGGAACCATTGAGAGACGCCAGCGTGAGGGCGCACCACGCGGCAACATCGAATATAGGATGATCCGAAAAGCACCGCCTTACGGGGAGTGACAATGAACACCGTTACCATCATCGCCCAAGAAGTGAGCCGCGTTACCGGGATTTCAATCAACGACATTCTGAGCGAGCGCCGCGAACTTCCAATCGTCAACGCGCGCCATATGGCAATAGTGTTAACTAAAGAGTTCACGCCGTTTGGTTCGTCAAAGGTTGCGCGGGCATGGAAGCGAGCCGATCACACCAGCATCCTCTATGCCTATAAGGCTTGGCCGGATCGCTCGAAACGATTGGGTCTTAGCGGCCAAACAGAACAGGCACGCACTGCAATCAAGTCCGCTCTTATGGGCCGGAGATTGACAAAGTACATAGCCGCTAATATCTAGATATCGGTTCTCGTGTTGGCGGCCACCGCACGGGAGCGCCTAACCCGGCAGGTTCTGGACTGCCGCTAACAGTCCGAGCCTGCCGTTCACTCTTTAGCGGAGAGTCAGTTGAATTTTTACCAATTTCATATCGGCGATTACGCCGCTGCAACGGCCCACTTGGAGCCGCTTGAAGACCTCGCTTATCGCCGCCTTTTAGACATGTATTATGACCTACAAGGTCCGATACCCACCGCTATCCCATGGGTTTCCCGTAGGATACGTTTGGGTTCTGAAATTGTGCAGCGGGTTCTCGAAGAGTACTTCGAATTGACTGATGTTGGGTATAGGAATACCAGAGCAGACCGTGAAATTGAGCGATATACGACCTATATTGCAAAGCAGCAAAGTAATGCAAAGCTAGGCGGCAGGCCAAGAAAAAACCCCCGGGATAGCCAAACAGAACCCACCGCTATCCCACCGGTTAGCCAAAAAAACCCTAACCATCAACCATCAACCATAAACCAGAATATAGATGATGATGAGAGACGCGCGCACGACATCGTTAACGAATTGGTTAATTTTTTGGGGGTGGGTGAACAATGGGGTTACGGGGTTCCAAACATGGTCGCCGCGCTTCTCGCCGAGGGGCATTCCAGAGAGAACATTCTCGCTGCGGCAGAAACTGCTCGCTCGACTATCGGGAAGGCCCCTTCGTCTTTCAAATACATTTCGAGGATTTTAGAAAATGGAAAATCAAACGGGCATCACCAACCGCGCGCAAAACCCGGTAACCCTTTCCTCGCTTCGATCCGCGACGGAACCGTCGAAGAATATTCTGGCTTTGATCGAGGACCTGTCAAAGCCACCTGAGCAGCGATATGGTTTGATTTGTACGCAGGAACTTCACGACGAAGCCATTCGGTTGATTTCCGCGTGTGATGATGCGCTTCGCCCAGCTTCGTCTGAAACAGTTGGGAAGTGGCTAACGGCTTTGGGTGGCACATGTGCTGTTGCATCAGGTCCTAGCCAAGACGCGAAAGAAAAAGTGTGGGCTTACATTAACGTGCTCGACTTTCCGCCTATTTGCTACACGCACGGAACACTGAAACGCGCGGCTCGCAAATTCAAATTCTTTCCGACCGTAAGTGAGCTTTCGGAGTTTTTTGCTGAGATAGTTGGCCCGATAAAAAAGACACGCTTTGGAGCGGAGAGAGTTTCTAAGTCCAAGGTGGAAAGCCGCTATACGCCGCGCGAAAAGCGAAAAGAAAATCCGGTGTTCCTTTCCGCAATGGAAAAATGGGATGCAGTGAAGGCGGCGAACAGCGAGCGCGAGGAAGCCATGAAACGCGCCATCCCGAAAACCATCTTCAAGCCGATCTATGTTCAAAATCCCGAGACGGACGCTTATGCAGACCGCGCACGCATGATCGAGGACGCGAAGCGCAATGACTGAATGGACGCCCTGCGCCAAAGACGCCGCCGGATGGAAAGATGCGACTGTCCCGGATGATGCTTGTTCACAGTATTTACGATCTG
>ERZ869925.1468-NODE-1468-length-10563-cov-4.933099_pt1 | contig 10563 bp, 7 predicted proteins | sample MGYA00579311_ERZ869925 | MGnify/ENA primary metagenome ERZ869925 (study PRJEB32216, sample SAMN09231817) | wastewater metagenome | place: USA: Maryland | collected 2016-07-30 | study: EMG produced TPA metagenomics assembly of the PRJNA472060 data set (Reclaimed...
AAGATTGATGACATCTTTGAACTAGCCAAGGCCATTGAAGAGCTACACGATTGTTGGATGCCTTTGCCTTGGCATATCCCAGTCGGTACGGCTCTATTTTATCACGGCATTAAAGACATCGGAGCACAGTGCGGAAGGTCTAGCGGAAAGACTGAGCTGATTGCGTATTGCAATTGGCGTTGGGCAAAGGAAAATCCAGGATCAGAGAATTACATAATTGAGCCGTTCTACAACCAGGGGAAAGAGATCCTTTGGGAGTCCATGAGACTTCAGACGTTTGGTCCTGAGAATTGGATCGACGGGATTAATAACACTGAGGCAAGAATAACCTTCACCAATGGATCGTTTATCAAAATAGAAGGCTCTGACCGCGCAGAGAAGCTCAGAGGCATAAAGCCCAAAGGTCTAGTTTCTTGGGATGAGCTGAAGGATTGCCGGCCGGAAGCAATCAAGGCAATGGAGCCAAATCGAGCAAGGTATAATATCCCTGCTTTGTATGCAGGGACCCCGCCAGAATTTCATTCACACTATGTTGATATAATGGAAAGCCTTAAAGCCAAGATGCTCAAAGGGAAGAAAGCGTTTTGGTGCCAAGTTGACTCATACCAAAATCATCATAACTCTAAGGAATTCCTGGATAATATCCAGTCTGAGCTGATTTATTCTGGCAATGAAGAGGAGTGGCTTCGCGAATATATGGCGTTGTTTGTTCGCGGAGGAAAAAGAGCCATATTTCCACAATTCCTCAAGCTGCATCCAGTATCATTTAACTCACTGAGTCTATTGCTTAAAGAATATGTTTTATTTGTGTGCTTCGATCCTGCCGCTACATCGGTCTTTGGTATCGTTTACTTTCTATTTCATCCAATGAAGAAACGAGTCATTGTGATTGATGAGGAGTATCTAGACGATCCATTGGATATGGTGTCACGGAAGGTCTATTCAAGAGTCGAAGAGAAGCTCCGTCCATTTAGGGATAAGGTGAGGGAAATCAGATACATATACGACTCTGCTGCGGCATATTTCCGCTCTGAGATAGGCGATATTCCAGAGTGTAATTGGTGGCTTGAAATGATTAACAAGAATCAATTCGGGATTGAGGGACATATCAACATTGCTCGGTCGATCATGAATAAAGGTCTCCTGCAATACACCGACAATTGCCATAAGTTCAAATGGGAGTTCGAGAATTACGTTAAGGACGAAAAAGGCAGGATCCCAGACAAACACGACCACTTGATAAATGCGTTTTGCTATGGGCTTGTTGCTGCCGGATTTAACCTAGACGAAGTCATTGAAAAGAAAACCGATCCAGATATGGAACGAAGAGCCTTTTCATTGCAGGAAGATCTTCGCAATTTGAACACTATGGGATTTAGAGAGATTTGACATTTAATTTAATTTAAGGAACGCTTTATCAGTCAAAGGGGAATAAATGGAAATCGCAGCACTTATCATAGCAATACTAGCTTTGTTTATATCTATTGCATCATTGTCATGGCAGTTAGGAAAGCACTGGTCTAGTCACTCGATCCAATTGCAGCCAGTAGATGCGTTATTCAATCCAGCAATGGGGAAAAAGATCGGGAGTGAGTTCAAGTCTTTCGATTCGCCATTAGATCCAGACGAGAAGGCATACTTTGAAGAAAAAAATAAGGTGAAATCATGATTACTTTTGAAGACTTAGAGAATAACTCCTCGACTTGGCGCAAGCCTTTCTTCGCGATTGATTATTCTAATGAGTCTGAGGTCTTCACTTGGCTTAAGGACGAGTATCAGCATTTGAAGGCTGCGAATCGTTGGCGTCATGAGAAGATCAAGAATCTTTACCTTCGATACAAAGGGATTCAATACGAGTCTCAATACTATGATCGTCGTCAAGGGGATAAGGCTCAGACTTCTAGCTATCGTCCTACAATGGTCTTTCCGTTGATTCGGGACATGATTGACGAACGAACTGCGCGTTTACTTGAACAAAAGCCTTCGATTTCTGTTTTGCCTCAAGATGATGAGGAAAGAGACAAGGTTGACGCTAAGATTGCGAAGCGTTTTCTTTCGCATATCGACTATACGGAAAAACTTAATCAGAAGTGGAACCGCGTAGTTAAGAACGCCAAGATTGCAGGTGAGTCGTTTCTTTATATCCCTTGGAATCCAGACAAAGGGCCTTTGCATCCGAAGTTCAAAAAAGGCATGGTTTTGCCTGACGGCCGAGTGATTCAGGATAATGTCCATATTGGTGATGTTGAGATCCGTCCAGTGACAACTCTGCATGTATATTATGAAGAGGCTCCGTCTAAGTTATGGGAAGATGTGAACTATTTGTTTCTTGAAGAGTACGAATACACTGAGGGATTGAAGAAAGAATATCCAGGCAAAGACATATCTTCTGACATCAATGGCTGCACCTTCTACGACTTTGAAAAGATGGAAGAAGTCACCATGCAAGGCCGGACGACCAAGGTCACGTTCTGGCATAAGAAGACCAAGTATTTAGAGGAAGGCTTTGAGGCTTGCTTCACTTTGAACTCAATGCTCAAAATGGGTGAGAATCCTTACAAGGATCCAAATCATTCTGGAGTTCCAATGATTCGATTTGTTGGCACTGAGAATGAAGAGGAGCTGCATGGGGAATCGACCATTGAACCCGTAAAAGAAATCGCTTCACAGGTATCAAATCAAATAAATATGTCCATCAAGCAATTCATGCTTTGCGCTTATCCTAAATGGTTTGTTGAAGGTAATTCTGTAGATATTCAACAGCTTGGCAATGATGTTGGCGTGGTTACGGTGAAGGCAGGGGCTAAGTCTCCGGTATTGGCACAGGCTAATCCAGTATCTACGCAAATGCTTGATTTTACTGAGAAATTGATCGAACGATTCTATGGGTTTTCTAAATCAAATTCTGTCATCCAAGGTCAACCTCCAGCTGGAGTGACTGCTTTTGTGGCTTTGCAGTATGTTAGTGAGTCTGAGAATCGCCGATTAAGCACTGAAGTCATGATGTTGAACGAGTCTATCCGTGAGACCTACGACATGATCTTAAAAGTCTGTGGGCAGTTTTATAAAAAAGATGACGATAGGACAATGCGAGTAATTGGTAAGAATAACCAATGGCTTGCGGCTAAGTATGATCCTTCGTCTTTAGCAAAGCCTTACAGTGTTTTATTGCAGAATCAATCGGCATTGCCAGAGTCTCGGGCTTCTCGCACGCAGTTGGTTTTAGACTTGGCTGCACAATATCCTGATTTGCTTCCTAGAGAACAGGTCATTGAAATGCTGGGCCTTGCTCAAGCTGAAAAGGCTAGTGACATAGGATCAGCGGCGGCAAGAGCTGCTGAAGATGAGAATGAGCACATGATGGACTCAAAAGGCATGATGGAGCCTATGGAGTATGAGGATCTGGTCACGCATTGGCGAGTTCACACAATGTCAATTCAGGACATTGGATTTAAGACTAAGGCTGCTCCGCAAGCTCAAAAAGATATGAAAGATCATATCATGGCCACTGAAATGCTAATGGTTGACCAGGCTGAAAAGAACCCTTCATTTGCGCAGCTTTTGACGGCTTTGCCGATGTTTCCAATGTTCTTTACTCCACCTCCAGTTATTCCAAATCCACCTACGGAAGCAATCGCTCCGGCGGCAACAGAAGGAATGTAATTGTATCAAATAACTATTTTTAAAGAGTCAGGGATCGTCACTGGGCGATTCCATTCTATAGACCAGGCTCAGACTTGGGCTAATTTTGAAAAAGCATATTATTTTAGGGTTTTCTATAAGTCTTCATTCAAACAAAGGGGAAAGTAATGTCAGACGTTAATCCAAATACACCAGTTGTCGAGCCTAGTTCTTCAGAGGTAGTCGGTGGAGATACTCCGCTATCGTTCGACGAATTAGATCAGGCTTTGTCTAAATCTAAAGATAAGCGGAAACCTTCCGAGAAGAAAGAGACTGACAAAGTAGAGAAGGTTGAGGATGAGAAACCGAAGGAAGCCAAGGATAAAAAGCCAGGAAAAAAAGAAGACGAAAAAGAACTGGAGCCCAAAAAGAAAACCTACAAGGCTAAGTCTAAGGACAAGGAACTGGACCTTGATGAAGATGCCATGTTCACCGTCAAAGTAGACGGGAAGGATATTGAAGTTCCAGTTAAAGAGATTCTTGGGAACTACTCTGGAAAGGTTTCTTGGGATAAGAAATTCTCTGAGCTATCAAACGAGAAAATGAAATTTCGCAAGGAAAATGAATCACTTGGGAAGTCTAAGGATTTGATAAAGCAGATTTTCACTGAGAAAGATCCTACGCTTCGAATGTTTAAAATGGCTGAAATGGCAGGAGTTAGTCCGATTGAGTTTCGTAAAGCCTATTACGATGAGAACATAAAAGCACTTGAGTCTTATGCAAATATGTCCGATGATGAGAAAAAGGCGGCTGATCTTGAGTTTGAAAATTCATACTTGAGGTATCAGACAGAGACCAGGGATAAGTCGTTAGCTTCTGAGCAAGCACAGGCTGCACTCAAGAAGAAAACTGATGAATTACTGGCAACTCGCGCAATCAATGAAGCTGAGTTCGTAGATTACTACGATAAACTCTCTGGGCTTGCTGATGCGGATGGAACGATCCAAATCTTAAGACAAGGAACTCAGGTAAAAGAGAAACTCACTCCAGACTTAATCGCAGAAGTTATTGTTAAAGATCGTATTTGGGACGTGGCTGAAGATAAGTTTAAAGAGCTTAAATTAGGCTGGGACCAAGCACAAATGGAAAAAACCCTAAACGATCTGGTTGATAATGCATACAAGCATGGTCTATCTGCTGCCGATATGCCTTCTGTTATTGATGAGTTATGGGGAAGTAAAAAATCAGCCAGGTCGATTGCAGACAAGGTGAAAGCGAAAGAGGAGTTTACTCAGCCTAAAAAGCCGATGCCTCCAAAAGCTGTCAACCAAGAAGTCACCTTCTTTGATGAAATTTAACAACCCTTTTGTCCCATAACTAGGGACCAGGAGTAAAAAATGGCAAATTGGAATTTAACCGATCAGTCGGCTTTGTTTAAAACAAAGTTCGGCAAACTATCTGAAAACGCTTACAACTCAGCTAACGTGTTGTTAGGTACTGTAAAAAAGACCTATGACCTAGTTGGTGATGAGATGAAGGTTGCCGTTCCTACCTACTTCGCAGGTGGTGTTGGTTCTGGAAGTCTTCCTACTGCGAATCCTGCAAATGCAGTAAAAGCAACAATCACGGCTGAAAAAGTTTATGCTGTGACTGAGTATGATCGCGAGTCGATCAAGGCCGCTTCAAGTGACGAAGGTTCATTTGTAAATGGTCTTAAGTGGAATGTTCAAAAGACTGTTGAAGCTTACAATCGCAATGCTTCACGGATTCTTTTTGGAAACGCTGACGGCGCACTTGGAACAACAACTGCTGCTGACTTCACAGACGTGACTGGAACAACTTTTGGCGTTGGCGATACTGCTACTGCGGTAATCACTTCAGCTACTTGGGTTGAAGGTCACTGGGAAGAGGGCGATTATGTGAACGTGGGAACTGCTGCCGATGTCTGCGAAGTTATCGCGGTTGACCCTGCTACTCGCACAATCACTTTTGAAAAGATTTCTGGAACTACAGATTTCACCACTGGTTCTGCTGGTACTTCAAAAGTTATTTATATGCAAAACTCTAAGGACAACGATCCTTACGGTTTAATGAAAGTTTGTGATGCTACTTCAGGCTCTCTTTATGGAGTGACCGTAGCTCGCCGATGGAAAGCAACTCAGATTGCTGCGGCTGGTGCTGGTATCTCTGAAGACCTTTTGAATGAATTGGTCATCAAGATCCAAGAGAAGTGCGGAAAAACAATCAACAAGATCATGTGTTCTTACACTCAATATCGTAAGATTTTGAACTTCTTGGAAGACAAGAAGATTTACAGTGTTGATCCAAGAGCGGCAGATCTTAAAGGTAAGGTATCTTTTAAAGGTGTCTCTTACATTTCTGATGCTGGTGAGATTGGTATCTTCCCAGATCGTATGTGCCCAGGGGATCGCGTATATGGTGTTAACACAGACTTTATCGAAGTTAAGCATCGTCCTGACTTCGGTTGGTTTGATGATGATGGCACTGTATTCCTTCGTAAGGCTTCTTCTGATGCTTATGAAGCACGATACGGTGGTTATTATCAGAACTACATCATACCTACTTTCCAAGGTGTGATCGACGGTTTAGCAGAGTAATAAATTTAAGGGTGTCGGTGTACCTTCGCATCGGTGCCCTTTTTTCTTGGGGGAAATATGGTAAAAAAATCTAAGGCCGTATCCTGCCCACAAAGAGCCATGAGAATCATGTCTGTTATCGTTGATGGAACGGGAACGGCTGCTTTGAGTGGAATTTGTGCTAATAACATGAGTCTTACAGATAACGGAACTGGTGACTACACTTTGACTTTTGACGTGGCTTTCAAGCAAGCTCCTCAAGTCTTAGCAACGCCTGTTACGGATAACATTATTTGTAAAGTTACTGCGTCATCAACTACAGCCTGCACAATCAAGACCGACAATTTGTCTGGTTCTGCAACTGATGCTGATTTCCATGTTATTATTTTGGGTAGCGATACTTCAGATCAAATCTAGGGGGAACGATGCAAAAATTTGATGTTGTTTCTCCTCAGTATCGTCCACTGATGCTTTCTATAAAAGCTCTAGGGACAACTGGAGTAAAAGAGGTTTCGACAATTCAAACTGTTGCTGATACTGGTGTGAAAGAGGTTCAAACTCTTACATTTCCTGATTTTGCAACTTTGGTTGATCGGGATTACATTGTCGTAGAAGATGCTGCTGGGACTAAATATGCAATTTATGCAGATAAAACAGGGACTAGCATTGCTCCAACTGGAGCGATTTACACAGCTATTCCTGCTGCAAAAAAGAACAAAGCAAATGTTAGCACAGACACAACTGCCGCTGAGGTTGCAGCAAGGTTTGAGACTGCTTTCAATGCTTTAACTGGTTTTACGGCTGCAATCACAAGCAACGATACTGCTGCTGACGGAACGATGACTTTAACTCAAACTAAAGTAGGTCCTACGGTTAATCCTGTACCAAAGGATTTGAACGATGGAACTGCTGGAACTTTGGCTGGAGTACAGACGACCGCTGGTGTCGCTTCAAATCTTAATAGCAGCTATTTTACTTTTAGTTCTGTTGGTGAGGACCATTACGTTTGGTTCAATGTAAACAGTGAGGGTGTAGATCCTGCTGTTGCAGATACAACAGGGCATGAAGTAACTATTGCAGCTAGTGCTAATGCTAATACGATTGCAACAGCTCTTGAGTTGGTGATGGAAACGTTTGCCTCATCAAGTGCTGCAACTGATACTGTTACTGTTACAAACGATAGTGACGGAGATGTTACAGACGTTGCGGACGGAGCTGATGCTACTGGATTTACATTTGCGGTGAGTGATCAGGGTGTTGACTCTGCTGTTGCTCTAACTTTTGGTCAGTTTGACGCTACTATTGCTGAGACTAGCACTGGTCCTGGTGATTACACGATTACTTTCAATGAGCCGTTTGTTCGTGCTCCTCAAGTAGCTGTGTCGCCAGTATCCAGAGTTGTTCCTAGGATAGTTTCTGTCAGTACGACAGCTTTGAGAATTGAGTGCAACAATCTTTCCGGTGATCCAACTGACTCGGATTTAAACATACTTGTCATAGGTTCACAGGCAAGAGATGCTATTTAAAGCGTAAGGATGCGCCTTCGGGCGCATGGACGCGCCAAACTACTAAGAAGGCCGTTAAGGACTGGAGGGTTAAATGTCTATAAAAGGCTTCCCATCGAAGCAAAAATTACCATTAGGTTCTGGGATCACAAATGACTATGCGACAGTCATACCTGTTGACGAAAACAGGGTTGCTCTTGATACGCAAAGATTTGCATTTCGAGTCGGTGGTGACGTAGCAAGAACTGCTGCTGCATCTACTGGAAACATTGACGGGCTAACTTGGGTTTATGATACGGCCACTCCCGCAAAGGTAGGCGACTTCATTAGATTCGAGACTGGTTCAAATGCTTATCTTGAGGTCCCAATTGTAAAAAAAGAAACAAATCGGTTCATGCTGGGAGCTTATTTATCAACTGCTCCTGCTTCTGGTGACACTTTTTACATCATGAGAAGTGCGACACAGCGGCTTGATTCTTCTGGAACACAGCTTGCTACTGTTGCACCTTCGCCTATCTCTTTTGTTTTAGATAGTGTTGACACTGAGGTTGAGCAGGATACTGCTGTTCCGGCAAACTCTATTCCTCTTCCTGTAATTCAGTTAAATTCTGATGGAACTGAATTTGATAGCGCAAGCCATATCGGATCACTTACCGAGACCGCGCCTGGAACAGACACAGCGTCAAGCGGTTTAAACGGCAGACTTCAAAGAATAGCTCAACGGCTAACATCATTGATTGCGCTTCTTCCTTCCAGTATCGGGCAAAAAGCAAGTGCTGGATCTTTATCTACTGTTTTATCTACCGAACAAGAGGCAATTCTTGGAGCGTTGACTGAATCTGCTCCTGGAACTGATACAGCCTCAAGTGGTCTTAATGGAAGATTGCAAAGAATAGCACAAAGACTTACCTCTTTGATTGCGTTATTCCCAGCTACTCTTGGTCAAACTACTAAGGGATCGTCTTTATCTGTATCAATCGCTAGTGATGATGATCTTCAGGCGAAGATTGGAATCGTTACGGAGACGGCTCCAGGTACGGACACAGCAAGTTCTGGTCTTAACGGAAGACTCCAGAGAATTGCTCAAAATATCACTTCTTTAATTGCTTTACTCCCTACGTCTTTAGGCACCAAGGCCGCTGCTAATTCTTTAGCTACAACTTGGTCAACTGAAGATGAGGCTTTAGTCGGATCTTTAACTGAGACAGCTCCAGGGACAGATACAGCATCGAGTGGATTAAACGGTCGTCTTCAGCGTATTGCACAGAGGATTACAAGTTTAATCGCTCTTTTGCCTACTTCTTTGGGCTCTAAAACTTCTGCGAATTCTTTCGCGGTTGTTGTGGCCTCAGACCAGGCGGCGGTTGCTACTAAATCACCTGTAAATACATCAGGAAGTGTTGCAAATACTTCTTTGACTGCAACCACAGCTTCCACGGCATCTGTTCCGGCAAATGCGGTTGGATTTATTTTACAAGCCAAGCAAGATAATACAGATTCGATCCGGTGGTGTATCGGGTCTACAGCATCTACAACTGCTGGGTTGCTGCTTGAGCCGTCAAGGGCGACTGGTTTTGTACCATGTGCTGCTAACGTATCAGTTTGTGCTACGGCATCTGGAACAAACGCTTTTGAAATTCAATGGATCTTGTCATCTTAGGGGTGAGTTATGAATAGGATTTTTGTATTAGCTTTCTCTATTTTATTTATTTTAGAAGCGGCACTTGCTCAGCTTCCTCCGACAAGCTCAAAGGGACAGTCTGGAAGCAAGACTACAACTTTTGATTTTCAAGCTCCTCATCAGCAATTTACTAAAACAAGTTCGATTGCTGGATTAGTAGAGACTGGTAGCAATAACGCATTGAAAAATCCAGGATTTGAGGCAACTACTTTTTCTAGTGGATGGACTGCTTCCGGCTCCTCAACTATGACAGTAGGAACGAGTACAAATATTGGAACTGGTTCTAAGTCAATGGCTTGGGACGCTTCGGCGGCAAGCGAATATCTGACATCTGATGCGATCACAATCCCTGCTGGATGGTACGGTAATAACGGAGAAGTTAGCTGCTCTTTTAAGACAACGGCAACTGATGTTGTGCTTCAGGCTTATGATGGCAGTAGTGTTGTTGCATATCAGACTATTGTCGCGACCACTAACTTCGGTAGGCAGACTCTAAATTTTCCAATCCCTTCGAGTGGAACGATTGCCTTAAGATTAGCTTCAGCTTCAAATAGTGCCGCTGTTTACATGGACGATTGTTATGCAGGACTTGCGACGAATCTTAGTAATGTGGCGCAGGCTAGTTTATATGGAAGTTTAAAGTATGCTGGTACTACGAACTGTGCATGGAGCAGAACAGGCGGAGGTTCGAACTCGTTTGGAAATTTCTCCGCAGATACAGACTGCCCAACTGCTACACTTACAAACAATGCATCTGCACCTGCGACGAAAATCCCAGGGGTTACTTTTACATCCTTGCCACCAGGGGACTACTTAGTGACCGCTTCTTTTTCTGGTTATAAAGGTGGCACTAATGATGCGGCAATTGACTTTCAGCTTTCAGATGGAACCAATGCCGCAGGAGCGGTTGAATTTTATCCAGGTACCGCACAATATACGGCACCATTCACGCTTGTTGGAAAATTTAGCTATAGCGCACAGCAATCAAGTATAACTTTTCAAATACAGGGTCTTACGGCCAACACATCAAATACCGTAACATTAGCTAACGATTCATCGACAAAAGAATTTACGATTTCAGTATATCGCTTCCCCACGCAAAGCGAGATTGCTCTTAGGCAGAGCAACACTCCTTGGTATGTGGATGCGACGATGGATG
>ERZ869925.1470-NODE-1470-length-10550-cov-5.815245_pt1 | contig 10550 bp, 22 predicted proteins | sample MGYA00579311_ERZ869925 | MGnify/ENA primary metagenome ERZ869925 (study PRJEB32216, sample SAMN09231817) | wastewater metagenome | place: USA: Maryland | collected 2016-07-30 | study: EMG produced TPA metagenomics assembly of the PRJNA472060 data set (Reclaimed...
GGCCGAAACCCCTCCGGTACAGCCTCTCCTCTTGGGAGGATGGGGGAGATCATGCGACGGACCCGAACATGTCATCCATGCGCGCCCGCGAAAGCTCGGCAATGTTGCGCTTGGCCTGGACGAAGTAGGACGGCTTTAGCTCGAACCCGACAGCCTTCCTGCCCATCTCGACAGCGGCATAAACCTCGCTGCCAATGCCGAGGAACGGCGTGAGGATGGTTTCCCCAGGCAGTGACCAAAGGTCGATACAGCGCTCGATTACGTCGAGCTGCAGCGGCGAGATATGAACCTCGTCCTTCTCATCGCGCCCGCCTCGATACTGGAGCGTTCGGGTGGGGTTGATATCCATCCAGACCGGCGAGGCGTAGCGCTGCCAAACAAGGATGGACTTCCACTTGTCGAATGGCCACGGCTCGCGCCCATCGGCGGCAAATGCCGCGCACTCTTTGGCGTAGGCTTCCTCGCTCACGTCGACGCCAGTGCCGATGAACTGCTGGAACGGCCCGCTGACAGGTTCGGCGTTCTCTCCCGGTTTGCGGAAGGTGACGATGAAGTCGGCCAGCCCTTGGCCGCTTATCGTGCTGTCCTTCATGATCTGCGCATGAAGCAGCCGGATCGACTTGGTGCGCTGCTGTGCGACTACGGGGTCTTTCCAGATGCAGACCTCGGAATGGAATATCCAGCCGGCGTCCTCGTAGGCCCGCACCACTTCGCCGCGAAAGTCGCGCATGCCGATGTTGCCATGCCGGATTTTCGACATGGGCAGTTGCATGCAATGGACGCTGTGAAGGCGGCCGGGCTTGGTGACGCGCAACAGCTCGGAAATCAGGAACGCATAGTGCTCCCAAAAGCCAGGCCCTTCGTTGTTCGAGATATCCCGGTCGAAGTTCGAGAATTTGTAGAGCCCCTCGAACGGCGGGGAGTGGACGCCGAAGTCGATGCTTTCGCCGGGGATGGCCCGGATCAGCTCGCATGCATCGCCCTGGTAGATGGCATATTCAGGCGTCACCACCTGATCAACGGCTTTGATTTCGCTCATGCTGCCCTCAAGAATGCCGGCAGCTCGATTGGCTGCTGCGGGTTGTAATCGGGAATGGTGCGAGCAACGCCGCGCACGGCTTGGCTCGATAGGTCTGCCATGTGCATCACCATCGACGCGGCCATGCGCTCGGCATCGGCCTCTTTGCGGCGAAGATTGGCGACAACAGCGCCCTCGGTTTCGGCGGCGATGAAATGCGCCGTCACCGGCTTGGTTTGGCCAAAGCGCCAGAACCGGCGCACCGCCTGAAACACTTGCTCAAAGCTGTCATTGAGCCCGACAAAGCCAGTATCGGCGCAGTGCTGGAAATTCAGCCCGAACCCAGCAATGCTCGATTTGGTGACAAGCACGCGGATTGTCCCGTCGAGAAATCCGGCGATCTTCTGTTCCTTGGCATCGTCGCTATCAGATCCCCGTAGCTCCACGGCCCCAGGGATAGCCTTGGCGAGCGCTTCACTCTCTGAGTTGAGGTTGCACCACCAGACAAACGGACGGTCGCCGGGCGTGATCTGCGCAGCCAACGCGACCCGTTCGTCTACGGTGTCGCGGCGAGCGCCAAGCCGCTCCTGCATCGTCCGCGCTTCCATCGGGAACAGCAGCCCGGTATCCATGCTCGGGGTGTAATCGGCCGCCACCATGTGCTGTTGCTGGCGAAGCGGCGGGAGGTTGTAACCCTCATCGGGATAGCCGAGGTCGGACGGCTTGCGCAGCATCACCGACCACGACGCCATCCACTTCCAAAACTCGTCCTCGGCGTGACCCTTCAACCGCCACTTCTGCGTTTCACCGCCATCGTGGGTAAAGAACGTCGCGAGCATATCGGTGTACGACATGGCACCGATGAACTCGGCATGGTTGCCAAGCTCCATGAAATCGTTCGGCGCCGGGGTGGCTGTCGCGGCGAGCCGGAACGGGACAGCGGCACATTCCTCAATCAGCCGCGTGCGATACTTGCCGTCCGTGCTCTTGAGAATCGAGCTTTCGTCCAGTACAATTCCGCCAAAGCGTGACAGGTCGAAATGCTCGATCTTCTGATAGTTCGTGACGTTGACGCCAAGGCGCACATCGGCCTGCGTCCGCACCAACTGAGCCGGGAGTTTGAACTTGTCGGCCTCACGGATATGTTGCGCCGCAACGGCAAGCGGGGCGAACACTAGGACGGGCTTATCTGTATGAGCCGACACCGCATCGGCCCACGTCAATTCCATAGCCGTCTTGCCCAACCCCGTGCCGGCGAACACCGCCGCCCGGCCCCTGCGCAGCGCCCACGAAACGATGTCGCGCTGATGCGGGAACAGAAAATCAGGGAGGTCCGGCACCGCAACCATGCCAGTGTCTGGATCGATCATCCGCTTGCGAGCGAGGAAATCTTCGTACCTCATCCCGTCCTCCCCTTCCTTGCCCCGCGCGAAAGGGCTGCTGCACGCTGTTCGGGGGTGAGCTGTGCTACCGAGACGGCTAGCTCCAGTTCCCGGTCTATGCGCTTCTGACGGGCGAGACGGGATTCTGCCCTGGTCGCTGCGTAGTGCTTGATGACTACGTGAGGGAGTGGCTTGGGACGGGAGAAGATGGCGAGGAGGTTCATGCCTCGCCCTCCTCATCCGCCGCCTCGTCAAGAGCGTCGTCGGCGTCGATAATGTCGTCCATGACGAACGACGCCTTGAGCATTGTGTCCTGCATGTTAGGGACGTGAACCGCACAGATGGAAATTGCCGCGAGCAGCGCGTCGTTCACCTGACGCCATTGCTTCTCGGTAATGAGGAATTTGTCCATTTTCTCTCGCCCCACTGGTGAAGGACCAGCCGAAGCGCAGGAAGTTGGCCATTGAGGCCGTGTCCATGCGCTGGCCGTTGCGGATGGCAGCGACGAGCATCTGCGCCCGCGAGCGCTTCACGCTTAGCTTGCGCCAGCCGTTCGTCGGGTGGAGAGTGCGTTCCTCCTGCCGGTCGTTGAAGGCGTCCAGCACCCTGCCCGGCTTCTTGCCGCCGCCTTCCTCGGGAACCCGCTGCATGGGGTTGTGGGGAATGTGGTTGAAGCCGCGCTGCGAGAGTGAGGGCAGTTGCTTGCCGCGAGCGTTTTTGTGCCGGGTCATTTCCGTTCCTCCGGTTCAGATATCGAGATCGTCGGGCTGCACGAACGCACGCCGCTTCGGCCCTACGGGAGGGCGCGGAGCTTTGTGGCCGACATGCCAGTTGTTGCAGTGGGGACAGCGGTAGACGTTGCCACCGGATAGCCGCTTGGCTACGTGGCTAGCTGCGTGGATTTCCTTCGGAAGCCTCTCGGTACGGTGGGAACCGTTGAGAGACGGAGATTTCGAATGGGACTGACGACGATCGGCAAAGCGGCTCGGAAAGTGGCGGCGCGATCGGTAGCCATCAGCAAGGCTGCAACCGAAGCTGATGGAAGGGAAAAGGGAGCCGACGCCGAAACGCCGGCCCAAGTTAACGGGGAGCGTCAGAACGGGAGGCTTCCTGTCGCACCTAGCTCGGGTCAGGATGACAACCGAGTCCCAGTCAACACGACCAGGTGCATGACGCTCGCATCCCCAAACGGGTTGCCCCGCCCGGCGGGCGTCATACATCTGCGCGTGATTGAAGGCGGCCGAGGCCTTGAGGGAGGAGGGACAAGGCCCCGGCCTATCGCTCAAACCCGACTGAGGGGGGCGGGGAGCGAATTTCTGCGATTGGTTCATGCCGCTTCTGCCTCACGTTCATGAGATGCAGGCACGTCAAGCAAGTGCTCGAAATGCTCGGCTATGTCAGAGGAGAGGGTGACGGTCTGGACGGGTCGGAAGTGCTCGATACCGAAGCCGGGCTCCAGTTGACTAATCCTGCGATCCCATGTGTGATTGACGACTTCGTCCAGCAAAAGCGCCGGGTGCAAATCGGTGCTGCAAACAACCACCGCCCGTATTGTGTAGACGCCGCCCTTTTGCGGATAGTTGTGGCGAAGTGTGAGCGGCGACTCAGCCTGCGTTATGCAAACCACCTTCGCGCCGCGCACTGCCCAGCTTGGGATATCCGTCATTCCCCCGCTCCCCGCGCACAAGCCCATGCGGCAGCAGCAGCGAGAACAGCGATAGCTAGAGCGAGGATGAGGACGTAGCCCGCAGGGTCCATCACGCCGCATCCCACAGGTCAGGCCGCAGGGCGTGTCGGGCAATCCCGGTGCGCTCTGCGATCTTCTTGGCCAGTTCCGGGGACGGCTTGCGAAGGCGGGTTTCGATGGCGAAAATCGTCCAACGCTTCACCCCAAGGTCATTCGCCAGCACGATCTGCTGGACACCTTCGGTTTCACGCCAAGCTGCTAGGGGGTGCTTCTCTTCCATTCCCGAACGTTAGCGTATAGCAAACCCGTTCGTCAAGCGCCGGTTTGCGCCCTGCTCAACTACGCGACGTGAGCGGTTGTCTATGCGCAAACTATTTTCAGCCGCCCTATTGCCATCAGGTTTGCTATGTGCCAACTTAGGCCATCGAAGCAGATAGCCCACCAGATGGCGGGCCAACGGGGAGACGGGAAATGAACGCAGTTGCAGAGGCAGTACGGTTTCAGCCGCTGAACGCCGAGGACTTCGAGGTCGAGCGCGGCGGCGTCACCCTTCATGTCATGCGCTACTTCAACGGCAACGCCTGCGTAGTGGAACGGGGCGCAGATGGCGGTCGCGACAAGGGTGCCTTTGCTGCCTACGACCGCAAGCCGTTTGCGGAAGCCGAAGCGGCCATGATCGCTGACGGCTGGACGCTCAAGGCTACCCAGCAGATGAGCGTAACCCAGCGGTCGCACGGATACAACAACACCACGATCCAAGGCGTGTGCTCCCCCGACGTGACAGTCGAGGACGTGAAGAAGCGCTTCTACCACGACTATTTCGGCGGCCGCGCGGCTTGGGTCAGCGACGGCAAGTTCGGTTGCACCATCCACACCGACTGAACGCACTCCCCCCGCTCCACAGGGGCGGGACACACTCCTTTGAGGGAATGGAAAATGACCGACCGCAAGATTGTGACGAGCCACGTATATCCGCCCATCCCGGTCCGCAACTTCGACTGGTCCGCCTACTACGAGGGCGACGAGGAGGCTGGCCAGTACGGCTACGGCGCGACCGAAGCCGAGGCGATTGCCGACTTCATCGAGAACTTTCGGGACGACTGCGACCTTCGCCTCGATGGCAAGTGCGCGTGCCCCTACTGCTTCGAAAGCAGCGGCTACGAGGCTCGCTACATCCCCGCCACTTGGTACGAACCAGCTTGGGAGGACACCGACTATAGCCGCCCCTGCGAGCACTGCAATGGCACCGGCGTTTTTGTCGCCAAAGAGCGCTTCACCCCCGCGCAAAGCGAAGCTGAGGAGATCGTATTTTGACCAACGCCCCGCTTCTTCATGCCGAACAGATGGTACGCGATATCGCCGCTGCCAGCAACGCATGGGCTGACACGCTCGCCCTCGATAGCCGCTATCAGTTCCTCAAGCGTGAGTGCGAGGCGAACGGCAGCGAGGCTTACGACTTCCACAGCATGGTTGCCCACGGCATGAGCGCTGCGAACGCGCGCCGTCGCAGGGCTGGCATTCTGCTCCGGGCTCGCGAGGCCAAGCTGTTCAACGGCTGCGACATTTCCCACCGGCTTTCGGAAGCCGCCGACGTGCGCCGCCACGAAATCAACCGCCGCTATCTCGCTGCCAGTGACCGCAATCTTCGTGGCGTGGACGCGGCTCTCTCTAACATGAGGGTAGGGGTATGAAGACGGAACACACGCCCGGCCCTTGGGAGTACGTCCCCGCGACGGTGCACCACGGCCCATATGTGACGAGCGAATTCGGCACCACGATTTGCGATTGCTACGTCATGTCCGACCCATCCAGAGCTTCGGTTCTGAACGGCGGGCAGAGTCGGCCGATTGCCCATATGGCCGAGATGGCAGACCCAATGGCCGAGATGGCAGGCCCAAATGCCCGGCTTGTCGCCGCCGCGCCTGAACTGCTCGAAGCGCTCAATGCAATGCTGGACCGATACACCGATCTCGTCAACTGTGGGGACTGCGGCAACTGGGACCCTGAGACGGAAGAACCCGTCATTGCTGCCCGCGCGGCAATCGCCAAGGCCGTCCCCCCTCTCCCCGCAGTAGAGGGGATTTAGACCATGGGCGAACCAATCGACGCGGCATATCGCGAGCAGATGAACCAGATTGCTCGGACGCTGGATGCCGCCTTCAATGGCGCAAAGCGCGGCAAGGAACGGACTACCGGCTTCGTGCTGCTGATGTTCCCATTCGACACGCCAGAGGGCGCCCGCACCAACTATATCAGCAACGCCGACCGCCGCGACATCGTAGTTGCGTTGAAGGAAATCGTTGCCCGCTTCGAAGGCCAGCCCGAACTCAAAAGGAGGGCCTGATGGAAATCGGTCGCATCACTGGTGCAACTCGCGTCATCGGCAAGTCGCAGGGATACTATGGCTTGCCGCTTCGTGACGAGATTATCAACGATACCGTCACCGGCCCGCAGACACCTTGCATGGTCACGGCGTGGCTACCGTCGCCAGACGAACTAGCCGCGCTCAACGCAGGCGCTCCAATCCATCTACGCATCGTCGGAACGGCCCATCCGCCCGTCATGCTCGGCGTAGGCGAGGTTCCAGAATGACCGCCCCCTCCCCTCAATCCTCAATAGACAAGACCATCCTGGCACAGGTCAGGGCTGCGAACCTCGAACGGCTCATGGGCCTCGTAGGGACCGTGCAGCAGGCAATCGCAGTGACGAAAACCAATACAGGAGCCGGGAAATGAACGCGCAGGCCGTAGCAACCCGAGTGGACCAGCTTCCACTTGCCCCCGCCTCATCGGAGTCCGCGGCAATCCTGTCCGTGATCGAACGGATGGCGACGAACCCGGATATCGACCCCGAACGGGTGGAGCGGTTCATTGCCCTCAAGCGGCAGATGGACGCCGATGCAGCGCGGAAGGCATTCTACAACGCCCTGTCCGACGCCAAAGCCGAGATACCCGTTATCAACAAAAACCGGGGCGTCGGCTACGAGCACAAGAGCGGCGAAGGCAAGACCAGCTATCGCCACGAGGACTTGGGCGAGATCGCCAGAACGGTCGACCCCATCTTGGCACGTCACGGGCTGAGCTATCGGTTCCGCACCACGTCGGTGATGAACGAGCCTGTTTCGGTGACTTGCATCATCGCACATCGCGACGGGCACAGCGAGGAAAACACGCTCAGCGCCGGGCGGGATGACAGCGGCAAGAAGAACAGCATCCAGTCGATCGGCAGCACGATCACGTACTTGCAGCGGTATACGCTCAAGGCGGCGCTTGGGCTGGCCGCGTCTGCCGATGACGATGGTTCCCACGCCGACGACGGCGAGATCATTTCCGAAGAGCAGATGCAGAACTTGCTGGGCCTGATCTCCGATGTTGGCGCGGATATCGCGAAGTTCTGCCAGTACCTCAAGGTGCCGGCCATCGCGGACCTCCCCGCCGCTCAGTACCAGCGCGCGGTTGCCGCCCTTGAAGCCAAGAGGGCCAAGTGATGGAACAGCAATCAGCAGAGTGGTTCGCCGCCAGAATTGGCCGTGTCACGGCCTCCCGCGTGGCTGACGTGATCGCCAAAACCAAAAGCGGCTACAGCGCCAGCCGAGCGAACTATCTCGCCGAACTGGTGGCCGAACGACTTTCCGGCACGCGGGCGGAAGGCTTCACAAATTCGGCGATGCAGTGGGGCACGGATCAAGAGCCAGAAGCGCGGCTCGCCTACGAGTTCCGCACAGACGAGGAGGTCGAGGAAGTCGGCTTCGTCCAACACCCCGTGATTGCCATGTCGGGCGCGTCCCCGGACGGGCTGGTAAGCGATGACGGACTCATTGAGATCAAGTGCCCGAACACTGCCACGCATATCGAGACGCTGCTGACAGGCATAATCCCCGGCAAGTACGAGACACAGATGCTCTGGCAGATGGCGTGCACCGGGCGCGACTGGTGCGACTTCGCCAGCTTCGATCCCCGGTTGCCGGAGGCCATGCGCCTCTACGTCAAGCGCTTCTACCGCGACAACGAGCGGATTGCCGAACTGGAGGACGAAGTGCGGACGTTCCTGTTCGAACTCGACACCACGGTTTCGCGACTGCTCAAGGCCTATGGCGGCGAATTGGCGGTTGCGGCATGAGATCATCCCCGAAGGGATCGGCGGAGCGGCTAACAACCCCCGCCGATTGGTTCATCACCACCAAGCGCCTGCTGATCGACGCCACGGAACAGCGCGAACCCTCGCTGCTGCGTCGTGCCGCCATTCGGATCGACTCCGCCCGGTTCAACGAAATGACCGACGATCAGCAGGCCGACCTTCTGGTTCAGTATTCCGCCGCGATGATGGCAACAGGGAGTTTGGCACCGTGACCGCCATGCCGATCAAGTTCCATTGGGACGGGGACGCGATGGTCCCCGATGGCAAGTATTGGGCTCGTCAGGCTGATGAGCAGTTCGTGGTCGGGCAACGCTATCGGCTGGTCGAAGAAAACGAGCGCTCCAACGCCAGCCATGCTCACGAGTTCGCCTTCCTCACCGAAGCCTGGAACAGCCTCCCGGACGAACTGTACGCGCAGTACCCCAATTCCGAGGTGCTGCGGAAGCACGGGCTGATCGCCAAGGGCTTCTGCACCATGGTCCAGCATGTCTGCAAGTCGGAAGCCGAGGCGCAGCGCTTGGCGGCCATCCTGAAGCCCTACGACGCCTATGCCGTGGTCGTGGCGCGGGGAACGGTCGTGACGGTCTATACGGCTGTCAGCCAGTCGCGGCGGGCCATGGGCGCAGCGCAGTTCCAGCAATCGAAATCGGCGCTGATGGAGTTCGTCGGGGATTTGCTCGGTGTTGACCCGCAGACCATCGGCAAAGTGGAACGCGCAGCATGAGCCGCGCTGTCCCCGAATGGATCGGCTCGAGCGACGACGCCAAGGTTCCACCGCGCGTCCGTGTCCGCATTTTCGAACGTGAAAACGGCCGCTGCTGGATATCCGGCCGCAAGATCATGCCGGGCGAACCGTGGGACCTGGATCATAAAATCGCGCTGATCAACGGCGGTGAGCACCGGGAAAGCAACCTGTTCCCCGCCCTACGCGACAAGCACCGGGCAAAGACAGCCGAGGACGTAGCAGAGAAAGCCAGCACCTACGCGGTGAAGGCCAAGCACGTCCTGCCTCGCCAGCCCTCTCGCTGGTCCAGCCGTCCATTCCCAAAGCGTGAGCCAGCCCATAGCGCAACGACACCACCCCGGAAGGGCATTGGCGTATTCGAGGACAGCAAATGACCATGACCGATAGCCTGGATAGGCTGATAGAACGGGTGGGAGCTGGCACCATCAAGGCGCTGAGCATCAAGCAGCCGTACCCCCATCACATCTTCCACGACGGCAAAGACGTTGAGAACCGCGACTGGCCAACAAAGGGCCGGGGCTGGTTCCTAATCCATGCGGGCGTCTCAACCAGTGAACTGGACCGCAAAGACGCCAAGGACATGGCGCTGCCGCGAGGCGGTATCGTCGGGGCCGCTCGCATAGTCGATTGCGTCACCAGCATGGACAGCCTGTGGTTCTATGGCGACTACGGCTTCGTCCTCAAGGACGCGGTGGCCATCCCGATGGTCCCATGCAAAGGCCAACTCGGCTTTTTTAGCGTGCCGCCCGAGATCATCGCTGAAGTCCTCCGCGCCCTCCAGTCAATCAAAACATCGGAGACACCCGAATGAAGAACACCGACGAAGTTGTTGAGGCGGTGCGGGCCGGTGGGGAGTGCTCCGAGGAGGAGCTTCGCTACGCCGTTCGCAATCTGTCCATCTGGCAGAACTCCGCAATCTTTCCGATTGCCCGCGCGGCGACCGAAGACCCCATCAGCGACCGCACGCGCCGCGACATGAACCGGCTCTACGAGAGCGCTCGCGACGGCAACAAAGTCCCGCTCGATACCCGCCTCAAGGGCGGTTCATTCGAGCCCGGCATTTCGAAGGAAGAGCGCACGGAACGGTTCGTGTCGGTCACGACTGATGCTGCCATGAAGCTGGTCGGTACGCTATCGGCCTTGGCCAAGAAATCGGAGCCAACCCCATGACCCTCAATCCAAACGTGACAGAAGAGCGGGTGAGGGAGATGCTCGCTGCGGCTGAAAAGGCAACGCCGGGGCCGTGGAGCGTGCGGATGTATTCTGGCACATCCACGCTACGAATGGTCACCGACCCTGGCCGCAAAGGCATGTGCATCGAAGCGGTGCCCGGCGATACGGCGGACTTCATCGCAAACTGCGACCCTCAGGCCATTTACTCCATCCTCACCGAGCTTCTGGCAGCTCGACGTACAATCGAGGAGATGACGGCGGCGTTGAAGCCGTTCGCGGAGATGGCCGACGACTACGATCCGCCAGAAGGCGACGACCGCGAGTTGGCGTGGCTTGAGTACAACGAGATGGGATGGCTCCGCCGCGCACGCGCCGCCCTCTCCAATTCAGGGGAGCAAGTTAAATGAC
>ERZ869925.1471-NODE-1471-length-10538-cov-4.734713_pt1 | contig 10538 bp, 16 predicted proteins | sample MGYA00579311_ERZ869925 | MGnify/ENA primary metagenome ERZ869925 (study PRJEB32216, sample SAMN09231817) | wastewater metagenome | place: USA: Maryland | collected 2016-07-30 | study: EMG produced TPA metagenomics assembly of the PRJNA472060 data set (Reclaimed...
GCGTCGACGACGACGCGGGGGTGCTTGTCACCCATCGGTCTGCTCCGACGCGAGACGGGCGAGGACGCGAGCGGCGGCCTCCTGCGGATCGGCGTCGATCTCGGCCGTGCGGCGCACGACGCCGAAGTAGCCGGCCGTGACGATGAACTCGCCGTATCCCGTCGACTCCATGTCGAACTTGCGTCGGGGCTGATCGGCCATGGCCCATGCGGCGAGGCGGTCGAGGTTGGACGGGCCGGGGCCGAGGAGGCCCGCCGCGATCAACGCATCGACGGCGGCCTCGGCGGCGCGGACGCACGCGGAGCACGGCGGGCCGCCGTCCGTGCTCCGGCACGTCAGCGCGACGAGCACGGCGATGGCGCGGGTGCGGGTGTCGTCAGGCAACGCCGACCTCCCACCCCGGGGTGTAGTTCGGCATCCGCTTGCGGACGATTCCGAACGCCGTGCAGTCGTCGCCCGGGCGGTCGACCGCGCCGCACTCGCAGTCCTCGCACGGCACGTCCCCGACGGCGCTCCACGGGCCGACCCAGACGCGTCGCGCCCATACGGCCGCGTACGCCTCGCCGTAGTCCCATGCGTACTTCGCGCGCGCCTGATTCCGCGTGAGGCCGTAGACGATCATGGTTCCGTCCCAGCACTCGAAGAACTCCTCCGAGGGAAGGGCGTTGGCAATCGTCCACGGGGTGGAGGGGTCGTCCGAGACGCTACCCATCGGTCGGCTCTCCCGCTCGGATCGCGGCGGCGATCCGATGCCGCGCGAGGCGCGCGCACGCGTCGAGCGCCTCGCGCGGATGCTCCCCGCCCGCCGCGGCGTACGCGACGAGCGCCGCGACCGCCACATGCAGCGCCTCTAGCCGGACAGCGTCGAGCGGCTGCGGCGGCTTGCGCGGGTTCGCGCCGACGTAGCCGAGCCACGCCGCCGCGAGTTCGCCCGCTTCCTCCGCGACCTTCACGACCTGGATGGCGGGGTCGTCGCCGATCATCTCGGCGATCGCCTGGTACACGTTACGCATCGGTCGTCTCCCCGCTCTTCGGGTAGAGCCACCGTCGCGTCTCCGTCATCCCCTGCTCCAGATCGACACGCGGCGACCAACCCAAATTGCGGAGCTTCGACGTCGAGAGGCGCTTCACGACCGTCTGGTTGTCCGGCGCCGGGACGACGTCGATCAGGCGCTCCGCCTCCGCCTCGGAGAGGCCGGCGAGGAAGCACGCCTGCCGCGCGACGTACAGCATCGGGACGGGCGCGTCGTCGCGCCCCGCGTTGTAGCACCCCCAGCCCGAAGCGACGTCCGCGACGCTCTCCGCGACCTGGCCACGCTCGACGACGAGGCGGATCCCGGCGACGAGGTCGCCGATCCAGCACCAGGATCGCTCCGCCCCGGCGTGCGTCGGGATCCGCTCCCGCTGCTCCGCCTGGACGATCATGTTCACGATCGCAGCGCGGCCACGCCCGGCGGGGAGGCCAGGCCCGTACGGCATGCTCGGACGCACGATCTGGAGGCCCGCCGTCGGGCGCGCCTCCTCGACGTCGCGGCGCGCGGCGCCGACGGCGTAGAGCGTCGCGACCTCCTCACCCCACCGCTTCGACAGGCCGTAGAGGTTATGCGGGAGCGCCCACGCCGCCGACGCGTCGTCCTCCCGCGCGACGCGCGTACCGACGTCGCCGTACACCTCGCTCGTCGAGACGTAGACGAGGCGCTGCCCGTCGAGGCGGCACCACCGCGCGACGCTCGCCGTGAGGGAGGCGTTCGACTCGATCGTCAACGCGGGGGAGTCCTCGCCGAAGACGCGACCGACCGCCGCCGCGAGGTGCACGACGACGTTCCGCCCCGCCGCGAGGTCGAGGTAGTCGGGCGCGGAGCGCCGCGCGTACTGGACGCCGTCGACCTCGATCAGGGGGGAGGCGGGGTCGAGGACGAGGACGTCGTGATCGTGCTCGACGAGCTCGCGCGCGAGGTGGCTCCCGATGAAGCCTCCTCCGCCGATGAGGGTGATCTTCACAGGTTCCTCCCGTTCGTAGTGATCGTCTCGCGCTCGAAGATCGTGTAGGCGTCGCGCTCCCGCGCGGCCTGCTCCCCGACGCCGCTGATCCTCCCCGCCTGCGCCCAGTAGTGGCGCCACGCGAACCCGCGACTCGCGAGGATCGGGACGTCGAGGTGGCGTAGCACCGTCGTGACGGCGTTGTCGCTGTAGTAGTGGATCGGCGGGATCGGCCGCCACCACTCGACGCGGATCGCGGGGATGCGCGTCATCGAGACGGGGGTGTTGCCCTCGCCGGGGTAGATGCGGCCCCAGTCGCCGTGCGACTCGACAGCGTTCGTCTCGGCGGTGACGATCAGGGCGCTCGGCGACCAGCCCATCGCGAGGGCGGCGGCGGCGGCGGCGAGGCACCCCGCGGCGGGTTCGAGGTCGTCCGCGGCGAGGACGACGAAGCGGTAGCCCTCGGACGCGGCCCAGGCGGCGGCGTCGTTCCACGCCTCGCCGCACGTCGCGTAGCCCTCCATCCGGAGGGTGTCGGCGGGGAAGCGCGGGCCGCCCTCCTCGACGCGCTGCGCGGCGATCGCGGCGTCGAGGCGCGCGGCGTCGTCTTCGCGGCCGGGGACGGTCGGGTACGCGACGAGGAGCGGAGCGTCGACGCCTGCGCGGCGCGTCAGCGTCCAGTCGGCGGGGAGGCGCGTCACGACACGGCCTCGCGGACGACGTTCACGTCGACGCAGAACTCGTCCGCTCCGCCGATCCGGACGGCGTGGCCGAGATCGAGGCCGAGCACCGGGACGCCGCCCGCCTCGGCTTCGTAGAAGACGACGCACTCGACGACGCCGTTCGCGGGGAGCGACTCGCGGTGGAGGGTGAGGCGGCCGCCCGATCCGCGCGGAGCGAGGACGGCGCGCTTCCCCGTGCCGAGTTCGTCGCCGTTCGCGTCGGCGAGGATGCCGAACCAGCCGAGGCGTGGCGCTCGGACGAGGTCGGACGGGCGCGTCGTCGAGCGCACCGCCTCGCGCGCCTTGCGCTCGATCAGGTCGAGGATGCGCGTCGCGGCGGTCCCGACCGGGTCGAGGATCGACGCGTCGGTGAAGACGGAAGCGAGGATCGCCTCGACCTCGGCCCTGTCTACGGGAGTGTACGGATCAGGCATGTCCCGCCTACTATACGCGAGGCGTCGGCGGGGCGCTAACGCGCCTCGTCCACAAGTCGCCGACGCGTCAATTCGGCCGAACCGCCGAGGGGCGTGTGGACTAGGACGCGCGGGGAGGCGCGGCGAGACGCATCGTTCCGCCGCGCGAGAGGGCGTACCAGCCGAGGCTGAGCGTGTCGACGATATCGTCGTGCGTCCCGTTCGGGAACGCGTCGAGCTCCTCGACGAGCGCCTCGACGAACCCGCCTTCGAGGACGAGGACGAGGCCTCGCCCGATCGCGGCGCTCGGGATCCTCGCGCGCGTTTCCTTGTCGCCCGTCTCGCGCCACCCGTGAACCGCCGCGATCCCGCGCAGGACGTTCCTCGCGTAGTGGTTGACGAGGCTCTTCCCCGCCGCGCCCGGCTCCTGCGTGATCCAGACCGGGACGTCGCGGCCGTCGCGGCGGCACGTCGCGGCGATCGTCGACTCGACGTCGTGAGACGCGACGCGGACCCGGACGACGTCCTCGATCATCCAGAGGCCCGACCCTTCGCAGAGAGCGAGGAGCGTCCCGACCGTATAGTCGGGGTCGGTCGCGGACGCGGACGGCTCCGTCGCCGCCATGTCCCAGCACCGGGCTCGGCGGATCCGGGCGGGGCGCCCGTTCGAGTAGACGCCGAACCCCGCCTCGGCCGCTTCGAGTCGCGAGACGACGCGGAGCTTCGACGTATCGAACGCCGTCCCGGCGTCCTTCGCCGACCAGTCGCCGCGGATCAGGCGGCGCTGCTCGATCTCGGGAAGGTGCGCGAGCGATTCGAGGTACGCCTCCTGATCGAGGTTCGGGTTCTCGGAGAGGAGCGCCGGCATGAAGACGGCGCCGGCGCTCCGCGTCGGCTCGTGAACGAACCGGCGCCGTACCCATTCGTGGCCGGGGCCGCCCGGGTTCGACGCGCTCCGCATTCGGAGGGGGACGTCGACGATCGTCGTTCCGTCGCCGGCCGCGCCGACGCTCGCGCTCGGCTTCCGGAGCCGCGAGAAGAGGAACCGGTACTGCGACTCCGTGAAGTGCGTGAGCTCGTCGAACCCGACGAACTGGAACGCCGCCGACGCGTACCGCCGCTTGTCCTCCTCCGTCGCGAGGTACCCGAACGTCAGGGTCGCGCCGCTCGGGAAGCTCCACGTCTTTAGGGTCGCGTTCCAGGCGGCGTCGGTCTCGGAGAGCCACGCCGACGCCATGTCGAGGAGGGCGCCGGGGAGGCTTAGGTCGGCGTACGTTCGGCGGAGGAGGAGGGCGGAGTAGCCGGGGACGTCCGCGTACTGGAGGGCACCCATCAGGAGCGTCGTCGACTTCCCCGGCCCGGCCGCTCCGCCGTAGAACGCCTCGACGTTCCGGAGGCGGAGGAACGCGTCCTGCTTCGGCATCGGAACGTAGGGCGAGTAGCGGAGCCGGACGGGCGGGAGCGCGGCGCGGATCCGTTCGAGGAACGCGGCTCGCTCCTCGTCGGGAAGCCCCTCGATCCGGCTCCACCAGGAGGGGCGGCGCGGCTCGTCCACACCCACCCGTCGCTACGCGTCGTCGCCGGGGAGGACGCCGGCGTCTTCGAGCGCCGCGACGATCGCCGCGAGCTCGTCGTCGCTCCGCTCGACCGCGTCGTCGCTCGTCGGATGGATCGTCGCGGCGACCCTCCCCTCGTGCCGCACCGTCGCCTGGTCGCGATACGTCTCGGGGCGGCGCGCCTTGAGGAGGAACATCAGGAGCGCGTCGGAGTATTCGCGGACCTCGCCGACGACCTGGCCGTGGTAGAAGACGGGGCGCGTCGTCCCGCTTGTCGCGCGCTTGACCGCTTCGGCTTCGAGGACGTCGGACGAGTCGTCGAGAGCTTCGAGCCACGCGGAGCGGAACGCCTCGTCGGCGGCGCGCCATTGGTAGACGACGCTCCGCGCGACGCCGGCGGCGCGGACGGCGGCGAGGACGACGCCGCTCCGGGAGAGCGCGTCGAGGAACCGCGCCTTAGCCGCCTCGATCTCTGGCGCGCGTAGAGCCGTCCGTCGCTGTCCGCGCGGCGGCGTGTCGGAGTCGTGATCGGTGCTGGTCATGGTTTCGCGATCCATGCGGCGAAGTTGAGGCATCTCCAGATCGGCTCGACGCTGCGGAAGCCGGCTCGGGCGAGGGCGTCTTCGTTCCACTTCGCGGTGAGGGGGACTAGGACGCCTTGGAGGGAGAGGCGCTTCCGTTCGACCGCGGCGAGCGTCGCGTCGTCGTACGCGGCGAGGTCGGCGGCGCGGTTGTCGGCGAGAAGGATGCGGCGTGCGGCGTGGTCGTCGACGTCGAGCCAGTGGACGGGGACGCTGGTCATGTTGAGGCGCTTCGCGGCTTCGAGGCGGTGGTTGCCTGCGAGGACGCGCCGTGTCGACGTCTGCGCGACGATGACGCCCCACCATCCGTTGGTGCGGATCGACTCGGCGATCGCGTCGATGTTCCCGCGCCTCGGGTTGTCGGGGTGCGCGTTGAGGGTCGCGGGGTCGACGTTCTCGATCATGCTTGCGTGTCCTCGTCGATGCGGTCGAGTTCGGTCTCGACGTCGCTCGCGGACGCGGCGACGATCGGGGCGCCGCCGGCGCGGCGTACTTGTTCCAGTGTGACGCGTTGCGCGGCGCTGACGGGGTGGCGGCCTTGGTGGGTGCGTTTCGCTTCGATCGCGACGAATCGTCCGCGGTAGCACGCGACGAGGTCGGGAACGCCGACGCGCCGGACGCCGGTGGTTTTGAACCACCAGGCGCCTCGGCGCGTCAGGAGCTTGGTGATCTCGTCGACGGCGGCGGCTTCGCTTCGGGTCGGCGTCACGGGCTAGGCGTCGACGGGGCGGGCGTCGCCGACGAGGACGTGGGCGCGTCCGCGGCTGATGCCGGCGACCTCGGCGATGCTCGCGATGCGAGCTCCGCTTCGGCGCGCGGCGACGGCGGCTTCGCGGTACGCGCTTCGTGCGTCCTCGGCGGTCTTCGCGGCGGTGGCGTACGTCTCGGCGGCGGCGCGGAGGTCGTCGAGTGCGTCGGGGATCGTCTTCACGGTCACGGGGTGATTACACCTCCATTCGGGGTCGCGACGTACGGTAGCAGGGCGCGTGGTCGCGTCGAGGGGGCGCGGCGCTCGACCGCGCCCCCTCGACGGGGTTCTAGAGGGGGTCGATGGCGTACCCGGTGAAGACGCACGCGGCGGCGCGGCCTCGGCCGAGGCCGAGGTACGCGATCGGCGGCGCGCCGCTCGCGGGCGGCGCGTCGGCGAGGCCGTTCCCGGCGTGGCGGACGACGCGGCAGTTCCGGAACCAGTCGATGACCTGGACGGGCGGCTCGTCGGGCGCGGTCGCGAGGTACGTCACGAAGCAGCGGAACGTCTTCGCGGCGGGGCGGGTGGGGCCGCAGGTCGCGGCGACGCGGCTCGTCTCGGCGCCGGCGCCGGGCGCGTTCCAGTACCACTCCTCCCAGCGGACGGCGGCGCGTTCCGCGGCGACGCGCGTCGGCGGGGTCGGGCGGAACGGCGGCGGCGGGTCGACCGGGTCTGGCGGTGGCGGCGCGGCGGTCGCGAGGAGCGCGAGCGGCGCGGCGAGGATCGAGAGGTCGATCACGGGGTTCCCTCCTGGGGATTCGGGGCGGCGGTGGCGGTGAGCTCGTCGTCGTCGGCGAGCGGGATGATGCGTCCGTGGTCGGCGAGCTGCGCGGCGTGGAGCGCGTCGAGTCGCCATGCGTCGATGTGGTCGGTGATGCAGCGTCGCGCCGGGCGCTCGCGCGGCAGCGCGCTCACGTCTCGTCCCAGAGTGCGAGGACGGCGCAGAACGCTGCGATGGCGGCGCCGATCGAGACGAGGACGCTGAGCACCGCGACGGGCTTGTCCGCGAAGTCGTATCCGGTGATCGTCTCGATCCACTCGGCGACGACGATGACGAGGCCGCTGCCTGCGAACGGCGCGAGGAGCGCGGCGATGACGAGGGCGATGCGGTTCAGGCGCAGCACGGGCACGTCCCTTCGGAGTGGGTTCATCGGGTCGCCTCGGCGATCGCGCGCTCCGTTTTCGCCGCGACCCACACCGACGCGGCGGCCGTGCGGACGAACGCGGCGCGGAAGTCGGCGTCGGCCTGGAGGCGAGCGAACGTGTCGCGTGCCTCGCGGAGCGCGTCGAGGAGGGCGTCGCCGGGTTCGCGGCCGGCGGCGACCAGGTCGCGGATCCGGGGAGCGAGGGACTTCACGAGCTCGATCTCGTCGGCGGTGAATGTGTGGTCGGTCTGCGACTTCGGCTTGCGGATGATGTTGTCGCTGCTCATACACACAGCGTACATACCCCTAAACACCCTGCCAAGGGGTCTGTTCAAATGTTGGGTGGGGGTGGGAGCCGCACCGCGCGCGGCGACGACGGCGCGCACAGGTACAGCCCCGAGCGCGTCCGGGTGAACGCGACGTAGAACAGCCGCCGGATCGCGGCGCGCTGCTCCTCCCGCCCCGTCCACTCGCGCATCGCGGCGTCGGAGAGGTCGGGGAAGACGTAGACGTCGTCGGCCTCGCCGCCCTTGACGCTGTGGATCGTCCCGAGGATCACACGCGGCTCCTCGCCGAGCGACGCCGCGCCGCGCCGCCGAGCGACCTCGCACGCGTACGCGACCTTCGGCTTCCACGACGCGAGGAGCGACGACTCCCACCAGGAGACGTCGCCCGAAACGAGTGCACCGAACGCGTCCTCGACGAGGAGGTCGTAGAGGAGGCGCATCCCGTCGTCGCCGATCGGCGCGAACGCCGCATCCGTGTTCCCGAACTGGTCGGGGCCTGCGCGGCGCTCGAGCAGCGCCTTCCCGCCGCGCGCGAACCACTCGGCGCGCATCGGCTCGACGAACGACCAGACGTCGCGCCACGACCATTCGGCGGCGTCGGCGCCCCACGCGTCGGCGTCGCCGCGGAGGAGCGGGAGGACGCGGCGAGCTCCGCGGAGCGGGTTCCACCCTCCGTGCGTCGGCCGGTACGGGTTATGGAACGGGACGCCGTCGGCGCGCATCTGCGCCGCGACCGGGTTGAGCATGAACCCGCACGACGCGAGGATCATGCTCGACCGCCCCTCCTCGGCCGCGGCGGCGCAGCGGTCGACGAGCGCGGCGACGGCGCCGCGGTCGCGGTACTGGGCGCCGTACCGGGCGAGGTCGCCGCGGACGTTCGTCGGGCGGTACGCGATCGGGCGCCGCCCGAGCGTCCTCTCGATCCAGTCGACGGCGTAGCTGTGCGCGAGCTCGGGGACGCGGTACGTCTGCTCTAGGACGTGCTCCGACTCGGCGTCGCCGCGCCCGAACTCGGCGGGGTCGCTGCCGCGCCATTCGTAGAGGTTCTGGTCGGGGTCGCCGACGATCACGAGGTGGCCGGCGGCGGCGCCCCAGCGGTGGACGAGCCGCATCTCGGCGGCGCTCATGTCCTGCGCCTCGTCGACCATGAAGACGGCGGGGTCGCCGGGCGCAGCGTCGAGCTCGTCGGCGGCGACGTCGATCAGGTCGGCGAAGTCGCGCCGCCCGGTCTGTCGCTTCCAGTCCTCCCACCGCTGCGCGAACCGCTCGACGTCGGGCGGGTAGGTGGAGCGGTCGGCGCGGCGGGCGCGGAGGATGCTGTACGCGTTGTGGAGGTCGGCGGCGCTCGATCCGGGCGTCGCGGCGACGGGTTCGAGGTCGGGGTAGTCGGTATCGCGGCTCGACGCTTCGAGGCGGAGGTGGGGAGGCGAGTCGGCGTTCCACGCCTTGATGCCGTCGGGCGTCTCGGCGAGCGCGGGCCGGCCGAGGCTGCGGTACGCGAACGCGTGGAGCGTCCCGATGTTCTGCGGCGGGAACGTCGGGATCCGCCCCGCGACCTCGTGAGCGGCCGCCCGCGTGAGGCTCGCGACCATCACGGCGCGCTCGCCGTACCGGTCAGCGGCGAGTAGGGCCTGGCGGCGGAGGTACGTCGTCTTCCCGCATCCGGGCGGGCCGTATACGCGGTGGAGTGGCAACGGGTCGAGGCTCCTCGAAGAGGGGTGGTGCAAGGCGGGCTAGCGTACGCGACGCCGACCGTTAGGAATCTCTACTCGCCGCGTAAGCGACGATTGTGGCGTTTTGCGGGGAGTGTTTAGCCGTTTAGCGTGTTCGGCGTACGGAGGGTCGATCGTCGGCGTCGAGAGCTTTCCCGCGCGCGCGATTAGGCGCGCGCGTAGCGTTAAACGCCCTAACGGTCAAGTGCCGATTTTCGAGCCGAATCTTCCAACGTGCTATACGTCGCTTGCAGTCGGGTCGATCATGGCGGCGGGGCCGGCGAAGTACGACGAGCTCGACCGCGCCCCGTCCCGCGTCGTGAACGCGACCGTCTCCCGCGCGAACCCCGCGCGGCGAAGCGCCGCGAGGAGGTCGGGCTTCCGCCACGACGACCGGCTCGCGACCATCCACGCGTAGAGGCTGTTGACGTGAACGAAGACGCGACCCGCGTCGAGGAACGGGCTCCGCGACTCGACCGCGTCGTCGTCTCGCTTCTGACGGAGCGTATGGAGGGCGTACTGCGCGAGCGCGTCGCGGAGCTCCCCGATCTGCGTGTCCTCCTCGTCCTCGACGGTCTCCGCGACGCGGAGAAGGACGCGGATCGCGGCCGTCCACTCGCCCTGCTTCGGGACCGCCATGACGTGCCCCGTCGCGGTCATCAGCGCCCGCTGGAACGCGCGCGGGTCGAGGAGCGCGCTCGGCGTGATCTGTACCTCGCGGCCGTCGGCGAGCGCGAGGACGTACCGCGTCTTCTCCTCCTCCCGCCCGAACTGGCGGAGGCTCGCGACGACCGGCGCGCCCGCCTGGCCGCTCGCGACGACCTGGTTGAAGAGGTCGATCGCGACGTCGGCCTCGACGTCGTCCTCGTCCTGTAGCCTGCCGAGCTCGGCGACGGCGGCCTCTCGCTCCTCCTCGCGCACCTGGCGCTCCCCTTCCCTCTCGCGGCGCTCGATCGCGCGCCGAACGGTCCCTGCGATGTAGTCGGGCCTCGCGACCTTCGACCCGTCCCGCCCGTGGCGCCGCTGGTGCGCGATGACGAGGTTCGCGATCTCCTGCGGCGTCCACCCGGCGTGCGCGGCGTAGTTCGCGAGGCTCATGTCGTACGCGCTCGACGACTGGTCGTTCCCCGGGAGGCGCCGCTCGTGACGCCACGTCCGCGCGAAGTCGGGGTGGTTCTCGATCAGCGCCTCGAACCGCTCGAACGGCGGGTCGGCGTTCGGGTCGACGCGGAGCGTCCCGACGGGGTCGTCGGCGCCGCCTTCGTAGAGGCCGGCGGCGTCGCTCGACGCCGACGCGGAGGGTCGGCGCGCCGGCGGCGGCGCGTCGGGTACGCCGAGCGCCTCGACGCGCTCCGCGAGCGCGTCGAGCGGCCAGAGAGGGCCGCCTCGCTCGA
>ERZ869925.1472-NODE-1472-length-10527-cov-16.617170_pt1 | contig 10527 bp, 22 predicted proteins | sample MGYA00579311_ERZ869925 | MGnify/ENA primary metagenome ERZ869925 (study PRJEB32216, sample SAMN09231817) | wastewater metagenome | place: USA: Maryland | collected 2016-07-30 | study: EMG produced TPA metagenomics assembly of the PRJNA472060 data set (Reclaimed...
CGTCGGATGCCACGACGGCGACGGCGAGGGCCTGCCAGGCGTGGCTCGTGATGCCGTGGAGCGGGCCGCCCTTCTTCTCGCTGCCGGTGCCCCAGCGGTCGATGAGCAGGGTGCGCACCGCGGCGTCGGCGTTGACCTTGGGGTCCGTCTTCTTGGCGCGGCGGGTCACGATCCCGAGGGATCCGAGGACGCCGGAACGGGTGAGGAGCTCGACCGGGAGCGGCAGGAAGGCCTCCTGCATCCGGCCGATGTAGCGCGCGGTGTTGAACACCTCCCAGCCCTGCGTCTGACCGAAGCGGGGCTCGATGTTCTCGATCACCACCGCGTCGATGGCGACATCGGGTCGGCCCGTGAAGGCCTTGCCTTGGGGGGTCCACCAGCATCGCTGGCCGACCAGGCGAGCGAGCCGGAGCATCTGATCGCGGTCGTTCGTGACGCCCGCGTCGAGGATGGTCTCGCCATCCTGGAGCACCACCCAGCCGTCCCAGACGTCGCCGGGGTCGATCGCCAAGACGATCACGATCCGGGCTCCGGGTCGGCCATGACCCAGTCGTCGGAGCCGGGGATGCTGCCGTAGGCGACCGCTCGCGGCGCGGGCTCCGGGGTGAACGTGTGCAGCAGGTCCGGGCGGGCCGCGTGCTCGTCCTTGGTGCGTCGGCAGAGGAAGCACGCGGGCTCCGGGATGGGCTGGAGGCGCTTCACCCTTCGGACGCAGCCGCGGGGGATGTGCGTGATGCCGGTCGCCTCGTTGCCGTGGACGCCGGAAGCCAGCACGACGCCGGTCTCGTCATCTGCGAGCACGAACCCGACCGAATGGATGCGCGTGGTCGCTCGGTTGGCAGGTTCCAGCACGTCCTTGATGTCGCACCACCTTCCGTTGTTGACCGTGGAGTCATCCCACACCACCTCGACGCGCCAGTGCTTCTTGCTGGGCCTCATCGGTGGGGGTGTTCCGTGCCGCGCGGATGGTCGATGCCCTGCTCGTGGCAGCCGACGCACCGCGCCTCGTCGGTGGCCGGGGTGGGGGCGGGGGAGGTGACGACTTCATACAGCAGCCGGAGGGCTCGGACGAAGCCCACGTCAAGACCCTGGCACGGGTCACCCGGAGCCTCGTACACCTGCGCGGACGTGACACGCCGTGCCGCCCCCTCCAGCGCCGCGACCCGCTCACGGAGGATGTCGGCCTCGGCGGCGGCGATGGCTGCCTCCCTGAGCGCGATGTCACGATGGGCGCGCACGACATCCAGCAGCGTCCGGTCGTCGGTCATCGGTCGGTCTCGCACGCACCCTCGTGGGGCTCGGCACCGCAGTCGGGACAGGGGACGATGGCCGCTCGCTTGACGACGGACACCTCCTCGTCGGCACCGGCGATGGACAGGTGGATGGACCCCTTGACCCCGCACCTGAAGCAGCGGAGCATGAAGTCGTGGCTGTCGGAGCAGGGCTCCGTACCCGTCAGCTCCGCCACGATGGATGGGGGCAGGCCCATCTTGCGCAGCGTGTCCTCCGGGGTGTGCTCCGGGAACGTCTCGTGCCGGACCGGGATGGGGCAGGTGGGATCGGTGCAGATGGTCGCGGTGGTCATGGCGTTCTCCTTCTCGAACAGGGTCCGCATGGCCTCGGTGAAGCCGCAGGTGCAGACGGTCAGCGCGTACTCGCAGCCGTCGGCGTGGTGCCCGAACGCGGTCAGGGCATCGGCTCGGGCGGCAGCGATGATGCGGTCGAGCCGCTGGCGCAACCACTGGAGGTTCCCCGTGCCGGGGATGCCGTTCACGTCGTCGGGGAACCTGCGGCGGATGCAGGGCTCGGCCAGCAGGGCATCACGCAGCGTCCGGGCGTCGGTCATCGGGGGCCCCGCAGGTGGGCGACGAGGGCGGCGGCGATGGCGTCACGGATGGTGTCGCCCTCGTGCCACGGTCCGGTGTCTCCACCCTCGCAGTTCAGCGTCCATCCCGTCGTGCCTCGCTCGATGCGGACGTACCCGCCGCTTCCGGGGTCGGCCAGTGTCGCAAGCCCCGACAGCGCCTCGTCCACGGCGCGGGCGGCGGCCGCTTGCTCGATGGCGACCACGGACCTGCGCCATGACGCAGCACCCTCGGGCGTCTCGTCCAGCGTCAACTCGGACAGCAGCGCCTCGCTGGCCGGGGTCAGCGGGGTCGGGTCGGTCATCGGTCGGTCCTCTCGATGGGGTGGCCGCAGGTGCAGCGGGTGGGCTGGTGGGGGTGCCACAGCCACGGCTCCTGCCACCAGAACCGCTTGTCGTGCCAGTCGTGGTGTGCGACAGCACCGCACGGGATGTCCTTCGGCCCACCCTCTTTGAACCCGCACGGGCTGGCTGGGTCGGGGGCGGGGGTGGTGCACCGACAACGCCGCCCATCGTTCGGTCCCGACTTGACTCCGATGCCGTGCATGGCACCGTGTCGCCACTCACCCACGACGCGCCTCCAGTGCCTCGGCCAGGGCGATCAGGGCGGCTTCGGGGGTGAAGCCGGTGGCGTCCACGTCGTCGGCGGGGTCCTCGCCTCCCCAGAAGTCGTACTTGACGTGAGCCGCGGTGGCATCCCATCCGTGCGGGTTGCCGTCGGCGTCGAACACCCTCGACTCCAGCGCCACGATGCGCCACCCCTCCGGCAACGCCGCCGACGCTCGCTGCCATGCCAGCCCGAGGGCGATGGCTCTGGCGAGGGTGGGGGATGCGGCGAGGATGCGGGCCGGTTGGTTCTCATGCCACGAGTCGTCCGGGCCTTTGCACACCTCGGGGCCGGTACCGCAGTCGGCGTCGTACCAGCAGCCATCGCCGCTGTCGTGCAAAGCGGCACGAAGCACGCTCTCGGGGTTGGGCGGGGTGGTGGTCATGCCGGGACTCCTTCCGGGTAGGCGGCGGCGGCGATGCGGCGCCACTCGGCCTCGACGGCGGTGCATCGGGTGTCACCGCGTTCCCAGCGGTGTCGGTCCTCACTCGCCACGACGAGCCTCCAGGGCTTCCGCGAGCGCGATCAGGGTGGCGGTCTCGCTCACCCCGAGCACGGACAGGAAGTCCTCGCCGTCATGCTCCGCCCACGCGCAGAACGCACCCTCTTGCTCCAGCCGCTCGCTGTCGAAGTCGTGGGATAGCCGCGACTGGCACCCCATCTGGTAGCCCTCCGGCAACGCCGCCGACGCTCGCTGCCATGCCAGCCCGAGGGCGATGGCGCTGGCGAGGGTGGGGGAGCGTCGCAGCAGGGCACGGGCGAGGTTGTCGCACTCCGGGTCCGCGAAGTCGAGTCCCCACAGGGCGCCCGTAAGCACGCTCTCGGGGGTGGGCGGGGTGGTGGTCATGCCGGGACTCCTTCCGGGTACATCGCCGCGGCCACGAGGGCGCGCTGGTCCTGCTGGGTGAGGGCTCGGAAGCGCTCGACGCCGATGTCACGCCAGCCGCCGCGCTCGCTGTACTCGGCCTGGCGATGGAAGGTGGCGAGCATGTCGGCCAGCTCCGGCCGGGTGTAGTCCTCCCAGGCGCAGGGCCGGGGGTGGATCTTGCTGGCGCCGTTGAGGCGGGACACGAGGCAGTGCGCCACGGCCACCGCGGACGGCGGGTCGAGCGTCAGCCCGTTGGGGTTGAGGTTCGGGAGGGCGGCGGTGGTCACTCGGGGGCCTCGGATCGCAGCCGGATGCAACGACGGCACAGGGCCTTCCAGCCGTCGGCACCGAGCGCCTTCGGGTCCACGAGCGTCATGGTCAGAGAGCCGCGGGACAGCATCTCCATGCACCCGTCGCAGTGCTCGCGGTCGAACGCTGGCTTCGCCGCCACCAGGCGCTCGCGGGTGCGGTCGCCGAAGGGGATGACGCGGCCCATCACGCCACCTTCCGGATGCGGGCATCGGGGGCCTCGATGCGGACCAGCGCCCCGTCCTCCGCGAGCCGGGAGACGGCCGGCCAGTAGCCGTTCGCGATCAGCTCGTCGGGGGTCAGGTTCGTCGTGGCGATGGTCGGCAGCAGCGACTCGTACCGGGCGTTGACGAGGGTGTAGACCATCTCGCTCGTCCAGTCGGACGCCTTCTCGCGGCCCAGGTCGTCGAGCACGACCAGCCCCTTGCAGGACCGGAGGGTGCGCACCAGCCCTCGGGCCTCGTGGTCCTCGGTGCCGTACTCGGCGCGCAGGTCCACGAGCAGCTGCGGGACGTTCACCCACTCCGAGCGGATCAGCGCCCGGCGGGTCCACTGGTCGGCGGCGGCGGCCGCCAGGTGCGACTTGCCGACGCCGGGCTTGCCCAGCAGCGCCACGCTCCGGAGGTCACCGGCGGCAAGCCGCCGCATCGTGGCGAGGGCGTCCCGCTGGGAGTCGGTGCGGGGCTGGTAGGTGTCGAAGGTGCGGTCGGCATACCGCAGCGGCAGGGCCGCCACCTCTCGGGTCATGGCTTCCCTCCGAAGGCGTCCCACGCCTCCTCGCTGGTCGGGTTGAACCCCTTGCCCGACTTCGCCTTGCCGGTCGGTCCGTCGGGGATGGGGAACAGGCGCTTGTGGGCTCCGAACACGAGCTGTGCGGCGTCCATCGGGTCGGAGGCGTACTCGGCCCGGAGGTCCCGGTAGGCCCGATCGACACGCTCGGCGCCGAGCTGCTCCACGTCAGCGGCCATCCGGTCGAAGACCCTGGAGCCACGGCTGTACCCGAACGAGCCGACCAGTTCCTCGATGACGCCGACGATGCGCCAGACGGCATCGACGCCCGGCGGCACCTGGTACGGCTCTCTTGGGAGGGTTTCTGACGGTGACATAGACAGAGACAGCGACAGCGCGCGTGAGGGGTCCGTGTCAACGAACGCAGGGAAATCGTTCGAAGTTCGTTCGGAAGTCGTTTCCCGGTTGGCCTCGCGATGCTCCTTGGAGCGTTCGGGGGAGCCGGGGTCCCGCTGGTGGACGTGCCAGTCGTGGACCACGATCTGGCCGGGCTTCGCGGACTGCCACCGCTTCGCGCACCGGTCACACAGGACGGGCGCGGTCTCCAGCAGGGTGGCGCTCTGGTAGTCCGGGATGAACCGGGCGAACCGGCCCGACGCCTCGCGAAGATGGGCGAGCGTCTGGAACGATCCGGCGGGGCGCTGCTGTTTCGCCTCGCCCAGGATGCAGACCCATCCCCAGCGGGCCGTGTCGGACGGCAGCCCGACCAGCTTGGGGTTGACACGGATGGCGGCCTCAACGGCCACCCACGGTCTCGTCATCGAGCTACGACCTCGTGACGCACAGCGCCCGCCGCATGAGGTCGTAGCTCACGCAGCGGGCGTCGGCAAGCATATTCGAACTGGCACCGCTACGACCGGTCCCAGTATTGTAATCGAACGGGCGTGCGATATCAAGCACGGATGCACCGATGGAGCCCGTTGGCATCGGCCGCCACCGTCTCTGTCATCACCGCTGACGCCACCCAGGCGCAGGCGACGTGGGGCTTCTTCTTGGGGCAGTCGGCTCCGTGCCCGGCGATCATCACCGGGCGGCGCACGACGGTCACGGGTGCCTTGCACGAGGCGCAGGGCGTGGGTCCCAGCAGGACGGTCACGCCACGCGCTCCGTGACGTGGCCGCAGACGGGACAGTAACCCTCGCCGTCGTCGCCGGGGTCGAAGCAGCCGGGCATCGGGTCGTCGCCGTTGAGCACGGCATCCGTGGCCTCATCGAAGCAGGCGCCGCAGCCGTTGTGCCCGTCGCCCGAGGCATGGCGCCACCGGCCATCGGTCTCGGTCATCGCCCGGCTCCCACGAGCAGGACGCTCAGCAGGGCCACGTAGACCACGGCGGCCAGCACGGTCGCCTGGGCCAGCAGGGCGAGCCCACGGATGCCGTGGCGCCACAGGACCCGCAGACGGCGCGGGGGCCGGGAGACGTGGGCGGTGTGGATGCAGGGCGGCACGGACGGTGAGCGCGGCACGTACCGCGCCTGGACCAGACGACCGCGGGTCATCGCTCACCCCACAGGGTGCCGGCGGGGCGCAGCGCGGCGTCCTGCTCGGCCTTCATGCGCCGTGCCGTGGTGCGGACCGCGCGTGCCGTGACGAACTGGTGGGCGGCCCGGATGCGCAGGCGGCGTGCCTGGGCCCCCAGCTCGTCGGGCTCCATCGCCACCCGGTAGCCATCGGCGTCCGACAGGATGGGCGCCCCCGCCAGCCGCTCGACCTGCACCATCTCCTCGACGGTCCGGGTCGTGATGCCCATCCGCTCCGCGAGCTCGCGCTTCGTCTGCGGCCGCGTGGTCAGGAAGTCGGTGACGCTCATCGCGGGCACCGGCACTCGGTGTTGTCGCAGTCGGGGCACGTCATGGCTCGGGGGTCCCGAGGCGGACCGGCATGATCCACTCGTCAAGCCCGGTCGAGCGGAAGGCGACCGGGCGGCGCTCGTCCACGTACTCCACCCGGACCACGCCGCTCGCCCCCTCGGCGGCCTTCCCGGCCTCTGCCACGTATCGGGCGTTCAGCCCGACCGTGATGGCCGCCTGCGCCCCCTCGGTGATGGCGGTCCAGTCGGGTGGGGTGCCCGCGAACAGACGCCCCGTGAGGCGGCCCATCTCGTGCGAGAACGCCCACGCGCCGCCCTCGGCCGTCACCCAGACGTCGTCGGGGCCGGTGGCGAGGAACGCGAGCAGCTTCCGGGCGTCGCTCCGGTGGATGGCGAACAGCCCCTCGGCGTCCTCCGGTGAGGGGATGACAGCCAGCGTGGCCCGGCACACCCGGTAGTTATCGGCGGCGTGGATCGTGAGCTTCTTCGCAGCCACGGAGAGCCACCAGCACATCAGCACCGGTCGGCTGTCCTCGTCGTCAGGGGCGAGGGCGTGCTGGGTCCGGATGAGTGCCGAGTGGAGGTCCTTCCGGGCCGTGGCGAATGCGATGGGCGGTACCTGGGCGGACGTGGCCATCTCTGCCCAGAGCGACCCATCGGGCGAGTGCGCCTCCCCGGTGCCGCCCTCGATGCCGAGCGCGTTGCGAACGACCTCGGCGACCGCCTCGCGGTTCTCCGGGGTGTCGATCTGGTCGCGGATGGACCGGTCGCCCGACAGGTCCACGTTGATGACGACAGGGTCCTTGCTCATCGCTCAGTCCTTCCAGGTGCGCCCGTCGGCGTCGACGTGGAACGTCTTGGAGCGGCCGGGCTCTGGGTGGCCCTGCTCGCGCACGCAGCGCCCGAGGTCCGCGTGGAACCCCTCGCACCGCGGACCGCTGGTCACGTCGACCGCCACGCCCTCGACGATGTCCGCGTCGCCCTCCCCGGCACCGGAGGGGATCGGCACCGGGGAGGGGTCGACGGAGGCGGCTTCGGCCGGGTGGGCGACCGGCACCGCCGTGATGGCCCCATCGGCTGCCCCCGCGGCCTCCGGAGCGGATGTGGTCCGGGCGACGCGATGGTCACGGTCGCCGGCATGGAGCTGCGCGCGCTCGGGAAGCGGCGCTGCGGGGCCCAGGGCAGGCCGTGCGACCTTCTCCCGACGCGAGGGGCCTGCGTCCAGCCTCGGGGCCTGCACGGCCGACAGCGAGCCTTCCAGCGCGTCGCCGATGGTGCCGGCCACGATGTCGATCTTCGGCACGATGAACCGGCGCGTCTGGGACCGCCCGTTCACGATCTTCTTCGAGGTCTGCTTCTGGATGCGGATGACGGCCGGGATCCACTGGCCGGGCGCCAGCGCCCCGATGGTCTCCAACGTCGTCGGCATCTCCGCCGCGGCGTTCCAGCCCTTCGTGTCCAGCCGCCAGACGCCCAGGCCGGGCACCTTGGGCAGCATCACGGACACGCGCGTCGTGACCTGGCACTCCCGCCTCTCCGGGTTGCACACGCACGGCTTGCCGCTGATCTTCTCGGTGATGCCATCGCAGCGCCGGACGCAACCGCCGCCGCTCCACAGCTCCATCGCCTGGCTGTAGCTCGCCACGGTCGGCGGGATGAGGATGTCCAGCTCGTGCGCCGTGGTCGCGAGCTCGAAGTAGCCCTCGTCGGGTGCGCCTGCCCATGGCCGGACGGTGCCGCCGTAGATCGCGGCGACCTCCTGGAGCAGACGCTCCGACGCGGACGTGAGACGCCACGTGTTGCGCTGGGTCGGCTCGCCGCGGGTGCCCTTCTCACCCATGCGGATGCGGCCGAGCTCCGCGAGCCGCCGCTGGACGATGAGCGGCGAGAGGGGGGTCGCCATGGTCAGCGTCATGCCGCTACCTCCTCGAGACGCGGCGCCGGGAGCGGCTTGCCGACCACGCCCTTGCTCGTCTCCTCCGCCCAGCGGAAGACCTCCCGCGCGTACTTGAACGCGGTGAAGACCTGCTCGTCGGCGATCATCGGGACGAGCGCCCAGCCCTCCGGACCGGCGTTCGGATGGAGGTGCAGCACGGCGCACCCATCGACCTCCGGCATCGGCCACTCGGTGCCGTCCGGGAGGCCGATGAACTCGGCGAACCGGTACGCAGCGAGCTGCATGGCCGTCTCGGCGTAGACGCCCTTGGCGCTCTTGTAGTCGATGAGCACCCGGCCGCGGCCGGGCAGGTCCATGATCGCGTCGAGGGTGCCCGCGTAGGCCTCCTTGCGGTTGTAGACGGACGCCTCGGCGAGCCAGAACCCGCCGTCCGGGTGCTTCACCGGCTCCGGGTGATACGCCTCCAGGAACCGGCGGAACGCGCCGACCTGGTCCGCGATGGGCGCGGGCGGCTCGGGCATCGGACGGCCGAGCGCGTAGGCCTCCGCGTACTCATGGATGGCGGTGCCGGCGTCCGCCTTGCGATCGCGCTCCCGGTAGGGCGACGCCTTCAGCCAGTCGATGGCCGAGACGACCGCGTCGGGGTCATCGAGCACGCCGACGATGCGGCCCGCGTCGTCCCGCTCGAAGCGGTAGGACGAGCCGACCATCGCGGAGAGCTGGCGGTAGTTCGCGACCGCGAACTCGGCCACCGCCTTCATGCCCCAGGCGGTCAGCGCGGGCGACGGCAGGCCGCCCTTGATGATCGTGGTGACCGACCAGAACCGCTCGGGCTCCTGGTCCATCGGCAGGGCGGGCGCCCGCCACTCGTACAGCCGGCCCGTGCTGGTCCGGCGCGCGTTCTTGGGTGTCGTCATCCCACAGCCTCCAGCACGGCATCGATCCGTGCGCTCTCGTCATCCGCCGCGGCGACGGCCTCTCGCTCGGCCCGCCGGACCTCCTCGGGAACCCAGCGCAGCAGGCGCCGCAGCAGGTCCCGCTCGGCGCGCGCCGAGATGCGGGCGTAGGTGTGCTGGTCGTCCTCGTCAGCACGCGCCGCGGCCGCCTGCTCCTCGGTCCGGAGGCGGGCGACCAGCGACCGGCCGGCGGCCGTGTCGGGCGTGACCTCGGGAACAGACCCAGCGCCCGTGCAGGGCTCGCCGGTGTCGAACCGGGGATGGCTCGCGATGGCGCCGTCGTTGACCCGGACAGGCCAGCGGCAGGCAGGGCAGAGAGCGCTCATGCCGCCACCGCGCGGGTCGTGCGCAGGGCCTCATCGGCCCGGTTGATGGCCGCGGTGATGATGTCGTCGGCGAAGCGGACCGCGTGGATCGGCTCCCACCAGCTGTCGCCCTGGGGACCGACCACGAGGTAGGCGTCGTCGGTGGTGTCCATCGCCATGACGGCCACCGCCACGGGCTCGCTCTCGGGATCGGGGGTCAGGATGGCCGAGTAGAGACGCGGCATGTGGAAGCGGCTCACAGCGCGGGCCTCCCGGCCTTCCGCCAGCACCTGGCGTGGTACCAGGGGCGGGCGAGCCACGCCTCGTACTGGTCCTCGGGCTGGGTTCCGACACCGCGGAACGTCATGCTCCGCGTCTCGGGCTTCCCGCAGCCCCGTGCAGTCCTTCGTCGCGGTCCGGTCCAGGTCCCGGATGCCGGACCGGTAGGCGGTCATGGGCCTAGGCACGGGCCACCGCCGACGACGCCATCCAGCCGCGGCGGGCGCGGGCGAGGCACGACGAGCAGACGTAGACGCGGCCGCTGGTGGTCCTCCAGCCGTCATCCGGTCCGCAGACGCGGCGGCGGCACCCCTCGCAGGGCTGGAGCGCCGGGGCGTGGTGGCAGTCGCTCGGTGGACAGATCGCGAGGCTCATGCCGCCACCTCGATGCGCTGGCCGTCGATGTCCACGGCGAAGGTGGGGGCGCACACGCGGCGCGCCTTGACCTTGGTCGGCATCGAGGCGGCCGCGTGGACCACGATGTCCGCCAGGGCGACGGGGCACGCCACGAACCGGGTGGCGTCCTCGTTGAACTGCAGCCCCTCGTGCGGGTGCGCCACGAAGTGCAGGCCAGCCCCGCACTCCGCGATGCCACCGTCCCAGTCGGCCGCCTCGGGCGTGCTGCCGGGGGCGTAGGTGATGCCGGCCCGGCGCGCGTAGGGCGTGCTCCAGTCGTCATCGACGGCCTTGAACAGGATCGCCACGCCGTCGGTGACCTCCACGCCGTACAGGTCGCACCACTCCTCGGCGGTGCGCGGCCGCTGGATGTCGATGAGCACCCCGCCCACCACGGTCGGCGTGCCATACGGCGTGAGGTGTCGCTGGACCGCCACGTACTTCGAGGCC
>ERZ869925.1473-NODE-1473-length-10527-cov-5.315126_pt1 | contig 10527 bp, 11 predicted proteins | sample MGYA00579311_ERZ869925 | MGnify/ENA primary metagenome ERZ869925 (study PRJEB32216, sample SAMN09231817) | wastewater metagenome | place: USA: Maryland | collected 2016-07-30 | study: EMG produced TPA metagenomics assembly of the PRJNA472060 data set (Reclaimed...
AAAGGCGTTATTGATTCAGTTCGAATCGCCACTCTTTATGGAACTGCTGGATTTAAGGTATTTTTCACATCGATTAAAGCCGGTTTAATTTCAACAGGCATTGGCGCATTAGCCGTAATTATGGGTTTGATTATTCAGGCATTGATTGATGCTTACCTAACTTCGGAAACATTCCGGGCCAGAGTAAACGCAGCAATTGGATCAGTTGTCGATATGTTTAAAACCTTGTGGGGATGGGTTAAGAATGTATTGCAAGCAATTGGTTTATTTAGTGAAGCAACGCCTTACATTGATGCAGCAGCACTTTCAGCAACTCGGGCTAGTGACAAATTAACTAATGTAAACAAATCAACATTAAATCTTGGTAAGGCTGCATCCATCGCGAAGAAGCCGGTTGATGATCTATCTGATTCGCTTTCATCTCCTGGCGGCGGTGGTAAGAAGGGTGTTGATGCAGCAGCAGAAGCAGCCAAAAAAGCGATTGATGGATTTAAAGAATCATTAGATGCTGCCAAAAATAAATTGGCCGAAGCCAAGGATGCATTTAAGAATTTCGCAAATCAAGTTTCCGGTGCGATTAGTGATGTGATCAACTTCGGTGATGCTGCAAATGCTGAAACTGGAACATTCTTAGAAAATCTAGTTGCCCAGGCATTAAAGGCAAAAGAATTCGGAACTAAAGTTCAAGAACTTCTTCGCCTTGGATTATCTGAACGCGCCATTAGCCAGGTATTGAGCGCAGGTGCAGATGCAGGCATGAAGATCGCCGATGAAATCATCGCTGGTGGCGCAACTGTTGTTGATCAAGTAAATACCCTTGTTGAAGCCACAAAATCACTTGCAGATCAGATTGGTACACAGGCAGCCGATAAGTTCTATTCAGTTGGTGTTGCCCAAGGTGAAGCACTTGTTCAAGGTGTAGTTGATGCGATTAAAGCAGCAGGCTTTACGATCGAAGGCACACTTGCAGACACGATCGCCGCACCAGTTAAAACTGCAACTACTATTGCATCATCAACTGTTAAGCCAACTGTTACACAAACACAAAAACCAAAAACTCCTACAACTCCAAAATATTCAGTGTCTCAACAAATGGCACTTAAAAAACTTGGAATTCCAGCAATGGCCAATGGCGGTATTGTTTCAAGCCCAACCCTTGCATTGATCGGTGAGCGTGGTCCAGAAGCAGTTGTACCATTGAGCCAAATGGGTAGAAGCAGCAATCAAATAAACATCACTGTAAATGCAGGTATTGGTGCAGATGGAGTAACTATCGGCCGCGAAATTGTAGATGCAATTAAAAAATATGAACGTGCTAGTGGCCCAGTGTTTGCGAGTGCATAAATGTCAGTTCCAGAAACTAGAGTTTATGTCTTATTCAACATCGAATTAGTAGATGTTGAATTTTTCACATTAAACGATGCAACTAAAGGTTTGCTTAATGGAACTTATCCATTGGGTGGCGATGCTCTAGTAGATGTAACTCAATTCGTTCAATCAGTAAGCATCGATCGTGGTAAGTCACGCGAACTGGATCGCTTCGCAGCCGGTAACGCAACTGTGGTTTTCCATAACGATAACCGTTGGTTTGATCCCTTCTACACTGCATCGCCTTACTATCAACAATTTGAACCACGCCGAAAAGTTGTAATTACAACAAATGGCTTAGTTCAATTTACTGGTTTTATTGATGACATCGATATTAGTTATCAATTAGGAAATAAGAGTTTTGCCAGAATTTCATGCGTTGATGGTTTTATTCAATTATCTAGTGCGCAATTAGAATCATTTACCAATGTTGAGCAATTACCTGGTGCAAGAATCACAGCAATTTTAAATAGGCCTGAAGTAAACTGGCCATTAGCAGATAGAAACCTTGATACTGGCGTTCAATTATTACAAGATGACACAGTACAAACTGGAACAAATGCTTTAAGTTATTTACAAACAGTAGAACAATCTGAACCTGGATCTTTATTTATTGCTAAAGATGGAAAACTTACTTTTAAGGATCGCGTAAATACTCCACCAGTTATTGAAGATGTGGCTTTTACTGATGATGGATCTGTAAATTCAATTGCTTATAACAACATTGAAGTAGTTTATGGATCTGAAAATCTTTACAATCGCGTTGTAATTACTCGCGTTGGTGGAACTGCTCAAGTTGCTGATGATGTTGCTTCTCAAGCGTTATACGGAATTCAGTCCTTAAGCCAAGATAACCTGCTTATGAATTCGGATGAAAATGCTTTAGTTTTAGCCGAGTACCTAGTTGATCAATATTCAACCCCAGAACTTCGTTTTTCAACCCTATCTTTTACGCTTCACGATAAGACAGAAGCCGAACAAAATAAGATCTTAAACCTTGAAATTAACGATGCTGTTCGCATTGCTTTTACTCCAAATAACATTGGCGATCCAATCTCCGAATATGCACTTATTACTGGCATTAAACATCGAGTTGGTATCGATCAGCATTATGTTGATATTAACTTCGGTGAAATAACCAACTTCCCATTTATTTTAGATGATGCAGTTTATGGCGTTCTTTCAGGCAACGTTCCCGTTTACAGCAGCCCAACGGCTACTTATGACGAAGTTGTAAACTATGAAGGAGAATTAAACGAAACCTATCCATTGGCGTTCTAAGGTGAATAATGGCAACTAACTACCCGGGCAGTCTTGACAGTTTTACAAATCCAACTTCCAGTGACTCCTTAAATTCACCTTCTCATTCACTGCAACATGCCAATATCAATGATGCAGTTGAAGCCATTGAAGCCAAACTTGGAGTTGGAACTGCAACTGCTGGATCAGCAACAAATGGCTATGTTCTAACTGTTAGCACTGGCGGAACTACTACCTGGGAGCCTGCCGGAGAAATAATCCCAATTGCATCAGGTGGTACGGCTGCTTACACATTTGCAAATGGCGATCAAGGCAAAATTCTAGAATTCAATGGAACTTTTACTGTTACTGTTCCGGCTGAAAGTACATTTAATTTTGCTACTGGAACTGTTTTAAATCTTTTAAATATTGGAACCGGAACAATCACAATTGCCGGTGCTGGAAGCGTTACTGTGAATGGAAGTCCAGGATTAAAACTTTCAACTCAATGGGCTGGTGCTGCGGTAATCAAACGCGGTTCCAATAGTTGGGTTGCTATTGGAGATTTGTCGGCATAATGTTTGGCAATTTCGGGTTTACCTGTTCTGCGCGAAAAACTGCCGCGCCAACAGTTGAGTATTTAGTTATTGCAGGCGGCGGTGGTGGCGGTAAAACTAGCAGTAATTTCGGTGGTGGTGGTGGTGGTGGTGCTGGCGGTTATTTAACTTCAACACAAGCATTGGCAACTGATACTAACTACACAATTACTATTGGCGCAGGTGGCGGTGGTTCATCAACGCAAGTAACAAATGGCGCACAAGGTTCTAATTCAGTTTTTGCAACTATTACTGCCATTGGTGGTGGTTTTGGTGGTGGTGCTGGTAATGGTGGAGCAGGCGGTTCTGGTGGTGGTGCGCGTAATGATGGAACTTCAACTGGTGGTACTGCTACATCTGGACAAGGTTTTGCAGGTGGTAATAGCGGTGTATTTTCTGGAGCGTATGCCGCAGGTGGCGGTGGTGGTGCAGGTGAAGCAGGTAATACTGATGGAACAGGACAAGGTGGTGACGGTTTAAGTTCATCAATTACTGGAACAGCAGTAACTCGTGCAGGCGGTGGTGGTGGCGGTTCAGATACATCTGCACCTATTGGTGGTGATGGCGGTGGTGGCACTGGAGCAGATAATGGTGTATCTAATGGAACAAATGGCACTGCAAATACTGGCAGTGGTGGTGGTGGCGGATATGGTGCTAATTGGAATGGCGGAAATGGTGGTGCTGGCGTTGTTATTATTGCTTATCCAGACACATTTGATGATTTATACGTTGGCGCAGGTCTAACTTTTACAATAGACAGAACATCACGCGCTGGATACAAGGTTTATACGTTTACTGCTGGAACTGGTGTTATTGCTTACTCAACAACAAAAGTTTCAACTGAATACTTAACTATTGCAGGCGGCGGTGGTGGTGGTACATCTCAACTTGATCCAGGTGGTGGGTCATCTGGCGGCGGTGGTGGTGGTGGTGGCTATATTTCTGGTTTTACAGCGTTAGTTTTAGCAACTAATTTTAGTGTGGCAGTGGTTGCTGGTGGTAACGGTGCAGTTGTAAATAGTGGTGTTAGTGCAACTGCTGGTGCAAATTCTGTTTTATCATCTTTAACTGCAACTGGTGGTGGTCGCGGTGGTTCTGCAACTTCACTTGGCAATCAAATAGGTGGAAACGGTGGTTCAGGTGGTGGTGCATCAGGTATTAGTGGATTGGCTGGTGGTACTGCTACATCAGGACAAGGCTCAAATGGTGGTACAGGTGCTAACTATGGAGCAGGCGGTGGCGGTGGTGCTGGAGCAGTTGGCTCTAATGGTTCTGGTAACAATGGTGGAAATGGTGGCGCAGGTCTTTCAAGTTCTATAACAGGTTCAGCCGTAACCCGTGCCGGTGGCGGTGGTGGTGGTTCATTTGCCGCAACTGCTGGTACAGGCGGTTCAGGCGGTGGCGGTAATGGCGGTTCAACTGGTGGTGCTGGAACAGTAAACACAGGTGGCGGTGGCGGTGGTGGTTCTTACAATGGTTCTGCACACACAAACGGTGGTAATGGCGGTTCTGGTGTTGTCATTATTCGTTACCCTGCTAAATACACAATTAGTGGTGGTTCAGGTTTAACTTTCACAACAACAGTCAGTGGTGATGTGAAAGTAACTACTTTCACTGCTGGTACTGGTTCTGTTTCATTAGTTTTTGCGGCTGAATATCTTTTAATTGCAGGCGGCGGCGGCGGTGGAAATGTAAACGCAGGTGGTGGTGGCGCAGGTGGTTATTTAACTGGCTTAAATAACATAACAATCGGTAGTTCATTAACAGTTACCGTTGGTGCAGGTGGAACTAATGCGGCAAATGGTTCTGATTCTGCATTTGCATCACTAACTGCCATTGGTGGTGGCAAAGGTGGAAATAGTGGTGGAGTTGGTTCAAATGGTGGCTCTGGTGGTGGCGGTGGTGGTGATAATCCGGGAACTGCTGGAACTGGAACAGCAGGACAAGGTAATAATGGTGGAAATGGTGCTTTAGTAAGTGGACAAAATCCCGGTGGTGGTGGCGGTGGTGCTGGTTCTGCTGGTGTTGCTGGAACAACAAACAAGGCTGGTAATGGTGGAAATGGTTTAGCCAGTTCGATTACTGGAACGTCTGTTACTAGAGCCGCAGGTGGCGGTGGTGGTATTCAAGCAACTACTGCTGGAACTGGTGGAACAGGTGGCGGTGGTAATGGTGGCGTAAATGCAAATGCTACATCTGGCACAGTAAATACTGGCTCTGGCGGTGGCGGCGGTGGTGGTTCATCACCCGGTAACGGTGGTTCAGGTGGTTCTGGTGTTGTAATTTTGCGTTATTGGGCTGGATTAAGTATTACTGGTGGTTCAGGTCTTACATTTACAACTGCAATTTCAAACGGTGAAAAAGTCACAACATTTACTGCTGGTACAGGTTCGATTAGTTTTGCACTTGCTCCACAAACAGTTGAGTATCTTGTAATCGCAGGTGGTGGCGGTGGTGGCGGTGCTGCGACAAGTGACGTGCGTGGTGGTGGCGGTGGTGGCGCAGGTGGTTATTTAACTGGCATAACTTCACTTTCATTAAGTTTAAGTCACACAATTACAGTAGGTGCTGGTGGTAACGGTGGTGGCAGTTTAGGTACACGCGGTTCAGATGGTGTTGCAAGTGTTCTGAGTTCGTTAAGCGCAACTGGTGGTGGTTCTGGTGGTTCATCGTCTAGCACAAATGGTGCAAATGGTGGTTCAGGTGGTGGTGGCTCATGTGGTGGTTCTGGTGGAACTGGAACTGCTGGACAAGGTACTAATGGTGGTGGTTCATCAAGTGGCTTTGGAACAGCAGGTGGTTCTGGTGGTGGTGCAGGTGGAGTAGGTGTTACTGGTTCTGGTGTTGCTTATGCAAATCCACCAGCAGGGGGAGCAGGTTTAGCCAGTTCAATAACTGGTTCATCTGTAACACGCGCAGTTGGCGGTCGTGGTGGTGGTGAACCAACTCCAGTTAATGGTGGAACAAATACTGGTACTGGTGGTTCAGGCGGTTACAATCCAAATGGTGCAAACGGCGGTTCTGGTGTGGTTATTATTGCTTACCCATCTACATTTGCTGATATAAATGTTGGTGCTGGTTTGACCTATACACTAAGCACATCAAGCCGTACTGGTTACAAGGTTTACACGTTTACATCTGGCACTGGTTCAGTAATTATTTAACTGTAAAATAAGACAAGACACATAGGAGTAAAATGGCTGGTGCAGGTTTAAAAACATTCGCAGCAGGTGATGTTTTAACAGCAACCGATTTAAACACATTCGTTGCGCAACAAGTTATACAAGTTTATGCATCATCATCTGCGCGTTCTTCAGCAGTTCCAGTTCCATCTGAAGGCATGGCTTCATATCTTTCAGATTTAAATATTGTTGAAACTTATGACGGTGCAAACTGGAATCCAATTGATTCTTCAATAAATATTCGTGCTGCTGCAACTGCAAGTTTTACCTTAGGTGCTGGCGATGCTGGCGATCTTTTAGAAGTAAATGCAACTTCTGGAACTGTAACAGTAACTATTCCACCAGATTCAACTTATTCATTCCCAACTGGATCACAAATTAACTTGTTAGCAATTGGAACTGCAACTGTAACAACTGCTGCTGGAACTGGTGTAACACTTAATGGAACACCTGGATTAAAATTGCGTGCGCAATGGTCGAGTGCAACTTTAATTAAACGCGGTGCAAATACTTGGGTTGCTATTGGCGATTTGAGCGTCTAATATGCCACAGTTATTGGGTACAGTCGCATCATCTGTTGCGGATAAATGGGAATTAACTGGGTATCTTTTAGTTGCTGGTGGCGGTGGCGGCGGTTCAACTGGTGGTGGTCCAGGTGGTGGCGGTGCTGGCGGTATGTTAACTGGCACAAATTTCACGATTAACGTAAGTTTCCCTTATACAGTTTCGGTTGGTGCTGGTGGTCCTGGTGGAACTAATGGATCAGATACAACTGTTTTTGGATTAACTGCTATTGGTGGCGGTAAAGGTTCTAGTGGTGAAACTGGTGGCAATGGTGGCTCTGGTGGCGGTGGTGGATGGTCAGCAGGTAGTGGTGCAGGTCCCGGTTCTGGAACATCTGGTCAAGGCTATGGTGGCGGTAGTGCGGCTGGACAAATAACTGTATCTGCTGCTGGTGGTGGCGGTGGTGGTGCAGGTGGTCCTGGTGGCAATGCCGCAGGTATTTATAGTCGCGGTGAAGGTGGTTCTCCCGCAACTTGGGAAGGCAATAGTTATGCTGGTGGTGCTGCTGGTGGTTCTAATGGTGGCACTGGTACATATCAAGGCACTGGATACGGTGGTGGTGGTGCTGCAACCTATGCAAACGGAACTGGTGGAATTATTGCTTTCAAATATCCAGATAATAAATCTATTACAGTTGGTTCTGGCTTAACCAGTAATACAACTACATCAGGTGGCTATAAGATTACATATATAACACAAGGAACAGGAACGGTGACATTTAACTAATGGCACATTACGCATTTTTAGATGAAAACAATGTTGTAACTGAAGTTATTACTGGCATTGATGAAACTGAACTTATTGAAGGCCAAGATCCTGAAACTTGGTACGGTAACTTCCGCAGCCAACGATGTGTTCGCACTTCTTACAATGGCAACATTCGCAAAAATTATGCAGGTATTGGTTATACCTATGACGAAGAACGTGATGCATTTATTCCACCTAAACCATTTGAATCATGGGTATTAGATGAAGATACTTGCAGATGGGAAGCACCAGTTCCATATCCAGATGCTCCAGAAGGTACTTGGTATATCTGGGATGAAGATACACAAGATTGGGTTTTACCAGTAGAATAAATTCTGCAAACGCCTAGTTTCCACCACCCACCGGACTAGGCGTTTTGCTTTTGATAAACTAGATGAAAACCTGCGCATTAACTTTAAGGATTGAAATTGCGTAAGGCACAACATAGAGCGTTAAGAATAGTTGCAATCATTACAGCAGCAGGCCTTTCATTTATGGCTGCTGGAAACTTCTGGGAACAGAACGCATTAACGTCATTTTTGTTCGGTGCAACTGGTGTTGGCCTATTCATTGCCATTGCTTTATTAACCTTGTTCGGTGTTAAGGGCAAAGTTACCGATGCAGATTTTGATGCCACGATCAATAATGCAGCGCAACAAATCCAATCTAAGGATGATAAAAAATAATGGCATCGCCAGTTAAAAGCGTTCGAGTCACGCAACCCTGGGGCCGCCCAAACCCTAGATATAAAGCAAAACGCCACACAGGCATAGATTTCGGCGTGCCAGTTGGAACGCCACTTTTTGCAGTTGCAGATGGCAAAACTCGTTTACTAAATGACAAATCTTATGGATTAGTTGTTGTTCTTGAATATGTTCATGAAGGCGTGAAGTACGAAGACTGGTACTGCCACATGAGCAAACAAGAAGTTGCAAATGGCCAGGCAGTAAAAGCCGGAGATCAACTAGGCCTTTCAGGTAATACTGGAAACTCAACTGGTCCACATCTACATTTGGAAACTCGCATTGCTCCATTCCGCTACGGAAACGATGTTGCGCATCCAATCCTTACGATCCCTGGCATTGTTGATCCTGCTGCTCCAGGCCGGCCATCAGTTGTACAAAGAGTTGCCAGTGTTGCCAAACCTGCAACACCTAAAGCAAACAAAGTTGTGAACTTTAAAGAACTACAAGAAGGCCAGGCTGATGACATCAGTTTGGTTCAATCTGCGTTGAACGTTAAAGTGTCCGGTAAGTGGGATGCTGCAACAACTACTGCGTACAAGAAGTGGCAAGAGTCGCTTGGATTCAAAGGCAAGGATGCTGATGGAAAACCCGGTAAAACTTCGCTCGCTCGCCTTGGCAGTCGCTACGGCTTTACTGTTATCTAATCCACCACCTGCGAACGCAAAACCGGAACCATTACCTGAAACTAAAGTAATAAAAAAAGTTTCGCGTACTCGGATAGATACAAGCGCAGCACGCAATTATGCGCAAACACTTGTTACCGATCCAGTGCAGTTCGAATGTTTATCTTTATTGTGGAATGCAGAATCCGGATGGAATCATCGCGCACATAATCGATCATCAGGTGCTTACGGAATCCCACAAGCATTACCTGGACACAAAATGAAAAGTGCCGGAAATGATTGGCAAACAAATTTTCAAACTCAAATCAATTGGGGTTTAAGTTACATTGAACAGAGGTATTCGGATCCCTGCGGAGCCTGGAATCACTTTAAACGTAAGAACTGGTATTAAACTATTTACACACCCCCTTGCGTTTCGACAATAGGGTCAGGCGAAAGCCTTGTTTAAAGGTGAGAGTTGTCAGGGCAGGGAGTAATCCTGTGTTGAGTTCAGAGAACTAATCGGGCAACTCTCACTTGCATTAAAATAGATAATTATGCTTTTCGAAATTGCCAAATATGCCGCAGCATTGGCCACAATTGGCACAACTCTAGGTTTATTCATTAAATGGGCAATCGTTAAGCCCATTCAGACTTATATCGATCACGCAACTTATCCCATCAGCCCAGGAGCGAACGGCGGCCTAAGTCTTGCCGATGCTAATAAAACATTAAAGCGCATTGAAGTAAAAATTGATGAAATTGATGATCGGTTACTTCAAGTTGAAAACTTAGTAACAAAACCGACACGCCAGAAGAAATCTTAACCCTAGTCGAATCTCTGTCTTAGACTTGTCGAAAGCCTAAGCGGAAGGTTTCAAATACATGTCCATCAAAGACGATTTACAAACTCTAAAAGTAAAACATGCATCTTGCATTGTTGGCAGAATTCTTGAAAGCATAGATATTCAAGATGCACATGCATTAGATGAAGTTCTAAAAGATCGATCCATTCCAAGTACAAAAATTGCACATATCCTGGAAAAGTACGGATACAAGATGTCGAGCAAAACAGTTGATCGCCATCGCAATCTTGGAACTACTAAGACAAGGTGCGCATGTCAATAAAAGACGAACTTGCCAAACTTGGCAATGATGAACAACACATCAAGAATGCTCGCAGCGTTCCAAAAGGTTGGGAACCTTCGATCGAATATGACGAATCCGGCGGAACTCTAGTTAGTCAGCCGAAGCAGCCTGGAACCGATCCAGATCATGCCGAGTTATTAGCCGAATTTGAACTCGATCCGCAGAAGTGGCAAGTTACAAGCCTTCGCCGGTCCAAGTGGCAGCGATGGGATGGTGAATGGCTTGAATCATTTAGGGCTACATTTATCCCTAAATCTGGCTCTAAATTTATCCCTGTTGATGACTTACTTAAAGTTGTGGACAAGTGGAAGCCACAGAATAGCCAAAAGAAGGC
>ERZ869925.1474-NODE-1474-length-10514-cov-6.270867_pt1 | contig 10514 bp, 21 predicted proteins | sample MGYA00579311_ERZ869925 | MGnify/ENA primary metagenome ERZ869925 (study PRJEB32216, sample SAMN09231817) | wastewater metagenome | place: USA: Maryland | collected 2016-07-30 | study: EMG produced TPA metagenomics assembly of the PRJNA472060 data set (Reclaimed...
ATTTCTCTAGGGCCTTGCCTTCGTACACCTTTGGTATAACGTGTTCCCACCTAGCAAGCTGTTTACGAATAGTATCAATAGAGAGCCCGTGGACATTACGTCGTTCGCACTCGAATGGATCGCGGCACCAATCCGTAGAAGTCTCAATAATCTCTAGCGGCACCTTATATCTCAATGCCATCTCGATGTAGGGTTTTATTTCATTGCGGCGAGTAAACGTATTCGAAACGATCGTCGTGTAACCTTGGCGTATAGATTGTTCCGCAGAAAGACGACACCACAAATGTGCGTTTGTTAATTCTAAAGGATCAAAACGATACTCGTTATCTTCTCTAATGAACCAATTATCTGCTTCAAAATGTCTATGGTCTAGTATTCCAGATTTTTGATAGGCATCATTAATGATTTTGCGTGCTAGGGTAGTTTTACCCCCGCCCGAAATCGATCTGATCAATATACATTTATGCATATTTTCCTTAAGATTTTATATCGTATTTAAGAGACACTTTTAATGAGGGACGATCACCTTCATAATAACACCCACCATAATCTTCTTCAAACTCTATGTTTACATTAGTAGCACCCTTAGGTACTTGCTCGCAACTATCTTTAATGAGTTGTATAAGTTCACTTGGTGTGTAATCGGTATAAAATTCAATGCCTAAATTGATTGGTTCATTTGATACTTTAGGTTTACTTTTCTTAGCCACAATGATCTCCTGGTAAATCGAAAAATTCCGTACCGTCCCAATCGGGATCCGATTTTGGATGATCTATTAATTCAGCTTCTAATTTAGAGCAATAACAATCACCTCTATCGGCCTCCCAAGCCACTTCCTCTAAATCTGTTTCTCGCGTGAAATAATCGGCGGGAGCCCATATAATTGCTGTAAATTTAACCAGTGGTTCGATATTACTCATATAATTTCCTTAGAAACTTACGCATCATTAAAAACTTCTCTTTCGAAGCTTCTATCTCATTATTAAGATAATTATATAGACCCGACCAAGTTCCAGTAGTGATATAACTATCCCCATATCTATCTTCCTTGCGTACAAAAATGTATAGTTTATTATCTTCCTGAGGATTTCCATGAATTAATTTGAGACTATTTATATCTACTTTATTGGAGTATACGGTATAATTATCATCTTCGAACAATTTAAATTTACATATTTCTTCGCGAGCTAGTGCTCTGGCGTGATCTAAGGCTTGACTCTCAAAATCAAATTCCTTCCCGTCAGAGGTTCTATATTTATAGGTAACCCGTGGTTCGGGTGGTTCTGGTGGAAGTTCAATAGTTATCTTGGTGACCATTTATATATTCCTTAGAAATATCCATAGTCTTTCGAAAAATCGTCCAATACTATCCTCTATAGTGCAACGTTTACATAGCCAATTGTATTTATCATGTGGTTTGCCGCAACGGGGACATTTATACGTTACCGTCATTGTGGACGCTTCCTTTTATCTCGCGAAGCGATTAGTGCCCCTTGCGTGGTCTGGGTGGTACCCAATTCTCGTACATATCAATTATGGTATCAAGACTGATGGGTTTATACTCGGTACTATCACAACCTACATCAAAAGAATTCTTTGCGTGTTGTAACACCTTTGAGTGCCTATGACCCCATAGATAGATAATTGAGTCAGATATTTTCTCTGGTTCAGGTGGATAATGACACATATGTGTATGATAACATTTACCGTCAATAACAAAGTTTTCTTCAAGACGTTTAGTAACTACTCGGAATCTTTTCCGCACCTCATTCGTGGTACGTATAAAATCGGGACGGCAATGGTTACCTAGAATATACCATATATTTTGGCACCTAATCTGATCCCAACATTGCCAGAACTTATCTTTAGAACCAAAACTAAAGTCTCCTAGAAAATACAGGTGATCTTCGGCGGCCACCATACCATTGATATTCTCTAGTAAACCCGAATTCATTTCTTCGACAGAATTCCAGGGACGCCCAGAAAGCCTGCAAATGTTTGCGTGGTAAAAATGCGTGTCACTTAACAGCCAAATTTTAGACATTAGTAGTTACCATAATTTAATCCAAACTCTTAATCATGCTGCCATACATATCATAAAAATCATCAAAAGTTATCTCATCCGGGCAGCAATTACAATCACTGTGGCAATTAATATAAATATTCCCATTACTCAACATCATCGCGTATATGAAGCCAGCATGGATATTGTTATCATCTTTGAGGTACTTGAATACTTCTTCTTTAGTAAACTTGTTCATGACATACGTACTAAACACTTTCTATTAAATGACCCACCCATTTTCTTCCATCTGGCTTCGGCGGATAATATCCCTAACCATTTAAAGAACTCCGTTTTATTTAATAAACCAGTACCTTCACAAACCCCACAATCTTCATATCTAGGATATTCTGCGATATATTCGGCAAAATATTCACCAGCCCCCTTACACTCCGGGCAATTATAATGCGTAATTTTGTTACGGTTAGCCATATATTATTGACCTGTAAATTTCTTACGTAAACGCTCATATTGTTTACGTTCATCCACCTCCCGTTTGATAGCCTCTTTATCAGCACGCACTTTATCGCGTTCAGCACGTTTGGCTTTCTTAATTTTATCTTTTTCGAATTGTTGACGGGCACGTTCAGTAGCCTCATCAATATACCACGGCACTTGTTCCACACGAACCACCAGCGATATAGTTGGGTATTCGTCATATGCATATGGTTGATCTATGTCAATAGACATAAAATTAGGATTATTAAGCTGTTCCTGCAAGAAGTCGCGTTTAATAGAATCAAGATAAATTGGCGTCTTTTGTAAAAAGTACTTTATTGACTCCCGATATGCTGCTTCATCAAATTGACTGTCGTCGGGCATAATATTTTCCTATAAACTTACATCGCACTACTGTGGATATCCTCTTTCATCAAATCAATATATGTTTGGGTCAAAATCATACATCCTAATACTAGCATATACTAATCTCACACTTATATTTAAGGTCTCAGCTATTTCTTTGGCATTTTTGCCAGAATTTCTCAATTGTTTCATGAAGTATTTCATTGGTAATTTTTTATTTAAGTCAATTTTATCCCACTTACGTGTTAATATCGGTAAATTGTTTTCTATAGCGAATTTTTTAAGATATTGTAACAATTCGATTCGACCAAAACGAATATGTATATATCCACGTCCGTCTAATGACGGTGGGTGGCATCTTATGCGAGAAATTGATTGGACACGTTTATAAATATAATCAAGATTATCGGTCCAACTCGAATGAACTGCAATTTTAATATATTGGCTGTTACTTCTACGTTGTACTATAGTACCATCACCATCTATAAAACCAATAAGCCATGCTAGAAATAGCTTATCATCTTTAATCCCTTTAATATTACATGGTTCATACGTTTTTCTATTGGAAATGTTAAATTTTTCAGATAGTTGCTTTACAACATCTTTGTTTTTAACCGTACAACGAGATTGAGATTTTTTTTGAAGTAAACAAATCTTTGGACCTTCTATATAGTCTGAAAATTTTTGTACGTGTGGAGCATCTAGATTGGCAAGAGATAAGTATATCCATCCCTTTTTACTAAAGTGTCCGTCTGCCATTAGAAACCCTAACCAATAATAAGAGATCGGATTTTCCTCTAATAATTTATATAGTTTGTTATGCCAATGAATTTCTTTACTTATTCCAACAGACCAAAGTTTATATCTTATTTTGGCCCAAGTTCTATTAGGTATTAATCTTATCAAATCTTCCTTGGACAATTCGCCATATCTTTTGATATACGACATTTCTTCTTTAGACCAGTGTGGACCCATGATCTAAATTATACACTAATTTAGATGCAAACAATTAGTTATACAGATATAAATCTTAATTTACTGAGGGTGGCCCCTATCGAGCCAGTTTGTGAAGTCTAGATAGTCAAAGAAATCGATCTGGTTATCGCCCGAAAGATCTGATTTCATATCAAGATTATCAAAACACACCATAAAATCTAGAAAATCAAAAAAATCTATCACTCCATTTTTATTGAAGTCGGCACACCCCCACGTTTCCCAGGGACCAATAGACTTACGGACAATCACTCTTCCATCAATATCGTTTTCGATGGGTAACTGTAAATTGAAACCATTTAGTAGAGAATTACATGGTGGGCGACCCCACTCACCGTAATTAATTTGTAATTCGCCGCCGTTGGTTATGTTGGAGTATGCGTTATCTACATAGTTAATGTTGGTGCCAAAATTGAAGCTGTTAAATCTACTGGTGTGGATTATACTATTAGCGATAATTCCATCCTGGGTTTGATTTCCATCGTAATCTAACCATACTTGGTTTTGATGGGTGTTGTTACGGATATAAAATAGTGAGTTGTAGGCGTGCGGTGTGGAGATATTGCCGGGTAATCCGTTATATAGTGCGAACTTATTGTTCAGTCGCTCTAGTGACACGTCTAATGCTGAGTTGATGAACCAACCATTCTGGTGCCAATTTGCTAATGCACCCTCGGTTACTGGTGTAACACTATACTTACACTGATAACGTACAGTATCACTGGAAAATACCGCTAAGCCATTGCCTGGACCACCAAATGTTTCCTTAACAATAAAGCAACGAACATCTTCTAGAGTTTCCGCAGGAGGAAGATCATTGAATGATGAGGGATTACCACAATTGCTTGAGCGGCAGTTATACATTACAATTAAATCTTCTACGTTTGTTCCACCACCTGTGTGCCCGAAGAATCCACGCCCACGTTTTTCATTTTCCCAATACCAATCTGAAGATGGTAATGTACCGTAAACAACTTCACAGTTAATAAAGAACGTATTCTGAGATCCAAGGAAGGCATACGTATTGAAAACAGTTTCACCGGCGGAACCATTATACATTACATATCCGGCCTTACAATTGATAAACGTAGTCTTACCACCCACAGTACCACCAGCCGCAGTTACCATGGCATGACTGGAACCGTAGTAGGATTCACAATTTGAAACTATTGTTTCCTTACCAAACGTTGTCCTAACATCTATACCATGCTGTTGTGAAGGTACCGTAAACTGCATACCATAACCAATAGTAGTAATATTCTCAATTACCCCACCATCGCCGCGTAATACAAAACATGCGTCAGCCGGTTGATTATATTCGTAAACTATACCGTTGGTATTTGGATCTACATCACCCTTTGGATTAATATAGAGTTTATGCTCGTTGCCATCGTAATAAAAAGATCCATCAATAACTTGAACATTGGCTACGAAATTTAGTCTGACGTATGGATCGAGTGATTGATGTTCTTTAACCCACACAATATTCTCAGCATTCTCCATTACAAACACCTCGGAATAGTCCTGAACGGGAAGTAGTGGGTCTGTAATTACTCGAAATGAGTTAAAGATGGCTCTATTAGGGCTCGTAATTTTCACAAAGGATTTACTAGTGTCCAACCTAGTGTGGTCGTTATATTCACCATCAGCAAAGTGTAGTTCAATATGTCCGTTGGACAAATCTAATATAGACTGGGCTTTCACCAAACTCTTATATGGTGTCGCAGACGTACCATCACCTGTGATGTCGTTACCATTTGGGGCAAAATAGATTCTATCACGAACCACATCACAGTACGCTATACGTTCATTAATCTGGGAATCGAGCCACTGCTGCCAAGCTTCGGTATAAATGGGTGGGATCAACGTAGACTCCTAATAGCTCAACTTATAGCTAGACGCGACACCCTCGTTATTTTTCTCGATGCTTAATCTATATTTAATATTTTCTTTGGGAAGATCAGTAACATCAAGCATGGTTAGCTTAGTATAAGTGTCCACATAGGTGGTTTTAACACCATCTTTGTAGGCATAGATGACAAATTGATCATCAATATGCCATACTTGAGCATCATTATATTCGATACCACTCGTTACCGATAATGATACATTTACCTTGGCAGAACAGCTACATAGAAATAGAACTAGAAAAGACGTTATGGATATAATTAATTTGTTCATTATTTATCCTATTGATATAGTTAATTTTTCTGAAGTTTCACGGAATTTTTGATCTTCCCATCCAATTCCATTAAAGGGTGATATTTGATTATATTTACTATTGACATATATTTTTACTTCATTCTCAAGTATTATAATACGTACGTCTGGAAAACTTTTCGCTTCATAAATACGATTTTCCTTTAGGTCATTTATTGTCAGACCAAAATTAGAATTAGAACCAATGTTTATGGTGGCGTTCATAATTATTCCTTATTAATTGGCAACCTCTATAGTTATAGCATCATCTAGTTTGTGGAAGCCACTTACCCATTCACTCGGTCTCTCTAAAGGTCCAATTATACTATTATTACCGATATGAAAAACAACCCCACGTCCTAAAGATATTGTTTTAATATTATCTGTTTGCATATTATATCCCGCATACATATAAACCCCAGGATTATTTTCCACATATTCTGCACTATAAGTTTTCTTAGTCATTAAATCTTTTGATGCAATTTTAATCGGCATATAATTCCTTTTAATCACTAACTAATCTCTAGACCATACTACTACGTTATCGGGTAAATATTCACATATGGGACGAACTTGATCCCAATCTAAACCACCATTCATACAACCGGGACGAGGCAAATTAAATATAGTATTCGGTAAATTACTAGACATAATCTGTAAAGCGTTGATACTTTTTCTAAGAAGAGATATAGGTGTGGGGTGTCGCCAATCGTACTTTGTTTGTATAGCCCCTATGCCTACCGGTGGTAACATGATACCGTAGTATATTCCTTCCGGAGTTGGAACACCTATTTTCTCTAGTAAACGTCCCAACTTTTGGTCAATCCCAGGTTCGCGGAACATACATTCGCGAGCAAACCCAGCACCCATGACAAGACCGCCATTTTTCTTTAGCACTGAATTACACGTACAAAGTATTTTTTCGGATGATGGAACGCTAAATATGTCGCCTATACATTCAATCATAAGTTCCTTTTATTGGCTCGCCAACCAATTCCAATAATCAGGATCAATTCCGACATTAATATCGCGTTGGCGATAATTCATCTTCATTCGCAAAGCTGGGAGGCCAGCGACAGCTTTTGGGAAGTTTAATGCACTTCCATCTACGGCGGCATAGGCTGAATTTCCAAAGTGTACTGTACTGATACGATCGCTACCAGCGAGGCTACCAGCCAATTGGTAATTGTTTAGGTTCCACATAGGGTCTTCCTGCACAAAGAACGGTACAGGATTTATCTGAGCCCCTGTCATTGAATCAAATATCATAGGTGATAATTGATCGAGACGGCAACCACCAAAACCTCCTATTAAAGTATAGTCGTGATGGCCATTAGATCCAATACCGCTATTTAGTTTACCCTCGCGGAGTGATGGGCACCGGTATACTTCTTTGACTTCTCCAACATATGGAAATAAAGTCCCCTCTTGGGGTGAGTTTTCCCACACTGTAATCTGATCTTTAACACCACCAAAAGTCCCACTAATCCAATCACGTTGCCATGGACTCAGACCCGGTTGGCTCCATGTATAAACGCCAGGTAGATAGCCTTGGTTGTCTAGAGAGAAATGGTTGAGTGCTTGCCCGAAAGAATGCAGATTCGCTCGACACTTAATGTCTCGGGCGGTCTCTCTGGCGTATCCTAGGGCGGGTAGTATTATACTGATAAGTAGGGCGATTATAGCGATGGTTACTAATAATTCTATTAATGTGAAAGCTTTTTTGAGCATGTGTAAACCCCTTGGAGCGGTAAACACACGCCCAGTATACTAATTATTCACTTTATCCACTACGGTACTCCAATATACTAGATCAGCATTATTATTTATTTTATCGATTTTTTTGAATTGATTTAAGCACCACGCATCGTTACTAGCCACCTGAATAAAATCTTCGATAAATAAAGTAATTTTACCGTTTCTTCTATTAGGATTTTGCGTGGTTACAAAAATCGTATAGTTATTTGGGGCGTTGTATAGTTGATAGATACCCACATTATTTTTAACATACCGCCAACTATATAGTTTTTCACTCATAACGATCCACACTTTCGATACCCATATTTTTGTATTCTTGGATAATTTGTGCCACATTACGGATACTTAATGGTTCAGAACCATCTCCCATAATTATGGATTTAAATTCAAATCCATCCCAGCAAGATTCAGCTATTTCTAAATCATGTCCCGTGGTGCCCAACCATAAAGTTATGTATTTCTTTTTCTTTTCTCTTGGAGAATAAAAGGTTAAAAACCAAGAGCCATATTCTGCTCGATATAGTCCCGGTTTACGTTTAATTTCTTTGAACGTTAATGAATTACTCATGCTTGCTCCGCGAGATTATTTAATTTCCAAACCACGACGGCCAAGTTCCGAACAAAGGATGCGATACCAAGGCTTACCAGTATTACCCTCTCGTTCTGCTTTCTTAATCGAGGAGATAATATGATTATCATGCATATCCTTAGGAAGGACATTTCCTTTGGTGGTTGACGGGTAGTATACTCCGGGTACCTGATCAATATGTTGCAACTCGGGGATTCCATTAAAATCGTACTCGCCCACTTGGGCTCTGGAGTAGTTGCAAATACCCTGTGGGTTAACCGAGAAGATACCTACTTGGTTAGCATCAGAAAATAGACCGTTCAAAACCACCATCTTGTTGTTGCCGACCTGGAAAACTTTTACTGCGATTGCCATTGTGAAACTCCTTATAATTTCTTACTGTTACTTACATAACGACTTCGATAATTTATGCAATACTTCTTAGATCAAACACCATCGCTGCTTTATATGATCCGTTGTACTCACTACGATATATATGATAAACACCAATAATTTTGATCTTTGTGTTAAAGTATTTATTCCAATTATTCATTTGCTCTACATTAGAGATACGAAATAAATTCCAGTTTGCCCTATACTCCCCGAATTCATCTTTGAACTTACCCTTGTATAGTTTAGACATTATACCAATACGCAGCGAACCAATTGTTTCGTAAGTAGACCCATCAAGATCCGTGTATACGGTTTTACGAATTACCTTTGTAATCGTAGTAATTTTCGGTTTAATCTTTTCAACTTTATTCATAAAAATCCTTCGATTCACCTTTACACTTAGGGCATTCCATAGTTCTACAACCTTTTACCCCGCATCTTCCACACGGAGTGGAATCATTTATTTCGCCACGATCCTCGCAAGTAACACATAAATATTCCACAACAGAAACCCCATAATTCTCTAGTAACTGTTCCAACCTCTGATTTAAATCATTACGATCCACTTTATCTAAACTATTACGGGCATTATCAATTACATCCGCCACGTCGTGGACTAAATTATTAAATCGTTCGTCAGTGATTTTATTGTGAATGCTCACAAGATGTCCCTTATAGACATAATTATTTTACCCAACATATTCTCACCAACGTTAGTCTTTAGACATACTCCCCAATACTTATCACCCCAATAGTTTCCTTCTATTAACTCGGCTTCACCAGTAGCTTTTAGTTTATCATGTAGTGTGGGATTCATATGTTTATGGTATTTCTGTAGGTTGAGGTCACGCATTATTTCTAGGGAAAATTGGCGGTCGGTATGAGGCGGTGCCAACTTGCGAATAAGCTTCTTAGCGGCTCCAGGATGCATATCCTCACAAGAAAAGTCTTGGATTTGATGCCATTGTGTGTTAGGATCTAGCTTCGAGGCTTGATACGCGTTCTCGGTATAATAGAATCTTACGCCCCAGAGATAACAAGTACATGGTGCGAAATTAGATAACCATCTATGGTCACCCTGGAATTCTTTAATGATCATCGTTTCTCTTCCAAGTAATTAACCAATTCTCGGTATTCTTGTTCAACAAATAATAGTTTACTCTCGTTCCAATCCCCATCCTGCCATGTCATTCGACGGAGTAATCCGTCATTATTAAGGTCGCCATCAATTGAGAAAGAGAAGTGATCCGGAAAATGCCACTCTTTAACCATCAAGCATCCGAACCAATTACTATTATCATCGGTTTCAATAATTCTTTTGTGCCAATCATAAGGTTGGTAAATATCTTTATTAGGCCACCGCTTGTAACCATGTTTCGCAAGAATATTACAGAATGGATGGGGATAATCAATATTTGTCATATATCGTCGTCCATATCTGGAATATTTGGTGAGAACATAATCGTTACAATATCATTGCACTCTACAAACTCCATATCTTCCCACACTTCGGTAACAGCCTCTTCGATTTCTCCATCATTATTAATATAAAGAGTAAACAACATTCCATTAATAGCTAATGAATCTCGGGTGAGAAATCTTACATCTTCATATCCATCGGTAGTCGGTTTATATTGCCCAACTCTGGTAATAATTTGGTGCCACTTAAGCCTTTCTTGGATAATTTTCGAACTGCTCATATTCAAACTCCTCATACTGGTAATCTTTGCGTGCGT
>ERZ869925.1475-NODE-1475-length-10507-cov-4.544106_pt1 | contig 10507 bp, 12 predicted proteins | sample MGYA00579311_ERZ869925 | MGnify/ENA primary metagenome ERZ869925 (study PRJEB32216, sample SAMN09231817) | wastewater metagenome | place: USA: Maryland | collected 2016-07-30 | study: EMG produced TPA metagenomics assembly of the PRJNA472060 data set (Reclaimed...
ATCAGACCTGTGATATCACTACCGACTGACAGGATACCTGAACCATTAGCTGGATTAAAGTCATCATCCGTGTAGGGAGATGTAAAGATCAGCTTGTCCCCTTTGGAGAAGAACAACTGATTCTTAAAGAATACAACGTGTTCTACACCTTCTACATCTACAAATGAATTAGTTAATACTTTATATGTAGTGCCATCATAGATAGCTGGGAAGTTAGTACTGTCTACTTCTACAATCTTTTCTGAGTTACCAATGCGGTACTTCTCAAATCTACTCTTAGCACTACTGGTCCTATCCGTAGATAGCATAGTAATCACAGCATTATCTGCAGGACTAGATGCTAGGTTAGGACTAATACTTAATGTGGCTACACCAGCAGTGACAGTGGGGATAGCTAATACGGTATAGACTAACTCTACTCCTGCAATACTAAAGGTATCTCCTACTTGGGGTACAGCAGTTAATCCGTCTACTACGAGTGTAGCACCTGTCTGTGCCCCACCCTGAACTAAAACAGTACCATAGTTGGGAACATTTAAACGTGTCCAACCAGAACCTGTAGAGAGGTAAATGGATTCATTCCGAACTGCTACAGCCTGTCCCCTCCATGCAGCTACCCCTGTAATCATGCCTCTGTTAGTCAGGACAGTGATAACAGCTTTATCGGCTGGGCTAGATGCTAACGCTGTAGTCAGAGTCAGTGTTGCACGTTTAGTGACAGTGCTATATGACACACCGCCTGTGGCAATGGTATATGTCCCAGTTACCCCTGCAATAGTAAACTGATCACCTTCAAGTGGGGTAGTACAAAGACTAGCTACAACTAAGGTAGTGCCTGTCTGTCCTGAACCCTGAACTACCGCTGAACCTAATGTGGGTACAAAGGCAGTATCATACTTATCGTATCCTTCAATCCTACGATAGCCACCCTCTACAGATGGTTCATAGTTCTTAAGAATACGAGCACTGCCGGGAGCATTGATACCCAATTGTAGTGGGGATAGATTAGTAATTAATCCACCCTTGAACTCAACGGGGTAGGTAGACCATCTATCTGCCATTAGGAAACCCTAAAACCAGCTGTGAATCGTTTGTTAGTTTGAATAGCCGTAGAGCGTACATACTCATACCGATTGATCAGCATGATACGCATATGCTTAATGCCCTGTTCAAACTTAGCCTTGGCTACTGTAGCATCTTGAGTATTACCACGGAACATGTAGGCATGGTACATAGCACCGTCAATGATGACACTTCTGTATGCCTCAGGAATACTGGGTACATCCGTAGCATTAGCTAAATCGATAGTAGCTCTGTAGTATTCGTAGACTAACTCGTAATCCTCTTTAGGTGCAGGGACTACACCAAACTCATTACCGGGGGCACGAAAGACATACTGTGGAATATTGAGTTTACTCGTATCGTTAGAGTACTCTTGATCCAGATACTTTTCCATGTAATCTTCATACGTAATCACCCGCAGTTTAACTGTGTCATTATTCAGAGTACTATTTTTCTTTAGACGGAAACTGTCAAAGTCAATAACCTTAGCATCCGAGGGAAAGGCATAACGTGTAACACCGTCTGTAAGGGATTCTTCTTGTGTGACATGATTCCAAAACCACTCATGCTGGAGTTGGTTAATGTCTTGAATAGCGGAGTTAACTGCATCCTTAGCTTGACCATAAAATCCAGCAGAGTTAGCAAAGTTAGCTGTAGTTAAAGGAACTTCATTTAGTCTACGATTAACATCATTGACTAAGCCTAAAAAGTTATAAGCCATATATTATTGTTCCTTAATGCGGATTTTAATTACACGCTCAGCAATGCTACCTGTGCTGTCAGTAATACGGCAGTAGAACTTGTACTCTTCATTGAGAGTACCTAGTCCTAGGTTAATTGTAGCTACAGTGGGAGTATTGGTTTGTGCAACATTCTGGATGTTATTGACTACCTGCCCACCAGCAATGGGGGTCTTAACACCATCCGCATTATCAACAGACCAGAGTACAGAAGTAATAGTGGCAGTCTCTAGGAAACGAGACCAGTCTACACTGTAGTCTAGGATTTCATCGGGATCTTTATTTGCCCACTTAAATGACATATTTTTAATTATCCTTATTAAGCAGCAAGCAGTAATCTGTCACGAGACTGATTTGCTTCTACATAAACTGTTCTATTCTGCTGAGGTACTAAGACTGTTCTATCTTTAGAACTGCTACGTCTTCCTACAAATACGGTTCTATACGGGGCATACAGATCTCTGACAGCGTTGTAATCAAAGACAGTTACTGTGACTAGAGTAGTACCAACAAACCCTGTTGCTTGTACACCATCAAATGTAGGTCTAGCATTCTCAGCTACTGTGACATCGTTAGCTGCCCCAGTTGCCTGTACCCCAGTAACAATGAAGAGACTGTCAGCAGTTATATTTACTGTTCCAACTATACCCTGTGAGGATATACCTGTGACATTCGTAACAGCTTTAGCTACTATTAATACTGTGCCTACTTCACCTATGGCTTCTATGCCTGTGACAGGGACTCGGTTAACAGTTCTTTGGGATGCAATACCAAGTTCAGCTGTAGCCTCTACACCTGTAACTGGGACATTAGCTTCAGCATCGATTGAGACAGTACCGATAAACCCTGTCCCAAACACACCAGAAACGCTTGTACGGGCTTTAGCTACTACAGTTGGTGCCGAGGTATTACCTACACCCTCAACGCCCGTTACATCCTCTCTATGCCCTAGGCTGAAGGTAAGGTTATCACCGACTGCACCTGTAGCTACTACACCTACTACTGGAACATTAGCTTCCCCGATAACTTGATCAGGACCAATGCTACCTACTAAACCTAAACCGACAATACCGATAACTACGTGATTGGCATCACCACTAATAATTAAACCACTGTCTGTGGTACATACTGCTTGAACACCATCAGGAACAATACTTACATTAGAAGTACCGTAAGTGTCTACACCGTATATGCCTATACCATAGATAGCACCAGAACGGGTAGAAGTAGCCATGAGCTACTCCTTAAGCAATACGGATAATTGCGTTACTTGCGTCTGCTACAGGGAACTGGATTACAAAGTCACCGTTAGTGGAGGTCTTATCACCACCGAATGAGAGAACAGCTACAGCACGATTACTTTGGCTGCTGTTATAGATCAGTGCTCCAGCTGCAGTGATGGTTGCATCTGTCCAAGTTGTATCAGCAAAGTCAGCAAAGCCTGTGGTACCAGAAGTTACAGGATCAATGTTCGTAAGGGTATTCCCACCTGCCGTATAGCCAGTACCCGATACTTCGTTAGTCGCAGAGTACGCAGTAGTAGCTGCACCAAGGTCAGCTGCAGAAGTGTAAAGTGCAATTTTAAATACACTACCGCCTGACGCATTAAAGTCATGCAAAGCCTCAAGAACTTCTTTCTTAAACGAAGTGCACATTGCTGTGGTGATTGCCATAAGGATTTCCTTAATTAATAAACGGTGATGGGGACTACGTATCTTCTATCTACTAGTAACTCGTTGGAATTAGTATTAGATAAAAGTGGGGGCTTTTGACCCCCACCCGACTACATTAACCGATTAGGCTAATTGATCACGATCTACATCAGTAGCTTGCGCTGCTGCTTCGTTAGCATCAACAATGATCGCAAATACACGACCAGAGATAATGCCGGGCGAACCAGAGATTGTGGTAACAACGTCAATAGTATCGGCAGTGGCAACTACACCAGCTGTCGTACCAATCTTGATAACACCAGCTGCGGTATTGTCAAAGTTGAGGTCATTAGCAAATACAGTCGTACCATCAGTGATATCCATTGTATAGGTAGTCACATCTGGAACTGCTTCGCTTGGCTCAAAGCCTACAGCTAATACCAAAGTTCCGGCTGGAACTGCGATACCAACTGTAGTACCTGACGTTGCTGCGAGGTCTACATACTTCTCTACTTTGAACGCATGATTGCGAACGGATTGAACTAAAGCCATTTCTATTTCTCCTTAATTAGGCTACGTTGTACTTAGCAGTAGCAATTGCCTCTGGACGGAGGATCTTGCGACCATATAAATGCATACCACGTACAATGTCAGCAAAGCTGTCTGGGTCACGATAGCTCTCGGTCTTGGTGATTTGCTGAGCCGAAGCAACAGCAGCATCTTGACCAGCTACGAGCACACCAAAGTTGGTAGCCTGTGCAGCAGCACCAGCTGTACCGGGACCTGTACCAATCTTAGGCAGATTGTTAGATACATATACACGGAAGCCATGGAGGTTGTTAATGATCAAACCGTTTTGCAAGCCTGAACCACCGAAGTCTGCATTCAACAAACGGCTGTCTTCGTCTTTGAGCATCTCAACGAAAACTGGATCAACGATCAACCAACGACCTTGTGTGTCAACTAACTGCTGGTCAAGCAAACGACCCATACGAGCGATAACCATCAAAGGTGATACAGTCGTTGTTGGGAGGGATGTTGCGCCGGGCAGACGTGGAGCCAAAGGAATCGAGTCACCTGCTGAACCAGCAGTTGTCAAGTTACCAAAGCTTGGACGGCTCAACTTCATAGAAGCTAACAACTCATCATTGTCGGCAGTAGCAATAGCTTTTGTGCCGGGGAATGTGGTACGAGCTGTGTCTGGGCTCGAGTGCTTAGCCGACTGCTGATAGCCAGAGAGATAACCTAAAACGTCTTGGTCATACTGGTCACGCAAGCGATAGGCTGCACGATCAGAAGCCATCGACATGAAGTTAACATGGCTATGAGCTGCTTCGATATCGTCTATTTTAAAGGCAAAATAGTTAGCTTGGTCAACAACAAGTGTGAAGTCCTCATCATCGAGGTCCTGTGCTGTGATCTGTGTGCCACGAGCATAGGACTGAACCGAAACTTCTGGCTCCTTAATTATCTTTACGCTGTCGCCCATGTTAGCGATTTCGCCAAAATAGTCGTTGTTAGTGATGTCTTCTACTACAGAAGATTTGCGGAATGCAAGCTGTACTTGCTTGCTATAAATTACTGGCGAAAAATTGCCATTACTGAATTGACCGTATCCCGGTGCTGATGGAAATGCCATTTTAAATTCTCCTAAATTGAATGGAAGTTACTACTACGCTTAACTCAGTAGCAGAGCCTCTTCGATTAGGTGCGTATAACTTAAACTTCTAGATCGTCTAAGGTATACGGGCTAACTCTGTAGGGTAGTCTGGTGCCGTATTGTTTTGCGTTATTAAATTACAAAGCGTGAGAAACACATCTTGTGTAAACTCTTGCTTCATTCTATTGACAGCAGCGCATACAAATTGAATGTTACCAACTATGTATCCTTTACTACTATCAATACGGTCAAGGCTTACTGTATATAACTGGTTGGATGCAGCTGACATCGGCAGTTTACTGTAGGCACATTTACCGTCTTGCTTACCCCAGAGGTCGAATAAATCTTCCTCTGTAATATTAAATTCTTTTTTACACCGCCACTTGGCTTTGGTGTGTAGATTACGTAATCGTGAATCTATCTCTCTGTTGTGCTTTGGCACATACGACTGCCTGTAGATAGATACTTTAGTCTTAATCTTGTCTACGTTTTTTAAGTAGTACTTGTGGGTAGTTTTTGTAGCGCATGGCTTACATTCTCCCCCAACCCCATATTTCTTTGTTTTATCTTTATTAAAACCTGAGATAGGTTTCTCAATACCACAGGTACGACACTTCTTTAATTGTTCCACAATAAACTCCAATCAGTTGAGGGTGGGCTATCCTATGGATTGGCATAAGAAAGGGAGCTACCCTGTTCGCCCGTACTACAGTTATAAACCTATTTTTTAAAATGTCAAGCGTTATCGTGCTGAACCAGACTTATCGTAGATAAACTTGCCAGACTGGATTGCAGCAATAATAGCCTCTTGGTTACGCTCGTACTCCTTGGCTGACATACGCTCTACATCACTTTCCCGGATAGTTCCCTGCTCCGAATCTGTATCAAATCCGGTACGGCTAGACTTACCTACGGATGAAGCTGCCTCACGCTCTTCTGACTTCTTAGTGCGCTTTGAGGTGCTAATCCCCTTATCTGCTTTGTACAGATCAATGGCACGGGCAGCTGAAACAGCGTCATTCTCATTGTCATACAGGGCACTTTGAACCCACTTAGGCTGGGATTCTACCCACTCATGGAACTCGTCCTGCTCACGGATCGTGTTAAAGTCGGGGTGTAGGCGCATAAGTTCTGCCTCAGCCTTCTCCTTTAACGTCTCAGCTTGCATTTCGTCTAGCTTCTTGAAACGCTCTTCAAGGGCAGCGTTCTGCTCTTTAGCCTTCTTCATAGCAATTGTCTCTACAATCTTGGCTACTTCTGGGAACTCCCGAGACCACTGCTCTAATTCTTCTTCTGACTTGGGTAGACGAATCTGCTGGGTAGTTGACTGCTCCAGTTGGGAACGCAAGTCATCTAACTGCTTCTGCATCTCAATCTGTTGTTTTTGAGTATGTCTGCGTAAGTCACCGTACCGCTTCTTAAAGCTACGCTCTTCAGCGTTAGTAGGTTCTTCACCGTCATCGTCCTCAGCACCTTCAGCCTTAGCTTCTGGTTCTTTATTTGCTTCTGCTAACTTCTTCAGTTCTTCTTCTTCTTTGGCAATACGTTCTTTGTTAGCATTACGTACACCGAAACCCGACATAGTTTTAGTCGGTACTTCTACTTTGGTAAGTTCCATCATTTCCTCTTTTGTTGGGGCTAACAGTAGCCAGCGTTTAACTGGGGTATTAGGTAGCCATGATTAAGGGGTAGTTATTTTTTCCTAACTGCCAGCCCCTTTCTGGTAGTCATCTCTTGTTCTTTGGGCTTCTTGACGGTCTTACGTGGACCCATTAAAGGTTGCTTGCTATATTTTACCATGTTTGTGCTGATGAGTCCACCTTCAGCTGCACCAATAGCTTCTACTTCTTCGTAACCCGCTGGAATAGGCTGTTGTGGTTTGTCATCCTTAAAGGAGATTAAAGTACTCTGTCCTTCTGGGTTAGCAAACTTACGCAGTTCAAACTTGTCAGGTTGTACTTGGGTTAAGGCTAGGCTGGTATCTGCTTCGCCACCAAAAAACTCATCACCGAACTGTCTGCCACGTAAGCGGAATGTTAGATAGTTTAAGGGGTCTTGATTGCCACCATAAAGTTCGTTGAGTAAGCTATTCTTAATTAAATCTCCGGCAGTCTTTTTTAACTGCTCTTTAGCTGCACTGGTTTCAGAACCCATTACATACGTAGAAGGTAGTCCCCCCTCAGGTAATGCAGGGTTTAGTTGACCATAAGTAGAAGCACTGTCTGGATCATACTTAATACCAATACCACCTTCTCTATTGGGGTCTATACCAAACTCTTTGCTAATGCCTTTCGTACCAACTTCGGTTTGAATGTTTCCATAGTTCGCATACAATGGGGTAATGGGGGCAGATACAGGTGCTTTAAAACCAACACCGCTGTAATCACTAGGCATGGTTGGCTTAATACCAAAGTCTCCCGTACCAGCACCCGGGTCTCTAAAGCCAAACTCATAAGTCGGAGCCTGTGTAGTAGTAGGCAAAGACACATTGCGAATTGCATCAGCTGCCGTATTAACACCTAAGTTAACAGCTTCGCCAATACCAGCAGATGCACCGCCAAGTAAAGCCCCCTGCAAAGGATCCCCACCAGCTGCTGTGGCTGCGGTAGCTCCACCTGCAGCACCTCCAATGATCCTACCTGCAGAAGTTCCTACCGTTGGAGAAACAGCTGTACCAACGCCAGCCGTAACAGCACCAGCACCTGCGCCAATAGCACCTGCCTGAAGTACTTCTTCAATGCTTGCACCTTTAGATGCAGCGATACCTGCTGAAGCTGTACCTGCTGCAACTGCAGTACCCACAGCTAATGAACTGCCTAAATAACTAGCAGCAGCAGGACCTCCATATGCCACAGCTGCAATCATAACAGCAGTTTCAATGGGGTTCTCTTTAATTGGTTGGATAATAGAATCATCGATCCATGTACCAGCATCATCAATGACTTTGGCTGTGCCTTCAACTACTTCAGATACAACAGTACCCACGCTTTCAAATGCGTCACCTACAGCCTCAGCTGCACCAGAAAAAACATCTCCAACAGCTTTAGCTACGCCACCCATTATGCTCCTGCCTTTCTTGGTGCACCTAATTGGAGAGTTACACGGTAACCTCCATCTTGCATCTTAGCTGCTGAATACCCCATCTCAGGATTAGGTGGATTTTTACTAATGGCTCGGAAGATGTTTAGAATACTCTGATCATAGAAGTCTGTAATAAGCCCGTCATACCCAGCATTGTAGGCATCGACAACAAACTGAAAGGACGATTCTAAATAATTAGCTGCAGTATCCGCATTCAATGCACGGAACGTACCAAAGTTCTTCATGGTCTTACCCGCATGGATTACAAAGAGTGTATTGCCATAGCGCAATAGCTGTACGTTAGGAGCTTGAATCTCACGTAGGAATACAGCAAGGGCTACATCCGGATCGTAAGGTGACTTAGTCTCTTGTGCTGCAGTAGTCACAATCTCATTCACTGGAATTTTAGTTTGCTTACTATCCACCATTGCCATGTTATAGCCCTTGTTCAAATATCGCTGCTGCGTAAATGTTGCCCATACCTGCAGATAGACTAAGTATTAATCCGTCAGGTTTCTCAATTGACTCTGATAAGTACCTAGAGTCCTGCTCTGTTCTATTCAAGATTGCTGGTACTTTACTGTCTCGTAACAGGAGTACAGATTCAAGCAATCCACTTGCCCCCATCGTATGCCCAATTAAAGGCTTGTATGATGTAGCAACAAAGTCTTTCAAGGTACTACTCAGTGCTGCTTTTTCTGCTGTGTTGTTTGATTTAGTTCCTGTACCATGCGTCTTAACTACCGCAATAGAACTAGCATCTAATCCAGCAAACTTCAAACATCCTGTAATAGCATCTTGAAAACCCTGCCCATCTTCTCTTTGACCTATGGCATTAGCATCAGACTCACTTGATACCCATGCACTTACTAATCTAGCCAAAGGTGCTTCTGCTACTCTCTCTGATTCAAACACTGCAAGTACTGCACCCTGTCCAATATGAAATCCAAAGTTCTTGGAATCAAATGCTGACGGGACTACTCCATGTTCTTCAGCAAGCTTCTCTGTTAGACTAGCACCTGACTCACCAAAGAACTGTAGAGTTAGATTGTTAATCTGGTCTTCAACGCCTAAGACAATTACTCTGTCGTAGTTATACAGCTTAATTAATGTTTGTACATCCATTAAAACTTTTGTACTGGAAGCACAAGCACTAGCATCCGTAGTTACATAATCCACTTTACCGAAGAGACTAGCAATCCTACCTGCGTATATCTGTGTCAGACTAAGTGGTAAGAACTTGTATTGATACGAAAGATGATTCTCTTCGGATAGCTTTCTACCCTCTGCTGCAAAGTTAGAATTACCAGACGCTAAAATAAAAGCAGTCTTACATTCTTTATTCTTTACAGCAGAGATAATATCTTTATCAAGTACCTGCTCTGCTAACTTGTGCGGGGGACACACTAACCCCGTCTTAATATTTTTATACGACCAAGGAAACCAATGTACTTTCTGTGGGTATCCTATGTTGTCAAATGTCGTAGTCTCTTCTGTGCTTAGTGTCTTTGCATGAGTTAAATAAATCATTTAAGCTCCGCAATGGCAGCATCCACATCAGTAATTTCTTTTGTTGCATGGTGCAGTAAAAACTCTCGCATCTCTCGTGGAGTAGTTACCGACATAGTTTTAGTTGTCTCTTCATCAATCCCGAATGCATCGGTCAAATAGATTGAGATCATTAACATATCTAAGCTATCTACCGTGGATTCAGAAAATGGTGTATCTAAGTCAGCTATTATCTCTTCCTCTGTATGGAAAGGCTTAGCTAGTTTTGTAGCAGCTGCAAGCAGTTTTAAAAAGTCTGCATCATTCATAGAAGTCTCCTATAGAAGATTCTATTGTACTGCTTCCACAGGCTTCATGTCCACACTGTATTGATACATCCCGTCTACTTCAGTAACCTGTGGGGTATAACCCAAAGCTTCAAACTCAGCTAAGATATCTTCGTTCTTAGTAGTACCTTTAATGCCTTTAATGTTAGCAGTCTGCAGTGTCTTAATCATTGTGCCTACAGCAAGGCGGGTATCTTCTGGGGTATCTGTACTAAACATCTTCATCGTCAAGACACCCGGCTCTTCTGCAGAACCTACTAGAACGGTATTCTTTTCTTTAAGTACGACTGCTTTAGCCCCAGCTACACGGTTTAGTGTTGCATTGAGTTCTTCTGTTTGCTCTGGGGTATAGCCCTCACGCTGAATGTCTTCTGCAATAATTGCACTAGCCGACTTCTCGCCAGTAGGTGCCATAGGCTGTTGATCTTGTGCTAGGGCATCTTGAGTTTGAGCTACTGCAGGTTCCATAGGAGGAGC
>ERZ869925.1476-NODE-1476-length-10505-cov-36.526890_pt1 | contig 10505 bp, 12 predicted proteins | sample MGYA00579311_ERZ869925 | MGnify/ENA primary metagenome ERZ869925 (study PRJEB32216, sample SAMN09231817) | wastewater metagenome | place: USA: Maryland | collected 2016-07-30 | study: EMG produced TPA metagenomics assembly of the PRJNA472060 data set (Reclaimed...
TGATCATCGTTCCCCTCTTCGACCGCATCCTGGTCCGCCCCATCGACGACGAGGCGCCGCAGACCAAGGGCGGGCTCGTCATCCCCCAGGTGGCGCTCGGCAAGCGCGCCTACCAGTACGGCGAGGCGATCGCCGTCGGCCCCGGGCGCTGCGACGCGCACGGCGTGACCGTCGCGTGCACCGTCAAGGTCGGCGACGTCGTGGCGTTCCCGCGGAGCGCCGGTGTCCCGTTCCCCCTGCTCGACGACGCGGGCCGTGAGGAGGTCGTCTACGTGTTGCGCGAGCCCGAGATCCTCGCGACCGTCACCGGGCTCGAGCGCGCGTCGTCGATCGTCGGCCTGGATGGCGCGATGCTGGCGATGGCGCCGGTGAGCCTCGCCCGGCCCGACGCCGCGTACAAGAACCTCGACGACGTCGCGCGCGCCCGCTTCGACCTGCGCGGCGCCCCGCCGGACATCGCGGCCGAGCTCGACGCCTACAACGACGAGGCCGGGTGATGGCCATGTTCAGCTACATCTCGTTCATCGAACCCGTGGCGATCGGCGAGCTCGGCGCGGTCAACGCGTGGAGCCACGACAAGCACGGGACCTCAGTCGAGGTCCTCGAGGTGACCGGCGCTGGCGGCGGCTTCCTGTTCCGCGGCAAGGACAAGGTCGTGCGCCGCGTGCCGTTGGCGAACGTCGCCTACGTCCAGTACAGCAAGGAGGTCAGCGCCCGCATCTGGGACCAGGCCGCCAAGCCGCAGGAGCGGAAGTGAGCGCGAGCGACGACCTGTTCGCGGCGTCGCCAGTGCTCGTCGAGTTCCGCGATGCGGCCCGCGCGCTCGCGCAGGCGAACGAGGCGCTCAAGGCCGCCGCGGCGCGCTACGGCGAGGCCGTGCGCAAGCTCAGCGAGGCGGCGGCCCCGCCGGTGAGCCCGCCGGTGTGATGGCGCCTCGCCGCACACACGGCGAGATGCTCGACCACCACTTCGAGCTGCTGGCCCGCGCGAAGGCGGACCGCGCCGCCCGCGCCGAGGCCGCCGCCCGCGCCGCGCAGGCTGCCGACGCCGCAGCGACGCTGCGCGCGTTCTACTACCCGCAGCAGGGCGCGTTCTTCCAAAGCCCGCACAAGCGCCGCGCGACCCGCAAGACCCGGCGCGCGGGCGCAACCGTCGGCGGATGCCGCGAGTTCCTGGCGCGCGCGATCACCGTCGCGGGCTGGCGCGGGACCTACGTCACGAGCACCCGCGGCGAGGCTGAGGCGCGCGCGTGGCGCACGGACACGCAGAGCGGGCTGATCGACCTGCTCGAGCGCTACGCCGAGGACGTGAGCACCGGCCAGGCGACCGAGTACCGGCTCGGCGGCGTCACGGTCACGGTGCGGGAAGCAGACCTCGCGCTCGACCTGTCCAACGGCGCGCGGATCGAGCTGTTCGGCGCCGACGATGAGCGCGCGCTCCGCAAGCAGCGCGGCCTCGCCAAGCACACGTACTGGATCGACGAGGCGCAGGACTTTCGCTTCCTCGACACGTTCTACAAGGCCGTCATCGTCGGCGCGCTCGTCGACTTCGACGGCGAGTGCTGGCTCAGCGGCACGCCCTCGAAGGATTGTGCCGGGCTGTTCTACGACGTGACGCGCGACGACGCGCAGGCCGCGCCGGGATGGGAGGTGCACGAGTTCCGCGTCATCGACAATCCCTACTTCGGCGCGACGCCCGAAGCGCGGTGGGAGGCGACCGCCGGGCGCGCGATCCGCGAGAACCAGTGGGCCGAGGACGACCCGGACCTGTTGCGCGAGTGGTACGCGCGCTGGGTCCTCGCCGACGCGCGCTACGTCTACGCCGCGCACGCGGTGCCCGAGCACCAGCTCGTGTTCGCGCCGGCGCGGCTCGCGGCCGACGGGCTGCCCGACATCGCGGCGGCGCTCGCGGACCTGCCGAGCTGGGGCGCGCGGGAGTACTTCCTCGCGATGGGCGCCGACCTCGGCACCCGCGACGACTTCGGCGTCGTGATCTGGGCGTGGTCGTTCGCCGACCCGGTGCTCTACGAGGTGATCAGCTGGAAGCGCCCCGGGCTCGACTACGACGAGATGGCGGGGCACCTGATCGCGCTCCGCGAGGCCGTGCCGATCGGCATCGTCGTGGCCGACGCCGGCGGTGGCGGCAAGGGCGCGGTGCAGGGCTGGTCCAAGCGCTGGGTCGACCGCTACGCCATCCCGATCGTCGAGGCCAACAAGGCGCCCGGGTACAAGCCGGTGGCGATCAAGCAGCTCAACACGGACATCAGGCGCGGGCATCTGCGCGTGCGCAGCGGCGGCGTGCTGCTCACCGAGTGGCGCGCGCACCGCTGGGCGAAGCTGCGCTCCGCGTCGGGGATCGAGGTCGAGGACCCGAAGACCCCGAACCACGCCAGCGACGCCGCGCTCTATGCCCACATGGAGAGCTACCACCACCGCCACCGCCCGACGGAGCCCGAGCCCACGCCGGGGATGCCGGAATGGCTGGTTGCGGTCGAGGCCGACCTAGAGCACGATGCGCTGAGGCCCGATGACGACCAGTGGTAGCCCGATCGACGATGTCAAGGCGCTCATCCTGTGGGCCCGCAAGGAGCGCGTGGTCCTCGGTCGCGTGACAATCGGAGACGTGACGGTCGAGATCGCCGACATGATCCCGGCGGCCGGCAACGTCGACATCGCGCGCCCGCCCGACGTCGGCAACCTCTACCGGACGTTCGGCGGCGATGCGGTCGTCGAGGCGATGGCCGCGGCGTCGCCGGAGATCGGCGTCGTCGAGGACGATGACGAGGTCGCGATCACCGACCCGCCGAGGAGACGCCGATGAAGGGATCGAAGAAGCGCAAGCAGGTCATGCGGCGCCGCTCCGCCGAGGAGCGCGGCGACCGCGACGAGCACGAGACGATGCCCGCGCGCGGTCAGCGCTGGTGGTGCTGCGAGGGCGAGACGTGCGCGGCCGCGCTGTGGGCGTGGTTCGGCTCGCTGCGCGCGACGTGGAGCAACGGCGCGCTGATCGACCTCGTGCACAAGGCCATCTACGAGGCGCGCCCGCTCGGCGCGACCAGCGACACGCTCGCCGCCGACCAGCTCATCCGCTCGGCCTCGGCACCGGCGTCGATCAACATCACCAAGAGCATGGTCGACACCGCGACGTCGAAGATCGCCAAGCGCCGGCCCTACCCGGCGATCAGCGCCGACGACGCGGGCTGGAGCGAGAAGCTGTTTGCGAAGCGCGCGACCCGCGTGCTCCGGCGCAAGCTGTCGCTGCCGCGCGTCGAGCGGCTCAAGCCGAAGATCGTGCGCGACGGCCTGTTGTGGGGAACGGGCGTCGTGAAGGTCATCCGCCGCGGCGGGGACGTCGACCTCGAGCGCGTGCCCCGGCGCGAGCTCGTGGTCGACCCGCGCGAGGCACGCTACGGCGAGCCGCGGACGATGGCGCACGTCCGCCCGGTCCCGCGCGAGGTGCTCTGCGACATGTTCCCGGACAGCCACGAGGCGATCATGGCCGCGCCGGTCTACGATCGCAGCGACCTGGCCTCGCGCTACGCCTACGACGGGTCGGGCTACGCCGATCACGTCGAGGTGATCGAGGCGTGGCACCTGCCGAGCGGCCCCGAGGCCGAGGACGGGCGCCGCGTCATCGCGATCCGCGGGACCGTGCTGGACACGTGCGAGTGGGAGCGCCCGCGCTTCCCGTTCGCGCTGTTCCACTGGTCGGAACCGGTGGACGGCATGTGGGGCCAGGGCCTCGTCGAGACGATGAGCGGGATCCAGGCCAAGACCAACGACATGGTGCGCGACACGCAGACGGCCATCTACTACGGCTCGATGCTGAAGGTGTTCGCGCAGCGATCGTCGAACGTCAACAAGCATCACATGCGCGCCCGACACCCGGTCGTGATCGAGCACGACGGCGCGGCGCCGCAGTACGTGGCGCCGAACCCGGTGTCGCCGGTCGTGATCCAGTTCATCGACTGGCTCATCGACAAGGCGTCGCAGATGGCGGGCATCTCGCAGCTCTCGCAGAGCGCGAAGAACCCGCTGGGATCGAACGCCAGCGGCAAGGCCATCGACACGATGTACGACATCGAGAGCGACCGCCACTCCATGGTGGAGCTCGCGCTCGCGATGTTCATGTGCGACGTCGGCACGCTCATGATCGACGAGGCGCGCGCGCTCGCCGACGACGTGCGCGAGGGTGAGTCCGACGTGAAGCTGGCCGCGTGGATCGAGGAGATCGACTGGAGCAAGGTCGACCTCGACGGCGGGGACTACCACCTGGGCGTCGAGCCCGTGAACTTCATGCCCGATAGCCGCGGCGGCAAGCTGTCGTTCGTCGCCGAGCTGTCGAAGGCCGGGCTCATCCCCGATCCGACGATGACGGCCGCGCTGTTCGACGAGCCGGACATCACCCGGGCGAACCGCAGCAACCTCGGGCCGTACCGGAACCTCGAGCGGATCATGGAAGGGCTCGCCGACGAGAGTGTGCCGATGCTCGATCTCGTGCCCGACGACTACATGAACGTCCCGCTCGGCATCCTCATGGCCAAGGGCGAGCTCAACGACGCCGCTTCGACGGGCGCGCCGGAATCGGTGCTCGACCGGTACCGGCAGTGGATCGATCAGGCGAAGGCGCTGCCCGGCTCGGGCGCGCCGGACCCGAACGCGTCGCCGTCCCTGCAAGGGATGCCGGCGTCTCCGAACATGCCCGCGCCGTCGACGGCCGCGAGCCTGCAACCGGGGCTCGGCGCAGGTGGGCCGCCGATGCCGCCTCCAGGGATGCCCGCACCAGGGATGATCAATGGCTGACGATGACGATGACGGAGTAGCGATCGGCGGCGACGCCGACGCAGGTGGAAGCGAGAGCGAGCCGGTCGGGTCCCCCGGCGGCGAGTTCGTGGTCAGCGGCAAGGCCGCGCTCGGTCGGCAGATCGACGAGAAGACGCGGGCGGCGTTCAAGGCGATCGTGGAGAAGAACCGCGGCCGCGTCGACGCCGAGGACGACGACGGCATGGACGTCGCGATCACCGACGAGCCCGCCGCCGCGCCGGTCGACCCAGCGAAGGCCGCGCCCGGCGCGCCGCCTGCGACTCCTCCGGCGGTCGCCGCGCTCGTGCCCGAGGTGGTCAAGCAGCACGAGGCCGCGAACCAGCGGCAGGCGCAGCTCGACGCCCGCGAGAAGGCCATCGCCGCGCGCGAGGCCGAGCTCGAGCCGCTCCGCTCGGTGCGCGATGCCTACCTCGACGACCGCGTCGGCGCGATCACGAGCCTGCTCAAGGAGTGGGGCGTGGCGAATGAGGCCGACCTCAAGGCCGAGCTCGCCGACCTCATCACCGACCTGAGCGCGACCGGGCTGGGGATCCAGGTGGACCCGCAGATCCGCGCGCGCATGGACTCGCGCCGAGCGCTCAAGAAGATCGACGCCTACAAGGCGCAGGCGTCGGTCAAGGAAAAACAGCTTGCTCGCGAGCGAGAGGAGCTTGCATACTCGCAGTGGCAAGCGGAATCCACCGCCCAACTCCAGCAGGAGATCAGCAAGCCAGAGGCGCAATCCGCGTTCCCCTACCTCGCCGTCGAGGACAACGCCGGGCGTGTCGTGCTCGACATCATCATCGAGGCGCACAAGCGGGACGGGTCCACGATGAAGTGGCAGGACGCGGCGAAGCTGGCCAACGACTACCTCAAACAGAACGCCGACGCCTACCTCGCCAAGCGTCGGCACCTGATCGCTCCGGCCTCCACGCCGGGCGCGACGCCGGGACGACCGTCAGTGCAGCCCCAGGGAGGCCCCCAGGTTCGCAGGTCAACGCCGCAGCTGACAAACGCCACCGCCGCCGCGCCGCAAGGAACCCCACCGCAGCCCAAGCCGGGCGAAGCGGGGTTCCGCATGGACGCCCACCGACGCGCCACGATCGACCGCTTCAAGCAGATCTTCGCGACGCGCACCGACGACGAGTAGTCACGTCGGCAACGGGGAGTGAGCAGGCCACCACCGGCGAAGAAACGACCTGCGAACCATGGCCTCCGGTCTCGACCTCACCACGTTCGATCCCATGCTCAAGCAGCACTACGCCCCCGGCGTCGTGCTCAACCTCGCGGTCCAGCGCAACAAGGCGCTGGGCATGATGAACAAGTCCAACAAGAAGCCGGGCGGCGGCCGCAGCTGGACGCAGCCCGTCCAGTTCGGGCTCCCGGGCGGCGGCTCGAGCGACTTCGCCACGGCGATGGCCGCGACGAACAACCAGTCGCAGTACGGCGCCTTCACGGTCACGCGCACCAAGCACTACCGCCTGGCGCGCGTCGACAACGAGACGATCGAGGCCACCGCCGACGGCGACATGGACTCGTTCGAGAAGGCGTTCGACGAGTTCGACAACGCCATCCAGGCCGAAGCCAATTACATGAACTTCCGCCTGTTCCGCTCGCGCGGCGGGTCGATCGGCCGCATGACCAACGCCTCGTTCGCGACGGCGGTCATCACGCTCGACGATCCGAGCGCGGTGTGGGGCGTGCGCAAGGGCGACGTCCTCGTCCTGTCGTCGAGCGACGGCACCAGCGGTTCGCTCCGCGCCGGGTCGCTGACGATCCTGAGCGTGCAGCGAGCCGCGGGCACGATCACCTGCACCGGCAACATCTCGGCGGGCGTCGCCGGCGCTACGCAGAACGACTACCTGTTCATGGCGGGCGACTTCGGCGCCGCGGCCGCGGGCTTCATCGACTGGATCCCCGATGCGGCGCCGGCGTCGACGCTGTACGGGCTCGACCGCACCCCCGAGCCCGAGCTCCTGGGCGGCTGCCGCGTGGACGGCACCGACGGGCGCCCGACGCACGAGACGCTGATCGACATGGTCGCGCAGCTCGACGCGCTCGGCGCCGGTGATGAGCTGATCGCCTTCATGAACCCGCTCGCCACCGCCTCGCTGACGAAGCAGCTGGAGGGCAAGTGGGTGATCATGCAGGCCGCCGGCACCAACGGCTCGAAGGTCGCCGACATCGGGTACAAGGGCTGGCAGGTCACCCTCGAGGGCCATCAGGTCACCATCCTCACCGAGCGCGTGTGTCAGCGCGCCCGCGTCTGGATGCTCTCGCCGGACACCTGGACCGTCTTCAGCGCCGGCGCCGCGCCCAACTTCCTCCAGAAGCGCGCGGGCAGCATCATCAAGGTGTCGGAGTTCGCCGACGCCTATGATGCGCGCGTCGGCGAGTACTGGAACATGGCGTGCAAGGCGCCGGGCTACAACTGCAACGGCCAGCTCCCCACCTGAGCTGAAAGGACCAACACGCCATGGCTTCCTTCCTCGACAAGTACGGACTCACGCAGCAGTCCGCTTCCGGCACCGCGACGCTCCTGCCCGACGCGGTCGCCAACCTGTACCCCTTCAACTCCGGCATCTCGACGAGCGCGGCGGGCGCGCTCGACCCGGACATCGCCCTGCACGAGCTGAGCGTGAGCGGCACGATGGCGCTCACCCTCGCGGCGAGCACCAACAAGGCCGGGTTCCGCAAGACCATCCGGTGCATCGCCGCGGCCTCGTCGCCGGCGGCGACGCTCACGATCGCCAACCCGGACACCACGGCCGGCTTCGTGTGCGCCAGCACGTTCTACTTCGACACGGTCGGCCAGGAGATCACCCTGGAGTTCACCGCGGGCGGCCTGTGGCGCTGCGTCAACGTCGTGCGCCAGGGCGGCACCGCCGACAACGTCGTCGTCGGCACCACGGTCCTCACCGGCAAGAACCTGTGGCGCGGCTACTACCTGTCGGTCACCGGCACGGTGTCGTCGACGACCACGAAGGCGATCCCGGACGGCAGCGCGCGCGGCGAGCGGATCCAGGTCGGCTGCTCGACCGCGGCGTCGATCCCGAGCGGGACGATCGCGCTCACCGGCATCACCACGCTCGGCGCCGCGGGCACCAAGACCCTCGGCACCTTCAACGCGACGACCGTCTGGTCGGCGCTCGAGTGGACCGGCACCGCCTGGCAGGCGGTCGGCGGCGTCACCGCGGTCATCTCGTGACCGATGGGCTGACGTCCCTCGTCCTCGCGCCGGACCTCGGTCCGATCGCGGCGGCGTGGGCGTCGGCCCTGTGCGGCGTCCACGTCGCGCACCCCGACCCGTCGAGCCGCGTCGTGCTGGCGCTCGACGGCGACCCCGCCCGTCTTCAGGTGACCGTGCTCGATGCCCGCGACACGCTGGACCCGGACCACATCATGCCTCGGTTCGAGATCTCGACCGTCGCGCTGACGTGGTTCCCGGGCCCGGTGGCCGCGCGAGCATGGATCGCGTGCGCCTGGGCCGGGTACATGCAGCACGAAGCGTTGGAGCGCGTGACCATCCTGGGCGCGCGCCCCATCGACCCGCACGAGCCCCCGCACAACTACGATCGCGGCCTGCGCCACGGCTTTCCGCCGGTGCTCACGCCCGACACGCTCCGGCGCACGCTGCTCCTGTCCATGGACGAGGCCAGCGCTGACGCCCTGATGAGGTGACCCATGGACAACGGCAAGTTCCCCAAGCAGAGCTACCCCGGGCGCATGGTCGACTTCGTCGTCGCCGTGCTCGGCGGCGGCGTCGGCGCCGCGCCCACGATCCCGACCAACGGCACGTTCACCGCGGCCAACTCGACGTTTCCGACGGCGATCAACAGCGTCTCGCGCACCACCGCCGACGCCCCGACCTGGGTGTCGACCGGTCTCTACACCGTCACCTACAAGCACGCGCTGGTGAACGCGTGGGTGACCGGCGCGGCCGTGCTGTCGGCGGGCGCGAGCCCGACCGCGGCGCTGCAGGTGATCCCGACCAAGATCGTGCCGGCGACGCGCACGATCACCGTCAAGGTCTACGGCCCGACGGGCACGCTGACCGACCTCGGCACGTCCGACATGCTCATCGTCGACGTCAGCGCGGTCGACGGGAACCTGAGCTGACCCATGGCCCGCTCCTTCACCCTCGCGCAGCTCCGCACGAAGGTGCAGCAGCGGGGCAGCTTCGAGAACAGCGCGGACATCACCGCGACGATCTTGCTCGACTTCATCAACGAGGCGATCGCCGAGCTCTGGGACCTGATGATCCAGCGCTGGCAGGACTACTACGTCACCCGGGCGAACCTGTCGGTGACCGCGAACCTCGACGGCATCACGCTGCCGACCGACATGTATAAGCTGCGCAAGCTCGAGATCGTCGACTCGAGCTCGCCGAGCGGCTACCGGCGCCTGCGCCCGCACGACCTCGACGCCGCGCACGCGTTCTCGCCGCTCAGCGGTGACAAGAACTACCGGTACCGCCTCGAGAACGCGAAGCTGTACCTCGCGCCGATCCCGACGCAGGCCGAGACGCTGCGCCTGTTCTATATCCCCTGCGCCGGCCAGCTCGCGGTCGACTCCGACACGTTCGACGGCGTCAACGGCTACGAGGCGCTCGTGATCGCGCTGACGCTCAAGCGCTGCTACGACCGCCAGGACATGCCGACGGGAAGCATCGACGCGGAGATCGCGCGCCTGACGCAGCGGATCCGCGTCGCCGCCGACTCGCGCGACGCCGACGAGCCGTTCTCGCTGGCCGCGCGCGGGCCGCAGAACGAGGCGTGGGACGAGAGCGAGTGGATCTGATGACGATCCGCGCACCCCAGCGCCCGCGCCTGGTCCGGCAGATCGCCGCGGCGCAGACCGACCCCGACCGGGCCACCTCGAGCGCGGTCGACCAGGTCTCGGCCGAGCTCGCGCGCATCGGCGGGCTGGCCGTCCTCGACCGCCAGACGTTCACGGCCGATCTGGTGGTCGGCCTGAACAAGATCAACCACAGCCTCCGCCGGGCCCCGCGCGGCTACACGTTGACCGCGACCGTCGCGGATGCGACCTTCGCCCATGCGCTGACGACCAGCGGCAACAGCCAGCCCGCGCGGCAGATCTGGATCACCGTCGTCGGTGTCGCCCAGCCCCGCGCCGTGATCGAGGTGTTCTGATGCCGACCACGCCGAACATGTCCCTGGTGCTGCCGACGGATCACGGCTCCGACAGCGTGTGGGGCTCGCTGCTCGCCACCGTCTTCGGCCTGCTCGACAGCCACAACCACGTGTCCGGCGCAGGCGTGCCGGTGCCGAGCGCGGGCCTGCGCATCAACGCGGACGTCTCGTGGTCCTACCTCGGCACGTACTACGCGATCAAGGACGCGAAGGCGATCGACTTCCAGCCCACCACCGCCGCGAGCGTGAGCGCGCTCTCCTCGGCGCTGTGGGTCTCGTCGGTGGACTCCGAACTCCACTTCCTCGACGCCAGCGCGCGCGACGTCAAGCTCACCAACGGCGGATCGATCAACGTCTCCCTCGTCGGCGGCATCGGCGGGGACTACTCGAGCGTGTCGGCGCTGCTCTCGTTCGACGACGCGACGGATAGCTACTGGCTCCAGCAGCAGGGCTCGCCGCGGCCGTGGGCGCGCGCGCGGGTCGGTGACGTCGACATCTACGAGACCGCGGCGTCGATCGTCAACCGCGTGCGCCTGTCGAGCCCCGCGGC
>ERZ869925.1477-NODE-1477-length-10498-cov-4.905295_pt1 | contig 10498 bp, 15 predicted proteins | sample MGYA00579311_ERZ869925 | MGnify/ENA primary metagenome ERZ869925 (study PRJEB32216, sample SAMN09231817) | wastewater metagenome | place: USA: Maryland | collected 2016-07-30 | study: EMG produced TPA metagenomics assembly of the PRJNA472060 data set (Reclaimed...
TTGCATTTGAACCTACAGAAGCATCAAAAAAATTAACCAGTTCATGTCCATTATTGGGAAAGGAGGTGGTCAATGCTTAATGTATCTATTGATAATAGAAGTGAGATCATATTCCACTTTAATAAGAAACATTTACAAGACCCTACGGTGCCTATGTGGGTAATTAAAACCAAAGGTGAAACATATTACGTTAATCATATTGATGTAGATGCTGGAATCGGGTTTTCAACCAAAGAAACACCAGATAACCCACATACAAAAGGGTCTTTAAAATTTAAAGGTAAGTTATTAATAACAACACAAGAAAATGGAGAAATAATGGGAAGGATATATCCTTAAGGATTAAGGTCGGGTAAACAACGGGGAGTTACAGTTCCGCAAGAGCTGGTATGGTGGTTCGAATCCATCTCCGACCTCAAATATTGTCTATTAGCTCAGTTGGCAGAGCAGCGATCTCTAAAATCGCCAGTCGTGGGTTCGAGTCCCACATAGGCAGCAAACTAAAAACAAAAAATATGAAATAGATAAACAGAGCACCACCTTAAGATTTGGACTTGGACACATACATGGACACTTGCATGGACATTTTGTCCATGTTATAAACTAATAACAAATCTTAATATAAAACAAAATGGAAACAAAAACAAACAACTGGGTGTTCATAGAAGCAACACCTGAAAATATAGATAAAGCGATAACCAACATAGTTGAATTCGCCAGAGAAAAAGGATACCAAATAAAAGGTGAATTTAATAGAGGAACATTTAGAACTCTAATAGAATCTTTTGTCGGTATCAAATTCAAGAGTAGTGGTCAAGAAAAAAAATTAAGACACTACCTTACCCGTTTGAATAAGAAGATCACATTAAGACAATCTAATATGTTTTTACACTTTTTATACAAGGGTGTTTACGAATTAGATAAAGCACCTCATGTTGATTATTCTGATAAAGAACTAAAAATTAAAGAGGCACGTAAACTTTGGAAAGAAACCCAAAAGAAAGCTGATGAATTATTAAAGATTTATAAGGCAGAAAAGGGTAATTTCTACAAAGGGTAAAAAAGAAGGGTCGAAAGACCCTTTTTTTATGGTGAGAAATTAGGTTTTGTCAAAAATTGTTAGTACCTTTGTGTTTCAATCAATACATAAAAACATGGGAGAGTTAAAACATTTTGATGTTAAAGGCAATTTAGGGATTATAGCGAATCCAAATAATCGTGAAGTATATAATAAATATCTTCACGAAATATCTAAAGTTAAACCGTTAACAAGAGAAGAAGAAGTAGAAGTTTTTAAACAAATAAACTCTAACAACAAAAAATTATTAAAAGAAAAATTATCTAAACTCCCACCCCAATCAAAAGAAAACAAAATAAAATTATTTGAGGAGATACAATTAAATAACAATCAAGTTTTAAAAAATAAAATTGCTAAACATAATTTAGCGTTTGTTATCTCAGTTGCTAAAAAATATAGTGCGTTTATAAAAAAATCTATGTTAACTTTGGAGGATTTGGTATCTGAAGGTAATATGGGTTTATATATTGCTATTGATAAGTTTGATTACACAACTGGGTATAAATTTATTAGTTATGCAATTTGGCATATAAGAGCACAAATTCTAAAGTGTATTGGTGATAACATTAAATCTGTAAGAGTACCTGTAAATGTACAACAGATATTACGAAAATTGTTATTAGAAGAAGGTAAACTTGAACAAAAATTAGGTGGTGCGGTTAATACAGATGATTTATTTGAAGAAGCTAAACGTTTGGGAATAATGTCAGAAAATGATGATATAAATAAACTAATTCATATAATAGGTAATGTATCATCAGATAAAAGTCTAAGCGATTTATTGAATCATGAAGGAGTAACTGAATTCTCAGAAACTATTGAAAGTGAGGATGCAAGTCCTTCTGATTTGATTGAACAGAAAGAATTACATAATGTAATCAATCAAATCATAAAAGCGGATAAACAAATTAAACAAAGAGACAAAGAATATCTGGCGTTATATTATGGTCTTTATGATAATATAAAAAAAATAACGGATGAAGAAGCAGAATCTAAGAAAAAAGAACTTACAGAAATGGAAGATAAAATATTAAAATTGGAGGGTGAAAAAATAGTTGATATGGATGCGGATGTTCTTAAAAAAATAAATGATGAAATAGCAGATTTGAAAGAAGCGATAAAACCATTAAAAATAAAACTTATTATATATAATAATGAAACATTAACATACGAAGAAATTGGTAGTTTGTTTAATAGGACTGGGCAAAATGTTAATGATAGAATAAGAAAATCTGAAAGAAGGATAAGAAACAGATTTAGAACAAAAATGGATTTTTTTGTAAATAACTATTAAAATATTTGGTAGTCTCATTTATTTTTTATACCTTTGTAGTCTAAAAAATAAAAAATGAGACATATATTACTTGCTTTAATTTTAATAGGGACTTCAACGAAAGTCATTTCACAGGATACTTCTAAGACAGTATCATTAGGTGATGTAGTTATTACTGGTGTTAGAGCAGACAGTAAAACACCCATATCACAAAAAACAATTTTCAAATCCTCAATAGATTCAACTTATCAAGGAGAGGAACTTCCTATTCAAATGGATAAAACCCCATCAGTAACATCACAAAGTGATGGTGGACACCCAAATGGTTATACTACATTCAGACTAAGGGGTATAGATCAAACTCGTATTAATATGACTCTTAATGGTGTTCCTTTAAACGAACCAGAAGATCAAGGGGTTTACACGTCCAATTATCCTGGTTTTACGAATAACATTAAATCAATGCAAATACAACGTGGTGTGGGTACATCAAGTAATGGTGTAGCGTCTTATGCTGGTTCTATTAATTTTGAAAGTCAAAACGGTACTCAAAAGAAAACAGAAATCGATTTGGGTGGTGGGTCATGGAATACTCAAAGAATTAATGTAAGTAATAGTACTGGTTTATCAAAGAAAGGTTTTGCTTTGTTTACTGATTTATCAGCATACAGAACCGATGGGTACAAGTATCATTCAGGTGGTAGTGGATATTCATTTTTTGCGAGTGGTGGGTATTATGGTCAAAAAGATATCATAAAATTAACTGGGTTTATTGGCAATGCTAAGAATAAAATGGCATGGTTGGCAGTATCAGATTCAACAATAAAATCTGATCGTAGAACTAATGCTAATACTAATGGTGATAACGATAATTTCACTCAATCGTTAGTTCAATTGCAACATATGAGAGTTATTAATAGGAACTCTAAAATAACTAATACTGTTTTCTATAATCGTTTAGATGGAGTATGGGATTTGAGTCTTGAATCATTAGGTGCTGGTACAGATAAAATTAAATATCAATTAGGTTCTAATTTTGGTGGTGCTATCTCTAACTATAACTACACTAAAGATAATTTGAGAATTGATATCGGTGTAAGTGGAAACCAATATGCAAGAACACATAGTGGTTCTATATATCCAGATACAAAAGAACTTCTTTATAAGAACACTGGAACCAAAAATGAAATTGCTGGGTTCTATAAAATGGGTTATGATATTGGTAAACTTACATTATTCGTTGATGCACAAGAAAGAGTTGATGATTTTACATATAAAGGCGATACGACAATGCCAAAACAGATATGGACATTCTTCAACCCAAAAGCAGGTTTAGTTTACAGTAAATCATCAACTATAAACTATTACTTCTCGGTGGGTCAATCACACAGGGAACCAACAAGAACAAATATGTTTGGTGGTAATGATAACTTGGTTGGTTTTGTTAGTATTAAACCAGAAGAAGTAGTTGATTACGAATTAGGGTCTAATATAGAAAAAGGTAGACTTCAATTACAATCAAACCTATACTATATGAATTTTAAGAACGAAATAACCTTATTAGGTGCGTTAGGTTCAAATGGTTTACCTTTGATGACCAATGTATCTAAAAGTTTCAGAAGTGGTCTGGAAATAGATGCAAATTACCGTATAACTAAGGTGATTAGTATAGTAAATAATCTTAATTATTCATATAATAGAATAATTGATAACGGTACTACTTTTCAACCATTGTATACACCAGTCTTTGTGTACAACAATGCTATAAAGTTTACTAAAAATAATTATTCATTCAGTGTTACAACAAAAATAAATAGCAAATCATATATTAATTTTGATAATACACTTACAACACCAGCATTTGCAATATATGGGTTGAATTTTGGTTATGAAAACAAGAAATATGCCGTATTGATTACTGGGAATAACTTAACAAGTGTTAATTACTATACAAGCGGATATGCAATAGGTAATACCGCTTATTATTTTGCTAATGCACCTATGTCATTATATGCAACATTTAAAATAAAACTTTAATGGTAACACTACAAATTATAGCGATCATTTCAACAATATTATGTGTGGTATTGACATCAAGACAAAGTGTAATATGTTGGCCAATGGGTATTGTTAGTGTTATATCTCTGATAGGTATCTATGTACTACAAGGATTGTATGCACAAATAATTTTACAAAGTGTGTTTTTCATACAATGCGTTATAGGATGGTATAATTGGGATAAGAAAGATGATCTTAAAGTAAGTAAATTAGAGTTCGGTGGATTTTTAAATAACTTATTTTTAGTATTGCTGATAGCAATTCTTTTGGCAGATTATAATGTGTCACTTAATTCATCAGGATGGTCAACATATATCGATTATATTGCAGCATGTTTAGCATTATTGGGTAATTGGTATTTAACTAAAAAAATTATACAAGCTTGGTTATTGTTCATGTCTTATAATGTATTGTTAATTCTAATACTGATGATAAAAGGGATTTATCCAATAGCAATTATGAATGCAGTGTTATTTTTTATTTCACTTAATGGTTATAGAACATGGAAAAAAGATTTAAAAACGGTTTAGTATTAGGTAAGTTCATGCCTCCTCATGCTGGGCATCTACATTTGATTAATACTGCTGCTGAACACTGCGAGAAAGTATATGTGATGATATGTTCATTAAAAAGTGAACCTATTAATGGTCATATGAGGTTCTTTTGGTTAAAGGAGATATTTCTTGGGAATGAAAACATAGAAATTATACATTGCACCGATGAAAACCCTCAACACCCAGAAGAATGCAGATCAAATAATGAATTCTATCTTGATTATTGGTGCCCAAGTGTGTATAATCGAATAGAAGAACTTGATGTGGTGTTTACATCTGAAGAATATGGCGAAGCATTCGCTACATATTTGGCAATAGAGCATTTTCTTGTAGATAAAGAAAGGAATACATATCCAGTTTCTGGAACCGCTATAAGAAATAATCCATTTGCTAATTGGAAATTCATACCTGATGTAATAAAAGATTATTTCACAAAACGAATTGTAATAATGGGACCAGAATCAACTGGTAAAACTGTTTTAACTAAGAATTTAGCAAAACATTTTGATGTTGATTTTGTTGAGGAATATGGTAGAACATATTACGAGGAGAATATTACACCAGATCGTAAAATGGAGAGAGAAGATTTTTATAGGATAGCGTTAAAACATAATGATCTATTGTTGGATAAACATGTAAGCACAACTAATAAGTGTTTGATTGTTGACACTGAAGCAATGACTACCAAAATATTTGGTGAAATGTATGTTGATGGTTACGATGATAATAGATTGGATGAAATAATAAAGCATCAATGGTTTGATTTGTATCTTTTGATGGATATTGATGTTCCATGGGTTGATGATGGAACCAGAGATTTCCCTAAACATAGAGAATCGCACCTTAATAGATTAAAAGAAGAATTAGAAAAAAATAATAAACCATATATTGTTATAAATGGAAATTATGACGAAAGATTTGAAAAAGCTAAGAACGCTATCCAGAGAATCATCAGTTAAAGCTGTTGTCACGGCAACTAAATCCCAATTAATGGAAATAGGTTGCTATAGAGATTTAATGGAGTTAGAAGTTGATGTAATAGATATTGATAGATGGAGTGGTTATTATGCTCCATGTTCTACAGTTATCATCGAGACTGAATTTGATAAAATTTTCACCATGGATGAAGAATATATTATACCAACACGGTGGTTGAATTTTAGTCAAAAATGAAACTGATATATAGAAGGAGAATAATCTGGTTTATTAGAGGTGTGATAAATGCTTATTATTGGGTAGAATTTCAACATTATTGGTATATGAGAGAGTTTAAATAATATCAATTATCAGGAATTTTAGATATTTACGTACATAACGTAATTTTAACCTAAAATTAACATGATTTTGAACTCACCGATTGAAGAACTTCAGAAGAATTTAAAGATTTTTAAAATAGTTGTAGACGAAAGAAATAGGCAAAGTGCTGGTGGTAAAGTATTTACGAAAGAAGAAAATGAGGCGTTTTCTGTCCTACATGGAGAATATTTACAATATGAAAAAGCAATAGAGTTATTAAGACTCGCTGGGATTAATTAAATGAAAGAATTTATAAAAAATAAAATAAGAGAAGGATTGATTACTGAAGAACGTATCAAATTTGATCTACCAATACCTGATGATATCAGAGCAATAAAGGATGTCTTTAAAGCAAATGGTTTCAAATTATATGTTGTTGGTGGTGCAGTTAGAGATGCGTTGTTAGGTAAGACACCTAAAGATTACGATCTAGCAACTGATGCGCTTCCAGACAAGGTAGAAGAGATGATGAAAGGTGCTGGGTTAAGAACCCTCCCAACAGGTAAATCATTTGGTGTTATTAACGTATTCACCGACAAAGGAGAATATGAAATAGCAACGTTCAGAGAAGATTTAAGTGGTGGTAGAAGACCAGATGCAGTAAGTTTCACAAACATTGAAGGTGATGTTAAAAGACGTGATTTAACAATCAATGCTTTATTCTATGATATAGATACATTTGAAATAGTTGACTTAGTTGGTGGAGTTAGTGATCTTAATAATGGTATAGTTAGAACTGTTGGTAGTGCTGAAGAAAGATTCGGTGAAGATAGACTACGTATTCTTAGAGCAATAAGATTTGCTGGAAGATTCGGGTCCAATTTAGACCCAGCTGTTGATGCATCATTACAAAAAGATGCAAGTTTGGAAGGAATATCTGGTGAACGTATAAGAGATGAGTTTATTAAAGGTATCGCTTCTGCTAAATCCGTTAAGAAGTTCCTTGGGATGATCGATAAATACAATTTATTTAATTGGATATTTAAAGGGTTGAATGTAGACAAAAACTACATAGAAGATAAAGACCCTATTGTAGTTATCGCAGCAATGTTAAAGAACAATAACGTTAGTGAGTTAGGTAAAAAACTAAATAACCTAAAATATACCGTTGAAGAAATAAAGGGTATATCTTTCTTGGTCGCTTTATTGAAACTATCAGTAGATACTGCTGTAACATTAAAAAGAGCTCAAAAGGTTGCTGGTATAACCCCTGAACAAATGAAAGATTTTGGTAAAAGGGAAGGTATACCTATGGATTTATTAAATGCATTTATTAAATTTAATCTATCAGTGAATGGTCAGGATGTTATGGATAAATTTAACATACCAGCAGGTCCAGAATTAGGTAAAACTATTCAAAGGATTGAAACTGACAATTTTAAGAAGTTACTACAAAATTGAGATATTTATAGTAAAAGAACTACTATGAGTGAAAAAGTTAAATTCTGGTTACTACAAATTTTCGCAACCAAAATAGGTTGGTTAGGTTTATCATTGGCATCAATGGTAATATTTGGTATATTGGGTAATTTTTATGATTGGGCACAAACCGCTACCCTTATTTCTTTGATTTATCCAGTTGTTTTCACGTTAATTATGATTGTTTATGCTTGGATTATAAATCCACTAAATGATCTTAAAGAAAGACGTAAAAACAAGAAATAACCTCAATTCTCAATTTGCGAATCGCAAATCGCAATATGCGATATTAATAAATCTTTCCTAAAAGTTGCATCATGTTGTTTTATTTAGTATGTTTGTTATCCAAATAAACACAACTATGAAAACAATCAAGGCAATTAAATTTTTCGATATTTTTATTGAATAAGTTGCACTGTATTGCTTTTTTTAGTATGTTTGCATTATAATAACAATAACTAAAAACAAAACAAAATGGGTAAAACAACAAAAAGAACAACTAAAACTTCTTCAGAAGCTAGTGTTGAGAATGGTATCAAAGTTATTAAAACTGCGATCAGAAAAAAATTGTCTTTGTCAGAAGCATCAAGACAACATAATTTCGGAAGAAACTATGTATCTGACATTAAGAGCAGAATCGCTGATTCAGTAAAGAACAAGAATGTATCAAGATCAACTTACAATACATTCAAATCACTTCTTAAGACTTATAACGCTTAAGAATTTCTAAAGCTCTTTCAAAGAGGGCAACTTATACAGCAATTTGCGGATGTATTCACCTGACGAGGAAAGAAATCGGTAAACGAGTGTAAGTCAGCTTTGATGACATTGGTAGCAAGTCGTAAAATTTACCAAACTTGACTAGTTTGGAGACTACCAATGTAAAAACCATTAGAAAAACAGTTATGGCAAAACCTTATTTTCACGCTAAGAGTTCCGCTAAAAAATACGGAGGTATTTGGGAAGATTATATGGATATCCATGAATTCATGGATAGTTCTAAAGCAGCATTCCCAGATAACAGACACAGATGCTTAACACATAATTCTTGGTTCATTGGAACCATCCTACCTAAAGTATTCGGAGAAACATTCAATAGAAAATCAGACGGTAAAATTGTAAACACCAGAGATATTGGTGAACAACATGTATTGGAAGATTTTAAAATGAGGTTCATTCCTTCAGCACAAGATTTCTTACAAGAATTAGAGTTTTTACCATGGATGCAAAATGGACTGGGTGAAGCACCTTCAAGTCATAAGAAAATACACGGTAATAAAAGCATTAAAACAAAAGAAGATAAACCATTATTGAATGAGGATAAACCACATTTGGTAATACCAAAAGAAAATGTGGTTGATGTACCTATAACTGCTGAGACACCAACAACTATTTTTGATTTACCAGAACATCATATAGTATTAGACGGCACAAGAAGAAATAATAGACCGTTTGATAATGGACATAAAGTATTTGATTAGTAACAATAAAAACAAACAATTATGCAAAAAGGTTATATAATATTAGAAGTAGGTTGGGAATATGACGACAGTTATTACTCAACAAATAATTACGGTAATACATATGAAGCACCAACAGAAATTTTCTTGAATAAAGAAGCTGCTGAAAAAGAATTACTTAAACAAGAATGTGAATCATATAGAGGAACTGCTCTTAGCGCATATTTTGGAGAGGATGGAATAGGTGAACATTTAACTTGTGAGTTTTCTGAATTAGCAGACTATTGTAAAAAGACTTTTAATATAACAATATCTGAAGATGATTTAGATTTTCTTGAAGTACCAAAAAAAGCAACTGATAAACAAATAGAAGGATTACTTAAACTAATCTCTTTAAGATTTAACGAATTACACGAAGTCGAAATAAAAAACTAAAACCATGTCAAAAGTAATAAATCCAAAAACAGAAGCATTATTCGCTCAAATCCAAAAAGGTAAAGAAGAAATTGATGCTATTAAAAAAGAATTAGCAAGTAAAGTTCAAAAAACTTTTCACGATCTATCAAAAGAACTATTCATCTTATATCCAGAATTAAAATCTTTTACTTGGACTCAATATACACCTTATTGGAATGACGGTGAAGAGTGTACATTTGAAGTTAATACTGATTATATGTCATTTAATGGGTATAATGAGGATTATGATAAAAAAGGTCCATCAGATTGGATTGATATTGAAAAGAACTCAAAAAGTAAAATGTGGAATAAGGATGGTGACTGGAGAGAAGTAAGAAACCCAAATTATAATCCTTATTATAAAGAGATCATAAATAGTGTAAAACAATTTTTGAAAAAATTCGAAGATGATGATTTTTTAAGTATTTTTGATGACCATGTTGAAGTAACAGTAACAGCAGATGGTGTTAAAACTAAAAAATACGAACACGATTAATATGAATAAGAAGGGTAAAATTGGTAAGTTTGATTGGGATTTTCCATATGTTAAAAATGTTCCTCCTATGACTCTTAGTAGTCAAATTAAAGGAATGACAGCTGAAGAAGTTAGAGAAGCAATGGGAAAAATGTTTGAAGATATTCAAAAGACTACTGGACGTGAAATAGTGGTTGTAGGGAACACTTTACCTACTAGGGTTTTCACCCCAACAGAAGATAAAAAGACAGGAGTTAAAAAAATAATTAATAAAATACTTGCTTTTTTCAAAAACATGTAGTACCTTTGTAAAAGAAATTAATAAAAAGACAGATTTTTTAGAAAAACAGTATATTTATAAAGACATGAAGAACATTAGCATACATATGATATCGATTAGTAATTGGAGACGTAATAGTCATCTGATCG
>ERZ869925.1478-NODE-1478-length-10495-cov-3.685536_pt1 | contig 10495 bp, 11 predicted proteins | sample MGYA00579311_ERZ869925 | MGnify/ENA primary metagenome ERZ869925 (study PRJEB32216, sample SAMN09231817) | wastewater metagenome | place: USA: Maryland | collected 2016-07-30 | study: EMG produced TPA metagenomics assembly of the PRJNA472060 data set (Reclaimed...
TCTGATTGGATTGGATGGGCCAGGAAGTGTGGTAACTGATGATGTAGTTGATACCCAATAGTTGAACCCAAGCCTTCTAGTTACAGTAAATCTGCCGCTTGCATCTACTCCAACACCAACTGGCTGAGTATCACCGATGTAATACCTCTGAGTCTTTGGGAAAACCTCACCAGTCAATTCATCCATTTCGTATTCAGTGATATTGACAACATTGGTTGTTGCCAGCTTCACTGTTAGAGTTGCATTGACACCATCATCATCAGATGTGGATGCATCGAGAACATATCCATTATTTCCAGCATTTGAATAGAATGACCCCCTGGCTGGGATAGCTGTATTTCTTGATACCTTTTGGTTAAATTGATAGCTAACTCCAAATATCTGATCTATACCCTGATCGTCTCTAAGCGTCCCAATAGCAGAAACCGGGGAACATGTCACCTCAACCTGAATCACTGATCCTTTTGCTGGTGATGTCTTGACATCGAGAATCGGGTAGCTTGTAGCCGAGTGTGTGAAGCTACTCCCTATGACGGGAAGCGTGTAGCTTTCAGCAGCACGAAACGAGAAGATGTGAACCTTGCCCCATTGCGGGTGCGTCCTTGGGGAATAGTTTACCCTGCTTGGTATTTTTTCATACCGCCTGATCCATGCTCCTGTATTCGGCCTCTTTGGATCTTGCTCATACTCCTGATCAATGATGCTTAGAGCCGTGTATCCAACAATGGGACATGCAGAAAGATCAGCGGCAGCGGTGTATGCTGAATGCTTGATGGGTATCCTCCATGTAACCATGGGGTAGGATACAGATTCAGATCCTCCGCTGTATGGATAGGTGATGCTGATTCCATATTCTGTTCCGTCTGCGGTAGATGAAGTAAGCCCATCCATCTCCGTTGCCGCCAGCATGTCATCGTAGATTCTGATGACCTTGACGTAGAGTGAGTCGAGTTCCTTAACTCCGATTCTCTGCATCTCCTGACCTACAAGGATTGCTTGTGGGTAGAATGGGTCAACGGAACTAAAGGCTAGTGACTGGTATCCATCGCGTGGAAGGACGTAGGTTCGGGTGTATCGTGGTGCGTCTGTCCTTCCGTAGGGATAACTAATCTCTAGGTTGTATTCATCCTGTTTGTCCCAGTCACAGGCATAGTAGAATTGCCTGACGTTTTCGGGGGACTCATCGCTGATGTAAACCAGCTTATGGTTCGGGTACTTGGCTTTATTTGGATGTGGAACTCCATACTTATCCGTCTTACCCAACGGAACCCTTGAATCACGGTTCTCTACGAACAGGACATCAATGGTGTTGGGGGTCGGAAGCGTGACTAAACCGATTCCGATAGGCGCTGGATTGTTGTTAGCCATTATCGGAAGGATCTAGTCTTTCTGAGTCCACCATTGAATTCGAACTGCACATTGATCTTGGAGCCACCACGATCCTCTTTCATCTCATCATTCAAGATTCCGTAGGCCATGGCCCAGTATTCATTAGCCTTCTTCAGGTCATTCTCATCTTCGTACTTCAAGGCGAGAACCGCCATCTTCAATGCTTGCAAGTTGCCAGGAATCACCAGATCCGTCTCTTGTTCAGCAGCAACGAACCGGCGCTTACAAAGAGTCTCGATGACCGTTGGATACTCGGTATCTTCGTCAATCTCCCCAACCTTGTATCTGCGAAACTGAGGTATCGTTACCGATGGTTCCCACTCAGCAATCTGCGTTGGAACCGTAGCGACCACCACCTGAGCAACAACTGGATACTTGGTTGCTGGCTTTACGATGTTAGTGACTTTGGAGAAGGTGTGTGATGAATTGATTGTCGTTGCCGACATCGTAACATTCACACCCTCAATGCCATTCGTGTCAGTGATCACATCACCATCAGCATCAAGACCATAGACTCGGATGTTCTTGGTTGCATCCACATCAACTGCATTCAACAGGAACCTAAGAGTCCCGGCATCAGTGATCTCTGTTTCCAGTGGCGTGTATCCACAATCAATGAGAAACCCAATACCTGAATCAGTGGATAGTTTACCGGGTCCAGTGCTTTGGTATTCGTAGTATTTTCCTTCGACTCGGACAGGGTGATCCTTGATTCTAGATGCTAGGACCGCTTGATAATGGCGTGGAAGGGTGATGTATCCTGTTGGAACAGATGCGAAGTCAACATTGCCAGTTGTGCCACTCCACTTACCAGATTCGATGAGCCGTTGACACGCATCATTAATCGCATCCTTCACGGATTCTGCGAATGCATCATCACCTGGAAGGATGGATTTGTAGAGCTTGTCCCTTGCTGCTGCTAGTGTCGTGGTGGCCATGGTTGATGAGTCTATTGGGTTGCCTGCTGGTGCATGGCGTCTCTGGACCAGAATGCCCCAGCGGAGAGCCATCCTTCTTTAGCAAAGCATTCCATAACCTCGATTGGCATATCTGCTGATACTGGCCATGCTTGTTTGTTCCGATTGGTGTCGGGACTATTATCTACAGCAGCACCGCGAGCGTGTAATGATGGAAGTGATCCGCCTCTCATGGGTCTATCGTTAAAGCATCCGGCATATTCCGCCAATGCTTTCTGGCCTGCCGGAAACTTTGATAGTTCCGTGAATACCCTATGTAGGGAAGCTGCCACTTTTTGATGACACCTGACTGTCTTCACTGTTCTTCCATCGTATTTCACACCAAGACCAACGACATCAAGATTAACCAACTTTGATTCATCCCCTGCATTTCCATAGAACGCAGTAAGACTCTTCTGGTCACTCTTTGGCCATGGATTTGGAGTAGGCATCAATGATCGGAGGTGCTTCTTGCAAGCCTCTATTGACTTCGGTCCCCAAAAACTGTCAGGCTCTACGCCTATGCGCTTCTGTAGCTCTATGATTTCAGCTTTATTCATGTGGCTATTTCACCTTATCAACTTCACTCTTAATGCCATTACGAAGGGTTGCTCCAAGGATGGCGGTGAGGGCAATTTGCAGCGTATCAGTCAGAGACAAGTCTCCGGTAAGATAGGAACCAAGTGCGGTGATGATGGCAACTGCTGCCACAACGTATGTCTTTTTTTCTTTGAGCATAATCTTGAGTTGTTTTAGGATTTGTGTGATGATGTAGATTGTTTTCAGGTTGATCTTATTCTTGTTTTCCACTCGTCGCCTCTCCATCATTCTTTGCAAGTTCATGGCGTGAGGAAATGTTTGATTGAGTCAACGACCGTGGAGAATGGAATCTTCCCGACCGCAACCAATGCAAGGATGAAAACGACAATACACTCCCGAGGATTATTCCTGAAAGCACCGCCCACAGCAGCAACAAACTTAGAATACCCATTATCCTTAATGCTGACTTGATTCTCGGGAAGGATGGATGGAAGGGGGATGGCGCACACAGCGAAGTATTCGAGATGGGACTCCAATCCTCGGATGGCAAAAACATGTAGCTCCACCCACACAACGGTCCCCTGTTTTGACAGGTACCTCTTGACCATCGAGTAACAAGTCTCTCTGGGGTCGTCGAGAAGTGACTTAACTTCTGCTCTGTCGGCTTCAACGTCCCCTGGGTGGGTGATGTCTGCGAAGTGTCTGCCGGCAAGCTCAAGTCGGGAGTATCCAAGCAACTCGCTCCAAGCTGGGTTTGTTTCGCGGAAAACTCCAGTCGTGGATACGATAGCCTGCGGGATCGGGGAGTGGTCCCACAGTGCCTCAAAGAGTCGGTTATCGGTTCTGAGTTTTGTTTCCACATTTTGGTGTTTCTAGTTTTGTCACCCACCCCAGAATCATCGCAACAGAGAAGCCTCCGATTGTAATGATGATGAAGTGAGTGATTGGGTTCATTAGAATCTGATGCTTACTTTGAAGCCTCCTTCATGTCTCCTGATTGCTGCATCTAGCGCATTCGATGATTCAAAGTCCACGGTATCTGCAACTGGATTAAAGGTGAATGAACACCCGATTCCAGATCCATACCCTACGACGGGTGAAAACTGAGCCGCTGATTCTGTGGCTTCGCTTTGCTTCTGCGCTAGCTCTGCAACTAGACGCTGTGCCTCTTCGCCACCAGTTGTTGGTAACTTGAGTGGCTTAGATTCGATGAATCCTTGTAGTAGTCCTTTGCTCATGGGTATGGGTTGTAGGGTATCTTAGTTACGCAGGCGGTGATGGTTGTAATGCCAATCAGAATCCAGAATGCACGCTTCATCCAACGGATGCGTTGAAGGCCGATTTCTGTTTCTAAGATGCGTTGTTCTCGTATGCTCATTGCTCGAACCCAAGGCTGGTTAAAAGTGAAACTGAGTGGGGTGATGGCGGGATGCGTGAAGCATTCTTTGTCACTGAGTTTTTGAGGAGTTCCCGTTGTGCTTCTGTGCATTCAAATTCTGTCTCTTGCTTGATGTATTCTTGTTGCTGTTCTTGAGTTGGGTTGATTGGCTGATCCTTTGTCAATGCTTCATGCAGGAATGCTGCACGAAGGATGTCTGGTGGTGTCGTGAATTGCTCTGGCACCGTAAGCAGTGCTGCTGCTATGGTCTTTGCTCCGTTGGTTATCTTGAGTTTGTGGGTCATGTTTGTTTGGTTTATTTGACTCACCAATCTAGTCGGCTTATGCAATTGATTTCAAGTTATTTCTTGAGCCCGTAAACTTGAACCGTTCCAGAGGCTATGTTTCCCGAACTAAACAAAAGCCGAACGCCGGCTGCATCTGTTGAGGTGTTGGCACAAAATCCACTGCCCGACAGTTTGTAGCTTTGGCTGTAAATATTGGTGTAGATCATCTCGTAGGTTGCCGATGATTTCAGAGGTTTTCACTTTTTGGGATGTTTGGGTTTGAACTAATTTGTGGAAATCTCAATACGTGATGATGAGAGCATACCCAGGCGCACCGTTGCCGCCTGCGCCAGAGTTGCCACTTGCATCCGTCCCAGCCGCTCCGCCGCCACCGCCAGCAGCAAACCCGCCACCATTGCCGCCATTGCCGCCAGCACCGCTACCACTGCCACCACCACCGCCGCCCGTTCCTGTACCGCGAGTGGAAATGCCATTTTGCCCGTTGTTTCCGCCAGCGATTCCGCCAAGTCCGCCTAGTGCTTGAGTCGTTGACGTAGCCGAACCATTAGATCCTCCTGAACCACCGTTTTGCGTAGTGTTCAATGTGTTGAGCCCAGCACCACCACCGCCGCCAGTAGGCATGAGCGTAGTGACAGCAGAAGGCGGGTTTCCTGCGCCGTTACTGCCTGCACCTCCTGGAGCATTTCCGCCTGTTGCTAAACCGATGTAGTGCATATTCGCACCAGCAGTCCCGGCAGTTCCCGTTGTGCTAGTTCCGCCTGCACCACCATTTCCACCTTTTGCCGTAACTCCACCGAACACGGTGTTGCCGCCTAAGCTACCGGGCAAGCCATCCGTTGAGTCGGTCGATTGAGCTGCTCCCCCTGCCGCAGCCGTTGCCACGACCACGCTTTCAGTGCCGCTCAAATCAGTCGTTAGAAGCCAGAATTCAACTACTGAACCAGCCGCTCCGCCGCCGCCGCCAAAACGATTGTTTCCAGCTAAACCCTTGCGTCCACTGCCACCGCCGCCGCCAGCGCCGACAAGACGAACGAACACCCTTTTGGGCGTGCTTGGCGATGGATTTGTCCAGTTGTCGTTGGCCGTGTAAAGCCTCGTGTCAGTGGTTGCGTCCACTGCCACCGCCGCCCATGTTCCATCACCCCTCCAAAAGGTTGATGACGATGCAGATGTCCCAGAGTTAAGATTAGAGACGGCAAGATTACCCGTGACTCCAGTTGATAAAGGCAGCCCGGTGCAATTAGTCAGGGTTCCACTGGTAGGAGTTCCAAGAATTGGAGTAACTAGGGTTGGACTTGTTGCACGAACCACATCACCTGTTCCTGTGACCGCGTATTGCTGGACGTTTGTTCCATCTGTGTATAGAACACGACCCGCTGTTCCGTTCGCCGTGGTTGTTCCAATCGTGATTCCTGGAATATCATCCCATACAGGTGCAGCAGAAGCAAAGCCGCTACCAGTCTGGGTTAGCATCTTTTTAGTAGTGCTTGTATTTCCAGCCAACCTTGACAAGGAAAGGGTTCCACCAGCATAAAGCAGATCGCCAATACTGTAACTACTCTGCCCAGTCCCACCTTTGCCAGCGGTTAAGAAAACGCTAGCTACAAATCCTCCTGCGCTCGTATAGCTGACGACCCCATCAAATATCCCAAGACCAGACGAAAGTTGCGTCAGGTAGGAGTTGATTGGTTGCTTTGCATTCAATGCAACCTGTAAATCAGTTTGATCTGATAGGGTTCCAGTTATTCCACCCCAAGCAGATGATCTAGCAGCAATCGTTACTGAGTCTCCCGCTGCCGATGTGGTTAGTGTGATATTGCTACCAGCAACAAGAGTCAGGGTATCGGTTGGAGAGTCAGCTACGACGCTATCCTGACCCGATACAGCAATGGTCTTGAATGATGAATCAGCTTTGGCGTCGAGTGCTGTTTGGGTGGCTGTTGAGATTGGGAATCCAGATGGGTTTCCTCCAACAATAACATTTAAAGATCCGTCATCTATGCGGAGTTCTTGGGTATCAGTTGAGTACCTTAGCTCACCAGCTTCCGTTCCGCCTGCTGGCAATGCGGCATTTAATCCGCGTCGAATCTTTATCTTATTATTCTGCGGCATGTGACTCTTTCCTTTTATTGATTGTTAATCTATAGCTCAATAATCGCCTCTCAATTGATTCCCTGGATTGCTTGCGTCCAAGCAATCTTTCGGATATGTCTGGTCTCGGCTTGCCCATCTTCGCGACACTCAGGGCGGCGCGATGAGATTCAGATAGTTTTTTACCTGCATTCCAACTTGGTCCCATTTTCATCCCCTTATTCCAAGGCTGTGAACCCTTTTTAAAAACAGACTTAGGCGCTCGACCTGTTGGAATCCCTTTTCTTCCAGATGGTTTTCCAATACGAGATTCAGATAACTTTCTTCTGTGTTCTTCTGTAAATTTTCTCCCCCTCATTTTTGATTTAGTGGCATCTGTGTGAGCATTAGACCCCCGAGCATCTGATATATTTGCCCACGGCTTCATGGTATCTATGTAAAACTGCTCCCTGTCTGAAAGATGACCAGAATCATTAACTTCCTCTATGACTAAAAATTGCATCTCTTCTCCGTGCTTATCCCACGCTCTCTGTAATAGGAAATTACGATGAATGCGGCGCATCAACGTATAGCGATGCTGATTGAATCTTCGCCTTATATTGCGAGCGCATCCAACGTACACACAGATTCCCCTGTGCTCAATTTTATAGATTCCCTGAGCCATTAAAAGCTACCTCCATCTATTGTTTTATTTGATAATATTGCCACGGAGGAATTTTTACTCGCATCGCTGGTATTGTCAACATTTGCCAACCCAACCTGATCCTTGTCAACATTGTGCGGATTCGTGTTGTTTAGTATGTGAGCAGACAAATCCGCATCCGTTGCCTTCAGATCCAATGCCACCTGTAAATCAGTCTGATCACTCAGCGTTCCTGAGATGCCACCCCATGCCGTGCCGCCAGAATACGCAGCAACTTGGTAATCGAATACCTTCGCATTCGTGGTTGCATCGTAATCATCTGGCCTGCGAATATTGGTTCCACTCTCCGCATCTGTACCAGCACGAAGCTGGTAGTAATAGAGTCTTCCATCCGTGGTTCTAACGAAACTAAACCACCGTGGAACTTGCAGCCCGACTGTGGTGATTGATTCCAATGCAACTGAGCCACTACCATCACCATCGAGTTTATTGACATTTTGCAGCATCGTCACATAGGACCGTGCTGGATCTGTGGCCAAGGTTGGTGGAATCGTTGCTGGATACAGGGCTCTCTCAATCGTGGTCTTGAGCAGCCTGGAGCGATAGACTGTTGATCCCACTTTCCATGTGAACTGGGTATCGACGAGGATTGTTGCTGATAGGCCTATGAGGGATTCTAGTTCAACGGTATCAAGGTCCACCACACCATCATGCGTGTAGTAAACATCACCGCCACTCGATGTCTTGGTCCATGTGGTGATCGTTGAATCGTCACTCAGGACTTCATTCTCTTCATTGAGTTTCTTGACCGTGAAGTGTGTCTCATCGTTATCAAGACTCCCAACATCCTGAGCAACACCTGATCTAGTGAACCTGATTTTCAGAGACAGCTTATCGCGATGCACGAGTCTGTGATCCCTGAGGGAGGTGTAGTTGGTGACGGACCTAATGAAGCCCATTCCATCCAGATCAATGGTGTAATCAATATTCATGTTAGCTCATTGCTTTTTCGATTGAACCAAGGAAATCCATTCCTTCGGATTCAGCTTCGTCTTCTTCATCCTCCATCTCATCGACTTCGATTCCGTCGATTTTGTAAATCTCAAGCTTGCCGTCCTCCATCTACACGGATGCTACGACTTCAAATTCTTCATCAGCCTTGATTCCTTCTGGCATGGTGAATCCTTCTGGAACTTTGATATAGTTTTTCATGGTAAGAAAAAAGGCGGGGCAGATTTCTCCACCCCGCCCTTCAAGGTTCAGGTTATGACGTTGGGCAGGCGGTGAGCGTCATGTCTCCGCAGCGTTGATACAGGATAGCCCAGCCCCATTCAGGGCGGATAGGCTTCGTGCCGCTGGAGAAGATTCCACGGAAGAAACCAATCGTGCCATCAGGGTTACTGACTGCATCTTGGATATTCCTCCAAGACCATTCGCCGCGATAGTTCTGAGGATTGAACTTCGTGTTTCCGCCAGGGCTGGAGATTGGCTTAGGAATAAGCGTCTCCATCACATCCATGTGGAATACGAGTCCGACTTCATACTGCGCATTTTCATACGCAGAACTGATTTCCTGCTTCGTGCCGTAGGTTGCAGCAGTCCCGCTGTAGGGAAGAACGCGAACCCATGCGGAACCGCTCCAGTTGTAGCGAGGAGCGAAGTCGTCAATCATGTGGTAGAAACCACGATACGAACGCTCAACACCAAGAGGAGCAAGAAGCTCGCTTGGTTTTGCGTAGCGGAAGTCTTCCTGAATCGGACCGTTGTCACGGATGATTCGATCAGATGCTTCGGAGCTAAGGAAGATACCAAACTGAGGAGTTCCATTCACCATGCCGAGAGGATTGATGCCAGCGCCATCGCGGATCATCTTCATACGGATGGCATTCAGGATTCCCTGCGTCAGGTAAGACGTAGGAAGCTGAGCCGGGAACATCTGAGTGCTCAGGCTGTTTGGATCGAGACTCAGAGAGGTATTCTCGGGGAGTCCAGTCTTCGCGATACACTTGTGACCACAGGAACGGAAGTACTCGTTACGAGTGCGATCCTGCCACGCATAGTCAGTGTTCTGAGTGAGAACATTGAACATCATACGAAGCTGCTCCTGGCGCTTGAATGCGAAGCGAAGGTCGTTGACGCAAATAGGCGGGGAGTTCAGCGATGTGTGCTGAAGATTGTAGGTCCGCATCGTCTGAGCGAATGGGATCACCTGATTCGGAGGGAGACAGGTTCCTTCGTTGTTGGATGGATTGTCACCCGGAGAGGTGCCGTCACCTGTATTGTAGGTGATAGTGGACCATGTTAGGGGATTCGCTGGGAGGGTGCGCTCGTAGGTTGGAACTGTAATCTCAGTACCCATTTCATCGAGCCATGCTCCGACACGCGGAAGCTTGTTCCAGGCGCTTGTGTTTAGGGTTTTTTGGTAGATGTCTGGGCCAATCCTTCCGGCTTCCGTCAGAAGAAGTGGGTTGATGTCGTAAGCCATATAGGTAAAAATCTAACATTGTTTGGATGCTCTAAGAGTAATTCTTTGAGCCGGGTTTTGCACGAATCACGTCATGCGCCTCTAGCCGGTAAGGTAACGGCTATCCACCTATATGCTCCATTGGGCTGGAACCACGCCACACCCATTCTAAGATACTTGACTTAGTAGTCAATAATTCTTTTCAAGAATTTTCACCACCACAAAACAAAGAACCCTGATACCGAAAAGCATCAGGGCTCAAAGAGTCTTAGTATCATGAATTAGGCTCCAGCCAAACGCTTCTCCATAGCAGACAAGAAATCCAACCCATCATCAAGTTTCGCAGATACATCAGCAGTAACCCCGCCCCCCGCTCCTGGTGATGTGTTGATGTATTTCTTCAGGGAAGCTTCGAGTTCTGCGATCTTGGTATCCTTGACCTTGGCTTCAGACATGAGCTTCTGGAGCACTGGGGCGAAGGTGACTGCGGAGGCTATGGCTCCAACCTTGTTCACAAGAGGCATTGAGTCGAAGTCAGTGGCGTCGAAGGTTGCCTTGAGGGTGTCGGCATTGAGGTCTTTGAGTACTGGTACTTTCTCACTGAGTTTTGCCCACACCTGTTCCCCAAGTTGCTTGCGCTCCTGGGTCATCTTGACCTTGGATTCTTCTTTTTCCTTTCCGCGATTCGCCTGAATCTCCTCCCATGCCGCAACCGCATTCTCCCGA
>ERZ869925.1479-NODE-1479-length-10484-cov-3.597564_pt1 | contig 10484 bp, 21 predicted proteins | sample MGYA00579311_ERZ869925 | MGnify/ENA primary metagenome ERZ869925 (study PRJEB32216, sample SAMN09231817) | wastewater metagenome | place: USA: Maryland | collected 2016-07-30 | study: EMG produced TPA metagenomics assembly of the PRJNA472060 data set (Reclaimed...
AAAGTATGACATACAAACAGAAGAAATTCTTCGAGAAGGCTATAAGTGGAGCGAAAAATACCAAAGCCTCTACGCCCTCTACTACTCAGACAGCAGTAGTGGAAGACATATTCTCGCAGCTAACATACGAAGAATGGGACAAGACGTATCGAGCCAAAATTATGGAAAGTTTGGCAAGAACAAAAAGAATCCGAAGTATGTCTTTGTGGGACGAAAATCCGATGTCTTCCCCATCTTCAGAGGAAGCTCCGAGCAACGGGAAGCCTCCAATAGAAATAAACAAACACTTGTATTAACTGAGGATGCCCTTTCCAGCCTTAAAATAGGCCGTCAGAGCGACGCAATGCCTCTCTTTGGTACATCTCTATCTATGGACAAAACTAATCGCATAGCGGGGCTCTATTCACGTTGTGTTGTTTGGCTGGATGGAGACAAGTTTAGAGAAGCATGGGAAATTGCTACAAAACTTAAATGGCTAGGTGTTAGTACAAAAGTTGTATTAACTAAATGTGACCCTAAAGAATACACTGATGATGAAATTACAGGCTATCTAAAATAAATAGCTTGACAAGATTTTATTGTCATGTTATAATATAAGTATAGAAAGAAAACTTCTCTCCCCGGTTGATATTAAATTATGAAATTTTACAATCCTTTTAAACCCCATCTTGTACAATTTAACAATGGGAAATATGCTATTAGACGCTATCGTTTGTTTAGTTGGGAATATAGAGATAGAGTTATATCAGACAAAACATGGTTTATTTCCTATCCAAGTGTTGTAGAATGGTGTTGTTTCTCTTCAAGACTTGATGCAGAACAACTCTTATTAGAAATTACAGCACCTAATAAGAAAGATTTTGGAACTAAAGTAAATGATTAGGACATGGAGTATGAAAAATGTTGTAAACCCTCCGGGTCAAATACGTGATGTATGCCATCATATTTGTTATGAATGTGAGACAGTGGCACATTGTAGTAAGAATGGATGTATTCCAAAGATTCCAAATGAAGTGATGATTTCTGACTTAGCTAGAGATGAGTATAATCGTTTAGGCCATGAAGAATATTTTAGAGTATACTACCCAGCTCTTTATGATGCTGCTCTTCTAAACTCAGATGGTAGCTGTTTTAGAAATAAAGGTATGCGCATAACTAACACAAAGGAGTAGCCATTGAGCTATCACACTATCCGTCGCTGGTGGCGATTCGCTTGGGCCAGTCATGAAAAATACGACTGCACTTCCATGTGGTCGTCATTTGGAACCTATCAACATTTGGCGTGGAACCTTTGGTGGTTTACGCCTAGCGAAAAGGAAAGCCATGCAACTGACCAAAGACGAGATTGACGCGCATGCGCGCAAATTGTTGGAGGATGTGGAGCCGGTGGCCTTCATGTTCCAGCACAGCGAGACAGGCCGCATTACCTTTGTTGATACTTGGCAAAAAAATAACGGCTGGGCAACCGCAAACCCGCGATACAAAGAAGTCGGCGCATTGCACGGCGCCTCCACAGTAGCCGCCCTCAAGGCGCAAGTAGAAGAACTAGAACAGACTATACAAAATTTAGAAATAGATTTATTAATAGAAAGGAACAATGACACCAGAACTTAGTATTATCCGTCTGGTTCTTTCTCATACAGAATGGCAAGAGGCTGTTAACAGCGGCCTCTCCATTGAAGATTTTCCAAAAGAACTTCAAACACTGTTTAGTGTAATTAACACTTTCCATAGTTCTTCTGAAAATTCTTTAACTGTTGCTGACCTAGCCAACCTAGTGTTTGCCAACATATCGAAAGACCATCCCTATTATCAAGGTGTTCTAGAACAACTGGAAAAACTTGATGTCTCCCAAGAATCTACCAAGGTTCTTGTCTCAACCATTCTCCGTAACAAACGTCTTAAAGACCTTTCCCTGTCCGCATATGAAGTGACAGAAGGAAGGCTCTCTTATGACAAGTTTCGTGAGAAGCTCACAACCTTTGAAGATAACAAGCAAGAAGGACTATCAACTTCTGCTTTTGAATGGGTATCAGATGACCTAACAGAATTGGCCAATAGTGCCATACGTTCTAAAGGACTTAGGTGGCGTCTTAGAACTCTCAACCAAATGTTGGGTAGCCTACGTAAAGGTGACTTTGGGTTTGTGTTTGCTAGGCCAGAATCTGGCAAGACAACCTTTCTTGCATCAGAAGTTTCTTTTATGTGTGAGCAACTCACAGAAGAAGATGGCCCCATTCTCTGGATTAACAATGAGGAACAGAGTGACAAGGTAAAGATTCGATGCTACCAAGCATCATTGGGTCTAGACCTTTCTGCTTTGCTCTCCAATCTTCCTAAACATACAGAAGAATTCATCCAGAAAACCAAAGGCAAACTTAAGATTAATAAAGATGCTGCTACCATCCATAAGAGGGAAGTGGAGCGCCTTTGTAAAGAACTTAAGCCTTCTCTCATTATCTTCGATCAAATAGACAAAATTGTGGGATTTGAAAACGACAGGGAAGACCTGAAACTTGGGGCAATATACCAATGGGCTAGAGAACTTGCAAAACAATATGCTCCTGTCATTGCTGTCTGTCAAGCAGATGGTAGTGGCGAGGGTGTTAAGTGGCTTACAATGAGTAATGTTGCTAATGCCAAGACAGCTAAACAAGCAGAAGCAGATTGGATTTTAGGTATTGGTAAGGTTAATGATGCTGGATATGACAGCCTTCGTTTCTTACATCTATCTAAGAACAAACTTATTGGGGATGAGGATTCCATTGCTGACCTGAGACATGGTCGTCGGGAAATTTTAATAAAACCGGAGATAGCCAGATATGTTGACCTCTGATTGTAGTATACTTAAAGGAGCCAAAGATAAAGATGGATATGGTTGGCAAAGAAAAGTAGGAGAACGTAAAGCACATCGAGTAGCCTATGTTTTAGCTAATGGGCCTATACCGAACGGATTATGGGTATTACATAAATGTGATAATCCATCTTGTGTAAATCCAGATCACTTATATCTTGGTGATGGTTTTCAGAATATGAAAGATCGTAAAGACCGTGGTAGAAATACTGGATGGAAAATGCCTTCTAGGTATGGAGAAGCTAACTCAAACTGTAAGCTATCTAATGAACAGGTCCTAGAAATCAGACAAAGATATAAAAGGGGTTTAACAAAAGCACTTGCCACACAATATGGTGTTTGTGACAAAACCATTTTAAGAATTGCTAGGAAAGAGAAAAGAAATTTTGACAAAATTGTATGAACTAAAGAGAGGTAGTTATTTTAAGCTTAGCTCTCCTCCTGACATTCCTCCAGATGCTTTATCTGGGGATATGACAAAACTTTATAAGCTTAACAACCTAGATGGTATGTATTCCAATTGTGTAGACATGGACAAGAATATGTACCATTTTGCAGCATGGACAGAGGTAGAAAATGTTGAAGAAACTTGAACAAATTGTTTGGTATATTCTTTTCCTAATTCAATATGCACGTCAAAAATAAACAAACAGTTTATTGTGTAATGCGACATGACTATCTTTCTCCCCCTTTTGGGGGCGGTGTTGTAGAACGTGATGTTGTATTATGTATTGCTTTAGATGATGTTAGGGCAGAAGAACTTAGAGGAGAAATGGAACAACAATTCTTTGATATGTTCCCTTCTATGAAGGATAATGAATATGAGCCAAACTTTTATGTCCACGCCACAGCATTTTATGAATAATTATGGCTAATGTCTTGTTTTGTAGTGACCTACATTTTGGTCATAAAAACATAGGTAAGTTTAGAAATAGTCTGATTTCCGATAATACCGAAGAGGAAAACCGATGGCGTATTTGTGAAGATTGGCGCAAGAGAGTTACTAAGAGAGATATTGTCTATGTTCTAGGCGATGCTTGTTTTAGTATGGATACAATATTTGAGTTTGGGGAACTTCCGGGTAAGAAAATTCTTGTTAGGGGCAATCATGATTTGTTAGATACACAAGTTTATTTAAAGTATTTTGATGGTGTTTATGGTTTGTTAAAATATAAAGAGTTTTGGCTCAGCCATGCTCCCATCCATCCTAATGAACTTCGTGGTAAAGTTAATCTACATGGACATGTTCATTATGGCACTATTCCAGATAAGCGTTACTTAAATTGCTGTCCAGAAAATTTATGGCCTTTAGTGGGAAGTTCCTTGATTTCATTAGATGAAATTAGAAAATTTTATGAATGAAACAGCCAACAGCTTTAGACACAGAAACAACCACCTACAATACAGGTAACTTCTACGACAAGCGCAATAAGATAGTTTGTTACTCTTACGCTACTAGAGAGCGTTGTGGAGCATATCTAATAACAGAGCCTTCTATTATGGCTCTTGAAGAATTGCTAGAACAAACTTCTCTTGTTGTTGGCTTCAATTTTAAGTTTGACCTTCCTTGGATTCGTTCTCTAGGTGTTGGCATTGACAGCATTCCTATTTGGGATGTTCAAATTGCTGAATTTATTATCAGCAACCAAACCAATAGGTTTCCTTCATTAGAGGGCACCTGCCAGAAATATGGCATACAGGGTAAAATTGATGTTGTCAAAACCGAATATTGGGATAAGGGAATAAACACTGATGAAATTCCTTGGGAAGTTTTAGGCCCATATGCACAGCAAGATGCCGAAGCAACTTTGCAATGTTATTATGCTCAATTGGCTGTAATGACTCCAAAGCAAATTAGGCTATGTAAGCTTATGTGTATGGACCTAAAGATTCTTCAGGAGATGGAACAAAACGGCATTGCCTATGACGAACAGCTTTGTGAAAAAAATTCTAAAGAGATAAATGATAAAATCAAAAACATACAAGAAAAGCTGGCTAATGTCTATCCCAGCATTCCTATTAACTTTAATTCTCCTGACCATCTCTCTGCCTTTCTATATGGCGGAACCATTGTGGAAGAAAAGAAAATACATGATGGTTTCTACAAGAGCGGACAAAAAGCAGGTCAGCCCAAGTTAAAGAAAATAGAAGTAGAGCACATCCTTCCTAGAATGTTCGAGCCAATCCGTGGAACGGCTCTTAAGAAAGAAGGAATGTATTCTACCAATGAAGACACTCTTAAGAAACTCAAAGGCAAGAACAAACATCTTGTTGCAATGTTACAAGAGCTTGCTAAGCTAGAGACATTAAACAGCAAGTATTTTGTAGGTATTCCAAAACTCAACAAAGAAATGAACTGGCCTAAAGGTAAAATTCATGGACAATTCAATCAATGTATTGCTGCTACAGGCCGCCTCAGTAGCAAAGAACCAAACCTTCAGAATCTAGCAACAGAGTTACAATATATCTTTGTAAGTATATATGAATGAAACCTTAGTAGATCGCCTGCTTATTAGAGCAGAGATTAGACGTAATATTACAACTAGAAAATCAGTACAAGAAAATAAACCTGATAGAATAGCTGATTTATTAGAAGAAGCTGCCAAGAAAATTAAAGAACTAGAGTCTGAAGTTTCTTGGTATAAATATCCAAGTGCAGAATAATATGACTAAAACAGAACAAATTTTTCAGCTAACAGCCCCATATAATAACCCCTATCAGGGAACTGACAAGCGTTTGTTATTTGTGTGCTCGGCAGGACTACTTAGAAGCCCTACAGGGGCCTCTTTGTATAACAAGAAGGGATACAACACTAGAAGCTGTGGAAGCTCCTCCTATGCCCTTATTCCTTTATCTGCCAATCTCATTGCATGGGCCGATCACATCATCTTTGTGAATGGAGACAATGCCCATGAAGCTGCAAGAACCTTTCATAAAACTGGTAGTGAAGAAGACCTCATTAGAAAGCAAATTGTCTTAAATATTCCTGACAATTTTGATTACAATAATCCCGAGCTTCAACAACATTTTGAACAACAATTAGATGCACACTCTATCTAACAATCTTTTAGAAGAATTTGTAGCTGCAATTGAGCCTACTGGCAGCCGAGTTATTTGCAACCCAGCCCCTACAGACACTGATGAAGACTGGCTTGTTTTATTGCGTCCAGATATTTCCTTAAAGTTCTTTGAACAGCAAATGAAGTTTGAGGGATATGATGGCAGTAGTGAGCTTTATGACTTAGATGAGACAATCTTCTGCTCTCTCCGTAAAGAAGAAGAAAACCTAATTGCCACAAACAATCAAGAGTTCTTTGATAAAATGGTGTTAGCTACGGCTGTTGCTAAACAACTCAATGTGCTTGAGAAGCACAACCGCATTATGCTGTTCAATGCTATTGTACGTGGGGAGTCTCCTAAGAAGAAACAAAATATCTTCAAAAGTTGGTTTGAAGAACAAGTGCAGTTTAATTATAATGATCCTCAGGGCAGTGAGCCACAAGTGGTTCTGGGTACATCATGACCAAGTTTATTTGTTTACCACAAATGCTGGAACAAACACAGTGGAAATAAATGAAACCAACACCATCTGACAATGTGGAGTATGTAGAAGATGTTGTTACAGTGGCCTTCAGTGTAAAGAAACATAATCCAAGAAAACTAGCTTTGGATTTGTGGAAAAACTATCCTGAAGAAACTAAGCTGCTTCTAGCTTCTCTTGTACAAACACAACATACACGTAAGGTGCCAAAGCTCTTACAAGGAGAATAAATGTTTTGTTCTGAACGAACACAACCTACAGCAAAGAAAAATCATAGATGTACTTGGTGTGGGCAACATATTTTAGCAGGCACTAAGTACAATAAATGGAGTAGTGTTGAGGATTCTTGGTTTATGAATAAAATGCATGACGAGTGTTATGACGCTATGCATGAAGAATTTAGACTATCTTGGGATAATGAATACACTCCATATGATAATGAAAGACCCGTGGTAAACATGGAGGAGGTTAGCTGCGATGTACACTCAGGTTGATGCGTCGCAGCTTTAGCCCGAGTGGCGCACGGCTGTAGAACTTAGTAGAGACAAGATAGGTATTGAGGAGATTTTAGATAATCAAGACACTCACAGTTTGAATGAAAAAGCTTTCAACTTACCGTCTAGACTCATTGCTAAAATTTACCTTTTCCGCACCATTTTCCGTGGCTCTGGTTGGGCATTTGCCAATGACCCTGCCTTCATTCATGTCTCTTCTAGCCCTCAATTCTGGGATGAAATTAATGAAAAGTTTTATGCCAAATATAATGGACTGGATAGAAAGCACAAAGAATGGGCTGAGCTTGTCATGCGAGGAGAGCTTATTGAAGGCCCAACACGCTCATGGTCGATCAACATGGCAAGAGATGGTTATGGAAATTTAAAAATCCCATGGACTCTTCTCTCAAATTACCCCACCCAAGGCACTGGAGCAGACATTATGATGCTGGCACGCATCTCTGCATACAAACGTATTAAGAAATACAAGATTCCATGTCTCTTCACTTCCACTGTACATGACTCCATCATCACAGATAGTGAAGAAAAATATTGCCAAGACATTGCTGCTGTTTTTACAGATGTTTTCAAAGATTTACAAGGAAACATCAAGACAGCATTTCAATACGACTGGCTTGTACCTATGACATGTGAATGTAAGATTGGTCCCAATATGAAAGATATGAAGGCTATATCATGAAAACATTCCAAGAATGGTCTAATTCTGGCTATAAAATAAAAAAGGGAAGTAAAGGAATTAAAGTAGGGGATAACTTTTATTTCACAGAACAACAGGTACAATATTCTCCTAGATATTCATATAATGCCACTTTCCGTGGCTGTGCTCCAAAAGGTACAGGTGCAGTGTGGTATCTAGAAGAAGACGAAGAACTTGAATACCACCAGCTATATCCCACTTGACAACATGTGTAATACATGTTATAATATAAGTATAGGAGAAAGAAAATTGTTAACTATTTATTAATTTCTTATCTTAGAAATCTCTCTACCCATGGTTCCATTTATATTTATATGGAACAAGATATAATGAAAATGTTAAAAAGGAAATACACTTGAAGATTAAAATTTTGTCGGTTACTATTACTACTGTGCCTACGGCCAAAGGTAGTTATCAAATGGCAGATGTTGCTTTCAAAAACCTTACCTTTGGTAAAGTGGAAGCAAAGAAAATTATGAGTTTTGGAGCTACGGCATCGGCATTCACTGTCATGTCCACTGCACAAAACGGAGATGAATTTGATGTAGAAGTTGTCAAGAATGACAAGGGCTATAATGATTGGGTTAAAGTGAGTAAGGATAATGGTGAGACATCTTCCGAAACAAAACAACCAGCTTCCAGCTTTCAACGAGGAGCTTCGACGACACAACAGGCGCGTAGCACATACGAGACGCCGGAAGAGCGTGCAAAGAAGCAAATTTACATTGTCCGTCAGTCTAGCATTAGTGCTGCTGTCGCTACTCTGTCTGTCGGTAGTAAGTCTGTAAAGCCTGACGAGGTTCTCGCTTTGGCTCGGCAATATGAAGCCTATGTCTTTGGTACAGGCTTTGATGACCTTCCTGATACAGACATTGACTTGTCTGAACCCGAGGTCAATTAACTAAATACAGCTGGCTTGGTGTAGTAGGTAACACATCTTCCTTCCAAGTAGAAGTCATCGGCTCGGTCCCGGTAGCCAGCTCCAATTGCCCCTGTAGCTCAATGGTAGAGCAGATGCGTTGTAAGCATCAGGTTGACAGTTCGATTCTAGTCTAGGGGCTCCATTTATGAAACTATATATTATCACATCTGAGCATAATGATTACAACCAATATGGCGAGTATTACATTAAAGCTTATAAAGAATTTCCCACTGTAGAACAACTCATGTCTGATTTAGATATTAGAGAATTAGAAGCAAACTACTTGTTTAATGGGGGAGGTCGGCAAGCAAAAGAAGATCAGTGGTATAATCTCCACATAGAAGACATTTGAAAGATTTTCTTTATGTCTTTCTCATTGCAATAGCTTCATATAGCTTCTTCCACATTGGAAGGGCACATGAAATTGCTATGAAACAAGACCAAGAACAACACGACTTGTGTTATGACACAAAAACTCATGAAGCCTATGTTGCTAGTAAGGGTACAGAACTTAGATGCTTCCAACTTCAACGACAATGGCCCCACAGGGCTAAGAGCAGTGTATTAGAATGACTTGTACAGTATATAAAGCATTTGGTCAAACAAAGAAACTGCCTCTTGTAGTTTACTATAAAAACCAACCTATAGAGTCTATGTGGTACACAGAAACACTTTGGGTAGAACGACCAGAAGATTGGTATGCTTTGATGTCAGATAAACTAAAAAACCAAAGGGTTCGTGTGATTGATAGAGATATTTGGTTAAAAGCAAAAGAAATTAATACAAATGATAAAAACTATTGAAATAGCTCCATACATTTATGCAGGAGAATTGGCTGAATATCTAGAATCTAGAATTAGTTATACACCAGATGTAACAGAATTGCGAGAGCTTATTCTAGAGTTTATGCTACAGGAAACGACTGAATGATTTGCTTACTGGATGGCGACCTGATCGCTTACCGCTGTGCTGCTTCTGCTGAAAAAGACCCTGTAGAGATTGCAATACATCGAGCAGACGACCTTATCAATCACATTGTAGCAGATACTTCTTCTGATAGCTATAGAGTGTTCTTGACTGGTAGTAGCAACTATCGCTTAGGCTACAATCCAGAATACAAGGCCAATCGTAAAGACATGCCCAAGCCCCAATGGCTTCAGCAGCTAAGAGAACATCTTGTTGTTGAACATGGGGCTTCTGTTTCTGATGGTAATGAAGCTGATGATGAAATGGCCATTGCTCAATGTACTGGTGGCGTAGACACAATTATAGCTTCCTTAGATAAAGACCTTCTTCAAATTCCCGGTAAACATTTCTCTTGGGAAATTAGAGGTACTTCTGTTAAGGGACTAGAATGGATTAAGCCCGCAACATTTCGTGATGTTTCTGTAGTAGATGGCTTACGTCATTTCTACTTCCAGCTATTGATGGGAGACAGAACAGATAACATCTTTGGCTTTGATGGTGTTGCTAGAGAGAAAGTGCCTAAGTTCCTTGAAGGAGATGTGGCCTATTTAATGTCTCTAGAAACAGAAAAAGATATGTACAACTTTGTATTAGAGAAATATGGCGACCATGTTCTTATGCACATGAATGCCCATTGCCTTTATATACAAAAGAAAAACAGTGATAGATGGGAACCTCCTATTGACTAAAGAATGGACTCCAGCTCGTCATAAAAGCTTCATCATTTCAGGGCTTCGTGCTGCTTCAAGGCGTTATCCGCCTAAATATGAAACCCTTAATGAAGCTAAAACAGAAAAGAAAATAAATGAAGCAACAGGAAGACTGGCACAACATTACAGATGCAACGTCTGTAAAGCCGAATTTCCTGCCTCACAAATCCAAGTAGATCACAAGAAGCCAGTTGTAGACCCCAAGAAGGGGTTTGTCGATTGGAACACTTTCATAGAACGAATGTTCTGTGACAAGAAAAATCTCCAAGCTTTGTGTC
>ERZ869925.1480-NODE-1480-length-10481-cov-8.772300_pt1 | contig 10481 bp, 9 predicted proteins | sample MGYA00579311_ERZ869925 | MGnify/ENA primary metagenome ERZ869925 (study PRJEB32216, sample SAMN09231817) | wastewater metagenome | place: USA: Maryland | collected 2016-07-30 | study: EMG produced TPA metagenomics assembly of the PRJNA472060 data set (Reclaimed...
TTAGCGGTTTCTCATAGCCTCGAGCTTTTTGATCTGGCGTTGGCGTTCTGCTTCGATCCACTGTGACGTACTCATCGACTGAATCGACCGAGGGTCAGTTGTATCAAATGCAGGCGAACTAGAAGTTCGTGCCGTCACCGGAGCAATAGGCGCCGGGGCGTTTGAAGTCTTTTTAACTGGCGGATTGTCGCTTAATTTAGCTTCAATTTTGCCAATCTCTTTTGCCTGCAAAAATGGCGATAAACGAGAAATACGCTCGGCTTCCTTAGGGTTACTACCTAGATAGTATGCCATCTCTGGCCCTATGTCGGATGCCTGAATCGTCTGAGCCATCACGTCGGTGATCGGTAGCTTGGGGTTGTAAGCGACTTGTTCAAAGTCATCATACTTAGCCCGTGCTTCTTCTTCCTTTTCGTGATACTGCTCTAGGAGTTCAGCTTGCGCTCTTGCTTGTTCACGCCTTTCCAATAACTCTGCTGCCTTGCGTTCAGCCAATAATTCGGCATATTCTTCAGGCGGCAAAGAGTCGGCTGGCGGGAGTTCAGCAGGAACACTTGCCTTGAGCTTCATTTCTTCGGCTTTTAGGCGCTGTTCTCTTTCCCACTTACGCTGTTCTCTTGCAAGACGTTTACCAATCGCGGCATCCAATTCTTCTTGTGTGAATACTTTGGCGGCCTGTTCAACTGGCTTTTCTTCCGGCGCATCTGTTACTTCGGGTTCTGGGGCTGCCGTAGCTTCCAGTTCCGGCGCGGGTACTTCGGGTACTTCCGCTTGGATTACTTCTTGTTGACTTTCGTCCATTTTGTTGTTTCCTTAGAAACCCTGGTGATCCGCACCAGTACGGTTTAATGCTCTAAATATATTCTTTACTATTGAACTCGTCAAGTTGGTTAATTAAACCGCAGTAAAGCGCTGAACCACAACACTTAAAGTGCCGCTTAATAAATCTATTGAACCGCCTGTTGGATTATAAAACTGCACCGTTACGGTGTCTGTTGCGGATACCCATGCAGTTAAAACTAACCCTTGTAAAGCTCTGCCAAACTGAACTCTAGTTACAACGTCTGTGTTTGCTGTTGCGCCTGTAACAGTCAAGGTAGTGGTTTCAATCCCACCAGCCCCAATAGCTCCTGGGTCATAAGTAATAGATGCTCTGCCAATTTGATTCCAGCTATTATTTGCCTCGACAACTTCTGTAATTGTTGATGTAAGAATACGCAAGCGTTGTTCTGCGGCGTTAGCCATTACGCCAATATTATTGCTAACTACAAAGTTATTAATAGTAGAATTAGTAATACCTACACAGCCAGCGCTAACAACAGCATCTACATTTTGCTTAACATAATTACCGTTAATATTTACACTTAAGTTTGGTTTGTTAACGTTAGAGACAACGATTCCACCTAAAACGCCGCTTCCGCCAAAGTTAGCAATAGTATTTCCTTGAATTTCAATGCTATACATTTCTGCGTCAAAAGTTTCGGCTTGAGAATTTGTTGTAAAAACAACATTATTGATGAGGCCGTTAGATATAGAATTGTTATTAATGATTGTGTAACCACAAGAACCTATTTCAATAGCAGGTAATCCAGTAGTTTGCGAGAAAATAATCGGGGTAATAATATTGTTATTAATTACTTGCATACTATTATAAAAACGCAAATTCAAAGGATGTGGCGTGCCAACTAGAGTGTCTGTTGTGCTTATTAATACATTTCCTTCAATAATGGCGTTTTGATAGCCCACATTATATGCGGGGTTAGTTGAGCCATAACTGCCTTGCAATAAAACGCAAGTATCATCATTAGATAGTATGTTATTAGTAATAATAGTATTTTGATTGTAGTTTTGTGTTTCGCCTGTTTTGTTTTCAATAACGGTACCAAAACCTGTAACCTCAAAAGTATTATTAGAAATTATAATATCAGAAGTAAAGAAGTATAAATCCATTACTTGCTTACCAGAGTCCGTACTTCCTACAACTCGATTATTAGTTATATAAATGTTCCTGTCTCGGTATGGAGTGCCAGCGGTCGTAGCGGCTTCAGTATCCGCTATTTTAAATACACGATGTACATTAAGAATAGTAAAGTTATTATCCGTAATCCAAACACCGTTTACGCCGCGAACTGTTAAAACATCATTTTGATTAATGATGTGTTCTACATTTGTAAAATCAGCGTTAACAGTGTTATTCTGGAATCTAAACCCATACACAAACGCTAACTGTTGATTTCTTACTGTAACCCTAGAATTTGTAATTACACAATTTTTGACCGTTAAATAACTGTTTTGAGTGCTAAAAATTGCTATAGCCGCTGCGGTTCCAGTATTAGAAGTACCTGCAAAATTAACTCCGTCAATGGTTATATAGTCTGCATTAATGACTACCGCGACTAAATTAGCAAAGGTGATGGTGCCTGGGCCGTATAAATCATTAGTTAACGTAATACTAGCTGTAATTAAATAATTACCTTCCGGCAGATAAATAGGTTTTCCTATCGCAGCCGCGGCTTGAAGCGCTGCCGTATCGTTAGCAATACCATCGCCAACAGCCCCATAATCTAGTACATTAACCGGGTCTCCGTTAATCATTGCATATGAAACTTTAGTCAGGCTCATAGCCAATCCTTAATAGTAATAGCTAATATTCAATATGGCACTAGCTGATTGCTGAATAAACCGAATCTTGTTTAGATCGCCGTCGTATTGCAACGGAACTCCTACGGCTAATGGCATACCAACTGAACTAGTAGGCGCTGTGGCGTCATCACGCCAGCGCACAGGGGCGCCTTCGGCAATAATCAACGCAAATACTGGTTTACCATTAAGCCCTTCAGGAGTTCTAGTGGGAACCGTTAACCTTGTAGCTGCGCTCAATGAGGTAATTTGTTGGTAACCAAAACACGTGGTTATGGCTTTAATGTTCATGGTCATTTTAAAATCTCCTTGGTTGGGTAAAAGACCTTAGTTGATAAGTGTACTCGTAACTGCCTACGATGGGTGAAATTCCAAAGTCCCAACCGTCGTTATTACCAGCGTCTACGTTTTGTTGATTAACAAAAGCGTTAAATGTTGCGCCGCCTACGGCGTTAATGTCTTGAATTGTTAGCTGATTTGCGTCTACCGTACCTGACGCTTGCGATAAAGTAGCTTGCGTACCTGCTAAAGTCGAGCGTAATGTTCTTGGTCGTGGGCTAGTTGCGACAAAAGACCCTACAGTTGACGTAACGCCCGCTTTAAGCTCAACAGTACCCCCAGCTAAAGTAAACGCTCTAGTTGCGCCCATGGTTAAAGCGTCTTGAAATTGCAAAATAGGCGCTGATAGATTACTTCCAACCGAAATCGGAAAGTCTAAAGTTAAACCAGCGGTAGTAAATTGTTGAGCGCTATTTGCAGAGCCAAAAAATAATATACCTGTTCCTGAGTTAGACATACCGCTTACTAAAGTAACATTTACATACGCTGTAGTTGTAGCGTTATGGTTCCAAGTACCTGTGAAGCCTGTAAAATTTAAATTTTTTACAGAAGCAATATTATTTACAATATCACTACCAGCAGATACATTAATGTTTATTGTCTGCGCTTCTGACAAAGCACCAGTTGTAATTGTTCTGGTGCCAGTACCGCCAGCATAAGTAAAATTAACTGTAGGTGTTCCAGTGTAGCTAAAATTAGTTACAGTAGAAGTTGTCCAAACCGTTGCGGCGTTGCCTGTAACCGTAATATTTCCTGTACCAAAAGCAATAGACCGTGTATTGCTGTTTGACGAGCTAAATATACCTGTGCTTAATGTCTGATTGTTTAAATCAAGCGTACCCGCTGTTAGTGTAAACGTGCGGGTTGAACCCATCGTCAAGTTGTCTTGTAGCTGCAATGTCCCAGCGCCGTCTTTAGTAATAGGGTAGTCTTGCGTTGTGCCGTTAGTGGTTAATAATTGTGTTCCTGTAGTTGCAGAAAATTTAGTGCTTGTAGAACCCGCAGAATAAGTTACGCCAGCGACAAAAATTACATTTCCATAAAAAGTTCTATCATCGTTAGCGTATATACCTGCAAAACCAGTTAAATCTAAATTATTAATATGATTTTGAATAAGAATAGTATCTGTTCCAGCCGTAACACTTAAATTCCAAGCTTTTGACTCACCTACGTTTCCGCCTGCAAATTGCCGTGTTCCAGTAGTAGCGGCGGTCGTCATTTCAATATTTCGACTTCCTGATACGGTTAAAGTAGAAGGAGTCGATGTGGTATTCCACGCAAGAATATTTGTTCCAGTCAATAAAATTTTTCCGTTTGCGCCAAACGCAATAGTTCTATTATTTGCAGTAGAAGATGAGAATCTAAATACAGTTAATGTATTTGAATTTAAATTAAGAGTACCTTGTGAAAGTGTAAAAGCGCCAGTAGTAGATAACGTAGCATTACCAGACAAAATCAGCGTAATATCAGATTTGTCTACAGTTGTAGTAGAAGTAACTGCGGTAGAATCTACCGTAACAGTTGCTGCCGTTCCTGAATTGGCGTCAAAAGTTACGGTGTCGGCTGTTGTTGGTGCAGATGCGCCTGGTGCGCCGCCAGATGTGGCCGACCAATTAGCGGTAGAACTATTATTCCAAGTTCCCGATCCTCCTACCCAAAATCTAGCTGCCATAATTAAACTCTAACCCAATTAATTTGCGCCCATGAATTTGCAGCGACATTTAAATCGCCGCCTGAAGTTTGATTTACTTCAACTTCAACATAACCACCAATACCTAAATTTACTTCAGGAAAAACAATATTTAATACGGTTTCAGATCCAGTAGTAGCGCCTAATGTAGTTAATGTTTGTGGCGCAGTGATTGGAGTTCCATTTCGTAAAAGTCTTACTTGTCTAACACCTGTTGAATTAATAGCAAAAGTAATAGCACATTTAACTTCATAGTATCCGCCTCTAGGAGCCACTAACCTAGTTGGGTTAGCGATGTTCCAGTATTCAGGCGCGGAAATATTAGTTGCGTTAGTAAAGGATATTTTTGTAAAAGTATTATTTGGTATAGATTGCACAGCATTAATGCGTACTATAGCATTTGAATCTGGTATAAGATTAGCAATTCCTAAATTAGTAATTGTAGAAGTAACAGTAAAAAAGTTTTGTTTATCTACAATAATGTAGCTTGAATTTGTGTCTAATTTAATACCGTTTTTAACTGATTGAAAAACATTCGATGTAATGTACGCGCCTTGTTCAGTGCCAGTACATACAATTCCATCGTGTGTAGTACCGACAAAAGTGCAATCACCAACGCGATTAAATAAACCATTTGTTAATAAAATATGTGTTGCACCTGCTTTAGCTTCGGTTACGCCACGAGAATAAAATAAAATGTTTTTTATTGTTCCTTGCGACAATCCAATAGCATTTACACCATATAGCTGAGTAGCCATATGACCACCAATAATTTCTAAGTGCGGTTTTGTGCCTGATGGGCTTGTATTTTGCCATCTAACGCCAGTTTCTACTTGCACTAAAGTAGGTGAGACTAAATAAACACCTTCCCAATCTAAAATATCTACTGCATATTTAGTGGTATAAATTCGCAAGTTTACTGCCGTGCACTCTACTGGTGCCCCAGCGCCATTAAACAAAATCCCTGTGCAGTTATCTAATGTAACCGCTGAAGTTGTGTATGACCCAAAAACATCTATTTCGGACAGTTTTGCGCCAATAACACTTTCTAAGTGAATACCCACAGCCCAGCTACTTGTGGTTACATCGCTTCCTGTAGCTAATAGGGAATTTAAAATTACTCGGGTGTAGTTTCGTGGTTGAATACTGCTACCCGAAATTTGAGCCGCCCCGTTTATGTATAGCGCAGTTCCATCTGCGCGACTTCCTTCTCTAATAAAAGTTAGCCCATCTATATAAACATACTGTTTTGCATCGGTAGTTGTTAAATCAATTTCAAAACCTGCGGCTACTGCAGAAGAAGGCCAAATTAGTTGTGTTGTGCCTGCATCACCATAAATAGATACTTGCGATGTAAAAGTAATCTTATTTTTTATTACATATTTACCACTAGGAATATATCCTGCGGTATTACTAGCTGTTAAAAAAGCCGCAAATGAATTAAAAGCTGCAGTATCATCACTAACCCCATCACCTATTGCGCCAAAATCTTTAACGCTAACAGTTTGCGCTAATTTATCGCCAACAGTAGTAGCTACGGAACTTGTAAATGGAGGTGTATAGCTGACTTGAAACGCATTAGCCGAAGAAACGGAGCTATTTAATTGCGAAGTTGTAAATTTAACTTCAGCACCGACGTGTAAACCGTTGACAAACGTTACCGTGTCGCTATCAGTTTCTAAATATGCGTATTGAGCGCCTGGGCCATATTGATTAACACCATCCACAAACACCGACAAGCTGTTTGTGCCAGGTTGATAGCTCATTGTTGTCAAATCAAACACGGTTTGACCTGCTGTAGCCGTTTGAATTTCTTGCTGATTAGTAAATGCTACAAAGTTACTATTAATACCCGAAACACCATCATAAGTTGCAATTAATACGTCATTCGCATCACGCAAAATAAACTTATATACCAATCCATCTGTTAGCCAAATTTCACCTCCAGGCACACGACCCGCAGCGTCTAAAATAATGGGGTTTGGATGAGGGATATTACCTGTGTTATTTGTATAGGTAACTTGTGGGGTGGTTGTACCGCCAGCGTAAGTAAAAATCTTACCGCCTGTCAGGACATTACCTGCGTTATCTAAAAATTGGGCGCCTACGCCGCCATAAGGTGAGAGGTTCACTGCCATATAGGTTCCTTACGCCAAAAATCTTAATTTGTACAGCGTAGATAGATACAACTCGATAATTCCGTCAATTAAATTCTGTAACGGGCCGTCATCTTTGTCACAGACATCGTAACGCATCGACTCAATTTCGGCAAGTTGATCCTCTAAAAATTCAATTACATTATTGGTCTTTTTAGCTGACATTAGCGCGATTGGGCCAATCAAACCTTTACGGCCTTGATAGGCTTCGGCAAAACTGTCAGCTAAATCAATAATATTTTCGTAAAACTTCTGCAACGCCTTATGTTTTGCGTAGCTGCGAGTGTTTAAATGCACCGAATGGGTTACATCACGGGCTAAAAACAACATTCCAATAAACTTTTCGCAACTCATACGGGCGCTCCTTCAGGTGGTATGGGTGGTGCCATCGGCATTTCAGGCTGCGCCATCGGTGCTTCTGCCATCATCGGCATTTCCCGATCATCTGGCATCGCAGCAACCAAATCACCGCTAGTTAGCATACTGCTAATGGTTCCCATGACAATATCTTGAATCTGCTCGGGCGTCATGCCTGCCATCGTAGCTTGCATCCGCTTAGTTTCAGCGTCATAAGCCTTGATGGTAGCTTCAAACTCCTTACGCTCCAAATCTTGCGCTTCAATGGACTTATTGACGTTTTGCAACATACCAAAGACGTTATCGAGTTCAGCTTGCAACGCACCAATTTGCTGTTCAGCAGCCTGTAGCGCAGGGTCTTTATCGGTCGATTCGAGCAGTTTTGGATCAATTGTCTTAGCAAAACGCTCTGCCATCTCTTGAGCGCCAGGCCAATCCATGTTTTTGATAAACAGATCGCCAGCTACCGACCATAAGTTCGGGTTGGCTTGCAAGAGTTGGGTCATGGCGTCCATCGCTTCTTGACGCTTGGTCATGTAGCTTGGGCCAGTAGTTACTACAACGTCATATTTACCAACACTAGGGTTGTAAACCTTTTCAATCACAATGCCTGTTTCCATATCCCGTATCTCTTTGACGGGTTCTGGCTGCATCGGATTAATCTTAACCATGCCGACTTCGCCATCTAACCCAACGATACGAGCAATCCGTTCTGTATCATAGATTTTGGGGATTAAATCCACCAGTTGACGAGTAACATGACGAATAGCGCGGGCCAAATTATCCACATAATGATAGGTTCCTGTATCACCTTGCTTTTCACGGGCAAGGATAGCGCGTCCTGATCGTTCGTTGGATGTCGCACCTAAACTCGAGTCATATTGACCTGTGGTGGACTTAATATCGTCACTTGCGCCCATTTTGGCTTGAATCAAGCCAGTTTGAGGCAGTGGGGGCGCGGCGCGTTGCGGTAACGGCAGTACAGCGCCCATTCCATCGGTTACATCAGGATTAACTTCTAAATACGGCCAATTGGTTGTATTAGCCGTTTTCCATTGCATTTCATAGCCTTCAAACTGACCGCCGTACCCGATAAATGGTGCCTTGGGCGCGAGAGCCAGCATCTCAGCTTCTTGGGATGTCCAGTAGTTGTACATTCTTTGAGCGTCTTTGGCGTTACGCACCAAGCCCGAGATGTAAATCTGACCATCCACTTCAAATTCATTACCAATCACACGCACAACGGGTAGCCATTTGCCTGCCCACTCGCGTTCTTCAAGCGCTTCATAGCCGTTGGTTTTCATCCACATGACTTTTTTGCGCTCAACTCGACGGCTACGCACGGGTTTTAAGCCCATCTTTTTCATGTCTTTATCTTCCCGTGAGCCTTCAATGTAGCTCATGTTGCCGGGGTACAAGTTAAGCGTTGCATCCTCAGTCTTGTAGTAAAAATATTCTGCGATACGGATCGTATCTTCTGTAAGCCACTGGCTCAAGTTTTGATCGCCTACGCCACTTGCCAAGATGGTACTAATGGGCGCGGCGTTGGGGAACATCCTCTCGTAGTCTTTTTTGTACACATCCTCGGTAATGAACACATACTGGGCGTCTGCGCCCGTAGGGTCTTGCGCCATAGGATCCATGTACACACTAAAACTATTACGAATCCGACCAATCCGTAGGTCTTGATCGAAGGTGTCATCGTCGCAATACTCCGTCAAAATGCGAATATAGCCCTCACCATAGGTAACTTGGTTCTCGCAGGCGGTGTCGTATGCGACATCGGCGTCGCTCATGTACTCAATATGACGCACCATGCCGTCAAATATCTCAGCAACCGCAATATCGGCCTTATCATCGGCTGGGATGACCTTGCCCGATGGTCGATTCTGCCTTTGCTCGTTGGTTACTTGCCGAACGTGCTGTGGCAGCTTGTTGATCGTCAAACATGGACGAGCATTGATCGTTTGACCTTGCACCGCGCCCCGAGTAGCCAACACATCAGCAGGCCACTGCCATTGGTTGTCGGGCGATCCCGCCATAAAGCGTAGATCATCCAACTCATCCTCACGGCTGTCGCTGTACGCAGCGATGGCGGTCGTGTAGCGGTGGCGCATGAGCGCTAATGTGTCACGCTGATCGGCTGGATCGCCTTCGGGGCCGCCTCGTGCGGCTACGATTCCCGCCTTATTGATGCCCGATGGGTCGTTGTTGTACGTATCGGCCATTATCTACCACGTCCACTTGAGCGTTTCATGGGTTTGGCAGCCGCGCGTTTGGTCGCATAGGCGATGGCAACGGCTTGCTTTACTGGCTTCTTTCCTTGTACAATCTCAGTACGGACATTTTCTCTAAATGCTTTTTTAGAAGGGCTTTTTATGAGTGGCATATTTCGTTCCCGAATTCGAGTTGAAAAAATTTGTAAACATTGCCGTACTAAATTTACCGTAGCAAATTATCGGAAAGACATTGCTACATATTGTAGTCGTAAGTGTATGGCTTTGGATTCTCGTTTGCAACTTATTTCTGATTGCGCAGAATGTGGCAACACTTTTACGCACATAGCTAGCAGAGCTAATAAAGCTAAATACTGTTCCCCAACGTGCTACCACAAAGCTATGAGCCGAAAGGGGACAATGGAGTATTCGTGTCATCATTGTGGCGTTAAATTTTTAAGTGCGCCGTCACGAAAAAGAAAATATTGTTCTAAGGCTTGCGTAAATAAAGCTAGTAAAGAAAATTTTAACCCCGTATTTACTACCGTACGAAAAGCCATGGCGCGGAGAAATTTATTGGTTAAATGTGAAAAATGTGGGTTTGACGCACAGCCAAAAATACTTGGTGTACACCATAAAGACGGGAATCGTAAGAATAACTCCATGGAAAATTTAGCTGTTTTATGCCCAAATTGCCATTCTTTAGAGCATTTACAACATATCCCTCACTGATTACTTCGCTTTCTTTGCAGGTTTGGCTGTTTTGGCCGATTCCTTAAAATCCTTAGCAGTTGGCGCACCTTTGGTGCCTGGTTTGCGCATTTTCTCGCCACTTCCGGCTTCAATTCGCTTGCGTTTAGCGTGAATGTTTGCGTAAAGACCAGGTTTAGTCGCCATTGTTTTCTTCCTTTTAGCAGTTCCAGCTTTTGAGCGCGGCTTTCGCACGCGGTGCGTCGCCTTTTGCGTTCTTGACGACTCCTGACATTCTTGCACAGAATGATTTTTTGCGCCCTGCGTCAGCTTTTGTCTTAGGGTTTGGAGCAGGCGCTTTAAGATTTGCATTATTTTTCGCATTGTAGGCCT
>ERZ869925.1481-NODE-1481-length-10470-cov-4.873740_pt1 | contig 10470 bp, 20 predicted proteins | sample MGYA00579311_ERZ869925 | MGnify/ENA primary metagenome ERZ869925 (study PRJEB32216, sample SAMN09231817) | wastewater metagenome | place: USA: Maryland | collected 2016-07-30 | study: EMG produced TPA metagenomics assembly of the PRJNA472060 data set (Reclaimed...
ACACATAAGAGTGAGAGTGAGAGTGAGAGTGAGAAAGGAAATACTAATACAAAAAGTAAACAAAAAGAGCTAGCGGAAGAGTTTACCAAGTGGTACTTGGCCTACCCGAGAAAGACGGCACGCGGTGCTGCCTATGCTGCTTACTGCAAGGCGGTGAAGCGGATTGCAGCGGAACACGGTATAGGACTCGAGATCGCTGTGGACCGTCTGCAGACATGGACTCTCGAGCGTGTTCCTCAAATCGAGTCGCACGAAATGCAGTTCCGAAAGCAGCCAGCCACATGGCTCAACCAAGAGTGCTACGGCGACGAGTTTACGCCACAGAAAAGCCGTGTCGCGACTATTGAGGAACTTGACGCATGGAGCCCGAAATGAACGCTCTGTCAAAAGTTCCAACCGAGCTAAAGCAAAAGTCACAGTGGGTGTGCTGGAAGTACGTCACTCGAGACGGCAAGGCGACGAAGGTTCCGTTCATGCCTTCGGGCGTGCCTGCTAGTTCGACGGATCCAGAAACGTGGTCGACGCTGCAGCAGTGCACAGAGGCGAAAGGCTACGAAGGCGTCGGTTTTGTTTTTGAGGAAGAAGGGCCGTTCGTTGGAATCGACATCGACGGCTGCAGGGATCCCGAAACCGGCAAGCTCGAGCAGTGGGCGAAAGAGGTGGTCGTTCAGCTGGGGACGTATGCCGAAGTCAGCCCTAGCAAAACAGGCGTCAAGATGGTTGGCCTGGCAGACGCACGCTGGCCACATCGAAACAATGTCAAGCTTCCAATGCCGAAGGTCTGCAGCAAGGATCCTGGGATTGAAGCTTACGACTCCAAGCGGTTCTTCTGCATTACTGGAAACCAGCTGAAAGGCATGTCCGGTTTGAAGTCGGTCGATTGCCATTTCGATTGGCTGGCTGACCGGTTCGGAATGCGACATGCGAAAGCCGTTGTGTACGCTGACGCTGGGCTGAAGCTCGAGACTCCAATACTCGAGCGAGCCGCTAAGTATCTCGAGAAGCTACCGCCGTCGATTTCCGGCTCCGGTGGACACAACGCATGTTTTCACGCCGCCTGTGTGCTGGTCATGGGTTTTGGCCTGGATGAAGGAGAGGCGTACCGGTTGCTCGCTGGTGATTTTAACAACCGGTGCAACCCGCCTTGGAGTGAACGCGAACTTCGACACAAGATTGCACAGGCGCAAAAGCAGCCTGGCTCGAGAAACTACCTGCGAGATGCAGAGCCAACGACTTGGGACAGGATCCACATTCCGTCTAGCTATCGCGAACTAAAGATTTACGAACCGCCAGCGGAGAAGCCACTTGGAGAAGTTCGTAAGACATCGCTGAAAAGTGCTGCAGCGGCGTACATGTCGCAACTGGCTAGCGGTAAGCAAGTCTTGGTTGAAACCGGTATTCCGTCGCTAGACCATGCAATCGGCGGCGGACTGGCATTCGGAGAAATGGTCATCATTGCGGCCCGTCCATCGCATGGAAAGTCAGCTGTTGGACTGCAGATGACGCATGCGATGAGTGCTCGAGAACTTCCGGTCGTGATCGTTTCGGAAGAAATGTCGGCTCTCGCGCTGGGCAAGCGAACAATCCAATTTGCTGCAGACATTCACGAACGCAACTGGAATGACGAATTTGATAAGGTGGTTGGGCAACTTGACAACCATTTCAAAGCTCGAGAGGACGTGACGATTCTCGAGTCGTGCGGTTCTGTGGAAAGAGCGGTTGCCGAAATCGAGGAATTAACCAAGGCGGGCAAGTGCAAGGTGGCGTTGATCGACTATGCACAGCTGCTAGACGCAAAAGGCAAAGACCGGTACGAGCGAATTAGCCGGGTTAGCCAGACGCTACGGATGCTGGCTAGTCGTCTGCAGATCATCGTTTTGGTCCTGGCTCAGCTGAACCGCGAAATTGAAAACCGCAAGACGTTCACGCCAATGATGAGCGACATCAAGGAAACCGGTCAACTCGAGCAGGACGCAGACGTAATCATTTTCGGAGTTTGGCCGCACAGGATCGACTCGAGCAAGGACCAGAAGGATTACCAATTCTACGTGTGCAAGAACCGAAACCGAGAAATCCGCAGAGGTGCCTTCCAATGCGATTTCAACCCAGCTCGGCAAATGTTGCTCGAGCAAGAAAAGCCTAACCAGTTCGCCAACGATTTCTAGCCTTCGGGCGGCTGTCTCGCTGTGGGTTTGACCGGCGGGGCAGTTTTTGAAAGGAAGCAAAGTGATAGTTATCGAAGTGCCAGCCGTACCGATAGCCCAGCCTCGCGCCAGAGCAACGGCAATCAGCGGACATGCCAGAGTTTACGAGCCGACGAAGCATCCAGTGGCGGCATTCAAGGCAACTGTTCGGCTATCGGCCAAGGTCGCTTATCACGGTGCGCCACTGGATAAGCCGCTAAACGTGTCGCTGGTGTTTGTTATGCCAAGGCCGACCAACTTGATTTGGAAAAAGCGGGACATGCCAAGATTACCGCACGCCAAAAAACCAGATGCGGATAACCTCGTCAAGAGCGTGTTCGATGCTTTGAACGGTCTGTTGTGGGTGGATGATAGCCAAGTGCATTGCTTGTCGGTGGTCAAATGGATCGCCAGCGGTAACGAGCAACCACACGTTGAGATTGGCGTTGAGGAAGTGGCATGAAATCCAAACAGCACATCAAGCGTCTAGCGTTCTGGCGGCAAGCGACCGGCATGAACGCGGCGGAGGCGATGCGAAAACTATGGGAGGCGGGGAAGTGAAACTAGAGCGAATCAGCGACCTACGAATTGGCGACGTAATTCGAAACAAAGACCATGCGTTTGTCGTGGCGGACGTTACTGGCAATCAAGCGACGATTTGCCGGACGCAACTCTTGACGGTGCCAGATGGCTGGGAGGTCGTGTCTCGGGCAATGCAGGTAGACGAAAGGTTGTATCTGTTGGCAGAGATTGACAGGCTGCGTACAGCATTGGAGGCAAAAGAATGACCCAACCCAGCACGGAAGCAAAGCGATGTGCACACTGCAACGGAACTGGCTTTCAGTTGCCTGAGAAGTGTTGCCTAACTTGCAAGAACAAACGCATTGTGCACACGATTTCCGTCTGTGCACTTGATCGACTACCAATCAAGGCCGACATGGTTTGCTCGCGATGGGAACTAGATGCAGAGGGTGAAGCATTGAAACCGCCAATCACACGACCAGCTTCAGCGGAAAGTATCGTTGGCGAGGTGATGCAATGACCCAACCCAGCACGGAAGCAACCCTTACCTGTCCGAACTGCAAGCAAGGCACGCTGCGGGTTCACAAGACGAGAACACGCAAAGACTGCGTTCGTCGAATCCGTATCTGCGAACACTGCGGCGAACGAGTAGCAACTACAGAAAGATTTTGCACGCTTGGGTCACCTATAACCCCAACTTCAGCAACCCCCATTTCAGACTCTGGAACTGAACTGCCAAAGCTGTAGAGTTGTCTTAGTCGGCAACTCACAACCGAGCCACAAGCCGACTAGTGGGGTTAGTGGCCGAACCTTCTAGCCCCACTATTTCACTAATAGGCCAGTGAGGGGGTGATCCGTGTCTGACGGTGAACTGTTTAGGATGCCAATGGAAGCTGGTGCAGATTTAGGCACTGGCATGTCTGCTGTGTTCTTGTTCAAAGGCAAGCTTCTCGCAGCCATTCAATCGACTTTGGACCGCTATCGCACGCAAGGTCTAAAGCTTCCGCCAAAAAAAGAGTTCATGGACAAGGCTGAAGCGTTCATGAAGACAATCGCCGCTGCTACGGACATCCCCGGCATCGGTCCATTGCTGGAAACGACGATTGAAGAGTACGTGATTGCAGGTCTTCTGCCAGTAATCGGCAAGCTGTATGACCGCTTCTCGCCCGCTCAGTAGTTTCACACTCATCCAGATTCGTGGCATAGCTGCGAAGTGCTGGATGGAATCGGAGGGCGACCCAGAGATTGCGGAAGCCCTCTTTGCTGGCCGATACCCAGGTGTTGAACAGCGGACGGCAGCTTTAGGCCTGTTCCAGCACTGGATTGACCACGGCGGACCACAGGTTGTTATGACGCAAGAAGAAGCAAACTTGCTAGGTCTGGAGAGCGATTAGATGGCAAGCGAACAGTTCATAACGATTAAGCTTCGATGGTGGTGTTTACCGCTAGTCAAGCTTTGTTGTTTTGTGCTGAAGTGGCTTCCGTTTATCGGTGCTCAGCGAAAAATGAAAATGGCCTACGCAATTTGTGGCTGGCTGACTCAGAAAGCTGTGAAGGTCAAATAACGATGGACATGCTCATTTGGGCAATCGGTGCATCTGGTGCTGTCATCGGGGCGATAGCTTTGATTGCGTTTGCGGTGGTTTCACTGGCTCTAACTTTGGCATGGTTGCTATCTTGAATAAACTTTTCCTTCTACTACCGCTGCTGTGGAGCAGTTGCTGCCTCTTGTCGAGTGAGACACAGGCACAGATAAAGCTTTCTGAGGTCAAGACGCAAACGTGGGTAGGCTTCGAGAATCCCAGCGTACAGAACGGCGTAGTCATTGCGGGCATGGCCAGCAAGCCTTCCTTGTCATCGACGAACTATGTCATCGTTCTTGAAAAGGCAGTCGAATACAAGTGGACTGAAATCGAGGCGGAAAGTACGCCAGATTTGGAAGTCATCGAGCTTGAGGAAGTGTCCGTCTCGCCACTTAAGAGCGAACTTCGTTTTCCGCAAACCGCCAAGCCCGGTAAGTACCGTGTTGTAGTTCGGTGCAGTGACCCAGTCAACGGACCAGCCAGTAAGCGATTGTCGGTTACGCTCGGTGTTAAGCCAGATGACCCAACACCAACCCCACCAACTCCCACGCCAGATGGTGTTAATCCGTTTAATATGCCTGGGTTCCGCGTGATGATTGTCTATGAGTCGCGCGATGGTGTGCCGAGACAATACACGGGCGACGTGCGGGCGTACCTGGATTCCAAGTGTGTTAAAGATCAAAAGACAGGCATTCCGCAACGGCTCATCATTGACCAAAACTCAAGCTTTGCTCCCGACGCTGAGTTGTGGCAGAAGGTCATGGCTCGCGGTCAAAAGTCGCTTCCGTGGATAGTAATCGGTAACGAGGCGAATGGCTACGAAGGCCCGCTCCCATCTAGTGCGGCTGGTGTTCTTGAGCTGCTCAAAAAGTACGGAGGCTAACCATGCTGCGAGACGACGACTTTGTAATCGATGACGAGAATTTCGACGCTACCTGTCGCAATCAGAAGATTGACGGCTTGCCAGTTCAATACACGCTGATTCCGCGTGACTATAACGCTCATCCAGTTGGATCGTACAACAAAGGTCCTGGGATGCGAGCGGTTACCGATGTTCCATTGATACCAATGGAAGAGTGGCCTGAGCGCATTAAAGAGTTAGCGGCAACAAAATCGCAGATAAGCGACTTTCGTAATGTCAGCGGTCCGAATGGTGGACCGATTCCATCGCTAGACCAAAATGGCTATGGCTATTGTTGGTTTCATTCGCCGACATCCGCAGCCATGCTTTTGAGAGCTATTGCTGGATTACCGTATGTGCGACTGTCGGCGTTTGCAGGTGCTTGCATCATCAAGAACTTTGCCGACCAGGGCGGTTGGGGTGCTGCTGGTTTAGATTTCTTCGTCAACGGATTGACTAAAAACGGGCGCAAATATTTGGGTGTGCCATCGGTTCAATTCTGGCCTGAGAAGTCCACTAACCGAGCCCTAGCCAACGATGATGCAGTTTGGCAGGACGCTTTGAATCATGTGATCACTGAAGGCTTCATCGATCTAGACGCCGCAGCCTACGATCGTAAGTTGTCTATCCAGCAACAAGGCAGTTGTTTGCTGCATAAGATCCCAACGGTGTTGGATTTCAATCACTGGTCGCACAGTGTGGCCGGCATGGATTTAGTTGATGTTGATCCTGGTTTGTCGGCTCGCGACCCAATGCGTTACGGGCAGCGAATTTGGAACAGTTGGAAGGATTCTTGGGGTGCCAATGGTACAGGCGTTCTCACTCGCAACAAAGCGTGGGCAGACGGTGCCACGGCTCCTCGTGCAATAAAGGTAAGCATGGCATGAAGTCACTCATAGCTTGGTTAGCAATCTTTCTCCTGGCTGGTCAGCTGTTTGGTCAAGAGCAGGAATTGGTTCCGTGGAAGGTTCAAGACAAGCTTCCCAACCAAGGTCAAGCCATTGGTATCGGTGCAATCGACGCCTACGCACTCCGCAAGCAAGTCGATTCGCTGCAAGAGGAAGTGCGCCGGCTGACTGGTGAGAACGAAGCATTACGGGCGCAGCTGCGAGCGACGAAGCAACCGGAGCCAACGCCAGCAAAGTTAGCCAAGATTGTTTCCACCCCTGGTTGTCTAGGATGCCCGAAGATTAAAGCGTGGCTCAAGCCGTGGCTAATCAAGCGCGGTTATGGAGTTGGCGAGATCAGCGAAGACATTCAGCCGAAGCGAATCTATCCATACGTGGAGATTTGTACGGACAACGGATGCCGCATTATCCAGCTTCCGAACGTTGAGACGCCATTCACGCCTGAATGGTTTGAACTGCAATTGAAAGAACAACTACGCTGAGTCGAGTCTAGGCGATGGTTGTAGCCCGCTGCTCACTTGTTAATGAAAGGCGGCGGGTTTTAACACAAGAGGGTAGCGATGGACATTGGTTGCCCGATTTGCGGGAAGCACGAATACCCTGACCACAAATGCAATCCTCGTACAGTTAAGCGGTGGGAGAATCGCAGGATTAAGCACGAGCGCGAACTTGCAGAGATCAAAGAACCAACGCTAACCGAGCGGCTTGAATACGCAGAAGCACTTTCTAAGGACAATGAGTAATGCACTATCGAAACGGGCGAGAAGCTAAGAACGGTGATGAAATTGTACAGATGGAATCTGGGTCAGCAAAGATCACTGGCGCGGGCGTGTTGATTCGCGCCACCCCTGGCAACAACTATTGCAATGGGGTGATGGCCAACGATCGATCGCAGTCTTTTGTTGGGGCATGTCTTTGCGACTGCCTGCATGTCGATGATGTGGCTTCCCTCCTGGCTGAAAAAGATCTAGATAAGCGACCAGAAGGCAAGTAGCGATGGACGACAACAAAACGCTTTACCAAGCATTGATGCAGGACCTGAAGCTAGAGCCCGTCGAGGTTATCTGGTCTATGGTTCTCATCGCAATGCTTGCCACCGGCTTGCTTATGGGCTGGGACATGGGGCGACGATGAGCGACGAATTGGAACCCAAACCGCTACCAAAAACACCCGCCTGGGTCGACGCATTGCTGATTAAAGAAGGTCCGCACAACGAAGAGAACGAAGACACGCAGCCTGAAAGCGAGTGCGGTGGTTGATGAGCAAGAGGAAGTCGAGACACGAACAAGCAAAGCAAAGCCGTCAAGATGGGTTCTAGTCCTGAAGTGTGGTTCAATCGTTTTGATGGTGGCTCGATTGCTCAGCAGATGGCTTTAATTCGCGGTTACATTTCGATTCCCTTTCTCCTGGTTGTACGGGTAACAAATCAAGTCTTTATTGTTGTACTATGCGTCTTGTTCGGGTTCGAGTTAGGCATCTCAATGGAGACGCCAGAATCCACAGTCAAAAAGATGTTGCGAGACAAAGCAGATGAAAGAGTTCGACGAACTAACGAAGACGTTACGAGCAACACGCAAGGCAATCAAGAAGGTCAACGCACGCACGGCACTTACAGCGGTATTCGATCCAGAGTTGGATTTGATTGAGACGATTAGGCGGATGCAAACAGAGGCTTGCGCCACTGCTAGCGAAGCTCAGCAACTTTGCAATGAACTTACCGATCTTCTAGTAGAGCTACAGCCACCTTGAAACTAGACATCATAGATTTGCTACTTGGCGGTGCCGCTCTGACTGTTCCGATCATCGGTCAAGCAGTTGCCGCTACGCCAGAATCATCGCTCGTAGGGCTGATTTCCAACATAACGGGATTCAGTTTTGCGGTGCTGTTGGTGCTTTACAACAAGTTCTATGAGCTGCCACGCTGGGAACGAGAACGACGTGACGAACGAGCGGAAATGCTCAATGCGTTCAAGTCAGAACGGCTAGAGATTATCCAAACGTTTCGCGTGCAGATGGATGAGAAGCGTAAGGACTACTTGAGTGATGTGGCACAGGCTCGGCAAGAGTTCTTGGCACAGCTAACCGAAGAGCGGGCATCGTTTGAGCAGATGCTGGCAAGGATGACGAAAGAACCCAAATGACAGCCCGAAGCCTAGCCCGACCTCTCGCAAGTCAATTAGCAAAACCGTTGACGGTGGCGGGGTCGTCGGGTGGGGGTGCACCATTGATTCTTGACACCTACTCAGCGCTAGGCGGGTGGGGGCTAAGTAAGCGGAAGAATGCCGCAACTAGTCCATTTCGTGTTCGTGAGAGTGCGGGGAGCACTGAGCAAGACGCGGCATTTTCTGACAATGCTCTAAACACAACATCGCTGCTTGCGTTCACTGGTGCCAACTCTGGCTTCGTTGTATCGGCCTACGACCAAACCGGCAACTCAAAACATGCCGCACAGTCAACTACGACACTCCAGCCGCGAATAGTCAATTCTGGAGTTGCGGATGATGGTTTTGTTTTCGACGGCTCAAACTACTATTTAGAATCACCGACGCTTGGTTCGTTTTCGGCTGCCAGTACATTCACAATCATGGCTTGGGTAAAGTTCGCAAGCCTACCCGGCGCTGTCCGAAAAACAGCACTAGCAAATATTCAAATCACGAATGATTTTGAGTTTGATATTGCAAGCTCTGCGGTGACGGCCAATCGATTATGCGTGATTGCCGGGAAGGCTGGCGTAGCATCGCAAGAGGCGGCGCATACAGTCGATTTTGCGGCAAACACTTGGTATCACGTCGCAGGTGTATTTAACGGCACCACGGTTGCGATATTTGTCAATGGAGTGGCATCGACGACAGCAACGCTGAACGCAACAACAATCGGAGCAACCGCAAACTCAAAGGGAGTGACGCTTGGTGTTATTAGATACACAGGTGCATCTTTTAATGGTTTCGCTGGTTCGGTGCGTGATGCGTTTGTTTTCGGCTCTGCGCTGTCTGAGGCTAACATTCTCGCGATAAAAACGGCCACTGAATGATCTACATACCCATCCGCTCAGACGCTGCGGCCAATCTGAGCAAAGCCATCTACCAACTAACACGACCACCAGCGACACGACAGCCTGGCGATGTGTCCTGTTACTACTGCGAATGGATACAGCACCCAACTCGGCAGGAAGTAGCGTTAGTTGTTATGCCTGAATCGGAAGAAATACCAATTCACGTTCAGGCAGACGGCGCATTGCTTGAAACGACATTGGCACCGTTTGTTGGTGTGGAACTAACGCAGCAAGAATCTGATGGGCTACTGCAAGCAGTCGAAGCAATGGCTGGCTCAAAAGTTGACGTAGCTAACCTTATCCCCGCATCGTGGCAGCCATACGTGATGGATTACCAAACTGCACTCGATACAGGCTGGATTCCACAACCGCCTACGTTTCCTTAACTCGCCTCTGGCTTGGACTATCGTAAATGCGTAGCACTGGAATACTCACACAACCATACGACGCAACCTGGGTTCTGGATTTCGTTCCAGACTACTCAGCTAATTCGCATCAACAGTGGGGGCATACTTGCTACTCGGCAATGGCAGAGAAAACGTACCAAACCACAGCTACTGAAGTGGTAGTGGAAACGTACTGCGAATATGGCTTTGAAAGTGGTAGATACTTCGGCGTTTACATCAATGGTAGCTTCTCGTCTGTTCAGGAAGTCAGTGAAGGTCTTGATTCAACCACGGTTGCACTGCCGCCTGGCCCAAAGACAGTGACCATCGTAAACGGCGTACAAAACAAGCCTTCGACAACAATTCTGGCAACGCAAGTGCTCTCATGTACGTTCAATCGCAAGGTAACGTTCGTAGACAGGACGCCAGAGTTGGCAGTTCTAGGCGATTCAAATGCGGTAGGGGCTGGCACTACTGTTTTGCTACGTTACGCTTGGCCGATGCTATTGCGTCAACGTGGTTATCGCGTCTCTGTCGAAGCATGGGGCTATCGTGCGGTACAGGGCGAGGGAACGTCGATTCTTGAGCACGGTGCTGACGCAATTCTCATTGCTTTGGGAACGAATGACCGCTGGCTCGGTCTGACGACTGCCGCACAACTGCAAACAAACTACACGGCATTGCTTAACTCGCTCTCCGCGTTCACTGGCACGATCTACGCACTGGTGCCACCGGACATTGCAGGCATCGACATGACGGCGTATCAAGCTGCGGTGACAGCAGCAGCAACCGGACGAGCAACAGTTTTGTCCTCGCATACGTGGGATCTATCGGACGACGTTCATTTATCCAATAGCGGCTCAAATGCCTTAGCTGATTTGGTGGAGGCACAATGCTTGAGCTAACCACACAGGCTTTCGTCGGCCTGATTGATC
>ERZ869925.1482-NODE-1482-length-10426-cov-3.263813_pt1 | contig 10426 bp, 14 predicted proteins | sample MGYA00579311_ERZ869925 | MGnify/ENA primary metagenome ERZ869925 (study PRJEB32216, sample SAMN09231817) | wastewater metagenome | place: USA: Maryland | collected 2016-07-30 | study: EMG produced TPA metagenomics assembly of the PRJNA472060 data set (Reclaimed...
TCAGCCAGATTTACACCGGCAATATGCCGACCGAAATCCCGCTGGCCCGCATGAACCGCGACGATTACACCAACTTGCCCAACAAGAGCTTCCAATCCAACCGGCCCCTGCAATATTGGCTCGACCGTCAGGCCCAGTCGCCTGTCATGAACCTGTGGCCGGTGCCGAACGCTGGCGCGACCACCTCGCAGATCGTCGTTTGGGCGCAACGCCACATCATGGACGTTGGCACGATGACGGAAGAGATCGAAGTGCCGCAGCGCTGGTACGAGGCCGTCGTGGCTGGCTTGGCCGCCAAGATGGCACTGGAAATACCCGAAGTGGATGCCGCGCTGATCCCGCTGCTTGATCAAAAGGCCATGCAGGCTTTTATGACGGCGCAGGCCGAAGAGCGCGACAACAGCCCGATGATGATCCAACCCAACATAAGCCCCTACACAAAATGATGAATTGCGGCATCTACATGATCCGCCACAAAGAGAGCGGCAAAACTTATGTCGGCAGGTCTGTTGACATAAAGAACCGATGGAACTTGCACCGTCGGGATGCCGAAATGCGTAAAAACAACAGCCCTTTTCATCGCGCTTTGCGCAAATATGGCTTTGATGCTTTTGACTGGAAGGTTTTGATCTCCGCACCAGCGCGTCTTCACGTTGTTTTGGAGCGTCAGTTTATCTGCGATATGAACACGGCAGTTCCGCAGGGTTACAATGTCGGTGGCGCAGCGGGGGGCCAGCCGCCCCGTGGCATATTAGCTTTAATGGGCGAAGACGAGCGCAACGAAAAACTCGCCGAGATGCGCGAGCTTGCTGGCAAGATGCACGTTTCTGTTCGCGAACGGCGCGCAGCAGACCCTGCTTACGATGCGTGGTATAAAGAGCGCATGAAGCAGGCCGCCATAACCCGCGAAACGGCCAGAAAAGAACGCATGGCTTCTGATCCTGTATACGCAGATAAAGAGCGCGCGCGGAGACAACGCGGCGGAACGAAATCAGCAGAAACCATTAAGCAAAAAGCCGCGCAAGACGGAGCTTTTGCTGAAAAAATGCGCGCGCACTACAAGCAAGCCGCTAAAAAAGCGCGAGAAAATGATCCTCGGACTATCGCAGCGCGTGTTCGGGAGACGGCGAAATGTCTGTAGAAGGATACCTCGACACGCGCGGCAAGCAATACCTTGCAATTGCGATTTGCGACCGTTGCAAGCGCAAATTCCCGATTGAGGAATTGCACAGCGACCCCAACTCGCCGGCGCTTAAAGTGTGCCGCGAAGATTTAGATGTGTTGGATCCGTGGCGCGAACCTGCGCCCGCGCCTGAACAAGTTGCGCTTATGCACCCGCGCCCTGATGAGCCTTTAAGCTAATGGCGCGCTTTCTTAACACACGCGGGAATACCACTTTGGGCATCGGGATTTGCTCCCGTTGCAGTATCAAGTTTCCGCTTGGCAAACTGTCGCCCGATCCGAATTACCCCGGCTTGATGGTGTGCGATAAAGATAAAGACCAATACGATCCTTACCGCTTGCCTGCTCGGCAGCCTGAAAAGATCAGCCTTCCCTTTACACGTCCTGACGCGCCCCTGAATGAAGGCGTCCCTACGGTCGCGCCGCCTGCGCCCACGCCTTCGACTTTAAGCGTCATGTCGGTGCGCGACGATGATTAAGACCACGCCCACCCAAGGCTCGCTCCCCTTGGCTCGTGGTGGCACCGGCGGCGGCGCATCCTCTGCCGTCGGTGCCATATTGTTAAGCTGTGCATTTTATGATTTGTTATTTTGTGATACTACGGGCCACAGGCTTGTAACAGCCCAAACGGAGACGAGCTTTGGCAAACATTAAAATATCAGGGATGTCGGGCGCATCGACGCCGCTTGCAGGCACGGAGCTATTAGAGCTTGTGCAAGGCGGATCAAGCGTCAGCGTTGCCGCCAGCGATGTCGCGGCCTCTTTCGCAACGGATCCCACAAACATCCTGCCAGTCGCCAATGGCGGCACGGGCGCTGCAACCCTCACGGGTTACGTTAAAGGCAGCGGCACTTCGGCTCTCACGGCCTCGGCCACAATCCCCTTCGCTGATATGACGGGGCGCGCTTACGGCGACTTCTGCGACACCGCAGACCAAACAGGCAGCGTCTCAGTAGCCACGGCTATTTTGTTTAACACGTCCACCATTTCGCAAGGCATCAGCGTTGTTAATGACGGCGGCGGCAATCCGACACGGATTACCTTCGCAGCAGCCGGCACGTATCTGATGTCGGTGAGCCTTCAGTTTTCAAACTCTGACAGCAACGACCATGACGTGACCGTTTGGATCGCTTTGAACGGCACGCGCGTTGCTAATACCTCTACAACCGTAACGCTACCCAAAGCGGCCGACGGCGGAAACGCATTCTTCGCCACCACCTTCATGCTGACAGTCACAGCAGGCCAGTATGTGCAAGTCATGTGGCTGCCTGAAGATGTGGATGTTACGCTTAATCACACGGCTGCGGGCGCAATCGCACCAGCCATCCCGTCAGCCATCTTCAACGCAGTAAGGGTCGGGTGATGATCGAACAGCTTATTAGCCGCGTCTTTTACACGCGCAATGTTGCGCATCTACAGCATTGGCGCGCGAAGGGTGCTGGCAGCTACGCCAAGCACAAGGCCCTCGGTCATTTTTATGATGACGTAATTGACGCCCTCGACGATCTGGTCGAGGCTTATCAAGGCGCATTTGATCTGATCGGCGATGTCCCTGCTCCGCCCAAAGGTTTAAATGACATCCTTGCGCATCTTGAAAACGAAGCTGCGTGGATAGAAGAAAACCACGAAGACATCTGTGAAGGCAACCGCGCCGTTGCGAACCTGATCGACGGCCTGACTGCCGTCTATCTCAGCGCGATCTATAAATTGCGCAATCTCAAATAGGGGGCGGCTGTGGATTATCAAGTGTTGTTCAACGTCGCCATCGGCGGTGCTGCTTTTTTAGGTGGTTGGTTGGTTAACCGCCTGACACAGACCATCGACCGTCTGGATCAAGACGTCCGTAAATTGCCTTTAGATTATGTCAGCAAGAACGATTACCGTTCGGATATGGCCGAAATTAAAGAGAGCCTGAAAGACATTTTTGATCTGCTGCGATCAAAAGCAGACCGCTAATTCCCGCCAACAGCGAAAGCAAAGAGGATGCCCCCTCGTGGTTTGTCGGACGAAGAGTTTATAAACCTTTGGCACAAAGGCGAATGCTCGCCGTCCATAGTTGCACGCATTGCAAACATGGACCTTCGTTCCGTGTATGAAAGACGCAAACGGCTGGCAAAAAAGGGCATTGTCCTAGCTACCGTGTCTTCCCCCGTAAGCCCGCGCACACCTACCGTTTACAGCACAGACGCCGCGCGCGCGTATCCGCGTGAGCGCGAGGCGGCGATTGAAGACGGCACCATCGTGGTGTTTTCGGATGCGCATTTTTGGCCGCAGGAAAAAACCACGGCGCACGAAGCTCTGCTTGAAATTATCAAAGACCTGAAACCTAAGCGCATCGTCGCCAACGGCGACATCTTCGACGGCGCGCGGATCAGCCGCCATGCGCCGCTGGGTTGGACTGAATTGCCGACCGTCAAGGAAGAGATCGAAGTCTGCCAAGATCGGATGCACGAAATCCGCATGGCCGCGCAGCCTAAAAAGACGCAATGCGCTTTTGATTGGAACATCGGCAACCATGACCAGCGCTTTGATAAGTTCTTGGTCAGCAGTGCCGGCGAAGCGGCTGGCGTTATTCCGCGCCTGCAAGACAAGTTCCCCGAATGGGACATGGCGTGGAGCTTGAAGCTTAACAAAAAAGTTATGATCAAGCACCGTTGGCATAACGGCATCCACGCGACCTATAACAACGCCCTTAAAGGCGGTTTAAGCATTGTGACGGGACACTTGCACCGCCTGTGCGTCACGCCTTGGGCCGACTATACAGGCCGCCGGTGGGGCGTGGACACGGGGACCCTGTCGGATCCGCATTTGCCGCAGTTTGATTATGGCGAAAACAACGCCACACCGCACACATCGGGCTTTGCCGTGCTGACCTTCAAGAACGGCGAGCTTCTGCCGCCAGAATTGGTGGAAGTGATCGACAATATCGCGTATTTTAGGGGCCAAGTTGTAATCGACAAACGCACGGAGGGCTGAAGATGACGACAGAACCGCTTTGGCTCGAACATGCCCGATCACACCTCGGCCTGAAGGAAATACCCGGCCCCAAGCATAACCCGACTATTGTCAAATGGTTAGTCAAGCTGAAGGCTTGGTGGCAGGATGACGAAACGCCGTGGTGCGGCACTTTCGTGGCGCATTGTTTTGACGCCGTCGGCTTAAAGCCGGCCAAAAACTGGTTTAGGGCAAAGGCTTGGTTGGAGTGGGGCGTAGCCGTCGCGCCTCGCTTGGGGGCCGTGGCCGTTTTCGACCGCAAGGGAGGGGGTCATGTGGGCTTCCTTGTCGGGGAAACGGCCACCACCTATGCTGTGCTTGGCGGCAATCAGGGCAATGCCGTGAACGTCATGTCGCTCGCCAAAGAGCGCCTGCGCGGCTGTCGCTGGCCTGCTGGCGTCTCTAAATCGCCTGTGATTGCGCTGCCGAAGGTGGAAGCCAAGAAGTCGGAGAATGAAGCGTGACGTGGCGCGAATTTGAACAAGGCGCGCTGAAGCGCATCCGCGTTTGGTGGAGGCCGGCAACCTGCATCGGTATTGCTGGCGGCGTCATCATCAACGCCATTGTCTTGCCGCTTATGAAAAACGAGGCCACAGAGCTTACCGGCTTTGCGGCTGTTATCGCATCCTGTGCAACGATTTTCGCGGTGCGTGAGTGGGGCAAGATTAAAGGGGTTGATTGATGTCCGACAAGCCGAATATCGTTAAGTTTGAGCGTGAAGCGCCGCCTGACTATGTTCGGCTTTGCAATGCGGTCTTGGCCGCAATCGACGCCAGCGACGCCATTAGCCTGACAAAACAGGTCGATTTCGGCAAGGGCCGGTATCTGATCGTCAATATAGAAGTTTACGAGAGCGATGCCGACGAATGATGAACCCGATCCTTGTATATGCCTCGATAGCAGTCGCAACGGCTGGTTTTGCTGGTGGCTGGGCTGTGAGAAGCTGGAAGGCCGATGCCGAATTAAAAGCTTCTTACGAACGTCTGATTTCGGAGAAGGATCGGATGCAGACGAAAGTGGACGCTGCATCAGCTAAATACGAAGATATGCGCGCCAATCTGGAGCCGAGCAAGATTGAGACGCGCAACACCATCAAGGAGATTTACCGCAATGTGGAAGTGCCTGCTCAGTGCGCCGCTCCTGCTGACACTGTCGGGGTGCTTCAAAGCGCCCGTGATGCCGCCAATGCCGCTGCCGCCGGCCAATTTGGCGCAACCGTGTCCAAGCCTTCCGGCCGTCCCCAATCCTCTGATCGACCCTGATCGGGCGCAGTGGGAGGCTGATATTTTATACGCGTATGGTGATTGCGCCGCCCGCCATCGCGCCACAATTGAGGCGTGGCAGGGGGCTGTCAAAAAGCCTGAAAAATGATACAAGGGTGACGCTATGGCTACCGTGATGACATTTACGACCTTGCAGCAGGACGTGCGGCGCTATTTAGAGCGCGGCAACACCTATGCGTCGGACCCTATTGTCTTTGAACAAATCCCGCGTTTGATCAATTTGGCCGAGCGCCGGATTGCCCGCGAGCTTAAAGTTCAAGGCTTTATCAATGTTGTCACTGGCACCATGACGGTCGGCCAATCGGTTTACAACAAACCCGACCGTTGGCGCGACACGGTCAGCTTTAATATCGGCACAGGCACGGGCAACAACAGCCGCAAAACGCTGTTTACGCGCGACTATGAATATGTCCGCAGCTATTGGCCCGACAGCACGCAGGTCGAACAGCCTATCTTTTATTGCGATTATGACTACAGCCACTGGCTTGTCGCGCCCACGCCCGACGAAGCATATCCCTTTGAGGTGCTTTACTACGAGCTTCCGCCGCTTTTGGACGATGTTGTGCAAACCAACTGGTTGACAGAGTATGCCCCGCAGCTTCTGCTGTACGGCGCACTGCTTGAAGCTACGCCGTTCTTGAAGAACGACGAGCGCATCCAAGTTTGGCAAAATATGTACGACCGCGCCGCAGCGATGCTTAACGGTGAAGACCTTGCAAAAATACTCGACCGCTCGGCGGTTCGTAAGGAGGCCTAATGTCTGTCTACACCCAAGTTTTCGGTGGCACGACCATCTACCCTTCAGATGTGTCGTATCTGGCGATTACGCTGTCGGGCGACACCACGCTTGAATGGCCTTTGGAAAACTCCACGTCCAACGACGTTGCTGCGCCGATCCTTGACGTAAACCCAACCGCCAACGGCTTTTCGATCATTTTGCCCCCTGCCGATAACACTGGTCCGGGCCAGACGGTGCTGTTTAACAACGTCAACGGGCTTTACAGCTTCACCGTCAAAGACGCTGCCGGCGGTACGCTGGCGACCGTTAATTTTGGCGAACAGTGGCAGATTTACCTAAGCGACAACAGCACGGTGGCCGGCACTTGGCGCGTCTTCCGCTATGGCGCGTCGACCGCAACCGTGCAGCCCTCGTCGCTGGCTGGTGCAGGCTTGACGGCCAGCGGCAGCACCTTGGCGCAGTCTGCGCCGGTGTCGACTTTTAACGCAGGCTCTTTAAGCGGCGGCGTGTTCAGCATTTCGACCGCCAACCGCGCCAACGTCTATGTGTGGACGGACACCGGCACAGCCACAGTCGCGCTGCCTTCCGCTGTGGACGCAGGCAACGGTTGGTTTGTGTCTATCCGCAACGAAGGCGGAGGCTCGCTTACGATCAATCCCGCAGGCATTGAGACGATCAACGGCCTTTCTACGATTACGCTGAACCCTGCCGATAGCGCGACCATCCACACGGATGGCTTGACGTGGTACACGGTCGGCCTTGGGCAAGAAGCTATCTTTGCCTTTGACTATACCGTGATCAACCTTAACGGCTACGGCAACCCCCTTAGCACGACTGATTATGTGCTGACGGGATCCGAGCTTAATCGTATTGCGTACCGCTTTACTGGTACGTTGGCTGGCGACGTTAACATTGTCGTGCCTGCCACGGTGCAGCAATATTGGGTCAATAACGACACGACTGGCTCTTTTACGCTGACGCTTTCGACCAGCACAGGTACGCCGGTGCCGGTGACACAGGGCGCGCGCGGCATCTATTATTGCGACAGCACCTCGATCATTAACGCAGACACGGCGGGTGTTTCGCTCCCCGTGATTGTGTCGCAGGGCGGCACGGGCGCGACAACGGCCTCTGCCGCGCGCTTGAACCTCGGCATTACCAGCTTCGCTGATGCCATCGTAACGGCCACCACAGGCTCGTCTGTGCGCGCTACGATTGGCGCGGCAGCCTCTGGGGCCAACAGCGACATCACGTCGCTGACGGGCCTTACAACGCCCCTGAGCATTGCGCAGGGCGGTACGGGCGCAGGCACAGCATCCGGCGCACGCACCAATCTAGGCCTCGGTACGATTGCCACGCAGGACGCCAACAACGTCACGATCACAGGCGGCAGCATCAGCGGTATCACCGATTTAGCCGTTGCTGATGGCGGTACAGGTTCTTCTACTGCCTCTGGCGCACGGACTAATTTGGGCCTTGGCACAATCGCCACGCAGGACGCCAACAACGTCACGATCACAGGCGGCAGCATCAGTGGCATCACCGATCTGGCTGTAACCGACGGCGGTACGGGTTCTTCTACGGCCTCTGGCGCGCGCACGAACCTCGGCGCGACGACGGTCGGCAGTAACTTTTTTACGCTGACAAATCCGTCAGCGATCACCTTCCCGCGCATGAACGCTGACAACACAGTCTCAGCCCTTAACGCAGCGGACTTCCGCACGGCAATCGGTGTTGGCACAGGCACGGGTACTGTCACGTCGGTCAGCGGCACTGGCACGGTAAACGGCATCACTTTGACCGGCACGGTCACAAGCTCTGGCAACCTGACGCTGGGTGGCACGCTTTCGAATGTAAGCCTGACGACGCAAGTTACCGGCACACTGCCGGTCGCCAACGGTGGCACAGGCGCGACTTCGGCAGCTACTGCGCGCAGCAATTTAGGCGCGGCAGCTTCTGGCGCAAACACGGACATCACCGCGCTTGACCAAGATGTCAGCATCACGGCGACCGGCACGATTGCCGTTGACACTATCGGCTATCGCGGCCTGCCTCAGAGCAGCAACACCACGCTCGCTTTGGCTGACGCTGGCAAACATATTTACACCTCGTCAAACGTCACAATCCCAGCCAACTCTGGCACGGCCTTCCCCGTCGGCACAACGATTGTCGTTGCCAACAGCGGCTCTTCGACGTTGACGATCAGCATCACGTCCGACACGCTGCGGCAGGCTGGCACAGCCAACACGGGTACGCGCACGCTGGCCGCTTACGGTCTTGCAACGCTGATAAAGGTAACGTCGACGGTCTGGTTTATCAGCGGAAACGTAAGCTAATGACGGGCGTTCTTTGTGCCTTTGCGGGAATTGGCGGAAGCGGCGGCGGTGGCCTTGACACGCAGACTGTCACCACCGGCAACTCTGGCTCCGCGCCAAACCGTTTGCGCGGTTATATTTCGGGAACGATGGGTTCTATATCCACGGGAACGAGCGCTATCTACAACAAAACAATCACTGGGATATATTACGACGAAGATGCGTTGCAGTACGTGTTGTCCATACCCACCGCAACAAATACGGGATGGACGACCATGACTATCGGCACAGAAGTCTTGAACAGAACCTCTGCAACATTTTCTTCAGGTTCTTGGGTTTGGGCTACCACAGACACTATAACAACGCAGGCTTTTGGGGCTAACGGAAACGTCGTGTCTGTCGTCTTTACATAAGCCGAAGGCTTTAAGGGAATTGTAAGCAATGGCTGAGAACATTGTCAAAATAGCGTCCCAGCCGGGCATCAAACGCGACGGCACGAAGTTCGAGGGGGACAATTACGTTGACGGCCAGTGGGTTCGTTTTCAGCGCGGCTTGCCGCGTAAGATGGGCGGCTATCGGTCAATCAACAAGTTTCTGTCGGGCGTGGCGCGCACCCTGAGCAGCTACACGCAGGACCAGCTTACTTACGTCCACGCTGGCTCGGCCAATCTGGTCGAGCGATTTTACATCGATGGCGCTTTTAACACCTCGGTGATCACCAACCGCACGCCGCCCACGCTTGTTCAGGACGACGCTAATCTTTGGCAGTTTGATATTGAGACGGCTACCAATCCGCTCACCGGCGTGTTCACCAACAAGTTGCTGGCGCAAGTTGCGCCTAACCTTGATTGCATTTGCAACAGTAACGGCGGCCAACTATTCATCGGCGACTTGTTCGGCACTGCGCCATTAGCTGAAGTAACCAACCTGCCCACCGGCTACAGCGTCACGGGCGGCGTGGTGGCTTTGCATCCATACACGTTCGCCTTCGGCAACGACGGCTACATCATGTGGTCTGTGGCGGGCGACCCGTCGGACTTTACGGGCTTTGGTTCAGGGTCAGCAAACGTGGCAGCGCAAAAGATCGTGCGCGGCATGCCCTTGCGCGGCGGCCCCGGCAACGCACCGTCGGGCCTTTTCTGGTCGGCTGACGCCCTGATCCGCGCCACGTTCATCGGCGGCGACAGCGTCTTTCAGTTCGACACGGTCAGCACGCAAAGCTCGATCCTGTCGGCGCAATCCGTGATCGAGTACGACGGAATCTATTATTGGATCGGCGAGGACCGCTTCCTGATGTTCAACGGTGTGGTGCGCGAAGTGCCTAACAACATGAACATCAACTTCTTTTTTGATAATCTTAATTTCGCCCAGCGCCAAAAGGTCTTCGCGATCAAGGTGCCGCGCTATGGCGAAATTTGGTGGTGCTTCCCGAAAGATGACAGCTTGGAGCCGAACCACGCGGTTGTTTTCAATCTTCGCGAAAATACGTGGTACGACACGGCGCTGCCCAACGAAGGGCGCGGTGCAGGCGTCTTCCCGACGGTGTTTAACAAGCCGCTTATGTCGGGCGTTAAGGCCGAGATTTTGCCCGAAGGCTACCGTTTTACTGAGAATGATGATTACCGCATCACGGAAGACGATGATTTCCGCATCGTCGAGGAAAGCGGCGCTTCCCGCTATAAGTTCTGGGTCCACGAGGTTGGTACAGACGAGATCGACGGCCAAACCATCCAGCCGATCCAAAGCTATTTTGAAACCGGCGACATTTCCATGCCGGCTACGCAAGGTGTTAATAAGGCTCTACAAACCGTCATGTTAGAGCCTGACTTTGTGCAATCAGGCCCCCTCACGGTGCAGATTACAGGCCGCGCCAACGCCCGCGCGCCCGAGGTCCACGACGCCCCCACCCCCCA
>ERZ869925.1483-NODE-1483-length-10425-cov-14.075699_pt1 | contig 10425 bp, 7 predicted proteins | sample MGYA00579311_ERZ869925 | MGnify/ENA primary metagenome ERZ869925 (study PRJEB32216, sample SAMN09231817) | wastewater metagenome | place: USA: Maryland | collected 2016-07-30 | study: EMG produced TPA metagenomics assembly of the PRJNA472060 data set (Reclaimed...
AGCCCATCAGTATCAGTCAGCGCTTCCAAGTCACCAAGCCCATCAGTATCAGTCAGCGCTTCCAAGTCACCAAGCCCATCAGTATCAGTCAGCGCTTCCAAGAGTCCTAGCCCATCATCATCGTCAAGTGCATCTATATCTCCAAGTGCTAGCCCATCAGTATCAGTCAGCGCTTCCAAGTCACCAAGCCCATCAGTATCAGTCAGCGCTTCCAAGAGTCCTAGCCCATCATCATCGTCAAGTGCATCACCATCTATCTTTACATCAGATAGTGCATCTCCAAGCGCATCACCAAGTATTACGCCATCAGTATCAGTCAGCGCTTCACCATCGGTATCAGAGAGTGCCAGTCCATCACCAAGTCCATCTATTTCAGAGAGTGCAACAAAATCAGCTTCTCCGTCTATATCAGTCAGCGCTAGTCCGTCAGTATCCGAAAGCGCTTCTGTTTCTCCAAGTGCATCACCATCTGTTTCAGTAAGCGCTACTCCATCTGGAAGCCCATCTATTTCAGTAAGTGCTACGCCATCCGGAAGCCCATCGGTATCGGCTAGTGCTACACAGTCACCAAGCCCATCGGTATCAATAAGCGCTAGTCCGTCAGCTTCAGTAAGTGCATCACCATCTGTTTCAGTAAGCGCTACACAGTCACCAAGCCCATCGGTATCAATAAGCGCTAGTCCGTCAGTCTCGGTAAGTGCGACTCCTTCCGCTAGTCCATCCGTATCATCAAGTGCAACACAAAGTGCCAGTCCGTCAACTTCAGAGAGTGCAAGCGTTTCAGCTACGCCATCCGCCAGTCCGTCCGTTTCAGAAAGTGCGTCAATATCATTGAGTCCTTCCGTATCGGTTTCACTTAGTCCGTCCGTGTCGGTCAGTCCATCACCAAGCCCACAAATATATGATGATACATATGAAAAGAAAAATACGATCTATGAAGGGTCATATGACGTAAAGAACAATACGTACACAAATAAATATAGCGCAAAGAATAATACCTACACACGGAAGTATCGTGAGTGGTAGTGATTGCCTTCCGATAGTTTGTTCTTCTATTCTTAGTCTATGGCAGTCTATGAAATAACATCAGCACGGGGCGGAATATCCGATTATGAAGATAAAGGGATAGTCGGTGCGTTCAAGTTTGCGAAGAACCTAGACATCCGGAAGAAAAAGGATTCTATCTCATGCGGACAGGCGCTTATTGATGAAGGATTGGAGTCGGTATCAAGTCCATCCCTTTCAATCTCACCTTCCTTGTCAATCAGTAGTAGCCCTTCATCTTCAATCAGTCCATCACCAAGTACGACATCCGGTGAGTCTCCGTCACCATCGGTAACTCCATCATCGTCAAAGAGTGCATCACCGTCCGTATCACCATCCGGAACAATGTCGGCTTCACCATCCATATCTTCAGCACAGACAACAGTATTCAAGGATTTAGTCAGATATTTTGTTGAATGTTCAGACGGATATACATACGGGTTTGGAAGTACCGGATACATCTATCGTAGGGATGCGGACGGATTATGGCTACGGGTGTATAAAGACCCGGACGGAGAGATAAAAGGGGCAGAAGAGATGCCTACGGGAAACAACACGACATATTTAGGATGGTGTACGAATATGAAGCTAAAGAAAAAACTCATTCCCGGACTCTCAAACTGGAATGACGTGACGACAGTCGCACAGAATCTTATCTCCGGAGTCCCTCACACGATGAAACAGACAGGTGGAGCGACAAAGATAGCGAACGGATCGTTCCTTGCGATGGTCGGATACGATGAATCATATACGAACGAAGCGCTTGACCTCATTCCCGGAACAATCGCAAATACTCTTGTGGAACGTAATGGTAGGGTTATTATAGGTAACGCAAATTCAGCGATAGATTCAGAACTTCCGTTGGCTCAAATCGGTGATGATGGTGAGTTGATATTCGCAAATATGTCAGACACTATCTCCGTGACTCGCTTTCCGGGAGGCGGAAAGGTCAATACCGGAGGCGTATGTAACGAAGTCACACAAGTCAGCTTCTTTGAATGGGAAGAGACAGCGCTTTCATGGATTGATAAGCAATTGGTAGGGAATCTCTCTTTGTGGGCGGTCTATGATGCGGATACCGGCAAAGGCGGGATATACAGTTATGGGAGACGGTACAAGAACCATCCCATTACATTGAACCTTGAATATGCCTTAGATGCGGATGAATTAGGCGCTCTGGTGACTGTAGAAGGAGTAACGCTTGTCAGTTATAGGGATGGGTCAGATTTTGGTGTGAAGGCGGTAGACGCAACTACAAAGGCTACAGGCATATGGGAAGGATTAGACTTCAAAGCACCGGTAAAGAAACTTATCAACATTACCAAGTGGATTCAACATGAAGTATTCTGTTCTCCTCTTCCGGCAGGAGCATCAATACAATTTTGGTATCGGATGAACAAGTCCGGTGACTTTATACAGGCGGTACTTGCGGATGGAAACACAGAATACAGAACAGCAAACGGAAAGAAGGCGGTATTCAATATCGGGGCAGAGGGTGAAATCTTTGAACCAAGACTCGTTGTGATTCCAACAGGAAATGAAACACCAGAAATTTACAGACAACGGACGTACTTTGAATAATATGGCAGATGAAAAAGTCTATGTACCAGAAACGATCCAAGACCAACCGTTCCCACAAGAAGGGGTGGCGGTATCCTACGATGCTTCTCAACCGTCAGCGAACCAAACATATTCACCAAGCGTTGTTAAAGACCAAACATTTCCTATTAAACGTATTGCGGTGGATTTGATAGGTTCAGCACTCAATACGAAGTCCCGTAAGATTCTTGCGAAGTTTGAATTCACGAAAAGCGGTTCAATCCAAGTCGGTGAGTATGAACATGGAGTATCCGGAGACATCCGTATCTCTCCAAGCGGTATAACGACACGCAATCTATCCGGAAATACTACATTTGCTCTTGATGGTGATACAGGAGACGCAGTATTCGCAGGAACGATTCAGACAGGCACACTTATCGCAGGAACAGCAGTTATCGGAGACAACGGACTTATCTTAGACGGAGAAGGCAGAAGAATCATTGTGAATGATGGCTCAAATGACCGTATAGTGATAGGCAACCTTGTCTTTTAATATGTATGGACTACAAGTTACGAAACCGGGAATATCAGTTCAGAATTCAACACCGAAAGACCGTGTTATTGATTCGGAGATACCGTGTCTGAAGATTCTTCAAGTTGGAAAACGTGATTTCACAATAGCAAATGGAGCAAATGTCACGTATGAGCAATCTATATTTACATCCATTCCCTTTGTTCCTCTTGTGTATCTCTATCAACCGACACTTGCAAAGTATAAACCGGCAACACCGCTTCACTTCGGAAATGCTTTTAGTGATTTCTTGGATATAAAAGTTGAATTTACGGCAACAACATTGTATGTAACAATCTCAAATGGGACAGGTGCGGAGGTAACGTCTCATTATTATTGGTTTATAGGATTTTCTTAATATGACAGACATACAGGGAATCAGAATATCAAAGTCCGGTTATTCAGTAACGGATGCAGACCAGAAGCAGATACTCGTATCTGAATACCCGTTATTGAAGAAATATATTTCAGGAACAGGAACAATCACAAAGGCGGTAAACGATTCTACTGTTACAGTAGAGATAACACATAATCTCGGATATATCCCACAGGTTTTTGTCTATGGCAATTACATAGATGAAAATGCGTATCCGACACCGACAGTCGTCAATAGATATAAGTTATTCAGCTTCAGCGATACTCCGGGTTTGGATATATGGGATTTCTATACGTATTATGCAGATGCGACAAAACTATACATTACATATACAACAACAGCATATATCACGTCACAGGTAGCGTTGAATTATATATATCATATTTTTTATGATCCGGAGAGTTAAATATGACTGATTTTACAAGACGAGTCGCAAATTCAAATGATGATGGAGTTAAACGAGGAAGCCTATCATGGGATGTAGGATTTACCTATATTGGTGATGATTCTTTTTTTGGTGATTTTATTACAGGTGTACGATTCAATAACGTAACTGTTCCGAATGGTGCAACAATTACTTCAGCGAAGTTGACATTCCGTCCTTCAGCAAATTCAGCATATAATTATTATTTGAAAGTCTACGGTATAGACGAAGATGATACCGCAGATTTATCTTCAGACCCTACAGGTAGGACAAAGACAACAGCTTCAGTTGATTGGGATCATGCAGGATTTACGGCAAATACAGATATTGATACTCCGGACATTAAGACAATCATTCAGGAGATAGTCAATCGTGCAGGATGGTCAAGTGGAAACGATATGGGGTTTCTTATTTTGGATGATGGAGGAAGTAGTCATTACGCTCAAATGTATGATTATGTAGACAGTACATCATATTGTGCATTATTAACTATAAGTTATACAACAGGTTCAGAAAGTGCGTCAATTTCATCCTCTCCAAGTGTCACTCCATCAGTATCAATGAGTGGCTCAAAGAGTCCATCTCCGTCTGTATCGGTGAGTGCGTCAGTTTCTCCAAGCCTTCCGGAATATGGGTTTGGTATAAAAATTTCAAAATCCGGATATGATGCAAAAACGGAAATGAATCCGGAGAATCTTATTTTTACGTCAGCGTTTGGAGCGTTAGGATGGCGTAGTACGGTAGATATTGAAGGGACAACTGATGCGAATGGGAAGATAGAAGCGGAATATACTCATAATTTAGGATATATTCCAATGATTTTTGTCTACGTGACAAACAACGCAGGACAGAAGATAGCAGTACCTTCTAAGTGGGAATCTACGTGGGATGCAGATGAGACGCTAGAGGAGAATTTCTATTGGTATGTAGACGGAACAAAAATATATGTCAAAGCGTATTCTCACCATTATCAACCGATTATGGGAGGAACAGACACCGCACTTGTAGGAACAACGTATACATTTCAGGCAATAATCTATTTTAATGAAATGAATGATGAGTATTAAGATAGTTGCCTTCCGATAGTTTGTTCTTCTATTCTTAGGATATGAATCTTTTTAGCGAACTACAGCAAGCGGTACAGTCCGATGTCAATGTCGGAAGCGAAAGCACGCTTTTTCCCCCTACGACAATCAAACTAGCCATAAACCGTGCATACTTCAAAAGCGCAGGACTCTTCCGGTGGGCGGAGACGGAGGATGCGAAAAAAACATCAACACAATTGGGGATTGATTATTATGACTATCCGGAAACATGGAGACCGGATTCCATATGGAAACTTGTCGTTGATGATGTGGACTACGGAAATCCCCTTTCGTTCAAGGATTATCAGTATGAAATTGAGCATAAGGTCGGCAATACGCTTCCGTCCGGACGTGAACGGATATGGACAAGCCAATGGAGACGGTACTTCATCTATCCGACTCCGACAGTTGCTGGAGACTATAATATCAGCGTGTTCGGACAACGTGCGGTTGAGGCTATGGATGCCGATGCGGACGTGACGATCTTTTCCTATTCAATGCCGGAATGTAACGAAGCGATCATCCTTGAGGCGGTTGCGATACTCAAAGGGAAAGGTGAGGACGACAAGGGAGGTCAATTCAGGAGTGCGGAGGCAAAACAGATATTGGCGGTAGCATGGGGTAAAGTCCGTCAGGATCAGGCGAAGTATCAGACGATACAACCGATGTTCAACGTACCGGATTATTTCAAATAACCTATGGCAGTATATACACCACAAGAATTAAAAATCACACCAGTTTCTACAGGAGGCGTATGGAAACAAGGCGCTTGGTATAACGGCAGGCAGTATTGGGGTGGGACTCTTTCAGAACCGAACCAGATTCATCCATCTAGCAATCAAGTTGGAGCAGGACAACAGGTATCACAGGAGGTTGTCGCTCAATCGGCACAGGCGCAGGGAAAGACTCCGGAACAGTTGAACCAGTATTTTGCGGATGAACGGGCAAGAAGCGCAGGGGCAACACGTCCGTCAAATCCAGCGCCGGCAAATTTCTCAAACGCAGGGGCAACCGGAGCGTCAGGTGCGTCAGGGGCAGGGGCAGGGTTTACTCCTGCACCAACGATAAACCTTCCGGAAATCTACAAGAATCTCTATGCGTCTAGCGGTATATCGGATATTGAGAATGACTATTCGTCAAAGGAAAAGGCGTATATTGAGGCAAAGGGGAAGATAAATGATAATCCTTTCCTATCGGAAGCTACCCGTGTCGGACGTGTCGCAAAGCTTGAGAGCCTCTTCAATGAACGGACAGCGAACCTCAAGAACGATATTGCCACAAGGAAAGCGGATATTGAGACACAGTTGAATCTTCAGACGAAGCAGTTTGACATAAACTCACAACAGGCAAAGATGGCGCTTGATCAATTCAACACACTCCTTCAGGCAGGAGCGCTCACGGGAGCATCCGGTGAGGATATTGCGAATATCACACGGGCGACAGGTATCTCGTCAAGCATGATTCAGTCGGCAATCACGGCAAGTCAGAAAAAGGACGTAAAGACACAGGTCATTACCTCAACACAGGATGACGGGACGGTAACGGCAACGGTCATAAACTCGGAGACCGGAGAGATTATCGCAAAGAACAATCTCGGACGGATAGGCAATCAACAGACCGGAACGGCAAAAGAACCGAAACCGCAGACGGAGGGAGAACAGAAGGCATCGGTTTTGAGTAGCGTCAATTCATATTTGGGGAATGAGAGCTTTCAGGCTCAAATATCCCCGGAAGATTTATACAATAAACTGATAAGCACGTATCCGGAAGCGTTTGACTACATAACAACGACATGGACTCCGACACAGATACGAATAGCCAATGGTGAAAATAATCCATATGGCAACCAATAGGTATGTATGGCAGTAACAAATATATTCACGGACAATGGAATAGCACCCACGACTACACCGGCAGGGAATAGAGCCGGTGTTACCAACATATTCTCTTCATATAAGGATACATCTCCAATCGTCAAACCAAAGGCGGTACAACCGGTTCAGCAACCGAAACCAATAGCACAACCGGTCACGACCTATATAAAAGATGTCGTCAAGACAAACGTAAGCACGCTTGATAAGGTAAAAAGTACAGTCTCAAGCGGATGGAACTATCTCTCTTCAGCGATAGGTTCAGGACTCCATTCGTTCGCAACGAATCCGAAGGTGCAACCGGAGTTGGAGAACATGAAACGGGAATTCACAAAGATACAGAACTATGGACTTCTCTCTCCTGCCCCCGTAGGGGAAGGGAATGTTGATATGGTTGAGGGAAAGACCATCCAGAAGCCTGCAACACCGAAAGCAGGAGAAGATTGGTTTCAGAAGGTGACAAAAGAAGCAAGTATCTTTATGAACGAGGTATTGGGTGGTGTCACATTCAACAATTTTGAAAGTAAAATACCGAAAACAACCATACCGGAAAAGATTGCAGGAGTATCAGGACAGGTCGTTGGGACAGGTGTCGCAATAAAAAATCTCAACGGAATCCTTACGGATATTTCATTAAAAAACGCAACACTTGTGACAGCGATGAAGAATTATCCGAAGGTGACAAAAATCCTCTATCCCATACTCAAGAATGTCCTGAGTTTTGATATATACGGACAATTACAGATTGATCAGAAGAATCGGGCGCAGAGACTAGCCTTTGATACGGCGCTTGGCATAACGACAGGCGGACTTGGATTCATCAAAAATGCACCATTGTCTATTGTCTCAAACTTCTCGCTTGGATACGGACTTGCAAAAGCCGGGGGATTGTCAAATGAAGATGCGCTCATAACCGGAGGAGTCCTTGCGTTTATGGATACCGGCAACCGTCTCCAACAGTCGCTTTTCCAGATGGAAATCACAAAGAACGGCATAAAGGACATGAACCCACAGGATGCCATCAATTCAGTTATCGGCACTCCGCTTGAGAATACTCCGTTCGGGAAACAGATCATCAGGCTGGCGATAGAGGCACAGGCAACCGGTGAAAAGGTCAGGATAAGTGTCGGTGTAAAGAAACCGGCAAAGGTAGCACAGATACTTGGAAACAAGAAACTATCAACAGGTGAACTGGCAGTTGAACTTGTCCCTGCAAATGCAAACGCACAGATAGGGGCAGGGGCAACAAAGACAAAACCATCCGGGGATATACGGACTACGTTCCTTGCCAAAAAAGGACAATATACGAGCGCTTCAGACCTTGCTCAAGGTGAATATGGTCAACCTCCGACAGCACAGATTGGATTCATGTCTCCGGAGACGATTATTGCCCGTGATCCGGTAGACCCGGCACAGGTCAGAAAGGTAGAGGCGGAGATTCAAGCCGGAAAGACGATTGAACCTATCATCGTCTCAAAGGTTGACGGGAAACTTACGACAGTTGACGGGACACAGCGTCTTACGGCGTTTCAGAATCAGGGACAACCAGTCCCGGTTATCTATACCGGAAAGGATGCGATTGAAGGACTCTCCACGTTTGAGAAAGAGTTTGGAACTGCTACAGAAAAGAAACCTATCGTAACGGAAGAGAAATCTGCTTGGCAAATTGAGAAGGAAAAGAACGTCATTGAGACATATGGGACTACACCAGATGAATATATCAAAAAATACTATGAAGGTCATGGGTATCCGTCACAACAGGGATTTGAGTATTATGTGCAATCAAATAGTTTGAATCTTCCGAACGGGATGACAAATGAATCAATCCTTGCCCGTGCAAAAGAGTTATATCCGGAAGGGATACCGGAAACGCATGAAGAATATGAAAAAACAAAAGAGAAACAAATACATCCGGAATTGATTGAAATGAGAAAGACAACGCTTCCCGAATATAATCAGGATAAATCTATAGAAAGTCTTGATGCGTTTGTTGATAAAGTCAGAGAATTGAATCCCGATGATGAACTTGATGCTATACAGATAAAGTATGGAAATAAATATGAAGTGACTGTTTCATATCCTCATTCACTTGGAGAAAACGGAAATCAAACTGATTATGTTTATAAGACAAAACCGACTCCGGAGGATATAGCAAAGGACATTCTTGATACATATAAAGAAGAAAAAATAAATATCAATAAAGAGGTTGTTCCGGGCGTAACAGCTAAATCGGGAAGAGATGAAAACATTGAGAAGGCTATTGATGAAGCGATGAAGAAGAAACCATCACAGAAGGAACAGGTCAAACAGGTAATCGGTGAGAAGGAAAAAAGCATCAAAGATATTGCAAAAGAGACAGATATCCTTGAACCGAACGTCCGGAGAATCTTGGGGATGGGCGCAAAGGAAGGCGTATTTGAACGTGTAGATAAGGGTGTATACAAGATAAAGACTCCGGATGGGTCGGAGGTTGCGTATATCATGGCAGGAGATGCGCTTGAGACGCTTCCGAAGCTAGCAAGTGAAGGATTCAAGGCAGACATGGTGTTTCTTGATATTCCCTATGCCGGAGAAGGAAATAGAGGCGGAAATAGGATGAATGAGGCAAAAGGGACATTGTTTGAGACCATCTCTCCGGAACAGTTTGGTTCGTTCGTCAAAAGCGTTGCGCTTGTCGTCCGTAACAAGAATACTCCGGTTATCTATATGTTTTCGCAGTCAAAGACGAGCAAAAAAACGATGGATGAGTATGCTTCAAAACTTACGGATGAAGGATTCATCCCTCTTGCACGTGGAGACTATTACAAGATGAGTAAAGATGGGAAACGTCTTACGATGCCTATGCGGTCAGACCCGTTGCCTCCGGAAGGTATCATCATCTTCAATCAGACAGGAGAGTATGACTTCAAGAAGCCTCCGGAACTTCAATTCAAACTTGTGAGACCACGGGGATACAAGACAGAGAAACCGGCAGAGATGATACGTGACATGATTGAAATGACCACAGATGAAGGGGACGTTGTCCTTGATCCGTTTGCAGGGTCAGGCGTTGTACCGGCAGAGGCAGTCAAAGCCAAACGGGTCGGTGTTGCCATTGAGAAGGATAAGAACGTAGTGGAGAACATCATCAAACCACGGGTGGAGGCGGAAGCAAAAAAGATACAAGGAAAAGAATGGGAACTGAAATCCTCAAGAGGGTATCCGGTTATTACCGGCAATCCTCCTATTGTTGAGGAAAGCAAATACGGTTTGAAGGTCGGAGATAGGATTATAGAGATTGGTGTACCCGGAAAGAACGGAAAAGAGACATCATCCCACAGGGTTCAGACGTTTGAAGAACCGGTTATCTATGAAGGTACGGTCACGAATATCGGATTGCCCGGAAAACAATTGTCATTCAAGTATGTTGAAAATGGAGAAACATATCATCTTCTCTATACCGCTATGAATAGCGGATATATCCTTGCGACTGATGCGACAGGCAAGGTGAATATGCAGTATAGTGCGGTATTCAA
>ERZ869925.1485-NODE-1485-length-10417-cov-29.074310_pt1 | contig 10417 bp, 9 predicted proteins | sample MGYA00579311_ERZ869925 | MGnify/ENA primary metagenome ERZ869925 (study PRJEB32216, sample SAMN09231817) | wastewater metagenome | place: USA: Maryland | collected 2016-07-30 | study: EMG produced TPA metagenomics assembly of the PRJNA472060 data set (Reclaimed...
GCCGACCCGTTCACCGTGGTGGTGTTGGCCTTGGCAACCGTTGCAGTTGCCGCCGCTACCGAACGCATGGAGACAAGCTGACGGCCAGTCGTGGCAGTCGTGAAGACCTTGCCGGCCGTGGCCGAAATGTAGGCCGGAGCGCCGGAGGCGAACGCCGCCGATGCCAGCACGGGAGCGCGCCCGCCGATGACTGCCCACGTGTACTGCGCCGTTGCCGACGAAGGAACGTAAGACATCGCAACTGCCACCGGCTGGTTCAGGTTCGCCGTGACAGGCACGACAGCCGCCTGCCAGTTAGCGTCATACGTCCAGACCGTCCCGACGTTGGTCACGGTCGAGGCCGGCGCTTGCAGGCGCATCAACTCCTGCGTGCCCCAGTACGGGTCATTCACCGTGATGATGGTGCCCAGCGGAATCAGCGGGACATAGCCGGTCCCCGTGGACAGTTCCACGGAGATGCCGCCGTCCGTGGTGTTGTTCGCATTGCCGGCATACCGAGTGCCTGCAAGCGGATAAATCAAAGCTGCGGTCGTCATGTCGTTTTCTCCTTAAGCCTTTTGCACGCCCTGAAGCGAGCGGTTGGAGCACACGACGTTGCCCATCCACAGAATCGGGATGACGATCGCGTCTTGGTTGACCGACCGAAGCTCGTCCATCATCGTCCAGTTCGCTTGCGAGTGGACCACCAACTCCAGATAGTCGGTGTTGATGAAGTACGCGTGCGCTGCCGGAATGCCACCGGACGAATCGAAGAACACGTCGGCGTTCTTGTACTTCAGCGAGACGAAGCCGGCCGTCCCGGACGTGTTGCTGTCCGTGGGCGCGTACCGCTTGAGCGACACTTGGCTCTGCTCGAAGAAGTTGAAGTAATCATCCGACATGACAACCATGTCCGGCTGATCCGTGCCCCGCGTCAGGCGGTAGTACAGGGGCGCCATCAGGCCTTCCATCGTGGTCGCGCTCGGCGTGATCGCGCCACCGCCCTGGAGCGGAGCCGCTGCCGACTGCACCGCGTTTTGCCAAAACGCATACGTCGCCGAGTTGATCTGGCCCACGGTGCCGGTGCCAGTATCGGCAATGATCGCCTGCATGCCGTTGATCTGGTTCGTCGCCGTGCCGTCCGAGTACAGATCGACGCTCATGCCGTTCTTGGCCGAGTTCTGCGCGTTGCGGATCTTCGCCTTCGTGAAGTTCACGATGCGGGATTCGCCCATGTTGGCCCGCACTTCAAGGCCGGAAGCCGCGACGTTGACTGCAACTTGACGCCACGGATATTCGGCCGTGGTCAGCACGTCGACCGCACTGATGTTGAGCGCATCGAAGCCGCTATAGCGCTGATACGTGGTGTTGCTCGCGTACTCCAGCGGCATGGCGATCGACAGGCCGCCGTCTTCCATGCGGATGCGACCTTTTGCCGTCAGCCGGCGATACAGTGCGTTGTGCTTCGAGACGTTGTCGGCGACTTCACGAGCGTGCTTCCGGTAGGTGGTGGAAGCAAGCTCGGTCCACGCCGTATAAAGCGAGGAGATACCTGCGGGCATGATGCCCTCCTATTTCACGAAATGAACCCAAGCCGCCGGGCTTCTTCGCCGATCGTCTGATCGAGGGAGCCCAACGGCGCCGCAGTGGGAAGCCCCGCCCTTCGGGGGACGTTCACACTTGCCGCCTTTTTGGCTTCTGCTGTCGTGCGGAGGATGTCTTCGCGCCGCTTTGCCTCATGCGCTTGCAACTGCAATGCCTGCGTTTCGGGGTTTGCCCAAACCGCTTTTTCATACGCCTTCTGCCATACCTCATTCAGCGAGATTCCCGGGTTCATCCGCTGGATTGCAGGGATAAGACCCGTCATCTCTTCGATCACGTTCGCAGCGTACGGACGCAACGGTTGCCCGCTCGCGTCCGTCTCGTTCAGCCACCTGTCGGCAGACTGTTCGCGCTGCAGTGCTTCCTGCTGTACGCGCATCTGTTCCCGGCGGTTCATCTCGCCGAGCAACTGATCGACGCGCGGGTCGCGGAACTCCTGCCTTTGTTCGGCCTGCTGGCCTTGTTCCGCGCCCTGTTGCTGCGGGGCGATTCCGTATTGACGCCCGAGCGCTGCATAGGCTTGCGCCTTCTGCTCCGGGGTGCCAATGCGGAATAGAGCCGCTGTCTGTAGCAAACTCTGGATCGCCGTTTCCGGCGTGCCGCCCTCGGACTCGATCAACATCCGATAGGGCTCGATGACCTGTTTCACACGCTGCGAGAATTCCGCCTCGCCGATCAACTGCGTGCGCGCCTTCGCCATGTCGCCTTCACGCTTGACGACTTCGGCACGGATCTCGGGAGGCAGCGTCGACCACTTGGCCTTCCCCGCCGCCGTCCATGACGATGGAGGCACGGCAAGCGATGCGGACGGGTCTTGCGTCATCTGCTCTGCTTGCGTGCCCTGTGCGTCGTCCTGCGCGGTCTCAGCGGGCTTCGCAGCATCGGTCGTCACCTTCTCGGCCTTCGCAAACCGTCCAGCCTCGTCGCGGGCGCGATCGTCTGCGCTCTGCGCATCTTCCGGCGCAGCAACTGCGGGCGCTTCGTCCTCGCCCATCCGCGCACTGATCTGCGCCCAGTCCGACGCGATCTCGTCGTCGGCGTGGTCGATGGTCAGATCGTCATCGGTTCCATCAAGTGGCATCTATCGCACTCCGCGCAAAAGTTCCCGTTTCTTCGGGTCCAACTGATACCAAGCACGCCACGCCGACGCCTCTGCCTGTTGGTCGAGCCGCGCCTCGTTGTATTGCTGTTGCCGCTGCACTTCCTTGCGCTCCTGCTCGATGCCCTCGAACGGTCGGCAACCAGCGCGGGCAAGATCCTCGCGACGCTGCGCGCGGCCCTCGACCCATTCCCCCGTCACCGGGGATTCATAGCCGGGCAAGTCGCCCCAAATCATCGGAGCGGCGGGCGCGTTGAGCGGGACGGCTTCGCGGATGTCGACCCACTTACCATCGCGGTAGACGTAGCGCTTACGCATTGCCTAGCGCCTCCATTCCGCTCATTGCGCTCATCTGCATCTTTGCCGCCAGTTCCGCCATGCGCATCTGGTGGTTCTCGCGGTTGTATTCCTGATCCATCCGTGCAGCCTCCATGTCCACAGACGTGCGCGCGTTCTCGGCCTGCGCCTTCTCCTGCATCGCGCGCATCTTCATCTCGCCCTCTTTCATGCGCTGCTCGCCTTCTGCCTTCTTCGCCTGCATTTCCATCTGCTGCGCCGGGTCAGGCTGCGGAGGCGGGGGCGGCTGCATCTTGTCGATCGCGTCTTCGACTTCGAGACCGAGGCGCGCACGCCGACAGATCGCGAGGCTGATCGACTTGACCGCGTCCACGGGCAGTACTTGGCCTTGCACCATCGGAGCCGCCATCTGCCAGAACGTGCCGAGCCCTTGCAGCACTTGCGACAGGCCCTGCATGTCGGACTGGATGGACGCCTGCACCGTCGAATCCGTCTCGACGTCGATTCGGTATTGCCGCTGCATGTCGTTGCGCAGCACGGCGACGACGTCATCCCACGTCGGCAATTGGAGCGTTTCCTGCGCGCCAGGGGGCGGCGGTTGCTGCGCCATCTGCGCTTGCTGGAGCGCAAACTGCGCGGCCTGCTTCTGCTCGCCAGTCGGCAGACGGATGCCGGTCATCGCTTGCAGCGTCTCGGGCTGGAACTTGTCACCGATCACGGTTGCCATCTTGCGAATCAGGTCACGCGCATAGCGCTGCACATCGCGTTGCAACCGCTTCACGCGTTGCGAGCCGTAATTCGCTTTCAGTTCCTGCGCGCCGAGCGTTTCGTTCGGGTTCGTCTGCCCGCGCGACACGTCGGAGATGCCGGTCAGTTCGTAGATGGCCTGTTTGCAAGCCTCGCGGGCTGCGTACAGTTCGCGGAGCACGAGCGCGCCCTGCTCCACCGGCATCCACCAGATGCCCTTGGCGATCCCGCCAGCGGCGCGCATGTGGGCAGCATTGGTGACGCCAATCAGCGCGTTGTCCTCGCCCGTCATCACGTCGGACAACTCGGTCATCGTGGAGTCATAGACCCCGCGCAGCTTCAAGCCAGAGACAACCTTGTTGATCCGCATTGAAATGCGGTCCAGTTCCTCGGCCTGCTCCTTGTACAGTTGCCAGAGCGGTGTTGGCTCAGTGCTCTCCGTGTCCTCGATCGCGCGCAGCGGTTCCGGGACCGGGAAAAAGTCGTCGAACTCAATCGGCGGTTCACCGGACGCGTTGTCCACCGGGTAGATGAGACGGCGGACGCCCTGCGCGACGAAGAACACGCGCTTGGCTTCCTTGTCCCAAACCTCCCAGAATTCGGCCGTCTTGTCTTCGTCCGCGCCTTCAGGCCGCTTGCCGTCGTCGTTGTCCGATTCCGGCGCACGCTCGAAGGTCAGTTCCTTCGCAACGTCCTCGCCGAATTGCTTCGAGACGTCCTCTTTCGTCAGGTCATGGCGAAACGCCTGCCACGGGCAATCCGCCCACGTCTTGCAGTACCCCCACACAAAATCGCGCCAGTCGACATGTTCGATCGCAACCTGTTCGTACTCCAGTTCCTCGTACTGTCCTTCGAACGCTTCGTGGCTGCCTTCCGTCTCGGCAGACTCCATGCCGGTCTGCGCAACATCGCCCACTTGCCGAAGGCTCGGGATGTAGCGCACGCGCGCCACGCCCTGCCCCGGAAGCAGCATGTCCAAAACGCTCTGCTTCATCACGCAGTCGAACGCGTAACCGTCGACGGCGACCTCTAGCCCGCGCTCCATCGCCTGCGCAGCGACCTTGCCGAGCGTGTCGGCATCGCGGAACCTGCGACGCACGTCGGGACGCGGGACGCTGTTGTAGAGCGCCGGGCGCAGCGTCTCAGTGTTGGCCCACAGGATGTTGAAGCTATTACGCTTCGCATTGCCGCCGCGATAGCGTTTGACGATGGATTCGCCTTCCTTGTGCCAATCCTTGAGCCGCTTCTTCGACGAGTCGATGCGGTTCCTCCACGCCGTGTATTCCTTCTCCGGCGTGGGGGCGTCAGCGGTGGATGCCAGAGCCATGAGCGTTACGGCGCCCCGCCGATGATGCGAACGGTGTAGCGTTCAAGCGTCACGGTATCCGTGCCAGTTGCCTTCAAAGACGTGATGTACAGATTCAAGTCTGCCGACGTGTCGATTGACGTGGTACCTGACGAGAACGTAACCGACGTCGCTCCCATGAATGTCACTGCGCTGGATTGCGACGCATCGTTGTTCCGGTTGGCTGTGGACAACGACAGCCGCAATGTTGCTTCCGTCGTGATCGCTTTGCTACCCAATGATGTGGACGAGACTCCAGTCGTACCAAGCCGGAAATTGAACGTCTTGGCATTCGCCGCCGTGGTCGTCCATTGCGTCTCTACCTCAAGCGTTCCATTTCGCGCCAAGAAGTTCTTTGGCAGAGGCACGGTCGCCAGAATTTCCTCTGACGTGGTATTGGTGCCACTGACAGCAACGGCAGACGTATCAATCACCTCGCAATCGACGCGACTTGCGCGAAGTTGCTGCATGAAGGCGCCGATTGCTGCCGCATAGACTGCAGTGTAGGCATCGGTCTTCAGATGATTGATGGTGTTGCCGCCCGGAGAGTCAAGGTTGGTGTCGTCCGGCGCGATATTGGTGATGAAGTCATTGACAGAGCCGACAAGGTCCGATGCCGCGTAGCCATAGGCTTTCACTGGCAGTGGGTCGCCCCACTCTATCCACGTCGTCTGTTGAACGAATTGCGTATACGCGAACACGGGGTATGACGTGCCAGTAGAGCCGAGCGCGATGCCTCCGTAGCCATCTGCTCGCGTGATGAAGGATCGGCAGCCATCGCTTGCGTCGGAGGCTTGGAACGAGTGCCGGAACTCAATCTGTCGCTGGTAGCTGGCCGGGTCTCCGCCAGTCGCTGGCGCGCTGTTCCCGAACGCCGTCCATACCTGATGCAAGCAACCCTCGACGCGCACCTTGATGGCAATGGATTCGCTCAGGGCTCCGAAAGCACGGATCGACTGCGATACCAGCACAGTGGTGTTGCCCGCGTTGTTGGTGTACCGAAGTTCCAGCGTGCCCGAGCCGGTGTACCGAACCTCGTAGCCCTTGGTGTGGTCATTCGGGTCCACTCGGTACCAGATTGACAGCACGCCTTCCGTTGCCGTCCCGCTGGACGGCGCGGAGCCTCGAATCTGGATTTGGAAGTCTCGCGCCGCCCGTTTTCGCAACAGTTTGAGCGCCGTCACGCCTGTGTCGGTAGACGTCCTCGCGACGAAGCCTTGAGAGCCCGATGTCGTCGGGAACCCCACCGCGTACCACCACCAATTCTGCGCGTCCCTGCGGATGGCACCGTTCGTCTTGCTGGTGCGAATGTACCGCAGATAGGGCTCGCCACTCCAGCGACGACGGATCGGGTCCACGCCCTCGACCAGCATGGAGTCCCATCGATTGGCATCGACCACCGGCACATCGTTGGCGGCAGCAACAGAGCGCAACTGCTCCGCAAGCTGGTTGCGCGTAGTGCGCGCGATGGCGTCGTTATACGGCGTCAGCATCACGAACGACGGACGCTTGAACGTGCTGAACGTTGAACCAGACCGAACGCAATCGATGATGGCTTGAAGAGACTGACCAAACCATGCCTTGGTGCTGCCATTCTCCTCGTTCAGCCCGAAGCACAGGGTGATGAGATCGGCGTTTTGCCGGACGAGTCGGCTGACCCATGTCTCGCCAGCGCCCCACTGCGTTTCACCGGATGCGGCGCCAGACCACGTATCAGGGTTCTGATATTGCGTGCCGCCGCTTCCCGCTGCGCGCAAAAAGTTGGTTGCCTGATTCTCGCCAGACGTGACGCTGAGGTATTCCGCTCCCGGCGTGCTGGTCGGCTGCGTGTTCAAATAGCCCATCACGTGCTTGGCCTGCCGACCGCCGATCGACAAATTGATGAACGTGAACGTCACCCACGGGAATGCCCGGCGCAATTCGCGCTGAAACTCCAGCGTCCAGTGCCCCATAGGCTGATTCTGCGAGACGTTCTCGGTCACGCTGTCGCCGAGGAACAGCACCTTGCACGTGCCGGACCGAATGCCCTCCCAGAACTGATGCATGCGGCGGAATGGTTGCACTTGAGTCGCAAGCGAACCAAGCGGAACAAGGTCCGTCAGCATCGGATAGGGCGGGTTCGATGCGGCGGCAAAGAACTCGCTTGTTCCCTGCCCGATCAGTGCGGTTGAATTCGCAGTCATGTCAGTCCTCAGTCAACCACGACGCCGAATACGAACACGTCGGCAGTCGGCGCGCCCGTGTTGCCCGTCGTCAAAGAAAGAATCGGCGTCGCAGTGAAGCTCGCCGCCGTTGCCGCGATCGTCGCGCTCACCGCTGTGTTGGCGCCCGTGAGTGCCGCCCACGATTGGCCCGCCGCCACGATCGCCGCGCCGCCCTTGGCCGCTGCGCTGTAGATGCCGCCTGCGCAGGCCGTGCCGAAGGCGCCGGAGACGCGGTTGGCAACGATGTTCAGCGGCACATAGGTCGTGAACGATCCGACCTTCGTAAATGACTGGTCCGTCGCGACCGTCATATCTGCCGCGCGCTTCACGAACAGCAGTTGTTGCGCGCTGCCCGGAGCGATGGTTGATTGAGCGCGGATCGTCACAGCCCATCACCCGCAGTGATGTAAAGCGTCGAGCCGGTTGCGGCTGCGATCGCAGACAGTTGCGTGACGTTCGGGCCAACGCCGAACGTCTCGACCGTGTTCGGCAGCAAAGGCACGCCCATCGCCGCGCCGGAGGTCGTGACGGCCAAATTGCCGTACAGGAAGAACACAACCTGCGTTCCGCTGTTCATGATGCGAAGCGAGCCGCCGTCCGTTCCGGTCGTGGGAATCGTCACTTGCTGCGCGCTCGCCGTGACCGCGAGCGTGGTCGTGCTCGCTACAGTGATCTGCGTGGCGCCACGCGGGAGAAATGCACCTTGTGGTTGCATTACGCTGCCTCTTCCATTCGCCGCTGTCGGCGCTTGATAAGTTCATTGATCGTCAGGCCGCGCATGGACAGACCGTCCACGCCGATCGCCTGCACTTCGTGACGTGGCGCAGGCTTGGACGGCGCATCGACCGTCCAGGGGCGCGACATGCACGCATAGCGCGTTTCGTCTGGCGCGTGGTCCTCGCCATCGGTGTCCACGTCCTCGGGCCGCATCTCATCGTGTTGAAGCGCTGGCAGCGTGCGGATGGTGTGCACGCACGTTTCGAAGAAATAGAGCATCGGACGCCCGTCCAGCCCCTTCAGGCGCGCGCGCAACTGATCCCACCCGCCCATCGCGCCGCCGCGTGCAATGCGGGCGTTGTCAGCAGGGGCCGCGAGGTAGCCGCATCGCTCCATGCGCTCAGCGATGCTCGGTCCGCCGTCCTCGGCATACGCTGCCGGATCAATCACCGAGTACGTGATGCGCTCGGATTGCGGCGTGCGCTCGACGATGCCGTAAGCCACTTCCTCGGCAGTCAGCTTCAGCCCGACGTTCGGTTGATTCGGCTTCATGCCGTACCACTCGCGGTACTTGATGAGCGCACCGCGCGGGTAAGCGGGCATATCACCATCGCTGACCGCATACCAGCCCACGGAAAACGGCTTGGCCGATCCCCAGTCCATCGACCGAAAGCGCAGCCAATGCGGCGGGATCTCAAAGGGTTTGACGACGTGTCGCGCCAGTTCGAACTCGGGGAAGTACGCGCCGGCCACCACGGACCAATCGCCTTCTTCCATCGCCTTGACCAGCGCGGGCGAACCGAGACCGCGCAGCCGCGAGCGATAGTTCGGGTCGTCCTCGCGCATGCTTGGGTTGTCGTCCAGCTTGGCGGGGATGTACTGACGACGCATGCCGCCTTCTTCGTCCGGCATGTCGCGGATGGTCATCGGCACGGCGTTATCGATGAACGCTGCCTTGACCCAGTGATGCCCGATGTTCCCCGGGTTCGACGAGGCAAGAATGCGCGGGAAATGCCCGACAAGGTCTGTCGGCACCTTGAGGCCCACAGCACGCACGCGAGAGCGCAAGAAGCGATAGATCACGTCCGTGAACGTGGTCAACTCGTCCATCAACAGGACGTGAATCTCGGCGCCCAGGTACTTGAAGCGGTGCTTCTCGTGCTCGCAGTGGCAGAGGTAGATCTTCGATCCGTTGGCGAAGCGGATCTCGTCCTCGACGATGCGCACGACAGCGCCAAGCGGCGCGAGCATGGCGCGCAGACCCTTCGGCCCCTCGATGTGGTTCTTGACGAGATCGGACGCCACGCGGCGGAAGAGATAGACCTGCAATCCGGGCACCAGCAGGCACCACGTGATTGCTGCCACGCGCATCAGATGTGACTTACCCCCGCCAGCCGCACCGCCGTACAGGATCTCCGTAGCAGGCGACGTGTACGCCTCGCCTTGGCGCGGGTGCAGATGAAAGTCAATGCACTCACGCGCGCCCATCAGCCGCCCTGCTCCGCTTCGGTCGGGCGACGGCCCAGGAACACGCGCACCTCCGGCATCAGCGGCGCACCGTCCTTACCGGTGATCTCCTGCGAATCACGCCAGCCCTGCCGGTTCTTCAGCCAGAAGATTGCAGCGGTCGTGCTCGGGTTGACGTGCTCAAATGTCTTCGCACGGACGATCCGGCCTTCGGAACAGAACACCTTTTCTGTCTCGATCGTGTACCCGGTCGCCATGCGAAACAGACTGTCCTCGACGCGCTTATCCGCGATCTCCTTGCCGAGTCGGCAGGCTTCAGCGAAGTCTGGGTACTGCGTGCGCCACGAACGCACTGTGCGCTCGGCGACGTTCAGGAAATCGGCGATGTCCGTATCGATGGCGCCTAGCGCACAGACCTTGCGCACCGGATCGCACATCTCGGGACGGTAGCCGCTGGACCCGAGCGGGCGCCCGTTCTTCTTCGGCACCCTCGGTTCTGCCTTTGGCTTGGCTCCGGCCATCACGCAACGTTCCCGAACTTGAGCGCAGCCGCTTTCGCTGCTGCCTCGTTCGCTACAACGTTCGCCCGCTCTGTCGCAAGCTGCACGTTGATCGCGTCGACTTGTGCCAACAGAGCCGTTTTCCGCTGACGCAGATCGTCTACCGCGCTTTGCGCGCGCTTCAGATCGCTGATTGCGGCTTCCACTTCATCGGTCGTCGGCACGGGGAATAGGCGTACTTCCGCCCATCTATGGCAAGTACCCCGAGGCTATAGACCTATCTGGTTCGTGTGCGAACCAATTTGGGCGGCGGACCGATCCAGAGGATATGCAGACTTTCGAGCCGCGTGCCGAGCGAGTGCAAAGGCTCGCTACCGGGCTGACGAAGCCGGGTGATGGTGCAGTGGGAGCACAACGCAAGAGACGCCAGCGCACGCGTTCCTAGCCGCTTCCCGTCGCG
>ERZ869925.1486-NODE-1486-length-10412-cov-4.601332_pt1 | contig 10412 bp, 12 predicted proteins | sample MGYA00579311_ERZ869925 | MGnify/ENA primary metagenome ERZ869925 (study PRJEB32216, sample SAMN09231817) | wastewater metagenome | place: USA: Maryland | collected 2016-07-30 | study: EMG produced TPA metagenomics assembly of the PRJNA472060 data set (Reclaimed...
GCTCGTCTCGTTGTAGAACGTGAAGCTGAAGGAGTTCGCCGTCTAGGAGAGGACGGTGACATTCGCGAGGACGGGCGCGTAGGTGTAGTTGCTGAGGTTGTACCACTGACTGGCTTGCGCGAGGAAGCTGGCGTTGTTGACGCTGATGTTGAAGTTCGTCTCGTTCCACCAGGGGACGTAGGCGGTGCCGTTCGTGGTCGCGACGACGCTGCTCGTGCTGTAGTTCGTGGTAGTCACGGTCGCGGTGAAGGTGGTGTCGCGGGTGCTGTTGACGGCGCTCGCGAAGCTGATGTTCAGGAGGTAGCGGTAGACGTTGCTGAGGTTCTGGGTGTTGTTCTGTAGCGCCGCGACCGTCACGGGGTACGTGGTGCTGTACCAGCCGCTCTTGTTGAAGGTGAGGTTGTAGTTGCCGGCTTTGAGGTATAGGACGGGCGCGATAGTCGCGGTGCCGTTGCTGTTGAGGAGGCTGTTGTTGCTGACCGTAAAGGCGGTCACGTTCGTCTGCGTGATTATCTCGGTCGCGTTGAAGGTCACCATCGCTTGGAACAGGCTAGCGTTTTGGGTCGCGTTTGCGGCGGCGTTGGTGAGGGTCGTGGAGAAGTAGTTATTCGCGTACGTCTCAGCGTTATAGGTGCCCAGCGCGGGTATCTGCGTGTAGCCGTTCGTCGTCGTGTAGTTCGTGCCGTTGTACGTTACGGCGAACGCTGCGAGGGTGCTGCCGTCGTAGCGGTCGCGGGCGGTGATGTTCGCCCAGGGGACGAAGCTGGCGGTGTAGTTGGCTGAGGTGTTCCAGTTCGTCGTGGAAGCACTGAAGAATAGTCCGCTCGTGTTCGCGCTGACGTTTACGAGTACGCTTCCGCTTGTGAAGTTGAAGTTGATGGTGCCGTTCGTGGTGCCGTAGTTGGCTAGGGTGCCGTTGATGGTGACGTTGGCTCTAAACGCATTTATGGCGGTGCCTGTGTAGTTGTTGTTCGCGGTTATGACGAAGTTCGGCGTAGGTGCTGCTAAGGGCAGGCTAATTATTACTACGCCGCTGCCGCCCTTTCCTGCTTCGCGGGGTACTGCGTTACTTCCTCCACCGCCGCCGCCACCTGTGCCGTCCGTCGCGTTTCCTCCGCTCACGGTGCCAGTCGCAGCGTTTCCTCCTCCACAGGTAGCAGTTCCTGCGGTGCCGGTTCTGGAGTCTGTGGCGCCGCCTCCTCCCCCTGCATAACAGACAGAAGTTCCGTTTATCGTAGTAGTGTTGCCTGAGCCGCCGTTTCCGCCGTTAGTGGCGTCGCCGTTCGCTCCGACGCTTCCCGCGCCGCCGCCGCCACCAGTTCCGAGGTTGCCGGTGGCTGCGGATCCTCCGCCGTTGTAGCCTTGTCCTGCTGTGGCGGTTCCTGCGGCGCCGTTGTACGCGCTACCACCGCCTGAACCTCCTGATAGTCCTGCCATACTCGGGGATTTTCCTATTGCACCGCCACCTCCGCCTGTCATCGTGAAGCCGGCGAAGCTGCTGCTTCCTCCATTACTGCCGTTAGAAACTGTGTAGAGGCCTGCTGCGCCACCGTAACCGACGACGATGGAATAGGTTCCTGCGGTGAAGTTAGCGCTACGATTAAGGAAATATCCGCCAGCACCACCGCCCGCGCCACCCGTGTTCCAGCCGCCTCCTCCTCCTCCTCCGCCTGCTACGATGAGGAACTGTCCTCCTTGCGCGGCGGTCGTGGTGGTGTTGATGGTGAACGTCTCGTTATAGGTGAAGCGGTAGATGTTGTGGGTCGCGTTGCTGGAGAAGTTATAAGCGTAGGCGCTGCTGGCGAAGAGCGCCGTGGCTAGGACGGCGGTGGCGAGTAGCAGGGCGTGTCGCGTCGTCATCAGCCGCTCCCCCAGAGTCTTATCATCGGGTAGCCGATAGTGCCGCTAGCGGTGCGTGCCCCTAGTGGTGACGGTAGGCTGCCGTTTATTACGGTACTAGTAAAGCAGGTGGCGTTTCCGCCGCTTTCGGTTCCGAGGACTCCTGTCGTCCTGTAGGCTACTGTTGCGCAGCTCGCGCTGCAGTTCTGTGCTTGTGCGTAGAAGTAGTAACCAGGGCCTATCGACCAGTTGGCGGTCTTGTTGCTGAACGTAGCGAAGCCAGTAACCGTGGGCGTGACTCCTGATGTGTTGATGATGAGTCTGTTGCTCGTGCAGTTAAACTGGTCGTTGCTCGTGCAGTTGTATATACCCATATTGACTGTGGCGGTAGCTCCTAGGGTGCTTATCTGCGTGCTTATGCGCGTGAAGTTGATGAACGTGTTCTCGGGGATGTTAAACATACATCCTCGCGCGGTAGTGTTGGTCCAGGCCGTTCCCGTGACTGTGGCCGGTGCTACGAGTATTTCGTTGCCGTTGTCGAGTCCTCCGGGGCCGAGCGAGACGTCGCGCATAGTATTTACTGAGCGGCTGCCGCCGCTTCCCGTTTGGTCTACGGCGCAGCCGCTGGCGTTCTGTGTGCCGTCGTAGTTGAACGCGACGCTGTTTAAGTATGATCCTGCCGCGCAGGTGAAGTTTGCGCTCTGGTTGCGGTACGCGCCGAGGTTGGCTGTTGGGGTGTAGCTGCTCTTGTCGGCCGTCCAGTTGCCGAGGGCCGTTACTAGGCCGCTGCTGAGCTGGTAGGCTGATAGGCTCGCGGTCGTCGCGTAGCTGCTCTTGTCGGCCGTCCAGTTACCGAGGGCCGTTACTGCGCCGGTTTGTGTCAAGTATTTTACGTTAAGAGAAGTACCACCTTCGCTAATACTTCCTGAAGCGGTAAGTCCTGTTACGAAAGCTCCAGTACTAGTAAGATAAAGTGGGTTGTTTGCTCCATCTGGAGAACCTCCTTTCGTTGTTCCTTGGAAGAAATCAAGACGACCACCAGCACCAACGCCATTATAGATTGCCCAGTTTCTTGGTGTTGAGCCGGGCGTCTGGTCTGTTAAACGAATACCAGAAGCAGTAGCATACGTGGAAGAATCGCCTGCTATCTCGAATAGGTTACTCCAGTTACCACTTCCTGAATTAGAAATAAGAGTACGGTTAAAAGTATTGTTTCCTAAGAAAGTATTGTTCTTTGTTAGGTTCGCGTACTGGCTTTTATCGTTTGTCCAGTTGCCTATGCTGGTTATGGCGGCGTTCGTGCTGGCGTTGCTGTTCTGGAGGCTGCTTATGTTGCTGTACAGGCCGGCTGGGTCGAAGCCTGAGCCGCTGGTGGCGTCTTGGGCGCAGAGGAACTCGCTGCCGTTCCAGCGGCTGTAGTTGCCGAGCGTGCAGGTGGCGGGGCGGCTGGCGTTCCACAGGAGCGTTATGTCGGTGTCGTTCGCGCCGGTCTGGTATATCCAGCGGTCGGGGGTGTGGATGTTGAGGGCTTCCGCGATGGTGATGGCGGCGAAGATGCCGAAGCTGAAGACGATGAAGAAGAGGAGCTTCTTGTGGTGGCTGCGCGTCATCGAATGCCTCCGTAAGCGTCGGCTTGTACTCCGCCGCGGAGCTTTATGAAGGTACCGAGGGCGATGACGATGAAGACGAAGAAGCTGTAGAAGCCGTAGTTCGTGAGGATGGCGTTCGTCATCGGCATCGAGGACGCTACGCTCGCGATCGTGGCGTCGCTAGTGAACGCCTGCCAGACTATCTCGAATATCTTCCCACAGATGATGATGGCGAAGCTGAGGAGGATGGACATCCAGAAGAAGAACGGATGTATGTTGTTGAAGTACGCGAGGACGGCGCTGATGAGGGGGAGGCCGACGAATAGGAGGATAAACCAGAAGTCGAAGATTTGGGGGACTTGGGTCGCGCCGTTCGAGAGGAGGGTTTTGGCGACGTCGCCAACGTCGCTGCCTTGGATGGCGCTGTTGTACTGGTTGAGGATGAGGACGAGGAGGACGGCGACCATCGCGAAGATGAGGAGCTGGCCGAGGATGGGGATGGCGTCCATCACGTTTCCGCGACGGTTCACAGGCTGAAGCCTCCGGCCCGGGGCGGGCGGTTCTGTTCGTTCAGGAGTTCTTGGATGACGTCCCACAGGTTCCGGTCGATGCCGCGCGCGCGTAGGAGGGCGCGGCGCTCCTGCGCTTTGGCGTAGATTACGTCCGGGACGCGTACGAGGCGGTTCCTCATTCATCCTTCCGCCCCTTTATCATTTTCGGGAACTCGACGTAGCACCACTTGATGACGCCAACGACGCCAGCAGCGAGCATATACAGCAGGAGGAGGTTCGTCGTCCATATCATTATTAGGAGCGCGGCGGTGAGGGGTCCAGTGGTGAGGTAGGAGGCGTTCGTGGTCGCGACGGTGTAGACCGTGAAGAGCGTTATGTTCGCGAAGATGAGGCTGACGAAGGCGAGGAAGACGGCTATCTTCTGGTTGCCTTCGTTGCCGCTGTCGCGGAGCTCGAAGGCGTAGTACGCGAAGATGACGGTGATGCCTACGAGCCCGAAGATGATGCTCTCTTCTGCCGCCATCCTAGCCTCCTATGGCGCCTTGGACGCCTTCGATGATTCCGCTGTCGCGGACGGTCTGGCCTACGCCGCAGAGCTTGTCGGTGTTCTGGCCGAGGTAGACTAGGAACAGGATGAAGCAGATGCCGAGGATTACTATCGCGATTATCACGGCGATGATGGCGATGAGCTGCTTCTTGCCGGTGAGGGTGAGGTTCTGGACGTCGCGGTCCGCGGCGATGAGGAAGGCGCGGTTGTCTTGGCTCAGGACTTTGAATGTCACGGCGGCGGTGGGTTTGCCGTCTTTGTCGAGGTCGCCGACGTCGACGATGCTCATAGGGTGGAACTCGCCTTCTATCGTTCGGTAGAGGAAGAGGCCGCGTTGTATCTTGTTCGCGAGGCCTTTCGTCTTCCACAGGCCCGCGTCGTAGTCCACGACGGCGTTCTTCTTGTGGATGAGTTTCGTCCAGAACGTGCCGGCGGGGCTGGGGGCTCCGCCGCGGCTGTGCTTGAATATGATGGTGTGGTGGCCGAGCTTGTTCACGACTTTGAAGCGGTCTTCTTTCCAGACGACGTCGCCGCGGTCGGTGCCGGTCTGGATGGCTATCCAGCACTTGTGGATGAAGCTCTTCTGGTACCACACGAACCCGATGACTGCGGGCAGGAAGATGAACCCTCCGACGAGGATGACTGCTATAAGGTAGTTCGCCATAGTTACTTGTTCCCTCCGAAGCCGGGGATTTTGAACCCGCCTCGCGTCTCGGTCGTGCTGTTGATGCTGCCCGTGTTCTCGCTTATCTGGGGTTTGGTGTTGCGGGCTTCGAAGCCGTTCACGGGGCGCATTACTTGCGCGAAGAGGAGCGGGAGGAGGGTGGCGTGGATTATCTTGAGGTCGGCGTCGCTGTTCACGCCCCACTCGGTCTGGTTGAGGACGATGGCTTCGATGAGGCTGGTGTAGCTCGCGTAGAACAGCGTCCGGGCGTCTTCGTCTGCGAGGCTCGAGAGGCTCATCACGGGGTTCACGAAGCCGCTGCGGACGACTTGGATGACGCGGCTAGCGCCTTCCTGGTTCATCAGGGCTTTCACGCCGGGGCTGTCGCGGAGCTTTATCTGTCCGTTGTCGCTGTAGCGTTCTTTACCGGCGAGGAGGAGCCAGAGGCTGTCGATGAGGTCGGCGCTCTCCCAGCGGCGTTGGAGGATGGTGTCTTCCTGCTGCGTGGGTTGTTGCGGGATGCCGCCGTAAGCGAAGGCTTGCTCGTTCATCGGCGCCTCTTCGGAGTTAGGATGATGGGGCGCGTCTCGAACCCTAGGAGGTTCCCGGGTTGTTTGCGGCCTTTGATGTTGCCGAGCAGGGCGTTGAGGCTCGGGGCGTAGCTGAAGCCGCGCGTCGCGCCGCGGCTAGGGGCTTCGTACCGTCCAGCGCTCGTGGCGCCGATCGGGGGGAGGAAGGGGAGGGGGAGGGTCGGGGGGAGCGGGGTGGTGACTGGGGGGGTAAAGAAGTTGCGGTTGGTGAGCTGGTCGGTCTGTTGGGTGAGGCGTTGCGTCTGGATGGGGCGTAGGCGTTGCGTCTGGGTGAGTTCCTGCGTCTGGCCGAGGCCGAGGTTCTGTGCTAGGTCGAGGCGTTGGGTGGAGCGCAGGCTGGGGGTGGTGCGGAGCGCGAGGGCGTTGTCTTGCCGGGTGGAGGGGTTGCTGCGTAGTCCGGGAGTGAGCGCGAAGGCTAGCGGGAGTTCCAGGCTGCGAGTCGTTTCGCCGGCGCGGAGGTAGGCTAGGTTGGTGAGCGTTTCTGCGCGGGTTCCGCGGGTGCGGGCGACGTTCTCGGGCGCTAGGGTGTCTGTGCGGGCGAGTCCTTCGCCGAGGCTGCCGCGGCGGCCTAGTCCGCGGTAGGCGGTCGTTTTCGGGGGCGTTTCCAGGTAGTTCTGTTCGCGGAGGAGCTGGAGGCTGCGCTGGCCGTAGCCGGCGCGGGGTCTGCTCGTGGCGGGGGTTAGGCTGACGCTCTCGCCGTAAGTTCGCGGCGTGAGGTCTTGGTTGAAGCGTGCGATGGTGATGCCTAGGTCTTCGCCTTCGAGGCGTAGGTTGCGTACGCCTCCAGTGACGGGGCCGCGGTAGTCGAAGGCACTGTTGACGCTGCGGAGCGGGCGGCTGGTTCGTACACGGCCGCTAGCGTCTAGGAGGGCTATACGTCCGCGCTGGGCTTGTACGGGGTCGAGGTACGCGCTGCTCTCAGGGGCGAGAGTGCGGGTGCTGCTGGTCGGGATGCCGAAGAGGGCTGAGTCGCTGCGTCGCAGGGCGCCGATGTCGCGACCGCGGAGGGCTACGTTAAAGCTGTCCTGGGTGGTGGTGACTCCGCGCGGTCCTCGGAGGACGCGGGTAGCTGTGAGTTCTCCCGCGTAGCCGCCGCTCTCGGTAGCGCGGAGGAGTCCACTCACGCCTTCTACTCCGCGGGCCGTGTACGGTTTGCCGTAGACGCTGAACGCCTGGCTGACGTCGCGGCTCGCGGTGATCGTGGCGGTGTTGTAGCCGTAGGCATTGTAGCGTATCTCGGCGCGCGGGCGTCCAGCGCGTAGCGTGCTGGTGGTGCGGATGCCGTAGGTGCTCGTGAAGCCGGCGCCGGCGCCGCCGAAGAGGGCGAGGCTGGTTAGTCCCGTGCTGCCGAACTCGCGCGGGTTGGTGGCTGCACCGTACGCGGCGAAGCCTGCGGCTCCGAGCATCGCGGCGCTGCCGGCGCCTTCGATGTAGGGCAGCGCGCGGGTGGTTGCGATAGGTGCTGCGCGCGCAAAAGCGTTTACTCCCGCGTTGGCTGCTCCGCCGAGGAGGGTTCCTGCGCCGTAACCGATGGCGGGGGCGGTCAGGTCCGCGGCGTAGGCTTCCGGGTACTTCTGGCGCGTGCGGAAGTAGCCTTCGCCGACGGTCGCGCCCCACTTCTGGACGGGGTTTGCGGTTGGGCTGTTCGCTACGTTCTGGAAGAAGTCGGCGGCTTTGCCGCTAGCGGTGCTGAGGCCTTGGATGATGGGGAGGTCTTCGCGTACTTGCGCGTAGCCGACGACGCCGCCTAAGAAGCGGTCGTTGCGGGCGGTAGCGCTTATTAGTTGGTTGCGCGCGTAGACGGGGTCTGCGCGACTGCTCGGGGCGTTCTGTTTCGTGTACTGGAAGCCGGGATTGCTGCTAGTGAGGGGCGCGTTGTAGCTCGCGTTCGGGCTCGCGCGTTCGCCGTTAGATAGTATATACTCGCCTGCTCCGCGGCGGCTGCTCGCGACGAAGTCGGGGTTGCTGGCGGCTTGGTCTTGGATGCTGGGCGTCTTGTACCCTGGGGCTTGCGTCGGCGTGGAGGGTTGCTGGTACGACTGCGAGACGCCGAGCCCGCTGTTCCCGATCGCGACGACGGTCCTGGCTGGCGCGTTGTTCCGGTCGACGGTCGTCTCGGTGTAGCCGCCGCCTTCGCGGGGCACGTAGGCGCGGGCGGCGCTGTAGCCTGGCTCGTTCGGTCGCGTGTAGGAGAGTTTTCCTGACGCGTCGCGTCCTCGGAGCTGGTTGACTTGGATGGGCACGAGTGCTCGTGGGGGCTAATGTTTATATTTCTGTCGTTTAGTATACCCGGGTTAACCAAATTATTTATACGCGAGGGTATAGGTATGTTTAACGGAGGTGACTTATGTCACTCGCACTAAAACAAAACAAGAAAGGAAACCTCGGAGTATGGCTCCAGACCGGCGTCGTCATCGTCGGTGGTCTTATGCTCTGGGCAGTCTCGGCTATTACGCTCCAAGCGTTCCGCGACTCACAGACCTCGGGCGGTTACGCCTACAACATCTCGCAAGGCGGCCTCACGTTCCTCTCGAACGCGTCCAGCCAGCTCGGTACCGCAGGTACTATCCTCGGTGTCTCGCTCTTGCTCGTCATCATCGGCGGCATCGGCGTGCTCGGGTATATGGGCTACCAGAAGGCCCGCAGCTAGATGGCGTCCATCAAAACGCGCAAGGGTAATCTCGGCGTCTGGCTACAGACTGGCGTCGTTATCGTTGGCGGTTTGATGCTCTGGGCGATTTCGGCGATCACGCTGGAAGCGTTCCAGACGAGCCAGGTCACTGGTGTCGCTGGTTGTAACGCGACGGCGAAGGCCGCTTGTGGTTACGCCTACAACATCACGGGCGGCGGTCTGTCGTTCATCAGTAACGCCAGCGCGCAGCTCGGTACCGCAGGTACTATCCTCGGTGTCTCGCTCTTGCTCGTCATCATCGGCGGCATCGGCGTGCTCGGGTATATGGGTTACCAGAAGGCCCGCAACTAGTTAATCCCTTTTTTATCTTTTTTTTATTCTACAACATAACCACTATAAACCAATAATGGTTATATACTCGACGTGGCCGTTAAGCAGCTATGAAAAAACCTGCACGTTACGTCCGAGTGAACTTCTCCACGGACGAGCTCACGAAGTACGAGGAGACGATCGCTAACGGCGCGTTACTACCCGGCTTCATCGAGTTCGTGCGCCAAGCGTTCTACGAGAAGCTCGCGCGCGTCCAGCGCAGCGTTCACAATCCCTCGGGGCGTGCTCAGCAAAGGGCCCCTACCTTGTCCCCAACCCAGCGAACCTCTTCTACGCGACGACGCGCCCCGGGGGACCAATGACTGCGGAAGTGCCTCTGCCTGTCGTCGAGGACGACCAGCAGGTCGCGGTGTTCGACGCGCGCAACCAGTACTACAAGCTCTGGATGTGGATGCTCTCCCAGGCGAAGCAGGCGTCCGTGATGGGCGACTGGGTGACTTGGCGCCGGTGTCTGGTGAGCTTGTACAACCACGCTCAGGCGTTCTTCTCTAAGGACGAGTGCGAGAAGATCCTCGCCGAGCTGGACGCTTCGCGCGTCCACTACGCCGCGATGACGGGGAACAACCGCCGCTCGCCGGAGTACCAGGCGGCTTACGCGTACCACTTGGAACTGTTCGAGAACTGCTTGAACCGCGCCGAGCGCCTGATTTACGACGGGATGAAGCGCCGCAATATGCTGCTGCCGCAGAGTTCCGGGGAGGCGGGTGAGTTCAGTATTGACGAGTTGCTCAAGCAGAGCGATATGTGACGGAGGACTAAACGATGGTTAAGGAGAAGATATTCAATAATTCTTTATGCTGGATTTGTCGCGCGCCGGACTGCGAGGGCGCGTCGAGTCACCGCCTAGTCCCGCACCGGGAGACGCCGAGGAGTTATGGCCGGAGTTAGTCTCGGCGTCGTCGTGGCGTGCGTCGTGGTCGCGGGCGTGTTCTTGTTCATCGGGTTGCAGGCGGGGTTCGCGGCGTGCAGCGACTACAAGGCTAACGTCGAGGCGCGCGAGCGCTTTATATGGTCGCCCGTCGCTAACTTGCAGCTGAACTTCTCGTTCAACGCGTCGGAGGGCGTGCGTGATAACGGCTCCGTACGACCCTAGCCGGAAGTTCGACGCGTTCCTGCCGCGCGTCGTCGCGGGTATCCGCGTGAGCTTGTCTTCTGATGACGACGCTATCGTCGTGGCGTTCGGTAGCGCGGGAACGGGTAAGACGACGCTGATGCTGCACGCCTACTCGGAGTTTACGCAGAACCCGCTCGTCACGCAGATCGCGCTGTCCCGTCACGACTTGGCGGGCGCGATGTACAGCGTCAAGAACCTCGCTAGCGACCGTTTCGTCGGTTACGACGAGGCTAACGTGTCGCGCCGCGAGACTATGACGCAGTGGAACCGAGACCTCATCGACTTGTACAGTACTATCAGGGGTAAGAACGTCTTCCACTGGTGGAACAACCCCTCGGTCGAGTACCTCGACCGCTCTTTCATCGAGGAGCGCGCGAAGATGTTCATCTTCTGTTTCTCGAAGGGGAAGACCGTCCGCAAGTATCGTTTGTTCACGAAGGACGGGATGCTCCGGATGCTCGACAAGGAGGGCGACATAAAGACGTATACGGTCAAGCGCAAGGGCGAGAAGTACGCTTACTACGAGGGCTGGTTC
>ERZ869925.1488-NODE-1488-length-10409-cov-3.606239_pt1 | contig 10409 bp, 11 predicted proteins | sample MGYA00579311_ERZ869925 | MGnify/ENA primary metagenome ERZ869925 (study PRJEB32216, sample SAMN09231817) | wastewater metagenome | place: USA: Maryland | collected 2016-07-30 | study: EMG produced TPA metagenomics assembly of the PRJNA472060 data set (Reclaimed...
CTTACTGGAGACCTTCTCAAGGAGTTAGTGCTCCTGTAGCAGCACCCGAACAATCGAGTCTTTGGGACAAGGTTGGAAACTGGCTCCAAAAAGCAGATATTGCTATGTATGGGGCAAAGCCAAAGACTGAGCAAACAACCACTGGAGCAAAAGAAGGCATTTCAAAAGATGGAGCCCAAGCTAAAGTGGAAGAACAACCTAAACAAGTAGAAAGATTTACATGGGGATTAAAGAGATTACCTTCAACTGGTGGAGACTCGTCTGCGATGCTTCACCCAGATATGATGAGGGCAATGACTAGTCCTTGGAATAAATTAGCATAAGGAGAAAAACATGGGAGCACTATCAGGTGGAGCAGGCGGTGGGGGATTTATGAACAACCCGTTAGTTGGTGGAGCAATGGGGGGTTTGAAATATTGGGGTGTTGATAGACCTCGTGAAAACCGCCAGAGAAATTTAGCAGCAACTACTGCTTACTATTCCCCTTGGACGGGTATGAAGGTTTCCGAAGTAGGCGGCCTTCCCGAAGAAGGAAGTTTTTACGAAAACGTCATGAAGGGTATGGGCGGAACCGCAGCAGGTCAGGGTCGCTAAAAAGGAGTCTTTGTGGCTAAGAAAACCAAGTATGAGATGCAGACGGCTCAGAATGTAAGTCCTGCTATGAGAAGAACTGTGCATGAGGGTGAGTTTGTGGACCCAGCACAACCTCCTGGGCAAGCTTCTGTGAACGAAGTGAACATAGAGGCAAATCAAGCGCCACAACCTCCTAGTGAGATGGAACTTTTGAAAATGGCAGCAATGGGTTTGGACCCAGCCATGCTTTCAAGCTCTAACAGGCGCTCTCAAAAAGTCTCTACTTCGGAGGGTCCTCCTTTAGTTTTTTCCCCTGAACAAATGCGACAAATTGGTCAAGCCAATCTAGCAGGAGCCATTCAAGCAAAACAGCAGGGCGAGCAGGAAATGCAAGCCAATCGTGATATTCAGGCACAACTTTCTCAAATGGTAACTCCTGCTGGAGGCCCAAACTATGGTGGAATGCTAGGAATGTTTGATGCTCTCTTAGGTGGGAAGACCAATTTCCTAAAAGATTACAAATCTCCTGAGACTAAGAGAAAGTCTGAGCTTCAAAGTTTATTGGAGAATCAGCAAAAACTAGCACTGCTTGCAAAAGGTTTCTCAGCAGAAGAAGCCGATAGATACAAAGATTTGATGGCAGCAAACAATGCTGCTTACATGGCAGAGTCCCAGGCAAATAGGGGACAAGATCAATGGGGAAGATTTGGTTTAGCTAGAAAAGGCGAATTTTTGGATAAAATAAGAAGCCAAATAGATAAAGACGTAACAGAACCCGTGGCTAAAGATTTGTTGTCTATTGACACCGCCATCAATTCTATAAAATCTGGCAACTTACAAGACATTAAAAATGTTAAAGCAATGCTTGCTAGAATGATGGGCCATGTTGGTGTACTAAATGATACAGACGTTAAAGATTTTATGCCTCCAACAATAGCCACATCTCGTGCGGAACTTGAGAATTGGTTATCATCAGATGCCTCAGCTAAAATGGCTCCTGGCCTACAAAGACAACTTTTAGGACTTGCTACAAGACAGAAACAAAGAATGTATGAAAAATATAAAGATATTTTAGATACCCATAGCGCTGCTTTTGGAACAACTGATCTTTATGGGTTAATGCAACCAGGGGCTATGGGGGATAATACATTTAAAGAGCAGCAAAAACTTTTACAGAAAAAATTTAAAATAAAGCCAGAAATGTCAGAAGAAGATTTTATGAAGCTGTCAAAAGAAGAAAAAGATAAAGTTCTAAAAGAAATGAAGGGGCAGTGATATGGCAAATGCTACACCCACCCCTACGCCTACTCCACAGATTGATCCACAACTAGAAGAGTTTAGGCAGCTTCAAGAATTTAGAAGATTAAAAGGCTCTTCTGAAAATTACGTCCCACAAGTTATTCAGGAGATGCACCCAAACATTTCCATGAAAGAAAGATTGGTTGCTAAGAACTTGGCCACAAATCCAGAGGCCCAAGTAAAATATTTAAAAAAGCAACATCCTGATATGGATATACGCCTAGAGGGTGGGCAAATCTTAGCAAAAACAAAAGAAGATAAAGACTACAAAGTATTGGACCCAGATACAGGGTTTTTCTCAAAAGACTTTCTCTACGACCTTGGTGATCTTGGTTATGACATACCCGCAGGAATGCTAACCGGAGCTGCAACTACTGCGGGAGCCGCAGCGGGGGGCTTAGGAGCTGGACTTCCAACTGCTGGAGCTGGCGCCATTCCAGGGGCACTTGCAGGAGGGGCTGCTGCTGGAGCAGCAACTAGCGGGGGCTTGGAAACCCTACGCCAAGGTCTTGGAAAAGCTGCTGGAATAGAACAGGATTTTGACCCGCTACAAATTGGAATAGCTACTGCTACAGGGGGATTGGCCCCATTTGTTCCACCAGCAATAAAAGCAGGGGCCATAAAAGCAGCTCCTAAGATTGTGCAAGGACTTACAAACATTCCAGCTATCGCTACTGAAGAATTAATACAAAATTGGGATAAGTTAAAAGCACTAGGCCAAACTGGAGCAACTACACTATCCGAGGATGCGTACAAACTTTTAGCACAATATCTTGAGCAACAAAAATCTGCGGCTGGAAAAGCAATTGGGGAAACACTTAAATCAACTGGCCAAAAAATTGGGTTAGATAGAGTTAAGGGCGTAATTGATGACATGCTCGCAAGATTAAATGAGCTCGGGGGGGAGCATCCAACCGAGGCTATTTATGGAAAAATGGGAGCGTTAAAAAATCTTTACGATAAAATCTTTAAAATAAAAACTCCGTCAGCAGCTCAACAATTTGATGACTTCATAACCCAGCAAGAAAAGAATTTAGCTGAAGGTCAAAAAATTCCTATTGGCCCCATTAAAGAAAAGTATATGTCCATGATAAATGAACTTAAAAAACTTCAAGCAGAAGCTCCAACACCGGCAATAAATCAAAAGATAAAAGCCCTAGAAGATTCTTATAATAGACTGTTCACCTATAAGGGAAAAGAAAAGGTTTTGGAAGAGGGGTTTCAAGAAGTTTCAGACCCCCTAATGTATGGGCAAATGAAAAAAGTACCCATACAAAAAGAAGTAGAAAAAGAAGTAGTGAAAGAAGTTTCAGAAGCTTCTCCTGAAATGTTATATCAATTAAAAAATGATCTTCAAGGATTTGGGGGTAAAATTAACCCCTATGTCCCTTACAGCAAAAGATACCTAAATGAAGCAAACGCCCCACAACTTTTTGATATTCAAAAAACTTTAGACAATATGGTTTCATATGGGGGAGAGGGTCTTACTACAGAAGCAAAGGACTTGCTTGAACAAGCAGCCATTGGTGGAAGAAAAATTATAAACGAAGAATTAGACCGAGTAACAAATGGAATGAGTCAGCAGGCCAAAGATAAATTTAAAGCCATAGTAAAAAGAATAGAAACTTTAAATAGAGGCTTCTCTTCACCACAAAAAACACTTATGTCCCTATCAAGTCCAAACGCGCAATCTAGAAAATTTGTAATGAAAGAAGTTGGGGATATTGCTAAAGAAGGCGGGCCAGACATTACCCCACAAGCAAGGATGATTCTTGCCGACAAATATTATGGGAATCCCGCAAGTGATGCCCTATCTATAGGCGGCACCACCGCTACTGCTACATCAAATAAAGCCGCAAGTTTGGGTGCAACACTCGGTGGACTTTTAGGGTATAAGATTGGTGGTCCAGTTGGCGGAGGATTTGGCGCTGGGGCTGGAGGATTTGCTGGAAGGTATTTGTCCGCACCTTCGGCAGTTAAAGGTATTATGGGAGGAGCAAGAAATCTGAATAAAGGGTTTGAGGCCCTTCCAAATTTTTTACAATATTCTACAGTTTACCCAATGCTTAATCCAACATTAGGTAATGCTTGGGAATTAATGGTTCCTGAACTACAAAAACCTGAGCTTCTACAGGAGACAAAATGAAATTAAACATTGCAGTAGAAATAGATGAAATTGATAAAAAACTTCTCCCCGAAGAAGACGATGAACCGGGCGTTGAAAAAGAAGACCCCGATCATTTCCCAGAGGACTTTGAAGTAGAAGAAGCTTTGAGAGTTTTAACTCAAGCAGCTCTCATGAAAACAAACAAAACCCTCATGAGCAAAGTCATGGACCTAGCGGGCAACAAGAAGAAAGTCATCAAATCATTAGCTGATGTTAAAGGCCGCTACAACGAAATGGTTTCCAAAGACAAAGACCCGAGCTAATGGCTTGGTAAATCAAAAGGCTTATTCTCGGAAGTATGGGCTAGTTGGGAAATGTAAGAGAAAATCTCTTCCCAATTTTCTGGGTACACTAAAAACGCTATTCCCCGAGCCTTTAGAATCTTATCAATGGTGTGTAGCTGCATTTTCGATGCTTTTGCCTTACTACTACCCTTTAATTCCAAGGCGAAAAAATTACCGTTCGCGCACCCCAAAATATCAGGCGTCCCAACAATATTCACTTGGTTTATTTTTACTATCCAAATATTAGGGAGAGTGCGAAGAGCACTTATGACTTTTTCTTTAAAGAGAGACTCCGGCCCCTTCGACACTCTTAGACTCTATCAGGGGTAAACCCTTAGTCAAGTCTCCCCAGCTTTTCCACGAATGTTCTACTGAAACATCTAAGGATAAATGATTACCTTTGTAAGGCTCACGCATGAGATTCATTAGCTCAGGAACTATCTCTAACTCTGTTTCGTGGACCTCAAACAAAATAGCGTCGTGGACCTGCAAGACCATTCTTGATTTTTTATTACTTAAAAACTTATGTAAAGAAAGCATCGCAACTTTACATACGTCAGCCCCTGAGCCTTGGATTAAATAGTTAGGGGCCTTATAACAAAAGTCGTGTTGAAACACATATCGTCTACCGAGCCAATTGAAAATCCAACCTCTAGTCTGTGCTGTATGGGTAACTTTACTTATGAACTTTTCAACATTGGGTAAAGCGGAGAAATACTTTTGTTTAAAACTCGCTGCTTTTTCTTGGGAAATCGACAACATTTCAGCGATTTTCCCACTTCCAGCCCCATAAAGTATGGCAAAATTGAGCGTTTTCGCTTCTTTTCTCGTAACTCCTACCATGTTCGCAGTTGCTTGGTGAATGTCTTCTCCGGCCTTTACCCTATCTATAAGGGCTGTTTCTCCCGCATAATCGAGCATGAGAACATACTCCATTTGCTTATAGTCACATTCGACAAAGCAGTACCCAGGTCTGGGTATAAAAGCACGTTTAACTTCTTTAGAGTCCTCTGACTCATCAGCTTTTGGCACTTGCTGAAGGTTAGGGTCAGTACAAGAAAACCTACCTGAAGCAGTTCCAGCTTGTTTGAAGTTAGGATGAACTATTCCTTCGGAATCTGAATAGTGAAGAAAGGATGAAAAGAACGTAGAAGCTCGTTTGTTGCATTCTCTAAAGCCAAGTATGATTTTCGCTGTTTCGCTGATTCTTCCTCTGTCATGGGTTGTGAAGGCCCAAAGTACATCATCTGTGAAGCTTGGGTTTCCTTTTGTAGTTTTAGGATATGAAACACCTTCTCTCGTAAAAGCTTCAGAGTGTCGCTTGTTGCTATCAACAAATGCCAAACCAGTAATTCCTTGATATGTCCTGGCATATTCTGAAGCTCGCTCCAGGTTATCTCTAATCTTTCTTTCGCAGTATTCTCTGTCAATTTGCACCCCTACTTTCTCAATGTCGAAAACGACTTTGGTTAATTGTTTTTCCATTTCTACAACATCAGAAAACTTTACTCGTGATGAATAAAGCTTTGCTACTTCTTTTATTTTCTCTAATTGCTTTAGGTAAATTTGTCCTGTTATCCAAGCATCATTCATCGCATATTCAGACATAATAGGGTAAGGGACTAGGTTATAGAACAGACGCTTCTTCCGATTCTTTTTCCCAGGAATGTTTTCCCACTCCCAATAGTGGTTTTCCTCTATGAACTTATCCACTGCATCGTCTTTCTTGAACCCATACTTTTGAGAAACAGCGTCTAGAGAATATTTTAGCTCGTCATTGTTGAGGAGCCTTTCAATAACCATAGTGTCGTGTATTTGGCCGGGTAAGTTTGTTACTTTTCTAAGCAGGGACAAGTCGAATTTTGCGTTGTGGAGGACCCAGGTTTTTTCGTCATATATAAATCCCAAGCTTTGAAAATCTTGTAATTCAAGTACGAACTCACTATCAAGGCCAGGATAAGGAATAAAATTAAAATAATAACTTTCAGATTCATTGGCTACCGCTATTGAGAAAAACTTGTCTTGCTTGTAAGAATTCAAGCCCGTGGACTCACAGTCAATCGCAAGCCACGGGCTCTCTCGTAAAACTAAATCAACGTTTTTTAGTTGACTTCTTCTTACCAGGTTTTGTTTTCTTTCCACCTTTTTTAGCCATGGTTCATCTCCCCCTTTCATAAATTCTGCTTAGGCGTTAAACCCCTTGCAGTTAAGCGTTTAAGCTCTTCCTCTAGTTGATTCGATCTTAGAGTTTTTTTCCACAACTTTTTTTGCCGATCCCAATGGAAACCGACTTCTTTTAGCTTTGCCTGAAGTGCCTTATCCTCAAACGATGATTGATGATAAAGATGGGCATAGGGAGATGTGACCAATTCTGCCGTCTTGTTATGGTCGTACTGGCAAAATATTTTAGCCATTGCCAAAACATCGTTTAGTGCTGAGTGGGCGTCGTACAAAAACCCATGCTCACAGGCCAAGTATTTAAGAGAGCGAGATTGTATGTTGTCAGAAAAAGGGAGATCGGTCCTAGAATCTAGCCAATTCATTGCCCACGGTTCTAGGGCCGATCTCACAAGCTCTGCGTCCACAAAAGCTTTATCAAAGGGGGCATTGTGAGCACAGATATGATCCGACTTTGATACATAGTTTTGAAAGATGAAATTCAAAATTCCAGCATGGGGAACCCCATTTCTATCAAGTGCTTTCTGGGAAATTCCATGAAGCTCCTGTAGCTTTGGGGTTATTTTAATAGAGTTGTCCTCTGCTTGGGTAAGGGAGGAAAAAGCTCGCATAAGCCTTTTCTCCGAAACATCGACAAGGGCTACAGCTATTTCCACAATTCTGTCTGTTTCTGGCGCAAGGCCAGTTGTTTCTACGTCTACGAATGTGACTAACACTACTCCTCCACTTCTTCGTCGATGATTTTCCACTCAGTGAGTTTTGAGTCTATGCCCATGGTCTTACAAAACATAAACTCAAGGTCACAAAGCCTATGGAAAACAGACTCCGTCTCCTCTGAGCTTTTGGTAAGTCCCACGCTTTTGGTAAGTCCCAATATAAACCCGTGAAGATAGGCTATTTCTGCCTCAGATGGTTGTCTTAGTTTCATAAAAGTTCCTTTTGTAAGTGGCTCCGGGGGCAGGACTCGCACCTGCGACCTACGCCTTAACAGGGCGCCGCTCTACTACTAAGCTACCCCGGAATAAAAACGAGAGGGCCAGTCGCGACTCCGGCATCTCCGTGACCCATTGTTATCGGCAAACGGAGACTTAGATAACTTTAGCGTGTCTCCAGTGGTTGTTCGGGAATCGCACCGAACTCTGCTCACAGCTTGTCAACGCTTGGTATGTCTACCCGAGGGTCATAGCCGCGTGCGCTTTTAATCACACCACTCGCCTCGCATCTTACGCTCAGAACCACAGCTTCCCACGCCGCCTCTCGAACTGTTAATATCTTGCTTCTGAACTGACCGGAGTATCTTTTGGCTTTGTATGCCCAAGCTCTACCCCTGTTTCTTCAAACTCTGAGTTGTCAATTTTGTGGTTCATCTGCTGAAGGTTCTTCCACCACATTTCGCACTGAGCTTTTTGCGAAACATCCTTCACAGGCTCGCCCGGTTGAACAGTCCAGGCATAGAAAGTTCCCTTATCATTTGAAAGCTTCTCTACTCCTAAAGTGTAGCTTTGCTCCCAAATATCTTTTCCTGCTGACTGAGTGGTGAAACATCCTGTGTAGAGCTGTTTCCCTGTTTTCTTAGAAGTACGCATGAAAGAAACTACTCTAGGCATAGCTTCGGGTTTTCCCAATTCATCTAAGAACATGACAAAGAAGTTGATCGAGTCATCAAAAACATGAGTCTCTGTTTCCTTAGCGTTTCTTCTCTCTTCGCGATTCTTCATGGTCATTGGCTCAAAACGCTCGAATACTTTTTTCCCATTTTCTTTTCTAAAAACTAACCATGTTTCTGTCATCATGATGGGAACAATCTTTATTGCTTTGTCTTTATTGCCAATTACTTTTTGGCTGACAGATAGGTAAATATCTCCGAACTTTGCTTTCTCACTTGCCACAATCTTCGATAACCCTTGGGCAAGGGTTATTCTTTCAATCAAGATATTGTCTTGTTCGAAATTAGAAATACCTCTTCCCATCACAGGTGTCTGGGCTACTTCTGCTTTCTCTTTTTTTGCTACTTCTTTACTCATTACTTTCTCCTCATGTTCAATGTTTCTCTTAGTGTGGGCATATCAAGCCCTGGAATATTGGTGTTTCCTTTTTCTGCTTCTTGGTTGTACCAGCTATTCAAAGTTGCTGAATGAACCGTAAACATACTCTTAAGACCATTTCCCTCAAGATAGTTCATAAAGGTCTCTTTCTTTTCAGGCTCTTTGGGGACCGTAACAGACATTTTCCTAGAAATATAAAAAGTTGCATTCTCTGTGTCCCATTTGTCTTTGTTGTTCTCTTTCAAACGAATAAGAATAGAGTTTTCCAACTCATCAATAGTTTTATTGAGGGCTTTTTCTTCTTCGTCGAATTTTTTCTTAAGTTCTCGGTACTCGTAGAGTTTATTGAAAAGCAGGTCTAATTCCTGAACGTTTATAGACATTTTCTCTCCTTTTTATTTATTCATTAACTCAGGGCCAAGGCCCGAAGCACAGACTCGCTTATCTCGGTCTTGGTGTCAAGGGCTTTAGCTATTTGCTCGTCTAATGTTTTTCTAGCGACGAGATCGATTCTAATGATTTTATCGTGTATTTCGGAGCCCGAACGATGATTTCGGGATTCAGACTGCCAATCATGTTCAGCGTTGAAATTCCGTGAATAATATATTGAATAGCTTGCAGCAATAAGGTTGATTCCAACTCCAAGGGAACCTTGGTTACCAATGAAAACTCTGACACTGGGGTCCTCATTAAAATTTCTAACTGATTCAAATTTTCGCTCTGCTCGAATCTCACCATGGGCCTCCACATACTTGATCTTTAGACGCTCGCAAATCTCCCTAATCTGATTATAGTTTTGTTTAAAGCACGCCCAAACTATAACCTTATGAGAAGGGGTTATCTCCTCTAAAAGCTCTTCTAAGGCAGCAAGTCTTGGGTTCTCCTCTATAGTAATCTGTTCCCCCTCCTCTGTCATCGCAAACCCTGTTACTATTTGCTGAAGTCTTAAAGCCTTGGTTAGAGCAATTTGTGCGGTAACGGCTTTTTGATTGAGAAAGGTTATGAAGTCACTTTTCATCTCTTCATAGACTTGACGCTGCTGAGGGGAAAGCTCTACTGCTAGGGTTTGCTTGATTAAAGGGGGAAGATCGAGGCATTCTTCTTTTTTAACTCTGAGAGCATTTTTTTCCAGAATAGAAATAATATCTTTTTCTGCGCCTTTTCGGACTTTCCACAGAGGGAAATTTTGCTTAAAGCTTGTTGGGTTGGAGTTTGCGTTCCAGAAATATCGGGCTCTAAATGCGTAATAATTGTCTCCAAAACTTTGTCCACCGTCTAGCACCTTAAACTGTGAAAACAAATCCAAGTAGGAATTTGTTATTGGGGTCCCGGATAAAATATATCTGTATTTAGTAAAAGATGCCAAATCAATTACTAGCTTTGTTCTTTTAGCAGTATAAGATTTTAACTTATGAGATTCATCACACACTAGAATCTCTGGCCCCCAGTTAGTGATTAAAGAATGAAGCTCCTTCATTTGGAGACCCTCATAATTTAAAATGTAAATTTTTTCTTGTGGTTCTTCTAAAAAAGCTGAGAGTCTTTCTGATTTTGTACCCTCTAGAATTACTATTCTGTCAGAAGGAATTTTAGAGAACTTGAGGAATTCGTCCTTCCAGTTACGCATAACTATCAAAGGACAAAGGATAAGGGTTCTTAGTATACGTTTGTTTTCGTTGTATCTCTCTCGAAGAATTTCTATAGTGGTTCGGGTCTTGCCTGTCCCAACATCGAAGAATATAGCAAGACAGTTCCTTGTCCTGGCCATTTCAACGGCATGTGATTGATGTTTCCAAAGTGGTTTTATTTCCCCATCCATGGGGTGAATGATTATACGGCTGACACTGCTTGGTCAACTGGTTT
>ERZ869925.1489-NODE-1489-length-10404-cov-9.421780_pt1 | contig 10404 bp, 15 predicted proteins | sample MGYA00579311_ERZ869925 | MGnify/ENA primary metagenome ERZ869925 (study PRJEB32216, sample SAMN09231817) | wastewater metagenome | place: USA: Maryland | collected 2016-07-30 | study: EMG produced TPA metagenomics assembly of the PRJNA472060 data set (Reclaimed...
CGATGGACAAGCTCTTCCTCAAGCGCGAACGTGTATTCTTTTATCAACGGGCGAATGTCTTCTGCGACATATCGCCCCACGTCGTTTAAATTGACGATGTATCCGTTCATTTATCCAAAAGTCGGGCTTACCTGCTTGAGCATCAGCACCCAACCGCTGTTTATCTGCTGCATTGGGAACGCTTCCTCAACCTCGTATTTGTTCGTCACGCCGAAAGCATCAAGCTCGACGCAATTACACTTCTTCATCTCATCACGCTCGCTGTCTGTGATCGCATCCGCCGCCAGCAAGAGCTTCGACAATTGGTTTTTATCCGCGTCTTTCTGGATTGGCTCATTCTGAATAAACCAACCACGCGACGGCGTTGCGATGACTTCACGGGTCGTGTTCGGCAAAGCCTTTGTCAACCGTACTTCGCAGTCCGTGCCGTAAATTTGACGGCGCATAAAGTCGAGGTTATTTGCGTTGAGCAACACGATTGCCATGCGCTAAGACCTCACAAATCGAAGCTGCTTCATTAACGGCTTGAGCAATTCCGTCGCCTCTTGCGGCCATTGCGTAGCGTCGCGTCCGTTGCGGGCCTTGCCGTATTGCACCGTCACGCCGTTGGTTTGAAACGATTGAATTGAACCGCCGCCGCCGACTTCGTTTGGCATGTAAGTGCCTTCAAGCAGCGCCTGAGCAATCACGCACTCGGCGCGTTTTACTCTGTCGGGGATGATGTCGGTCGCGTAGTAAACAAAGCCCGTCCGGCTTAACTCCGGCACGTAATCAGGCCAACCGACTACACTATCTGGATTGACTAGCCCGACACGCGGGAAAGGCTGCGCTTGCGTTTCTGCCACTTTGCCGCCTTCATATTCTTTCAAGTAGATTTGGCGACAAGCCGCAACAAGTGCGCGGTTTTTATTGTCTTCACTGGCGTTTAGTGCTGTGTCTGGCTTTGGGAACACTTCGGCTAAATACGCGTTGAACTCAGCCAACGTGTTATATGCGTTCGTTGACGCGCCGCCGATAGTTGTAACCAGTTCCAGCATTGCCATTTACTTTTTCGCTTTACCCGCTACTTTGCCAGCTTCCGAATCTGCCTGTACATCTTCGACACGCTTGTGCTGCGCCGGGTCAAAATCGCTTTCGTTAATAGTAAACGGCTCGCCGTTATGAATGGTCGGGTCTGTGCTTGTGACCGAAATAGTAGGAACTGAAATAGTTGCAACGTTAATCATAAGAACCTCACGAAAGAAGTGAGCGGCGGGCGTATCGCTACGCCCGCCGCTTTTGATTTAGCCAATCAAGGTGGCGATGAATTCAGGCTTCGCAGCCTCAACGCCCCAAGCCGCGCCAATTTCATAGGTCAACTGGCGATATTGACGATAGAGCGCAATCTCAAACGAAATGCCGCTGACAGGATCGGTCAGCATGTACACGTCGTCTGCGCTATCGCCGCCCGCTGGCATAGCCGGAGCACGCGTAATCAAGTGCAGCGCATTGCGGTGAAAGGCAACGTTCGGCGTGTAGTTATTGCCGACTGTTACCGCGTCGTTATCGGCTTCGATAGCGAGTGAGCCAGGCTTGCCGATGGTAAAGGTCGTGCTAGCCAACGCGCTGTTGACGACATACTTGGTGGAAGTGCCCGCAAAGGTCACAATATCGCCCGCCAAGATTGTGCCGCTGCCAGTGTCAACCGTTACAGTCGTGTCGCCCACGGCCAACGCACCGTTGAGCAAATACGAAGCGCCCGTGCCCTTCGTGTGCGTGGTGATCGGGTAGCTGTTATGGATGTTCAGCCCCATGACTTCGCCCAGCACGCCACGGCGCAGGAAGTCGCTTGTTCCGGCTTCGTTCACCTTGAACAACACGGATTGAACGCCGCGCAGTTTCGCCATCGCCGCGCTGCCCACGACCAAGTGCAAATCGCTTTGCGGAGTGCCGTTGTCATCAAGAATCTGACGAACGCCCGCAAAATCGGAAAGGTCGCCAGCCGTAGCAAAAGGCGTGGTTCCCGCTGTGCCGTAAGCACGCGAAGCGCCTTTGTAAGCTGCGGCCCACAAATCGGCCTCAATTTCGTTGGTCAGCGTGCGCATCGCTTGCGCAAACTGGTCACGTAATACATTGCTGTATTGCGAACGGTCGCCATTACTGAGCGCGGTCTGTTCTTCGCCCGTCCAATTGAAAGTGACCTTGCGGCTTTTGCTGATCGTCATTGAGCCGGAGCCAATGGTGCGATCCGTGCCGCTTGAACTGGTCGCGGCAGGCGTAATGTCCGCCGCTGTCATTGCGCCAACCACTGGATAGGTGATCGTTTGATCTTTGGCCGCACGTTCGGCGGACGAGTTTTTGTATACGGCAGGAATAAACCCAACAAGCTCACGCGCCACGATGTCAGCGGCTTCGTAGATTGTTGGCAGAATTGCGGAAATAGTGTTTGCCATCTTAAATGTCCTCTAAATGTTGTTATCCCGAAACCGTGCCGCCGTCCCTATAAAATGCCGCCTTCTCCTGCGGTGTCATTTGCGATTCTGCGGCGCGGGTTATTGTTTTCGCGCTCGTCTTGCCTGCGGTTGTGTCTGGCTTCGCGCCGCTTCCGCCTGCCCCTGTTGCGTCGTAAAGATTTGGTCTTTGCGCCTTGTAAAGCTTTTCAAAAAAGTCTTTTGGCGTGATGCCTGCGTCGTCGCCGTCGTCATCTAAAACAATGATCTTGCCCGTCTCATCGAGCTTGAACCGCTTGGCAGTGTCGAGCACCATCAAGTCAAGATTGTTAGTGCCGACGCCCGCTTTGGCGGCAATGTCGCGCAAAGGAACCGTCAGCTTGTAATGCTGCAATTCACGCTGCGCCGCCGTCAGCCCTTCATCACGCGCTTTCAAATCGTTGGAAAGCTTGTCGAGCTGCTTTCTGTATTGCCGCTCAATGTCTGACTTTTCATCAGGCGCTAACGGCTTCCCTTGCTTCTTGAGTTCTCGCAACTCAAGCAACTCGTCTATATCCAACTCGTCGCCAAGCTCATTGAGCTTGCCGTACTTGCCGAGCGCCGCCGCTTTCGCATCCAAATCAGCACGAAGCTTTTTCAATTTGCTTTGTGTTTCGCTGACAACCGATAAAGGCTCAGCTTGAAACACAAACTTTCCGTCACGCTCAACGACGTGACTCGCCAACGACTCAGGAACCGCATCACGCGATTCGTAAAGAATTTCAACAGGCATAACAGACTCGCTCCGTTAGTTATTCGCGAGCGTCCCGCCCGCTACGTTTGCGTTATCCAAACACAATCAAAACTTTTATTTTTACGCGACAAAACCGCCATTGAACGCTTGCGCTGCCGCGTCCATCGCCGCCTGCTTCTCAGCTTGCAGTGCTGCCGCCTCCGCTTTCGGGTCGAAGTCCTGCGGCAACACGCCCGCGCTTGCTTCGATCTTCCAGACTGTTTCTTTGGTATGGATGCCTGCCGCAACTGACTGATGCAGCACTTGCAATTCTTGCGAGGTCATCGGCACGTCATCCAAATCAGCGCCAAGCTCAACCGTGCCGCCTGTGATTGCATTTCTGTCGCTGTACAAAGCGACAAACCACAGCGCAAGCTCCGTGCAATCGCGCAAACCGCGTACAGCTGTGGCAAGGTAGCTTTCTTCGCGCAATGCGTCTTGGCGGTCTTCTGTGGCGGTCTTCTGTACGAAGTTACTCACGCGAAGCGACAAAACGAGCGCTTGCATTTGGTCAATTAAATCTTTGAGATTGGCTGAAACAGCGCTGTAAGCCGCGCCGCTAACTTCAAGGTAAATAGCTTTTGCAAGCGGGTCTTGCTCTTTGACGTAGGCATACGGCCCTGTTGATTCAAGCTTGAAGTCGCTTGAAACGCCGCTGAAAAACATCAGCGGGTTCGATCCAACATAAAGCGACGTGCTGTAATCGCTCGCGTCTTGAAAGTGGCGCAGATTTAGATTAGCAAGCTCAAGCAATGGCGGCGCGGATTGCATCACACCATCTTTGCGGGCATAGGCAGGAGCAAACGGAATAACAGGCAGAAGCGTTGTCCCTTTCATCGGCGAGCCGTCGGGATTTACTTCTGGAATAAGCTTTTTCTGTTTCGTGTTTTCGTCTTCGACTTCGCGCCAGACTTCCCACGCGCCCGGCGTCAACACGCGATAACGACAAACTTCGCCGACGCCATACGCGCCGACTGGCTCCGTGCTTTCTTCCTCAAGCACGAGCAAGGTCAATTGCCCTTTTTCATTTGTGCGCCAATTAACAATCTGGTCAGCCGTGTATTTGACAAAGTAAGGCCGAAGCCCTGCGGCTTGCTCATCGGCGAGCGTCGCGCCTTCTGGTAACGCAGGCGGCATATCAACCAGGATGCCCGCAAGCCCGTCTTGCATCACATCGCGGAAAAGAAGCTTAAGGAACACAGCCCAATGCGTTCCGGCAAGGTCGCAGTCTTTCAACTGCAACTGCGTCGCTTCTGGCACGTCTTTGCCTAATTGCGGTTCTTTTTTGAATGCGATGCCAACAAGAGTGTCTAAAGTTTTCAGCGTGACATTGAAAAGCACGGCGCGGCCAATGCGCAGTTTCCATTCGTCGGCGTGTTCGGCTGTGTGTTTTGGCAAATAGGTTGCGGCCTTTTCACGCAGACGCAGCGTCCCGGCGCACACGTCGCGCACAAGTTCCCTATGCGCTTCGTGTTGTGCGTGCTCCGGTCTGTGATAGCCCGGCGAGTTTGGGTCTTTTTCATAATCTGCCATCGTGCGCGGACGGTAGCAAAGGCAAAATATTTATTTTTGCGGAGTGTGCTGAGGCTAGTAAAATAAAGTCTATGGACAATCAAATACAAATAACGCCTACACCTGAACAGCAAGAATTAGTTTTACGCTGGCGGAAAAGCACGAGCAACTATGGGGATGAGTTTAGACGCTATGAAGAGCGCTTATATTTGGCCGTAGTTCATGGGTTAATTACATTTGAAATTGCAAGTCTCGCGCTCAAGCGATGGCGGCAAACAAAAAGCCCGCCGAAAGCCAGCGGGCTATGTTGACAGCGTATCCGATTTGAACGGGTAGGATGATGAGTCTTGAATATCCGATTTCACTCACCAACTCTAGTCGGTATCAGGCTTAGGCCTCTCGCCCAACGCGGTCAATTCTTTTTTTTCTGTAGTCACCGAGTAGATTTTAGTATGACCTTTCGTATATCGGGCGCGTCTTCTTTTTCCCATTCAATCTCAAGCTTGACAGGCTTTTCTTCGTGCAACGAACTAGGCAAGCTTAAGCTGTATGATTGCAATTCTAGCCCGCGAAGCACTTGCACTAATCCCTTATATTTCATTGTAATTGAATCGGGCTTAATGACAATTTCGTCAAAGCCAACGTCACGCGGCTCTTGTTCAGTCATTTTGCTTTTCCTCTATCGTCTCAGGCCAATCTTGCAGCACGTCAACCACAGGCCACACGCCAAGCGGATCGCACTTCGCGCCGCAATCGTTGCACACTTTCACGCTTTGGCCGTCGTCGTTTAGCTCAAGGGCATAGTTTGCGTGCCAGCAAATCAGCTTGTTCATTTCGGCGGCTCCGCTTTTGCCCATTCGGCTTCGATTTCGTCAACGTGAAAATAGCCAAGCTCTTTAGAACCAGCAAAAAGCACTTGATTATTATACAAATAAACGATGCACGGCGTAGCGTGAAGCTTTCCGCTCGAACCTTTTAGTCGATGATTGCGAATCCAATATTCGCCCGCTTTCGTCGGCGTTTCCTTCGACCACGGCGACGCAATCACATCGCTTCGGGTTGTTCCGATGTCGCTATGTTGAAGTGTAATGCTCATAATGCCCCAATTTTACCGCAACTTAGCCGCATCACAAAGTCGGGACTTCCACTCTTGCCGCTTCTCTCGCCTGCTTCAACGATCTTTGCGCGCGCTGCAACCCCCACTTAGCCGAGCGCGTCTCGCCAACCCACGCACGCAGCGGCAATTCGCGCCCGCGATACGCTTTTGCGCCTGCGATGCCGAGCACTTTGATTTGATCGGCTTCACTTTGCCGACGCAGCCATTGCTCACCTGTTTCGCGTTCGGGGATGGCAAGTCTACGAATGCGAGGGTCTACGATTGCCACGAACACACAGCGGCAATTCACGTGTGCGTCGATCTCTGCGCTCAATGGGTAAATGTGATTATCTGTGGCCAAGCACGCAGCACAAGTTCTTAGAGATTTCGCCGTCACACGCCGCTTCCCCGTCACGATGCCGCTGGCCTCCATCGTGCGTTGTCCTGCCAGCCGATAAGCCCGCGTTGTCTCCGTGCGCGCAATCGTCAGCGCGCGCGCTCTGTTGCCGTCGAGGAATTCGCGCAACTGTCGCGCCGTCTCCTTTGCGCCTTGCCCCGTGGCGATGCCGGAAAACAGCGTGCTTTGCAGCTTGGTCGCGGTCGCTGCCCCAAACTCATTGAACAGCGCGGCCAATGGTGAGCCGTTCGAAGAAAGCCCCGCGAACGCCTCAAGCGCTTCCACTGGCAAGCGATTGAACGCGATGCTTGCCTGCAATTCAATCTGCGCAATCGCGTGAGCGTTGCCCATCGGCACAACGTCAGCCTGTGCGGCCCGCGTGAGTTGCGCGCCTTCTGCCGATAACTTGCGCATTTCGGCTTGCACCTGATCGTACAAATCGTAATAGCGCTGTTGCATGCGTAGCCAACCGTCCGTCACGACTTCGCCCGCCGCTTCCCTTGCAAGCATTTGAAGCTCTAAAGCTTTAAGCTTTTCCTCGATTCGCTTTTGCGCGCCGTCATAAAGCGCGCGCAGCCGTCGAAGCGTCGCGGTGTCGCGGCGGATCAGAATTTTACGGTGTTTATCGGCGGCTTCCCAAATGTTCATCGCAGCATCTTCCCTTGTTCTGACTTCATCACGCGAGCCATCAGGCCATAGCGCACCCCGTCGCCAGGATCATCACCGCCGTTCCCATCCTCGTCAACGTCCCACTTCAACACGTCCTCTGGCCTATTCGGATTGTGCTGCAACGCGGGGATGCACTCAATCAAATATTTGCAAGTGTCTGCAATTTCAATCTTTGGCGGGATGCTGTTCACCGGGTCACCAAGCAAGCGCAGCATTTCGCCCCAGCCGTTCACGCGGTCAATGTTCGCGGGCGTCAATCGAATGCCGAGCGCGTTGTATTGGTCGGCAATCGTCTTGCCGTTCGCGTCGCCTTTGTTGGCGAACACGTCAGCGCCAGCCACGAAGTTTGACAGCCGCGCAATCGTGACGCCGTTGCGATCAAGCATCGCTTTAATTGCAGGCGCGTGCTGCGTTGGCAACCATTTCGATTGCCGATGCTCTGCCAGCACGTAAACCTTGCCGTCATTCTCTGCCAGCAAATAGACCACCGTGGGGTGCGTGAAACCGTAATCCATTGCGCACCAGACGCGCCAATGTTCCGGCACCTTGAACCACGACTTGACGACTTCGCTATGCACCCACGTTGAAAAGTATTGACCAGCCGCAATATCCCAATCACCGAAACGGTAAGCCTTGAGCTTCCAGCCTGTGTTTTCGCTGATCTTGCGGTCATAGCCGGAATCAATGAATGAATTGTCGTCAAGTGTAGCGAAGATGAACCGCGTCCATTGCTCTGCGTTTGTGCGCGCTGGTGTGATGAAGCGCTCTTTAAACCAAGCGTGCCCAATGTTGCCGGGGTTTGTCGAGGTGTAGATGCGCGGTCGCCAGCCTTGCTTTGACGTGCGGTTTGAATCGCGCAGCGTTTTGTACTTGCTGGCTGAAAGCGTTGTCGCTTCCTCAATTACGATCAGGTCGTACTCAATGCCTAGATATTGGTCAACGTCGGATTCGTTCTTGAAATGCCCGATGATGATTTGGCTGAAATTGGCGAACGTGAGCACGCCCGTTGATTGGTTGAACTTATGCGGAACGTAACGCAGCACCGAGCGTCGCAAGTCCTCGAACTGTTCACGGGCGTTCTTGCTGACTTTGCGAAGATAAAGAACTTTGAGGCCGTTGAACCGCTGGCAATCGTCTAAGGCAATTTGGGCAAACAACGCGTGCGACTTCCCCGGCCCGCGTGCGCCGCCAAATCCTATCTGATCCGGCCCGTCTTCCTTGTCGCACAATCGGCAAGCCGCGTGGAACTCAAGCTGCTTTGGCTGCGCCACGTATTGCCCGCGTGCAAAGTTTTCAAGCTGGTCAGGCGACACGCCTTTTTCTTTTGCCGTGCGAGCGTAGGCAAGAAACGCTTCAACCTGTTTTATTTGTTCGCTTTTCGCTGTCGCCATAAATCTTTGCTATCGCTTGAACAAACGGATCGAACAGCGGTGCGCCTTCATTGCCTGAAATCTCTTGCCGTTCAACGTATCCGCGATCCTTGCCCAGCGTTTTCAACGCAAAGCACACAGCCCACGGCTGCTTGCTTGTCACGCACGAGAAAAGCGCATTCTCTGCCGCGTCTACGATAGACTGCCGTGCGTCGTGCGTGATTTGCTTTAGCTCTGGCGTTGCCGCAATGCGATCAGACAATCCCGTCCGTGTCATCCCAAGACTGCGCGCCGCGTGCGCCACGTTTCCGAAAGACTTGTTGAGCGCGTCAGCAATCATAGCATCGGGCAAAGGCGCTTTCGTTTTTGTAGGTGTCGGATGTGTCGGAGCTTTCCCCGCCGGTTTGCCCTTCGGCGCGGCCTTCGCCTTCGTCACCACGCTTACACCTCCGCCTTGCGCTTCTCTACTGCTTCCAACCATTGCTGCCCAAGCTCACGAAGAAAAATCTTTGCCGACTCGTGCGCGTCACCTTCAAAAGCAAGCTGTCCGTCTTTGATAAAGAACCTGCCAACCTCTTTGCCAGAGCCTTCTGCTTCTGTGTTTAAAAATTGAATGCCGAACGGCGGGCGTTTGTATTGGAACGTGCCGACTTCGCCGCTGGTTGCTTCGTCAAAAGTTTGCATATTTTATCCTTCCGTTATCGTCCAAATCGTTTGCACGGCCCCTCGTGCCATTTCCGTAATCTGCCCTTGCTCAAGCTCCGCGATGCTTCCCGCCGCCTCAAGCTCACGTAACAGCGCTTCCAATGTGTCGCGGTGATAGCCTGTCGCTTTCAACAACTCGCTTGTCGTGCGCGGCTGTTGCTCAAGTGCCTCAAGAATAAAGCGCGGCGGATCGGTGAACGACATTTGCAACGCTTCGTCTACGTCGTCTTTGAACGTGGGAACGTGAAATGCCGCGGGGGGGAATATTTGCTGGAACTCGTCAAGCTGGGGTCGCAAGCGTTCCCAATAAATGCGCGCGGCTTCAATGTTTGCGTCGAAGAATTTGCCTGATTGTTTGGCTTGCTTTTCGGCCTTGAGCAATTTGACGGTTTGCCGCAATTCCTTTTGCTTAAAGCCTTCGCTGCTCACGCGCTCAAGCAACGCGTCTTGCTCCGGTTCGGGCAAGCCTGCAACTTCGGAATGCACCGTGAAAGACAAGTTCTCCCGTCTACGGGAGATTTCAAACCGCGACGCAACAAACGCCATATTCATAAGCGTTTGCGTTGCATAACCAGTCAACGCCGCTGCCTGTGCGTACTTCTCACCGTACGAACTCTCGCCATAACGTATCCAATCGCCAATCCACCAGCCCACGGCCTGTTCAACAGTCGAGAGGATGCGTCCGATTCTGTCCCATTGATTGAACGGCAAGCCATCGGCAAGCTGTAGCCCTGTCGCGCTGAATTCGCAGCCGGGAATAGCCAACAGCCCAACGGCTTGCGCGGGCTGGTATTCAACTTGAACGAGTGCTTGTGATGGTTGCATTTAGTTGATTGCTGCGATGAGTTTGGGGCTTGCCTTGAACTTGATCGCCTTCTTCGGCGGCACCGGCACGCTTTCACCTGCGCGCGGATTGCGTCCGACTTTTGCTCCGCGCTGTTTCACCTCCCACGAAGCGAAGCCACGCAACTCAACGCGCTGCCCGTAAGTGAGCGCAAGCGTAATCTGGCGAAACACTTCTTCCGTGATGTCTTCGCCGATCGCGACCGTGACGCCGAAGCGTTCGGCCAGCGCTTTGCCTATTTCTGCTTTTGTGAGGCTGCTCAATTTATTCTCCTGTCGCGTTTGTATTCCAAACAAAGCCATCATCTTTTGCTAACGTGCGCTTAGGCTTTTTGTGCTTATGCCCGTCGCGGTAAGTGTCGCTGTAAAGCCTGCCGTAATCTCTCGCCAACGGGTCTGCTTCTATTCGGGCATACGATTCAAACTCTAAATAAAATCCCGCCTCAATCCACATTGCTTTATAGCTATCGAAACATAGGACGCCCTCACCAGCCAATGACTTCCCCCGCCTGTATTTCTGGTAATCTCGCTCAACGTTCCGGTATCTCATTTTCCCCAATCTGTACGGAGCAAACGCCGCTGCATCCCTGCCTATTTCACCGGCACCGGCT
>ERZ869925.1493-NODE-1493-length-10382-cov-5.842742_pt1 | contig 10382 bp, 26 predicted proteins | sample MGYA00579311_ERZ869925 | MGnify/ENA primary metagenome ERZ869925 (study PRJEB32216, sample SAMN09231817) | wastewater metagenome | place: USA: Maryland | collected 2016-07-30 | study: EMG produced TPA metagenomics assembly of the PRJNA472060 data set (Reclaimed...
ATAAGTCCTATACTATACGTATCAGCATTAAACTGTGTCCCATTATCAATCAGAGCCCGACCAATAAGACTAAACTTCTTGGTTAGATATACCTTACACCTTATATCATATTTCATCACCCCTATCAAATTATCCTCTATCTCCTGAACTATCTGCCCAACAGATGCCGAATCACTTATATTAAGATTAGGTTTGGATTTAAACGTGAATTTTATCTTGGGGGTAGGTCGATATCCTTTATAATGCTGAATAGCAGGTAACTTGAAATGGAGATCAAACTTGGACATGCTAATGGAATCCATCTCTAACTCCTTCTTTGTAAGAGTATTAAGTTGAGACTTGCATGGAAAACTAAATAAGATCAATATGGGTATAATCCATTTCATCTTGCAAAGGTACTAATAATTTTTAATATAAACAAAGGAAACAGAACTTATTTCCCCTCAAATAATGACCTATTGTGTAATAAATTTAATAAAGTCTCCAAATCAACGGTACCAGATTTAAACTCAATCCTAATCTTATACCTTGGTTCAGGACCAGAATATTCAATACCCTCTATCCTTAATATCCTATCCTTATCAATCTTATATTCCCTATTCATCTTTAAATTATGATCTTTTAACTGTTGTAACCCCCTCAAATATACTTTTATGGATTCTTCAGCATCTTCAAGATCAAAGTCAAAACCAATTTCATTTAAATGTTCTATAATGCGACTTAAGGATTCTGGGTCTAAGTGCTTATCCAATAACCCTTCAATATCATACTTGTCTATATTACCCGCTTCTTTCTCATACATAAACCCAGTATAGATAGAATCCTCATCATCACTACCTCTTAAACTTCTTAATGCTTTTTCTACTATACTGGTATCTTTTGCGTTTTCTAATGCTCTATGAAGTAATTCACAATAACTACTACTTCTTCCCTCATCATCAACACTGCTTTCTATTATAAATTCCCAGAACTTCTCACTAGCACCTTGTAAAAACTCTTCAGCACCACTACTCAACTCATTCTCAAAAAACCAACACCCAGATACTGGATGATCTCTCTCATCCATTAGACTACCTGTCTCAAAATGCAATTGATACTTCCTATCTTCATCCTTATCGATTAAAACGTATAATGGACCCTGATTATTATAATGGTCAAAGTAGTTTTGTGCTTCTTTGGCAGCAGTACACCATTGAGTCCCAGCTCCTATAATACAAGAACCTCTTTCAGTTAAAGGAATAGCAATAAGCCATCTGTTATCCTCGTATACCTTTTTGATCTCCTTTTCTTTGATTTGTTTTAATTCTTGTGATTTGCTGGTTGCAACTGCCTCACCACCTTCAGGATTAATAAAGGGTTTTATTACATCGTAAAGTTCTGGTAATGAGTTGAATCTCATTAAATCCCTTTTATCCGCAGGTATCTTATTGGTATATTTGTAAAAATAGTCTAAGTACTCTTTAACCTTATAGAAATCTTCTTCTTTTAGTTTATTACCCTTTACCAGTTTGTATAACCACATAAAGGCACCCTTATTGAATTGATCTCCTTTTTTAGGGTATAAATCATTAAGAGCGTTGAAGAGTTGTTCATTGCCGTTTAAAGCAGGGTATTTGTTCTTATCGGAATAAAAACTGTCCCATGCTGCTTTTATACTGATTTCTAATAATAATGATCTATATGTGTTGAATATCTTCATTCATATATAAATACTTGGAAAGGGTCTAAAAATTAACCCTGAAAATTTTCCCAAAAAAATTTTTTCAGATAGAGGGGTCTAACTTTTTTATCGAATTTTTTTCCCAAAAAATTTTTGACTACAACTCCGACCCCCATTATAGGGTACGGGTACGGGGGGTATGTAAGGGGGGTAACGGGGGGAGGGGTACGTAGGGAGCCCTCCCATGCCAGGTCTAGTTAACGTATATACCTATCTTATTATGTCCTATGAGTTGTATAGGTTTTTGTTGCGCTTCTCTCACCAACATTTTTCTTTTCAGTTCATCCCTTGCTATCATGTCAGCGATAAGGTTAGCGTATTGTTTTTAGTTCTATACAAAGATAAGAAAGTTCCTGGTATCTTCCAAATTATTTAACACTTATTTTTGTATGAATCCGAGAGTAAAGTCCAAGCGTCTGCATCCATCGTTATAAATAACTGTTCCCTTCATAGGTTCAAATGATAGTTTTAGTTCTTTTACTGGTTTATTTAGTATCTTTGCAAATTTTTGACTTATATGAATCCTTCCATGAGTTTCGAGTTCATATATAAGGGTTTCACCTTCAGGAGTTGTATAGAATAGTGCTGGTATTTTACCGTAAATTACAATAGGTTTATTCATGGATACAAAGGTAATAAAAGAAATGGGATAACCAAATAGTTACCCCATTATTTTAAAAGAATATTATGTGATAAATTGGTTCCCCTGCTTCGTTGATACCAATTGTAAATTTGATTGAGTTGTTCATAGTTTTGGTTTTTTAGTTTTTATATTCAGGAATCCATTCAATTTTTTTATCCAGCACCTCAAAAATTTGATCGTTATAGAGGTCTGTGATCTTTTCGATTATGTTTCCCTGTACAGTGGTTAAATGAACGTCAAAGAGGTCTAAACCGTTTAAGGATATGTAAACGTGTCCTTTGTGGTGGTGTCCATTTACTTTAAATTTGAGTGCTAAGTTATTGATATTGGTAAATCCATTAGCACCCCACGACCAAAATTTTGGTCCATACATTTTAAGTAATTGGAGTAATTCGTTGCAGTTTAGTTGTCTGCATTTTTTAAAGTCTTCGTGTATGTTTATCTTAGTCATTGGTTTTGGTTATTGGTTGAGTACAAAGATAGCAATTCTTTTTAATCCTCCAAATTAATACGGAGTTTTTTTCTGTTATAAGTCTTTTTAGACTTATGAACACGGTTATGATTAATAACCATATTATTAGCGATTGCGTCTTCTCTCCTTGCTTTTCTATCAGCGATTAAGAGTTGTTTTTTAGTTATTTTACCTACGTGTATCATGGTTGTTTTAATTGGTTAAGACAAATGTAATACAAATAAATGATATATGCAAATAAATAAGTAAAAAAGAAAAGGGGATTTTTAGTCCCCTTTTAAATTTATTTAACCCTGCGTATTACTATTGATACCATTCCCCCACCATCCCTATATTTTGCATACGCTTTAGGTATATCCAATATTTCGTAATTATCAAAACTTTTGATTAAAGTTTTAAGTTTGTTGTATGTTCCTTTGCAACCTCTTTGTGATACTGTTATCCAAATATTCCCACCTACTACTACCATATTTTTTGCTAATATGGTAATAACATCTTTTTCGTGTGTTATAAAAGTTTTGCAAAAATCAGCAAAAACGTGGGCGCAACTATCCTCTTTGAAGTTTTTAATTACATCAAAAAATTTGCTATGTATTGGTTGTTGCATAAACCCCCATTTTTCTTTTTTAATGTTATCCCCTAATTCCCTAAAGTTTTTCAAACCCATTTCAATAGGGATATACTTTAATTCTCTTAGGATTTCGTTTTGATTGAGTATGCGTTCCATTCTACATTTTGTAGCGGATAATGTTGGCACAATTCCACGTTTGATACCAAATTTTTCAGCGGATTCAATAGTAAACTTTTCTAAATACATTCTAACAATTTCTTTACCTGAACACGCTTTGTTATCTTCAAAAACTTTTACCTTTTTACCAGTGTTCTTTTTTCTTGTAACCCATGCTTTTTGTGCAGGTGTTAAGTTTTCTACTTTATTAAGATTTTTTCTTCGAGTAATCCACGCTTTTTTACCTGCTGTTAATTTTGTTGTTTTCATTGGTTTGGTTTTAATTGGTTAATACTTCGGCAAATATACAAATAAAATTGGGACTACCAAATTTTATTTAACTTATTTTTTAAACCCATTGATAGTACCATCGTGCAAATCCCTCAATTCAATTATTGTTACGTTAATAAATTTTTTGGGAGTTAACTTTTTTGATACTATCTTATTTATAAGTGTTTTGTCAGTATTTCGGACAATTTTTACAAACTCTTCGTGTTTATAACGATTCCCTAATATATCTTTAAACAATAAAAACGCTTTTTTTACATTTCCTTTAATATTTAACCCTGCCAGTCTTAACTCTTTTTTTTGGGTGTTTGTATCACCTTTTAATGCTTTTCTTTTTTTCCATTCACTAATTTGTTTTTTTGACTTGGTGTTAAACCAATTGTCTCTTTTTTTACCTTTTGTGTTGTTGTTTCCATGTTTTTGGTTTTTTGGTTAATAATTGGTGACGAGGGCAAAACTACAAACTTTTTTCATATCTGCAAATTTTAATTGAAAATAAATTAAAATAATTTACCAGGTAAAATTAGGAAAACTCGAATTTGTTTTGTACCTTTGCGAAAAGGTTAAGCGATGGGACAAAAAAATAACCCCTGCATTTATAGCAAGGGTTATCTTATAATTACGATCTAATTTCTATATTATTTTATTCTATATGTTCCCCATCGGGGCGGGTCTTTGTTCATACTATTTCCGAGTTTTAAGCGTTTATACTAAGCGGTCTTTAACATCTTATTCAATTCTACTTTTACTCTTTTAGCGGTTTCGCCTCTCCATGTACTTGCGTTTGCCAAAAAGTACGCTACGATGCTTTTACCGCTATCCTCATAATAGTTGTCATTGATTGAGTTAAGCGTTTCCATTGCTTCGAGGTAAGGGACTGCACCGAAGTAAACTTTTGTCCAGTCTTTTCTTACTTCTTTTGCGATTTCTGATAGTGGTCTGTTTGTCATGGTTATTTGTTTTGGTTAGGACAAATGTAAACTAAATAAATGATACTACCAAATATTTTAGTGATTATTTTTATAATATTCATTTAATTCCTGAACCCCAGCAACGGCACTCATATTTGTATTTTGGGACTCTGTAATTGCTTCGGTTTCGCTATCGGTGAACAATACTTCTTTATACCACAATTCACCGTTTTGTCCGTGTGTATTGTTTTCGGTGTTGGTTGTCCAAAACTTAAACCCTCTGTCAGGAAGTGTTAAGTGTTCGAGTACTACGTATTTTTTATTGCTTTTCATGGTTATATAGGTTTGTTTTATCCTTGTCCTTTACCATAGTTTCCGTCCCCAACGCTTCCCTGTCTTTCTCTTTGGCGTAGATTTTCGATCAACCAGTAAACTCTTTTAATTCCGTAATAGGCACGAGTATATCCGTCTCCTTTTATTTCGGACTGTCTTACATTGATAACTTCGTGGATATTTTTAGGACTGTTTATCATATTGGTGGTTATCATGGTTATTTGTTTTGGTTAGGACAAATGTAAGTAAAAGAAATGGGACTACCAAATAATAGTCCCATTATTTTTATCCAAAGATTATTTCACCGTCATACATTACCGCTTGTATCATTATGTAGGCAGTTGTTGCGTCATCCTCTTCATTCACCATATCCATAAGGTGATCTGTTGGAGTTTTTGCTACTCTGTCATGTACATCTTTCAGGGATATGTTCTTTGAGTTGTCGCCATTACCTTCTTCGTCAATAAGATTAAGTGTTCCACCTATCCTTAATACTTCCATCAAAACATCTTCAAAACAAAGACTTTTTGCCCCTTTCTCTAAAAGACTTAGTTTAGCTTTCCTGTACATTTTTTCATCATATTCATATTTAAACCCTGCACAACTGCAAAAGTAATTTAACCCATTGCATAGTGCATTGTAAAAGAGTTCTTCTGCTTTTTCTTTTGATACTGTGATTGTAATTCCTTCCATGTTGGTTAGTTTTAATTGGTTCGGGTCAAAGATATGGTAAAGATTTGATATATGCAAATAAAAAAGGAGAAACTTTCGTTTCCCCTTTCTCGACCTGCCACCAAACTTACTCGTTTACAGTTCTATTGTTTCCCCTTTTGCGGATAGAGTGTTTCCCACTTCCAAACTGTATTGTGTAAATTGTCCTGTTTTTAATAGTTTCCTCAATTCGTTTTTAGCGATTGTAGAGGCACTACTATTTACGGTTGGATATTCACCCTCAACCAATATTTTTTTGCTTACTCTGTAACCGTAAACGTACAATACACCTGTTTCATTGTGTACTTTTACACCACTTGTTATTGTGGTATAAGCATCTTTTTGTCCGTTGCTACGTGCTACGTTTGGTTTTTCAAAAGCAAGTATCAATTCTGCTTTTGCTTTCATAAGTTCTACTTTGCTACTTTTAGCGTCTTTTAGTTCAGTAACATCAAGTTCTTTAAGATACTCAATATCCTGTATTTTTGATTTTTCGTAGTTGATACCTACGTTAATAAGATTGTTTGATACTTCGCCAAACTTGTTTCTATATTCTTTTATACTAAAGAATGATACACCAGTTGGACTGTTTGCAATAGCGTTTTTTACAAGGTTTATTACTTTTCTTGCTTTGTCGCTTATTCCTATTTGAGTTTCTGTGTTCATGGTTTATTTATTGGTTCGATACAAATATAAGTAGAATAAATGACACTACCAAATATTATTTTACTTTTTTTAGATCAGTTGGGTTTACACTACCTTGTATAGTTGGGTTTGCTTTCCATGCCGTTTCAGGTTTTTTATAACCTAAACGCTTATCTATTGAATAGATTTCACAATAGTATTTAAAAACTTCAAAGTCGTTATCATAGACTTTTCTCAATTTGCTTTGCCACCCCATTAATCCTGAACTACATTTAACTGTTCTCATTTTAGTTTGTTTTGGTTAGGACAAAGATAGCAATTTATTTTCATTCTCCAAATATAATGCAAGATTTTTTTTCATGGTAGGACTTATATAGGTATATTTTCCTTCCGTCAATACTTCAAACATATCATTATATGCAAAGTAGTTATTAGATACCAGTTCCATGTTTTTCTTTCTATACATGTGAACACAAGCGTTTTCGTCTCCTTCTTGGTAGTTTACTATGTAAACAAAATCCTTTGTTTCTAACCCTCTCCAATAGGTTCCTAACCATGTCCAGTATCTTTTCTTTTTCATTTAGTTTCTTTTAGTGCTTTTATAAACATTGCAGCTTTTCCCATTCGGATAAACAACAAATCTTTTTGGATTTGTTCGCTTATAATATCCATACGTTTTGATATTGCGTTTTGTTGTTTGGTTAATATTTTGGTTTGGTCATTGTCGTTATAAAATGGTATGTTTTCCACTTCTTTAATAGTATCAATGAGTTCTTCGTATTTCTTATATACTCTGTCCAGTTTAGAATATTCCTTATTCAGAGCAATAAGTTCGTCTGTAATTTCTATTCCTTTGATTTCTCGTTCAAGTGTCTTTTCCATGTGGTTTGTTTGTTGGTTAGGCAAATGTAAAACAAATAAATGATATATCCAAATAAATGACCACAATTGTGTACATAAAAAAACCCCACCGAAAGGTAGGGTTTAATTTACTTGGTTAATTTTCTATGTGGTCCAGCACTCATAAGATTAAATACTTTTGGTACTTGATCGACTGGCATAGTTCTATACCATACATACTGCCAGTCAACTCTACTTATATCATAAGGTTTAGGGAATGCTTTACCATTCTGTATAAACTCTATTTTCCTTGGGGGTATTTCAGCAGTTTCCGTTTTAGCAATAGCGTTTGTACTATCAAATTTTGTAAGCAGTATATTAGTTATTTCACATTTAAAAGTAAGTGTACCTTTAGCGGATAGAGTATTTAAAAGTCCTTCCAAATGGAATAGTCCTGTAATACTATCCTTCACCCACTTATCATATACCTCTACATTGATTTTAACTGTTGGGTCATTAATAGTAATTTTAATGTTAAGAGGTTCAATTGGTACATCAGTCGGTATAACATGGTTTTGTTTAGCAACTGGTGTCGGTGTGGCAAGTTCTTCTTTTTTACAAGATACCATTCCGATAATCAAACAAAGGAAGATAAAGAGGTTTTTCATAGTTTGTTATTTATTGGTTCGATACAAATGTAAGGTAAATAAATGATATTTCCAAATTATTTATTCGTATTCTTTTATATTGTTTAGAGCAACATTTATTCTGTCTCTCATGTTTTTTTCTGCGGTGGTAAGGTCTTGTTCATCAATTCCTTTAACCTCTGACAGTAAACCTTTTAAAAGGTTAGTTACTGATTGTCTATTTAGCGTTTTTTCCATAGGACAAATGTAAAACAAATAAATGAATCCTCCAAATGTTTTACCAATTATTTTTTAGGTAGTATTGAATCTTCATTAAAGTCAGGGCTGGCGGCCAGCTTCAAATCAACTAGACCTTCAGCTTTAGGGTGGTTTCTGTGTCTAAATTCATGGATAACCCTTTTACCTTGTCTAAAGCTGCCCATATACATCCATCCTTGGCCTTCATTAAACGCTAGTGTTGGTTCGGTTAAACTGTAATTGATAGGATGATCTGCCAACCAGTTCCACATATATTCCCATTCAGGGCTGTTTTCTTTTATTAGTATGAGTTCCATACCAATAAATATACGATAGAATTTTTATTTGTGTAGGTTATCGGGGTGTGTATCTATTTCTTCCTTCGTCATTGGTACTACTTTATACATAAAATGTGGCGTTTGTGTTTCCGCAAATTTTTCACATTCTTGTTTTGTACCATCAAAACAACCTTGTCCTTCGTCAGGAGTATAATGCAAATCTAATACTTGATGAGTTTTCATTTTTTATGTATATTTTGGTTTTCTTGACGGATATGTTTAAACCAGTCATTTAAAGAGATATGAGCGTGGTTCTGTACTGGTTGAGGATTATTCCTCTTAACTCTTAAAACCTCTCTTAAAAGGTCTTCGTTTATGCGTATCAGGTGTGTAGTCATATTAACCTTCTGTTTCGTTATCAATATAAAGTTCAGTATAAAGGATATTGTCTTCCAGTTGAGTTTCACCCTCCTTTTCCAAATCTTTCATGGTTTCTTTATCCTCGATGCTGGTAATAACATCTTTTAATGCTTGGATGATTTGTTGTTTGTCTCCGCTTCCACTTATTTTAATTCTAAAGTTGTCTTCCATGTTGGTTTGTTTTAAGGTTTAGGCAAATGTAAGTAATTAATTCGACACTACCAAATTTTATTTATCAATAGTAAAATCTTTTTCTTCCACACGGATATATAACCCTTCACAATTATGGTGTTCAACCGCTTGTAATTCTTTACTGTAATTCAATGATTTTCCCTTTGGGAAGGTTACATTAAATTTAGCAGACTTTATATTTCTTTTTAGTGTTACTTTCATGGTTATCCTATGTTTATTGTTACATTGGTTTCCGATACACTATTTACTACTTCAATACTCTTTGTATAAGTATCACTATGGTCAGGTGCTAACCCATTCCCACTATTACACTCATGTTCAAGTGCTTTAGCTATTTTAAAAGCGGTTTCGTGAATTTCGTTATCACTGGTTATTTTATCCGCAAACTCAAGTGTTACTACAAAGGTTAGTTTTTTCATGGTTTTATTTATTGGTTAAGACAAATGTAAAACTAATTTATGATAATTGCAAATATTTATCCCTATATTTTTTTCCGATACAATCTAATAGGTCATCCATATCACCTACAAGAGTAACCCCAGTTATAATATTAAAATAAGGGTCTTTCCAATTATAGAGTCCATCTTCAGATACGTCATATTCAGATAGGTCTTGAGACGCTTTGATCGTTTCTACTTCTACATCCACGTCATCATACATACATTCACACTCTTCAGCAACTACCCACTTCATTTTTTCAATATCGTCTAAAAGTAAATCCCTTGTATCTTCAACAACCACTTCCCCTTTTACTTTAAACAGAATCTTCTTTCTTTCTTTCATAACGCAAATATAAGTATTATTTAATCATTTCCAAATTTAAGTACAAATCTTTTCTACTTCCCCCACCGTATTTTATAGATAGTTTTCCATCCTTTCTCCATGTAACCGCTACGTATCCATCGTGTAAATTAGGTTTTCCCCATATTGGACACTTGACCAGACCGTAATAGATTGAATCGTATTTATTCCATCTCAGGTCTTTTACTGGAACCCCACCAACTGTTTCTTTTATTTTAGATAGTTGATCTGTCATTGTAACCACAATTGTGTACATTAAATCAATTCCTTTTTAAGTTTCATTCGTTTGGGGCGTTGTCCCAGTCTTACAACATATAAGTTTCTGTATTCTTTTGTTAATCCAGCAACTTCAACAAAACGGTCTTTAAATAATTGTTTCCATAATCTTATTGCGTGTTTCCACTCATCCATTTTTCCATCGCTTGCAATCTTAGCAGTATTCAAATGATATTGTACACTTAGCAAAATCATACATACTGCAAGGTCATAAGGTTTTCGAGCAGTCTTGCAAAATCCG
>ERZ869925.1495-NODE-1495-length-10370-cov-3.623461_pt1 | contig 10370 bp, 24 predicted proteins | sample MGYA00579311_ERZ869925 | MGnify/ENA primary metagenome ERZ869925 (study PRJEB32216, sample SAMN09231817) | wastewater metagenome | place: USA: Maryland | collected 2016-07-30 | study: EMG produced TPA metagenomics assembly of the PRJNA472060 data set (Reclaimed...
ACCCCTTGACCTTCGAAAGTCTTCAGCACCTCTTGCTCAGTACTATAGCGGAACGCCTTTTTCTAAAAGGCTTGTCCTTTATGAAAATTAAAAGATAGAAAACTTTTAAAGTCTTGTAAAGGGAATATTTAAAAGTTTTCTTAATTTAGTTTTATCTAGGTGTATTATACTAAGTGATAACTTAAAATGTTCTCAGGTTCTATCATAGCACCTTTTAAAGTATCTCCAGAGCGAACATCTAAGATAGTACTAAAAACGTCCTCTTCACCTTCAAAAGTGTATGTAAGAAAAATATCACTATGATTATTCCCAGCATACTCTTCTAAAACTTCCCATTCTTTTATTGTCATCTTCTTAATACTCCTTTTTAGTTCTTCTTTAAAAGATAACTCTTTTTATAGTTTTTGTCTAGTTATTTTCTACAAATTCTATAAACTTCTTTAAAGCTTTTATAGATTCTCTACCACTAAATCCTAAAACATACTCTTCAGGAACTAAAAAGTTCCCTATAGAACTATCTAAAGATTCCTTAACTAACTTCTCTTCTATTAACATATAACTATTCCTTTCTTGTATTATATAAATTTACGATATATCGTCAAAAGTACTACTAAAGTACTAAAAAGTTACGATATATCGTAAAAACTCTAAGAGGTACTCAGTCAGGTTTTCGAAATATAGTACTTTTGAAAAGTACTTTAAAAGTCTACAAAAGTGAACTAGATTCACTGAAAGAGTTCACTTTTTTGGATTTACTGCCTATAGTGCCTTTTAAAGTTAGTCCAACTATCACTGAATTACTATCATAGACTCTTAAGTCGTTAATATCCCCGTTAATAACTTTAAAACCTTTAAAGAACTCTGGAAGAACTTTAGGAAAAACCATAGCTACATTAGAGCCTGATTCAAGCTTTGAAAGTATATCTTTCTCACTAACTTTCTCAGAACTTGAATAGGTTAAATGGTAATTACTAAAAGAACTTCTTTTCCAGTCTTTTGTATAATCATAGAAAGATATCTCAGGAAGTTCTTTTATAAGCTTAGTAAAGTTTATATCAGAGAATACGTTTAATCTGAAAAAAGTTCTTGTATTAGCTTTTTTAGCTTTAAAAGCATTATACTCTATTTCCATCTTTAAAATTTCTTCAAAAAACTTTCTATCATTCTTGAAAAGAAAAGTTCTTCTAGCTCTAGCTTTTAGAACTACATTCAAAGTTAATTCTTTTTCAGAACTATCAAAACTTTGATATCTTGCAAAACCTGAAAAAGCTAAACAAGAATCTTTACAAGTTCCAGCTTTAGGGCAAAGATTTATTCCCGGTGTATAATCAGCGGGAAGTAATTCTAATCCATAGATAAGAATATCTTTTGGAAGTCCTTTTTCAAGTTTCTGATTTCTATTTAAAAGTCCTTTAACTAAGAACTCTTCTTTAACCTTTTCTAAGTCTAGTCTATTATAATAGTCTTTTATCAGGTTTCTTAGAAGTCTGTTTTCGATTGTTTCACGTGAAACAATCTGAGATTCTTTTGGTAGATAACTTCTTAAAGAATCTATAGATTCTTTTTGATTCTTATCGTTAATAGCTCTTAGATATTCCGAAAGTTCCTTTATGGATAACTTTTCAAGTTCGTTAATATACATTTAAAATAGTTCCTTTTGTAGTTCTTTTATAAAGATAGCTTTTGTAGTAAATCTAGTCAAGTTATTTTTAATTTCTTTTGTAGATTCTTTAAAAGCTATTCTTTAAATCACTTCCTAAAGAATAGCTTTTATTATAAACTTAGTCAATAACTTTTTTAGTTATTCTTTAAAAAGTGTTCTCAAGATAATCTTTTATAAGGCTTTGAAGGTATCACTTTTAAAATTTATCATTTTTTAGAGAACACTTTTAAAATGACTTTTTAAAAATTCTTAAAAAGTAATTTGATATGAGAGTAAGCTTAGATTGATTTTGACTCTAGGGAAACTTTGATAGTACTTTGCTTTAAAAGATGACACTTTATTTTAAAAAGTGTGATTTTTAGAGAACACTTTTTAAGAGTACTTATTAAGCTATAAAGGTATTCTAAAAGAGTAGCTTAAAAAGTGATATTCTATTTAAGAGCCATAGAGTGTACTTTTAGAGGACTTCGTTAAAAGGTATATAAAGGTATTACCTTATAAGAGTTCTCGCCTTGTAGAGTACTTAAAAAAGGAATGGCTTCTAAGCTTAGTGAAATAACGAAAGCTTTTTGAACAAAAGACTTTCTTTTGGAAAAATAAGGTTCCTTAAATGGTTCATTAAAAGCTATAAAAGAAGATTTAGAAATAGTTAAGAAAGTACTTGACAGTACTTTCAAGAAAAGCTATATTAGTATAAACTTTAAAAGGAGAAATATAACATGAACTATGATAGACTTAAAAGCTTTGAAGAAGTATCAGGAAGTTCCTTCTTAGTATTCTTAGGTATTACTTTAGGAACTATTATTGGAATATGTATTAGTATTCCCTTATATAGAATACTTTTCTAGTATTCCTTTATAAGACTACACTTTTGTAGAATCCTATATTGGATAGTATTAGTATATTCTTATAAAGGTGTTTTCCAAAGTTCTTCAAAAGTGCTATATTACCGTTTACCAAAAAATCCTTAAAAAGTACTTTTTGGAGTTTTTCTTAAAATTTTGGTAAACGTATTTCTATATTAGTATATACTAATGGAGGTACTCTGAAAATACACTTTTGTAGATCCTAATATTAGTATATTCTAATATAGCGTATTAGAGCGATTTTTAGGGGAAATGAGATTGAGACACAGTCTCAGCGGCATCATGATCATACCTCTTTAAAAGGACATTAAAAGGACACTTTAAAAGTTTTCTGAAGAGACACTAAAAGGATCTTTAGAAGTTTCTTTAAAAGGACTCTTCAGAATACTTTAATATACCATCCTGTATTAGGGTCTTTTTTGAGGGAAAATTGATTTTATAAGGAGTCCCAGATATTTCAAAAATTTTGGAGTATTAATTTTTCTTATAGGAGTTCTTTTAGAGGGATAAGATCTAGAAATAGATACATAATCTTTAGAGATGATAACAAGTCTTCTATTAGATTCTGTCTTAGGATAGATATAGAAGTAGAATATAGTATCTATAGTATTTTGTATAAGGGATCTAGCTATAGAGGCTATGGTAGAAGTTCTATTGATTAAGGTTTGATCTTTTAGATATTTGAAGGGATTGTTGTAGAGATCTTTTAGGAAGGTTATATAGCTTTTAAAGAGTATAACATTTTTAGAGATGTGGAGATCTTCGATATGTATAAGATTAGCAGATTTATTCATAGAGTACTTTTAATAGATTTAGCGTTTATAGTATAGGTAATATTTTCAATAGATGTATAGGAGATTTTAAGGTTACGATCTTTGATAGCATCTTTAGCGAGATCGGATATTTTAGCAGAAGAACCGAAGTAGATTGGGGAGTTATCTTTCAGGAACTTGAAAGGATTTATTAAGATTTCTTGGAAGAACTGTAGTAGTTCTTCTGTAGTCTGGAAGAAAGCCATAGTATTTCTAGGTAGTATTAGAGTTTGATCATTCATAGTACTTGAATAAATCTTTCTTTGAGGAATAATCCACTATATTTAGATTTTCTACTAAAGGCTCTGATAGAGATTGATATATTAGGATTTTCTATAAAGATTCTAGCTAGGTCAGATATTTTGATAAACAAGTTACCTTGGAAGTGAGATGTAGGGATTAGAGTATTATTTCTAAGGAACTTGAAAGGATTATTTTTAACATCTCTTACTAATCTTGTAATAGTTTTGAAGTTATAGTTATAGACTATAGAGGGTTTAGAATTAGCTACAAGAGTTATATAAGAGTTAGTAGGATCGTTCATATGGCTCTTATAGTTATATTTTTATAGATTCTTCGTATAGAATCTGTTGTGATTTTAAATTTTCTTTTTTTGATATTACGTATATCTGTGAGATAAAATACAAGATTTGTAGAAGGATCTTTGATAAGTTCTTTAGCTAGATCACAAACATCGGTATGTTCAAAATGGTAATCGATATGTATAGATTCTTCCGTTTCTGTATAGTAGGCTTTATAAGCGACAATATCATTACATTTTAGATACATAAAAGGATTCTTTGGAAGATTTTGGAAGGTTGTTACAAGTTCTTTAAAGTTATCTTTTCTATAAGCAGATAAATATACTATACCGTCTTTCATAGATTTAAATATAGAACTTTATAAGGATTTTGTCAATAGGTTTCTATTTTTATATCTGAAAGAAGTTATTTCACCATATTTATTTCTAATAATGGATCTAGAGGTATTAGCAAAGTCTTTAGAAGCTTCTAGGTAGGCGGTATAGTCATTTTGGCTTACGAAGTATATTTTTACAAGATTGTTTTTAATAACATCTTTAGCGATAGGATTTAGATAGATATCTTTCAGATACTTGTAGGGATTCTTTAGAAGATCTGAGATAGCTATAGCATATTTTATGGTAGCAAAAGTTGGATGTACTTCATAGATTCTTGTATAAGGTTCTTCTTTTGGATAGTATCCTATGGAATCTAGAGAAGGTATTCTTTTATAGACAATGAACTCATTCATAGTTATCAAATCCTACAGTAGTTTTTTTAGAGATCTTTGTGAAGTTTTTCTTGATAGTTACTATTCTACATCTAGAGATATCTGATTTAGGATTAGTTAGAAGTATTTTGATGGTATCTGTTTGGTTAGCTATTATAGAAGTAGCTATAGTAGAAAGATCTGTAGCTTCTAGATAATCTTGTCTAGGATGGTGTTTGAACCAAACTACTTTATCATCTTTTAAAAACTTGAAAGGATTATTAAAAAGATCTTTGAATCTATTATGGAGTTTTTTAGTAGAGTATTTGGATATAGTTAAAGGTTCTGAGTAGATAGTTTTAGAATCTTTCATCTATAGCATATCCTTTATCAGTTAAAACTTTTATAGAATCTTTAGAGATTATAACAGATCTTTGTCTTTTATATTCTGTTAGTTGAAATCCTTTAACAGGTTTATTGAAAGCTTTAATAGCTATAAAGACATTGTGATTAGATATGAATGATCTGGCAACAGTAGCAACTGTTTCTGGTATTTTCTCTTTACCAAAGGTTATTCTATCATAGGATATGATTCTATTATCTTTTAAGTACATATAAGGATTTTTGTAGACATCTTTTAAGATTCCTTGAAGTTCTTTTATGTATACTTTTAAAGTCTTGGGAGAAGATCTATGATAGTGGTATGTGGGTATTAGTGTTTTATTCATATAGTTTAAGATAAAACTTTTCAGGAATTTTGTCAATAGGATCTTTTTTAAATTCTACAGAATCTTTAAAGATTATTATAGTATACATTTTACCATTACCAGTAGATAACATAAAAGACATTCGAGTGATGGAGAATCTGATAATATCTTTAGCTAGATTTTTGATAGTTCTACCATAGTCAAATGTTTCATTACTTCTAATGAACTTGTAGGGATTCTTTAGAAGGTTTTGATAGAGTCTTATACGTTCTTTTAAAGTCATAGGCATCATAGGTTCTATTGAAGTTATTCTGGGAGCTAAGGTTCTAGGATTAGCTATAGTAGATTTTATTTGAGGGATTTGTATAGATTTAAACACATTTTCTTCTATAGATTTTTATACCGTCTTTAGATATTTTAGCTTTTCCATGTTTACCATACACAGATACTAAAATAGCTTCACAATTACCTTTTATAATCTCTTTAGCTACTTCAGATAATAAACCAACTTCAATTATATAATCATCATTTTTCAAGAACTTGTAAGGATTCATGTAAAGATCTTGGACGAATCTTATAAGATATTTCCAATGTGTAAACTCATATCTTACATATATACCGGGTTTAATATTCATAGATCCATCCAATAGCTTATATTATCACCTGTAATAAGATCTTTATAACATACCAGCATCTTAGAGACTTTTAAGGATTCTTTAATAAGTAATTTAGAAAGTTCTGCGTAGTAATTATCTTTAAGATATTTAAAAGGATTACTTTGTACTTCTATCAATTGATCTCTAACATATTCTATATAATCTTCAGATACGTTCATATGTTCTCTAAGCTCGTAGAAATACTTATCACCGTACTTATAAAGTGACAAAGTGTCAAACAATACTAAAGATGGTTTCACTAAGTAATCATCTAAGAGTATTTTGAAAGAATCTATATTACCAACCATAGAATCCCTTTTTAGTTAAAGTCATAGAAGTTTCTGGATATATCGTATTAAAGGAATTTTGATTAGAACCCATTACGTATTTTGCTAAAGTTGATTTAGCTTCTAATACAACTATTCTTACATTACCTTTTTCAATAATATCTTTAGCTATAACCTTTCCAAGTTCATGTTTAAGATACTTGAAAGGGTTTTCTAAAATATCTTGTAAACTGCTCCAAGAATCTACAAGACTCTCATAGTTTACATCATATACTAACACTGTATAAGGATCCCATTATTGAATTCATGTATCCACTGTTTAAGATATATATTCATAAAGAGAACCATTTTTCTATGTAATAGTCTTTTGGATTATCTAATTCTAAGAAGTGTTTCTCCAAATTTAAAAATTTAACTCTAACCTTATTAATCTTTACATTGTTCTTAACTATAAAGAGAGATAGAAGTCTAAATCTATCTATAGGAGTCCTTAGAAATGCGAAAGGATTATCATTAACTTTTTTAAAGAAAACTATTAGTTCTGTAGAAAGTTCAATTGGATTTTTAACTATAAGAGAATTGTAAAATAAGCTTATAAAGTATTCTTTGGTAACATCATCTTGTAGTATCCACATATCATCATCTATAGCTTCTTTTAAAGTATTTGATTCTAGCATATAAACTATTTCTTTAAGAAATTTTTAAAAGCATCAGGATCTTTTTCAAGAATCTCTAAAAGTCTATCTTCAATATCCACATCAATATCTTTGTAGTATTTCGAATAGAATCTTTTGATATCGTTTATAAAGAGTTTACTTTTAGGAGCTGTTATAGACCTATCAACTTCTATAAAATTTCCTCTTATGATTTCTCTTGCGACTGTTGCTATTGTAGCTCTACTTTTAAGATACTTATAAGGGTTTTCTTTAAGACCTTTAATGAGTTTTTTATCCTTTGTAGTAAATCTTTCGTGTTTCAATTGATCTTTAGTAAATACTACATAAGGAAACCTATTATTATGAAGCTTATGATAAAATTCTTTTATAAACTCTTTTGATAAAGAATCTTTTCTTATATATCCATATAAAGTATTTCCATATAAACTCTGGTTAGATATACTATGCATATACTTCCTTAAGAACTCTTCAGAAGGAGATCTATTTATTCTATATCTACTTTCTTCTCTTATCCAAACAGCATCATTAAGAACTTTTCTCCACTGATCATATCCCCAATCCTTAATAGGTCTAGCAACTAGTTTTTCAAAGTATTCTTCTTCCTCTTCAATCATTCAGTTTCCTTTGTTAGCAATTCATAAAACATATCAGGATTCTTTATAAGCTTTTCTTCTATAGACTTTCCGATATTTACTTTATTATATGGTTTAGTTTTAAAAGGATCGTTTCTAAGAACTTTAGTAAGTCTATAAATGAACATTTCTTTTCTTGCTTGCAATTTCTTTTCAAGTTCTTCAGCGTTATCTATAATTATAAAATTACCTTTAATAACTTCATTGGCTATAATCTTTAAACCAGATCTAGAATGTTTAAGATACTTATAAGGATTCTTTAAAAGCTTTTCTCTGTCTCTTTTAATGTTATAAGTTCTATAGTAGAACACAACTTTATCGTTAAAGAAAAATACTTTTTTAATTCTATTAAGATTTAGATTTGTATAGTGTTCTCTTATAAAATCATCTGATAGGGTATTATCGGATATCTTTTCCCAGATTTCATTTGAGATATAACCAGATACTCGGAGCATAGCTCTTATATGATCTTCAGTAAAATTCATGAGTTAACTTTAACCTTTTGTAAACCATTTCTAGAGAACTTTAGGAGATAGTGTTTTTCAGATTCTATATAAGGTTCTAAAAGTTTTAACATATTAGGTTCTATAAAAGTTTTTTTATTGGTTTCTAATAATACTTTAGCACAATCTTCATTATTATACTTTATCATATGAAAATCTATTTCAAGTACTATCAAGTTTCCTTTTATAAAGTCATTTGAGATATTCTTAAAGCGATTCTCTTTGAAGAACTTGTGTGGATTCTTGAATACTTCTTTTAATTCACTAAAAAACTTATTAGTGACTTCTAAGTTATGACTATAAAAGATTTGATCAGATGGATTGATAGTTGCGTTATTCTTAATGAAGAATTCTATAATATCTTCTTGATACTTGAAAGGAGCATTTATAAATTCTATTGTATAGTTTTCCATAACTTTAAATATAAATCTTTTTTAGTTTCTTGTCAAGTGTATATTTACAGATTTTGTTATATACTTACCTTTATGAGTTATATAAATGAACTTACATTCTTTCAGATTTTCTTTAATGAATCTTATAGAATATTCTTTAAGTACGGTATCAGGATTTTTAAGATACATATAAGGATTCTTAAACAGTTTCATAAAGTCATGGGTAAATTGTAAAGGATCTACTTCTAAGACTCTATTTTTAGGTCTAGTCATAGAATGTCCATAACATTCCTTTTCTAATATTGTTAAAATGTTATTAGAAGGAAATAGTCTAAAGATGAAGATCTTCATGAGAATATTAAATTACTTTCATAAGCTAGTTTAGGTATTTGAGAATAACCTTCTTTAGTGATCTTCCAATAGGCAGAAGTTCTATTAGTATCGTATATAAGAATTATTTCAGAAGAGTTCTTTATAATGAACTTAGAAAGTTTTTGAAATATGCCAGATTCTGATTTAAGATATTTGTAAGGATTTATAAGAACCCTTCTAAAGTCTTTATATACTTCTATGAAAGATCTGTGTGTATAGTATCTAAACCATTCTCTTTCAGATTTAAAAGGATCTGGAGTTGTGCTTATATAGTAATTTGTATTCTCTATATAGATAAAAGTATTCATACAGTGATTTCTATATTAGATTGTATTTCTACAGGTTTCTCTCCAATTGTATGTTGTTTAGTTCTTATATAATTGGTTACTTCTATAGTAAGAGATTTGGTAGATTCTTTTATAAAGGCTCTAGCTAGATTGGATAGAATATGGTCTTTTAAGAACTTGTAGGGGTTTACTAATACTTCTCTTATAATACTTTTTACTTCTGCTATGAAAGCTTCCGTATAAAGACTTTTATGAGAATCTCCAAAAAAGGAATTGATAGATACTCTTTTACTATAGGTTATATTACTCATTTGAAATTTATATAAAAGTTCGTCACCACCAGTAGTTATATCATAATGTTCATTAATCCACAAATTAGCTTTTAAGATCATTTTGGAATCTCTATAACTACATGATTATTTTTTATAGAGTAATCCTTTAACTTCACTTGATCTATAATAGATATACTTAAATAAATCTTATCAGGATTCTGCTTAATGATATCTCTAGCCACATCACTTCTAGAAGGACTTCTCAAAAACATATAAGGATTCTTTAATACTTGTTCTATATGTGAAATATGTTCTATTATAAACTCATCTAGAAGTTTATAAGCTGTATAATCATTAGTACGTTCTATAGAGATACTTTGATTATAATGATACTTTCCTAGATTAACAACATATAGATATCTATCTTCAAGATTAACTTTATCAATATAAAATCGAACTTCACTGTTAAGAATCATACTTCTATAGTTTCTTTAAGAGCTAGAGTTTCTTCAAAATCATTATAAAATAATCCACACTCTTCACCTCTTTCATGGTATTCTTTCATTTTCATTTTAGTAGCTAATTTAAGTTCTCTATAAGCAATACTTATAAAAACATGACTTATAATGAGTTTTTTCTTGATTATCTTAATAGCACAATCTTTATAATAATCAGCTTTTAAATACTTAAAAGGGTTCTTTTTAAGATCCCTTATATGGTTTGTAGATCCTTCTTTTATAAAATTTATATAATGATCCCTATTGAAAGTTTCTAGAGAAACTTCATGTTCTTTTATAAATCTAGATCTTTCTGTAGAATCTTCATTAGGAATTAGAAACGATATATCAGAGCTTAAATTACAAGTATTAATAATATCGTTACAAATTTCTTTAATAACAATCTCTATATTTAGAGTATGTTTAATAGGATCTTTAGGATCTTCTAAAGTCATTTGAAGAATCTCAACTCTAGAAGAATCTCATCAAGTAATTCATCAGATACTTTATCAGGAAG
>ERZ869925.1497-NODE-1497-length-10333-cov-3.423623_pt1 | contig 10333 bp, 13 predicted proteins | sample MGYA00579311_ERZ869925 | MGnify/ENA primary metagenome ERZ869925 (study PRJEB32216, sample SAMN09231817) | wastewater metagenome | place: USA: Maryland | collected 2016-07-30 | study: EMG produced TPA metagenomics assembly of the PRJNA472060 data set (Reclaimed...
CTGTCTGCCCGACAGAAGGCGATTATGGAGTCTTACTGGAAGTTCGACGCAGAAGGTAAATTCATTACGGAATCCGGGCAGGGTGATCGTGCTCGGTTGGTGGCTCTGTCCTGCATCAATGAGGATGGTTCACTGATGTTCACGGTAGCCGATGCGATCGTCCTGGACGAGAAATCGTTCGAGGCTGTCCGGGTGATCGCCGAGGCCGCGGCCAAGTTCAACGGCTTCGACAAGAAAGATACGGTAAAAAACTCGCCGGAAACCACCGGAGAATGAGTCAGCTTTCGCTCGCCTTGAAATTCAAGCGGGCGGATGTTGACGCATTTCTCGAAGAGATCGACGCGGAGCTGTATCAGGAGTGGCAGGACTTCTTCTTGATTCAGTCCGGTGGTTACAAGGCGCAGCCTGCGGAACAGACTCCGGAGCAAGTGGAGACAATTTTCAATCTGTGGGCGGGCATGCACAATGCCAAGCTGAGGAACAACAATAATGGCCGGTGATCTAGTCTGGACAACGGACATCAATTCCGATCCATTCGTGCAAAGTACGAACCGGATGAGAACGGAGGCGAAGCGCACCAGGGATGAGGTCCAGAAGTCCTTTCAGGACATGTTCTTCGCGAATAGCAATCAGGTGGCCCAACGTGAAAGCGCACAGCGGGCACAGGCGGCTTTGGTTGGTGCCTCGTCGAACAACTTCTTCGCTGCTACGTCCAGTCTTGCAACTCAAGACGCGATTGAAAAAGAGCAACGTCTGGCGATGGCGCAGAAGATGCGTTTCGAGGCGGAGCAGCATCAAGAGCGACAACGTCTGGCGATGAGGGCTCGAAAGGACGCTGCCTATGATCAGGAGATTGCCAACGAACAACGGCTTGCGCAGCAGAAAGCTGCGAGGGTTGCATCTGACGCCAAAATGGACCGACGCGTGCAGGCAGAGATGGAAGGCACACACCGGAAACGTGCAATGTCAGTTATTTTCGCTGACATTGAAGCTGAGCAGAAACTGACGCGGGCACGCCGTGGCAGCCAGACCGCAATGCGCGCCGGGGTAACCGACGTAAACCGTTACGGCATGGCAATCCAGCAACTCGCGTTTGGTCTGGAGGATGCGGCGACACAGTTTGGAACGATGGGGTTAGCTGGGGCCGTTCGAGGGGCGTCTAATAACCTCAGTGCTGCGGCGATGGTGATGGGTCCAATTGCTGGAATTGCCGCATCATTAGGCGCAACAGCCCTTCTTGTCGGCACAAACTTTATGACGTCTGGAAAACAGGCGAGAGAATTCGCGGAAGACATCAAGGAGCTTGAAAAACAATACAGCGGCCTACAGCTTCGGATTCGGGACGCAAGGGCATTCGCAGAACAGAGAAACGAAGCCTCTTTAATCCCCACGATGGATTCCGCCTCTGCCTCTAAGGCACTGCGCGCAAACCGCGACGAGATGGAAAAGAACGAAGCGGAGATCAAGCAACGCTCTCAAAACATTCCTAGCATGCTGCGTGGGATGACTGAGAAGTTATTGAAACAGGCAGAGGAACGAAGAGCACATCCAGGTGCCGAAGCTGGCTTCATTGACTTCGAGAAACTCGACAAGGAAATCGAAGAGTACCGCAAATCACTGACCATGAAATCCGAAGACCTTGTCGCGTTGGGAAAAGGGTTCTTTGACAAGGTTGTTGAGGCTTCACAGACAGTTGACTTCTTTGGTGGAAGGTCTCTGCCTGCCGGGCTAAATGAAAAGGATATTAAAGACGCTCGCGATCAATACAACGAGATTGACCGGCTTCGAAAAGATAATCTGCGGCGTCAGGAGGATACCCGAAAGCTTGGGCAGCGATCACAAGAAGCGGCCAGACAAGAAATGAAGGACTCAATGCGTGACGCATTGGGACAGGCAGTAGGCGGCTCTGGCAATTCTGTGTTCGGCAGGCAACCAGCATTACAGGACATCCAGCGAGCCACGGCTTATTGGAATGACACTCGTAGGCCGGCCGAGAAATACTTCGAAACCATCCGCGACATCCGCAGGCTCGAAAAAGAGAACCTACTTGACCCAAAAACTGCTGCCAGAGCTGCCAGAGCTGCATGGGACGAGATGCAACAAGTAATGTCTCAGGGCGTCACTGTCCCCGTCGTCTTCAGGCGGTCAGTTGACGCTCGAAGCTCTGAAGGGCTGAATCACTATTACGAAGCCCTCAATCGGTCCGGATATGAACTGAGACGAGCCGCCGAGCTTGAAGAGATGAGAAAGCCACAGCAGCAGTTTCCAATCATTCCCGACAAGCCTAAGCCGATCATGTCTGAGGCTGAAGCGAAGATGTTCGGCAATGCGATGCAAACCGCTCCAGGCTCACCAGAGGCACAGAAGCTCGTTCAGTCTCTCGACAAGCTGGCGGGCGTTATGGATAAGTCTGTCCGCCAGGAAGAACAACAAATCAATCTGGGCAACCAGAAACAGCCCCCAATTAACGTCGTGACCTTTTAGCCTTCTGCCCCGGAGGTGTGTATGTCTTGCCGATTGTTAGCTTCAAACCGCTACTGATTGCCCCGAGCCAGGTGGGTCGGGAGTTCTCTGCCGTCAACAGATCCGCAAACAGAACTTTCGACATCCCCTATCAGGCGATTACCGACGTGCGTATGGATGATGACGACTTCATCAAAGATCCGTATATCCCGTCTCTGTATTCGACCTTCGACCAGAACCCGCTTTGCAGGCTGGGCAGGATCAACTGTCTTCGCAACGACAAGAATCCGCTTGTCTGGACGGTGACACTTGGATACTCAAGCGAGGTTCCGAAGGCCGAAGAAGTCGAGGATGACAATCCGTTAAACGCACCCGTGAAGAGGTCCAGTGGCTGGCATGAGATCCAAGTCCCGATGCGTCGGGATGTGAATGGGAACCTTGTACGGCTCACGAACGGGATGCTTGTTGATCCCCCGATCATGGTTCCTCGGACTGTGCGGGCTTATAGATTCGTGAAGAACTATGCCACATGGAACATCGAGTACGAGGATGGTTTCCACGACCATTTGAATTCCGCTGTGTGGATGGGCAAGGCGACTGAGACGGTTTGTTGCAAGATCTCCTCTGAAGAGAATTGGCGGAAGGGGGTAAATTTCTTCACCGTCACATTCGAGTTCCACTACAACAAACTTGGCTGGCAACCCCTGTTCTACAACTACTCCACGCAACAGCGGGAGCTGGTGACGAACAAGCTGATCCCGATTCTTAACGACAAGTTCCTGCCCGTTACGGAGCCGTGGCCGATTGATTCCGACGGACGCAAGATTGCGTCTGCCGACATCCTGACAACCCTTCCGGCATTGACTGAGGTTGACGGATACGAGACCGCTGATTTCAACGACCTCGGTTTACCTCTGGGGGTCTAATGAGCGAAGTCTACGGATTCGACCGAAGCGGGATGCAGCGTGCTGTCAGGGTGATTCGCCGAGTCGAGGGGATGCCTCTGGCAGATCAGACTCCGCAGAAGCGTCACGTTCGCGCTGTGGAAAGCTACATGCGGATCGGCATCGCGCAAGAGTCCATCTCCGCGAACACCTCCGGCACGTTCCAGTTCGCATACGGCACTAAGGGGAGTGAGGAAGCGGACGGGACGGATGTTGAGGGGTATTACCGGACCGCTTCAGACTCCGACGCAATTCCCGAGGATGCGGTCTGCTATGTCTTCTGGATCAATGACGGTTGGGAACTTACCCCTGTGGAGTGCCCGTCATAATGCCTAACTTTGTGGGGTGCAGGTGCTGTCGTCGTGCCAGAATCGTCGTCATGTGTGACGGGGACATTTTCTTTTATTCCGGTGGCGGGACTCAGATTGCCACGTACTCGGATGCAAACGCGAATCACGATTCTTGGGTGAAGTTTCTGAGTAAGAATCGCATCGCATGGATGAACAGCAGTTCAACCGGAAGCAAGGTCTTTATCAACAGCCTGAGCGGGGCGGAGTCCTCGGTCAGCAAGTGGTTTACCGGCACGTCAGCAGGAACAGGGCCTTACCTCGAAAACACTCTCTGCCTCGGTGCAGATCAGCAGTTTGGGGCAATCTCAACCCTTGGCGAGAATTCCGGATCAGACAAAGATGCAAAGGTCGCGGAGTACGACGCCTCTGTGACTGGAACGCTGGTTTACGACAACAAGACATACAACCTAAGCATCCACTACAGCCAAGGGCTGTATCGTGTGAATTCCAGTGAGATCGGAGGGCCTCCGACAACCTCAGAAACGTTCATGTACGTCTTTCAGCCGGACGGGACTGCGGTGCGGGATTACTCGCTCAACACCAAGCTCGGCATGGGGACATCTGGGGCAGAGGGTCTTTTCGTTCATCAACTCGGATTACCGACAGGCACGGTGGTTAGCTATCTGAATACCGGTCGCAAATACTCCCTGCTTGACGGAAATGATGATATTGTGTGGACTGCCAGCGGTTCGTCATTTGGAAGATTGTTTGCCTGTTCAGATGGAAATTTCTTCGCCACTGACGGGACCGGAATACATGCAAATCGGCTATACAAATACTCGTCATCTGACGGCAGCCTGCTTGGGACGTACGATCTGCTGGAAGCCCCGAAGTCATCTGGTGGCCGGGATTATCGCCCCACACTGGTCTCCGATCCATTGAACGCTGATAACGTCTATTACGTCGGGACATCGGGAGACCTCATCAAAGAGAATCTCAGTACGGCATCCCTGATCTGGTCTGAGGGCTTTACTGGCTATACGACCGGAGCGATTGACGCCATTGCGTTCTAAACCTCTTGCATCGAACTAAGCCCCCTGCTAGCGTTATGGGCAGGAGGTGCCGAAATGATTCGGGTACAGTGCGAGGTCTGCAAAAAGGAAAGCGATCTTCCAGACGACTATGCAGGAAGGAAGGTGGAATGTGGTTCTTGCGGATTTAAGTTCAGGCTAGCGCCGCTGGCAAATACCACGACGTTTCACCCTGTCTTTGAGAAGGAAGTTCCAAAGAGGAAAACCGGCTGTCTCCCAGTTGTGTTGCTGGTGATCGGGATATATTTCGTCATCAATGGCTTTTCGGCGGCTGCGATGGGATTCCCGCCTGAAGCAATGGGATTGAGCATCATTCTCGCAATCGTGTTCGGTGTCGCGGCAGCTGCACTCTGGGGAAAGAAATGAAAACCCGCCTCACCCCTCTCGACCTGTTCTGCGGCTTCACGTTGGCGGCGATCATTGCTGTTGGGCTGCTCGCTGGGATTGCGAACGTAATCCTGGCGTGCTGGGAGGGGCGATGGGAGTGACGCCGACCGAGGCAAGGGGGATCACGGGCGATAATCGGATTTCAGGACTTCTCCCGTCTCCAGAATCCTGAACCTGTCGCCACCCTCATAGTCTACCGGCTGTCCCAAGCTGGTCTTGTAGAGGTGCAGTTCACCTGGGCACCAGAAGCTGGGCAGGCGTAACAGGTGGAAGAGCGTGACGGCTTCTCCGTTGTCTGTGCGGGCCTCAAATCTGGTTTCAACTGTGCTTGTCATGGCTGGGATTATACCACGCCGGGCGCGGTGTCAATCGGGGATTCCGACCCCCAGAGATTGTGCCCTGAACGCGGCTTGAAAATGCGAATAATTTACACTGGGATTGAATTCGGAAAGTCTAAACTTGATAATAGACCTGCTTTATGCATCTGCGCATAAAGTGACCCCGGCGAGTGGAACCTCAACCGGGGTCGAAACCACAGCAGTGAACTGGTGAAAACCATCATGCAAAAAACGGTACTCAGAGTCAAGGGCGGGAATGCAAACCGTCTGATTGATTCAGGTTTAACCGTTCCCCCGCGTGCTGATTATCCCCAGTGGGGACGTCACGAGAGTGTGACGGTGGTCCGGCACGAGAGTAGCCAAACTCTCCATGTGGACACCCTGGTCGATCACAACGACCGCCGCGAGACTGTGCAGAATTTGAGTCGCGACAAATCTGGGCAATGGCCGGGTGAAACCGGATGGCCTCTACCCCAGTGGGTGGCGCAAAATGACTCGATTTCTGACGACCTTCGCCCCTTGAACTCCTGTGGTATCACGGACGGCACCAAATCAGACCGACCTCCTCTCTAGGACGGCAGGAACTGTAGACGGATCGCCAAACCATAGGGGCCAAGAAATACTAGGCCACCCTAAAGGCCCGTGGTGTGCGCGTATGCTGAAAATCAGGCCACCTTATCGGGTCCCTCGGGGTCCCTGAGAATATCCGAGGGCTGGATTTTCCTAAGTTTTGAGCGGTCGAGGTAGTATTTCAAGGTGATAGTCCTTTCCGAATGGCCCAGAAGTTCCGTGGCATCCCCACCGGCTATCTCTATTTCTGTGGCCGTGGTCCTGCGGAAGCATTGGAACATTCGTTTCCGGTCGGACGGCAGGCCAGCATCCTGCAGGATACGGCGGTAATTGTTGAATAGTGACGCTCGGCACTTCTCCCAGTGGAATATCAGGTCTGAGACGCGGGCGAACTTGCGAAGCAGGCCTAGGGTCTCGGGGTGCAGGCGGAAAGCCAGATCCTCTGTCTTTCCCTTGCGGTTCTCCGCGCGGGACACAATCCAGCCGGTTTCCTCATCCAGGTCATCCCAGCGGAACGATAGGACCGCTCCGCGGCGTTCTGCCGTCTCTTCCAGCGTGCGGACAAGGCCTGTCCACCAGATTGCCGCAGGAGTGGCGGAAACCTTCCCTGTGAGGCTCTGGAGATGCTTGTGAAGGGCTTGCCGCTGTGTCTGGGTCCATGTGACCGGGATTCTGCGAGGCTCTTTCAGGAGCCGAAACGTGGGAAACGTGGCGGCGTGTCTCTTTTTCGCGAGGTACGTCCAGAGGGACATTAGTTTCGAGCCGTAGCTGTTGGCGGTGGGGACTGCCAGGCCCTCGGAAACCATCCATCCTAGAAACGCGGTAGCAATCTCGTCGTCAAGATCCCCGATGGTGGGACTGCGGCCTAGGAAGTCTCGCAGTTTTGCGATGGCGATCCGGTATTTGATGACTGTTGTAGCTGAGGAATTTGAGAGCTTGAGGGGGCGGTAAGTTTTCTCGAAGTGCCAAGAAAGAAGGGGATTCGCGGGCATGTTGGGCCTCCACAGTGTAAGAGAACATCCGTGAGAAAAGGCGTCGTTGCCATTCCTGATCGTCCGGCGTCTTCACCGTAGATGATCGCATTCGCAGGTTTGAAATCCGCGAATTTCTGCAGGTTATTGCAACCGGCATAAGGGGCATAGGTGGGAGGTTATAGACTCCCTCCTTCGGCAGATTTTGAAGGAAAAACAGCGGTAAAACCGCTGAAAACGCAGGACGGAAACTTTGTAAGGGAGTTTCAGGGCCGTTCGCATTGTCCAGCCCGGTATCAACGGACTGCGTTTTCTTCTCGTCTTGCAATCTCTAACGCTATCGGTAAAATCGGAGGAATGTCAAGCATGGTAATGGACATCCAGAAAGATTTTGTCACTGTGACTACGGCAGCCGAGATCATGGGCTGTACACCGGGCCGCGTTCGTCAGATGCTCCGCGCTGATGAAATCGAAGGCGAGAAAGTTGGCGAGAGGGCGTGGATGGTCCTGCGAAAAGCAGCGGAAAAACGCGCCCAAAAGCCCGAGGGACCGGGACGGCCAAGGGTCTCTTGAAAAATCTTTTTGTTTTTTTGATAACTTTGATTGACACGTTTTGACGATATCGGTAATATCCCGTCCGTAGTCAACGATTGATACCCGTTGATTATGTGAAAGACAATGCACATCTCTGCGGCCTTCTGCCGCTCTGCTGTGCGACGAAAAGATTCGTTCGCGTCAGATGTCCCCACATGAAGTACGGGCGGGACAGGCTGACACAGTTCCCCAGTTCTAAACGGTGAATCATGGATGTGCCCGCGTACCGTTCTTTGGCTGCGCACATCGTTTCGGAAAGTCTAACCCGCCAATCCCGCTGAATCGTCTGCGTGGAAAATCCGTACCGAGGTTTCTCAATGTCCATCATCATCGACGAAGAATTCCGGAGCCTGATACCGCCGCTGAGTGCTGAGGAGAGTCAGCAGTTGACGGTGAATCTTCTCCGCGATGGAGTTCTCGATCCTCTCAAGGTGTGGCAGGAAACTGGCATTCTGGTTGACGGGCACAACAGATACGAAATCTGTACGACACATGAACTCACGATTCCTGCCCCGCAACTGATCTCGTTCAAGGATCGGGACGCGGCGAAAGAATGGATCATCAAGAACCAGTTCGGGCGCAGGAATCTTACTCGGTTTGTCAGAGCAGAATTGGCGCTGCGTCTTGAACCGCTGATTGCGGCAAAGGCCAAAGAGAACCAAAGGCTTTCCGAAGGCAAGGGGGCAAAAGGTTCTCAGATTTCTGAGAACCTTAAGGTGGACCGATACAAAGAGATTGCGGATCTGGCTGGCGTGTCTCACGACACAATCGCGAAGGTCAAAGCAATTCTTGAATCCGCACCAGAAGAGACAAAAGAAAAGCTGCGACGCGGTGATGACAAGATTTCGATCCACTCGGCACATAGCACGATTGCATCGTCTGTCCGTAAAAAGGAGGTCGCCGAACAAGTTTTTGAGACGACGATCTCAAAGGACATGCAGGCGATTGTGTCTACCGGCCAGAAGTTCGCCTGCATCTATGCAGACCCGCCGTGGCAGTACGGGAATCAGAGTACGCGGGCATCTACTGACAAGAATTACGTGACGATGACCTTTGAGGACATTCAGGCTCTGCCTGTCTCTCAACTCGCAGCCGACGAAGCCCACCTGCATCTCTGGACCACAAACGGATTCCTTCGCGAAGCCTTCGAGCTAATGGAGGCTTGGGGCTTTGAATACAAGTCATGTTTCGTCTGGGTGAAACCCCAGATGGGGATCGGGAATTACTGGCGGGTGTCGCACGAGTTCCTGTTGCTTGGAGTGCGTGGGAGCTTCCCGTTTATCGACAAGTCACTCCGCAGTTGGGCGGAACTGAAGCGAGGAAAGCACAGCGCGAAACCGCGTAAGGTTCGCGAAATGATTGAGCGGGCAAGCCCTGGTCCGCGCATCGAATTATTCGGGAGGTCCGAGATCGATGGATGGACTGTTTTCGGGAACGAGATCCCGAAGGACTTGTTTTCCGAAGGGCTTCCGAGGGAGGAATAGAAATGCCTTTTGAAATTATCGGCACACCGCAGGTGAAGGAAATTACACCAGATCTGGCGCGGTACTTCAGCAACAAGTTAAAACGAGTCCCTGGAGAAAGGCCGCTCAGCAAAGACAGGGTAAATGGAATTCTCGACAAGATTGCAGAAGGGCAGCAGATTGTTTTCGAGTGGGCTGAGGCTCTTTGCAACGAAGATGGAGAGATTTATCGCGTCAACGGCCAAAACAGCAGCTTTGCTATCTGCTCGCTAGATTCGGATGACTGGCCTGCGAATTTGTATGCGTCAGTTACCGAGTATTACTGCGAAACCTTCGCAGACCTTGGTGAGCTTTATGCACAATTTGACAACCCGGAACGGTCCAGAACCTCCGGCAACATCAATCAGATCGTTGCATGTTCGGTCAAGGACCTTAAAGGGATGCGAACTCGGGTGATCGATGTTGCGGTAACAGGAATGGAGTTTTCAGAGTCGGAGGGCAAAAACTCACGTCTTGATCGATACGAACGTGCCGAGCGGCTGCGCCTTAATGAGGATTTTGTGAAATGGCTCGACTTCATTTTTTGCGGACCCAGTCCGGACTGGGAGCATCTAAAGCGTGGTCCTGTGGTCGCCGCGATGTTCCTCACTTACAAGAGGTCGAAGCCTTTAGCTACAGAGTTCTGGTCTGAAATCAGAGACTCCGGCAGTGAAAAGGGAACTCCACAGGCGAAGCTCAGGGACTATCTTATCCGCTCGCGTGTCCGTGGATCTGCTACTGGCGCAGTTGGGGCGTCGCCACGGGAAATGTTCGTGAAATGCCTTGTCGCCTGGAATGCGTGGAGAAAAGGCACTACCACGAGCCTGAAATATTTCCCAGAGAATGACGCGCCCAAAGTTGTTTAACCGGAAGCACGTTCGTTACGTGCAATTTGGCCCCAACCCCGGCCACCGTTAACAGGACTTGTCGCGGTGGTCGGGAGGGGCTTGTGAGAGGTGAGACATGGATGCGTTCATGGCGGCGATGTATGGACTGCTCGGCTTGGTGGTTGTTCGTGGCTGGTTTTGGTGGAGGAGCTGGTGATGAGAAAACGAGTCTGGGAACGGCTTGAGAAATACGAGAAGCACAACATCCGCAATCGCGTCATGCGGAAGATCAGGCTTCATGGGCCAATGACGTTGGATGAGCTGCAGGGCCACTTCATGGTCAGGAACCGGCTCTT